>JAABUM010000343.1_pt1 | contig 86900 bp, 71 predicted proteins | sample 5559161 | NCBI WGS metagenome assembly JAABUM01 (sample SAMN10711868, study PRJNA513369) | rock metagenome | isolation source: Antarctica rocks | place: Antarctica: Victoria Land, Siegfried Peak nord
CGTGGTTGTAGGGCGTGCCGGTGCGCGCGTCGCCGATCCGGCGATAGGCCCGGCAGCGGAACGTGCGCTAGCCCAGCGCGGTGCGCCGTGCCTGCGCGGAGGTCGCGGTCGCGGCACAGTGGGGGCAGGGCACAGCCTCCTCCTTCACGCAGCGACCAAGGCCGCTACCCTAACAGGGCGCGATCGTTCCTACCAGGCGTTGCCTGACTTCTAACACATCCATATCCATATAGGCTGCTCGCTAATCCCCGGCCAGCACCGGCAATGCCGCGCCATCGAGGCGCATGGAGAGGATGCGCGAGACGCCGTCCGCGCCCATCGTGATCCCGTAGAGGGTGTCCGCCCCCTCGATCGTGCCGCGATTGTGCGTGATCACCACCATCTGCGTGCGGTCGGTGAGGCGTTGCAGCCGCTCGCGGAAGCGGACGACGTTGCTCTCGTCGAGCGCGGCGTCCACCTCGTCGAGGATGCAGAACGGGCTCGGGTTGACGCGCAAGATGGCGAAGAGGAGGGCAGCAGCCGTCAGCGCGCGCTCGCCGCCGGAGAGGAGCGCCAGATTCTGGAAGCGCTTGCCGGGCGGCTGCGCCACGATCTCCACGCCCCCCGCGCCCGCACCTTCCCCATCGGCCAGCACCAGTTTGGCGGAGCCGCCACCGAAGAGATCGGCGAACGAGTCCGCGAATTCCACCGCCACCCGCGCGAACGTTTCGCCGAAGCGCTCGGCCATCGTGCTGTCGAGTTCGGCCAGCACACCGCGCAACGCGCGCGCAGCGCTCTCCACGTCGCTGAGGCCGTCGGTGAGGGTCTTCCACCGCGCCGACTCCGCCTCCCACTCCCCCACCACCTCCGGATTCGGCGGGCCGACGCGGCGCAGGCGCGCGGTCAGGCGTTCCACCTGTCCGCTCAGCGCCGCGCGTTCCGGGGCCGGGAGGGGCGGGCCGGGATCGGCGAAGTGAGCGGAAGGCTCCTCTATCTCCATCTCGGAGACGATCCGCTGGGACAGCGCGTCGAACGCCGCGCGCCGCCGCGCCGTCTCCACCGCCAGCGCGCCGAGCGCCGCCTCGCGTCGCAACGCCTCCTCGTTCGCCGCGCCGAGCGCCGCGCCCGTCGCACTTTCCGCCGCACGCACACCGGCCAACGCCGCATCGAGCGGGTGGGCGCGTTCGGCCAGGGCGGCGGCCTCCGCCTCGACCGCCGCCAACGTCACGCCGTGCTCGGCGGCGAGGGCGGCGCTCTCTTCCCCCTCGCGGCGGAGGGCGACCACGCGGTTCGCCAGTTCGCCCGCCTCGCGCGTCAGCGCCGTTTCCTGGGCCCGCGCCGCGTCGGCCCCTCGGCGCAGCCCGCGCGTCTGCTCCTCCGCACGCGCGATCTCCGCGCGCAGGCCCGTCAGGCGCGGGCGATCGCTCTGGTCGGCGTCCGCGATTCCCTGAAGATCGGCGGTCGCCGCCGCGCGTTCCCCTTCGAGACGACCCAGGCGGTCGGCCAGCGCGCCCTCCTCGGCATCGGCGATCGCCAACTCGTCGCCGAGCGCGGCAGCGGATTTGGTCAACTCCGCGCCCCGTCGTCCGAGCGCGGTCAGACTCTCGGTCGCCGCGCGACGGTCCCGTTCGAGGCGCGCGAGGCGGTGGCGGAGATCCTCGGCCTCCCGCGCCAGCGCGCGGACGCGCCCTTCCGCCTCGGTCAGCGCCTCCCGCGCGGCGCGGCTCGCCGTCGCCCGTTCCGCCACCGTCGCGGTCGCCGCCGCGATCTCCCGCTCGGCGGCGGCGACCGCGCGCGGCAATTCGCGCAGGGAGCGCTCGCGGGCGAGGATGCCGCTCTCACGCGCCGCCGAGCCGCCGGTGACCGCGCCGCTGGTACGGGTGATCTCGCCACCGCGCGTGACGATGCTCCACGCCCCGTTGAGGCGGGGCAACGTCTGCCGCGTCGCGGCGAGGTCTTCCACGATCAGCGCGCGCCCCAAAAGTCCTTGCACGAGGGCCGTGAAGCGCTCGTCGTGCCGCACCAGCTCCGCCGCGATACCGATCACGCCGGAGCCACCCGTCGGGCCACGCCCGCCGCCCGTGCCACCGCGCACCGTGTCGAGCGGCTGGAAGGTCGCGCGCCCCGCCCGCCGCTCCTTGAGGTGCGCGATCGCCGCCTCGGCGTCGGCCCAGCGCTCGACCACCAGGTCTTGCAAATGCCCGCCGAGCGCGATCTCGATCGCCGTCTCCAGATCGGCGGGGACATCGATAATCCCCGCGACCGGGCCGATGATCCCGCCCAGGTGCCCGGCGCGCGACGCCGCCAGCACCGTGCGGACCCCGGTGTAGAAGCCCTCGCCGCTCGCGGCCAGCTTTTGCAGCCCATCGAGGCGCGCGCGGAGTTCGTTCGCGCGGCGCTCGATGGCGATCTGTGCGGCGGTCGCCTCGCGCTCCGCCGTCCCCGCCGCCGCGACCGCCGCGGTCGCCTCGCGCTCGGCACCCGTCGCTGTCTCCCGCATCGTCGCGTTCGCCGCGAGGGCCCGCTGCGTCTCCTCGCCCTCGGCACCCAGCGCGGCGACACGCTCCTGCGCGGCGGCGCGCTCGCCCGTGGCGCGCTCGCGGTCGCGGCCCAGCGCCGCGCGCCGCTCGTCGATCGCGGCGCGGCGGCGGGCCAGGGCCAGGCGCTCGCGCTCGGTGGCGGCGATCTGATCGGCCAAACGGCGCTCGGTGCGGATCGCCGTCGCGCGCTGTCCCTCGGCGCTCGAAAGATTCCGCTCCAGCCCCTCCGCCTCTCCTCGCGCCGCTACGACCATCGCCGCGACCGCCGTCTCCTCGCGCTCCGCCGTCGCGATCTCCGCAGCCAGCGCCACGCGCCGCGCCGCCAGGCCGGCGATCCGCTCCTCGGCCTCGGCGAGGCGGCGACGGTTGGCGACGCCGCGCTCCTCGGCGATCGCCAGTTCGCGGCGCAGCGGCTCCAAACGACGATTCAGCACGATCTCCTGCTCGGCCAGCGCCCGGCGCTCCCGTTCCTGCTCGGCGGTCGCGGCGCGCGCCGCCTCGGCAGCGGCGGTCAGCCGCGCGATGGTGGCGCTGGACTCCTCGCGGGCGGCGCGCGCCGCGCCCTCGGTCGTCTCGGCGGTCGTCAGCGCGTCGACCGTGTCGCGCCAGAGATCGGCGAAGAAACGCTCCTGCAACTCGTGCAGCCGCGCCCGCAACTCGTCCCATTCCTGCGCGCCCTTCGCGGCGCGTTCGAGCGAGCGGAGGCGCGGCTCCAGTTCGGCGCGGAGATCGAGGAGGCGGGCGCAATTCGCCTCCGTCTCGTTCAGGCGGCGCTCGGCCTCCGCCCGCTTCATGCGAAACGGGGCGATCCCGGCGGCGTGCTCGAAGAGGCCGCGCCGCTCCTCGGGGCGGGCGCTCAGCGCGGCATCGACCAAGCCCTGCCCGATCACGGTGTAACTCTGCCCGAGCGGGGCGGTGACTTGCAGCACATCGCGCAGGCGCACCCGCCCGCCATTGATCAGGTAGTGCGTCTCGCCGTCGCGGAAGATCCGCCGCGCGATCGTCACCTCGCTGTATTCGAGCGGGAGTTCGCCGCCCGTATTGTCGAGGGTGATCGCCACCTCGGCCATGCCGAGCGCCGCGCGCCCGCCACTGCCGGCGAAGATCACGTCCTCGCCGCGTCGCCCGCGTAACGCCACCGTGCTCTGCTCGCCGAGCGCCCAGCGGACCGCCTCGCTGAAATTGGACTTGCCGCTGCCATTCGGGCCGACGACCGCCGTCAGCCCGTCCGCGAGGTCGAAGACCGTGCGGTTGGCGAAGCTCTTGAAGCCCTGGATCTCGAGGCGCTTGAGGCGCAGCGTCATCGCGAGTGGGCGCGTGGGCGCGTGGGCGAATGGCGAAGCACGAGTAGCCTCCTCCTCGTTATGGTGTACGGTCAGGTGCATAGTAGCAGATCGGGGGAGTGTGGTTCCAGACGCGGCTTCTGGTTATCGTGCTACGGGTGGCGCTCACCCGCTACCGTGGCCTGGCGTAGGGAGCAGCGCATCGGTGTAGCCTCAGGGTACACCGGGTGCGCGATGTTCAGACGGCGCGAGGGAACGCCGCGCGAAGGGGTGCTAGCCACGCGGCAGCCATGAGTGCGCTCGATACGCCGCCGCGCTGCTCGTGTATTTACCCTGCCGAACGGTCGCGTTCCAGGAGCCTGATCAGGGACTCCACATGCGGGGGGACGACCCGGCGTTGCCGCAGGATGCGCGGCAACTCGCGGGCGGCGCGCACGACCCCGGCGCGGTTGATCGGGTCGGTGCGCGCGAGGCGCAGGTGCCGCGCGGTGATCCGCAGCGCCGGGCCGAGCGGACGGCGCAACCAGGCTTCCCAGAGGCGGTCGCTGATCCCCTCGATGTAGCGCTCGCGCATATTCGGTCGGTCGAGGGACGGGTGATGGTAGGCTACAACATCGTCGAGATAGGCCAATTGCCAATCGTGCGCCGCGAGGCCCATCGCCACGATCGCCTCCTCCCCGCCGGTGCCGAAGCGGGGATCGAAGCCCCCCACCCCGAGGAACGCCGCGCGGCGCACGATCGCGCCGCAGGCGACGAAGCCCAGGATCGGGATGCCGGGGAGACCGAGCGGACGCGGCAGCGGGCTCTGGGCCATCTCGGCGCAGGCCGGATCGAGCCGCTCCGTCGGGCCGACCAGGATCCGGGCCATGATCAGGCCCAGGCGGGGCGTCGTGGCGAAGTGGTCGACGGCGCGCGTCAGACTGCCGGGTGCCCACCAGGAGTCGTCGTCGGCGAACGCAACATAGGGACAGGTAAGTTGCCGGACGCCGTAATTGCGCGCGACACCGCCGCGATTGCGCGTGAGCGCGATCACGGCGACGGCGGGGAACTGCGCGCGCACGGCGGCGGGGGTCCCGTCGGTGGAGGCGTTATCGACGACGACGATCGGGCAGCGCTCCGGCAAGGCGCTGAGGCGGGCGAGCGTGCCCAGGAGGGTCGCCACGCGGTTGCGCGTCACGATGACGATGCCGATCGAGTCGGCTTGCCGGACGTCGTGCGCCGAGAGGATAGCATCGTTCATGGCGCGATAACCTCATCCATTCGGCGTTTGTGATCGCCGTGCTCACGTCGTCATCCATGGGATCTACTGGCATGGCCTAGAATGATCGGGGTGGGGCAACCCCTCGCCCCGCCGAGCGCGACGAGACGGAACGGACACCGACGGAGCCACAGCGCAAGAAGAACACCAGGAGCGGATGCCCCGCTGCCGCACGCCAATCATTCGGGCGGAGCAACAATGAACGCCAGGACCGGGGAATGGCGACGCGGCCTCTCGTCGCGCCATTCGGCCCCTCTCCATGCAACCCAGGTGGAACGGCATCGAGAGGAGCCAGCAGCGCAAGCACCTACCCGACACTGGTCAAGTGCGACGCGGCATGCTAGTTTTTCCGGGGCGATCGGACGGTCCGGTCGGGCGATGCAACGGAGACGAGGCCGAACGATGACAGGCGAGCCGGAGACCCCACCGAACCCCGAGGCGATCCGCCGCCTCCGGCGCGAGTATGCCCTGGCGGATCTTGTCGAAGCCGAGGTCACGGCGGACCCGTTCGCGCAGTTCGGGCGCTGGTTCGCGGAGGCGCTGAACGCCGATCTGCGCGAGCCGAACGTGATGACCGTCGCGACCGCCGCCGCCGATGGCACCCCCGCCGCCCGGATCGTCCTCCTGAAAGCGTGGGACGAGCGCGGCTTCACCTTCTATACCAACTACGAGGGGCAGAAGGGGCGGGAGTTGGCGGAGAACCCGCGCGTCGCGCTCCTCTTCTTCTGGGCGGAACTCGAACGACAGGTGCGCGTCGGCGGCAAGGTGATCCGGCTGACGGCGGAAGAATCGGATCGGTACTTCGCCAGCCGCCCGTTCGGCAGTCGGTTGGGCGCGATCGTCTCGCCGCAGAGCCGGGTCATCCCCGACCGCGACCTGTTGTCCGCACGCCTGCGCGACCTCGAAGCGGAGTACGCGGGGGGCGACCCGCCACGCCCGGCGGGGTGGGGCGGCTACCGCGTGGTGCCGACGAGCTTCGAGTTCTGGCAAGGGCGTCCCAATCGCCTGCACGACCGGCTGCGCTATCGCCAGGACGGCGCGGGCGGCTGGGCGATCGCGCGATTGGCACCCTGAGGAGGCGAGAAAAGGACCGCGCCGCGCGGAAATGCTTGCGCCCTGCCACGCGATTCGCTATCCTAACCGCATGAGCCTGATCGCGCCCTGCGCGCCCGCCGCGTCGCCCCACCATCGGCACCACCACCATCATGGTCGGGGTGGGTTTATCGGCGCGCGCATCGGGTAATCGCTCAACGATGATGCACGCGCAGTGTTCCCCACCGTACCGACAGGGCGGTGGGTTTTTTCTTGTCCGAGGGTGTGGAACGATGCGCCCCGACCCGTCAGCGGCGGGCCGGGGGCAGGGAAGGAAGAGCATCCCGTGATCGAGCGTATTCGCGGCATGGCGGATGTGTGGCCCGCCGAGCGCGCGTTCCGCGAGGGCGTGATCGCCACATTGGAGCGTGGCTTCGCCGCGCATGGCTACCAGACGATCGACACCCCGGTCATCGAGCCGACCGAACTCTTCCTCCGTAAGTCGGGCGAGGAACGGGCGGCGCAGATGTACGCGTTCGATTATCGCAACCGGCAGATCGCCCTCCGCCCGGAGTTCACCGCCTCGGTGGTGCGCGCGTTCGTGGCCGAGGGACAGGCCCGCCCTCTCCCGCAACGCTACACCTATCATGGGCCGGTCTTCCGCTACGAGAAGCCGCAGTCGGGGCGTACGCGCCAGTTCACCGAGGCGGGCGTGGAACTGCTCGGCGTGCGCGGCCCCGCCGCCGATGCCGAGGTGCTCCACCTGGCGCTCGCCGGGCTGGAGGAATTGGGGCTGGACGACTGCACGATCCGCATCGGGCACCTGGGGATCGTCGGCGCATTCCTCTCTTCCCTCGCGCTCGACGACCGCGTGCGCGACTGGTTCCTCTGGAGCATGGAACAGTTACGGACACGCGGCGAGGAGGGGTTACACCGGAATCTGCGCGCGCTCCTGGACGCCCAACAACTGCCGACGCTGCACGATGTGGCGGCGGGCGCACCGGGCGGCGGCGAGGCGGCCCCGCCCTTCCCCGACCTCGATGCGGGCACCCTCGATGGCCTCAGCGAGGAGCAGGCCCAGGAAGCGGTCCTCGGGCTGCTGCGCGGCGCGGGCTTCGATCTCGGCGGCAGCAATCGCTCGCCGGAGGAGATCGTGGAGCGGCTGCTGGCGAAGCTGCGCCGCCCGCGCGTCGACTTCGACATCGCGCGGGCGGTCGCCTTCGTCCGCCGCCTGATCGAGTTGCGCGGCGAGCCGACGCAGGTGCTGGCCGCTACGCGCATCCTGCTGGCCGATTACGGCCTCGACGACGGGCCGGTGCAGGAACTCGAAGAGGTGCTGACGCTCCTCGATGCCTACGGGCACTCCCAGCGCCTGACCATTGACCTCGGCCTCGGGCGCGGCCTCCACTATTACACCGGCATCCTTTTCGAGGTCTATGCCGGGGAGTCCGCCGGGACCGACGCGGGGATACAGCTTTGCGGCGGCGGGCGTTATGACGACTTGGCGCAACTCCTCGGCGCGCGTGCGTCGGTCCCGGCCTGCGGCTTCGGCTGCGGCGTCGAGCGGATCGTCGCCGCGCTGGTCGCGCGCGGGGTGACGGTGCCGTCGGTCGCGCCCGCCGATCTCCTCCTCTGTGGCGCGGGCGCGGTCGGCATGGCGGCGCTGATCCCGGTGGCGGAGGCGCTGCGCCGCGCGGGCTGGCGGGTAGAACTCGATCTGCGCGGGCGACGGCTCGCCGCGAACTTCTCGCAGGCCGAGCGCGCGGGGATCCCCGCCGTCGCCATCCTCGGCGAGACCGAGCTGGCGGCGCGCGAGATCGTCTGGCGCGACCTCGCGACGCGCGCCGAGCGCCGGATCAGCCTCGCCGCTCTGCCGCGTCCCGAGGGGTCCATGACCCCGACCGCCTCGCCGATCACCTTCGCGGAAAGGCCACAGGGAGCATGATGCACCACATCTTATTCGTCATTCGTCATTCGTCACTCGTCACTCGTCTCCGGGGGATACGATGAGCGGTGCCGCCGATCTGCTGCGCCTGGCGATCTCCAGTAAGGGGGAGTTCGAGACCGAGACGCGGCGCTTCCTCGAAGGCGCGGGGCTGCCGGTGCGCCGCCCCAACCCGCGCCAATATACCGGGCGCGTCGGCACGTTGCCGGACACCCTCGTCCTCTTCCAGCGCACGACCGATATCGTCGCCAAGGTCGCCGATGGCAGCGCCGATGTTGGCATCACCGGCTACGACCTCGTGGCGGAGAGCAGCCAGGACGACGACGATCTGCTGCTGCTGCTGCCGAGCCTCGGCTTCCGCTCGGCGCGGCTGGTCGTCGCCGTGCCGCAGGCGTGGCTCGACGTGGCGACGCTGGAAGACCTCGCCGACCTCTCCTCCGACTTCAAGCGGCGGGGAAGGGCGCTGCGCGTCGTGACCAAGTTCCCCAACCTGACGCGCGACTTCTTCCATCGCCACGGCGTCACCTACTTCACCCTCGTCAGCGCGGACGGGGCGCTGGAAGCGGCCCCGGCGATGGGCTACGGCGACATGATCGTCGACATCACCGAGACCGGCGTGACGCTGCGCGACAATCACCTCAAGATCCTGGATGGCGGAACCGTGCTGCGGTCGCAGGCGTGCTTGATCGGGAATCGGCGCACCCTCGGTGCCAGCGCCACGAAGCGCGAGGCGGTGCGAAACCTGCTCGAACTCGCCGAGGCGCGACTGCGCGTGCAGGGCTACCACGTCCTCACCGCCAACATCCAGGGCGCATCGCCGGAGGCGGTGGCGGAGCACGTCCTGGCACACGGCGAGACATCCGGGATGCAGGGGCCGACGATCGCGCCGGTCTTCCCCAAGGAATCGCGGATCGCGCCGCTGGGGGCCGACTGGTACGCGGTCACGGTGGTGGTGGAATCGCCGCTGCTGCTGAGCGCGGTCGATCACCTGCGCGCGTCGGGGGCCTCGGGAATCACGGTCGTGCGCCCCGACTACGTCTTCGGCGCACAGTCGGAGTCATACGAGCGGTTGCTGCACGAACTCGGGCTGCACGCGGCCCCGACGCACGTCCACGGCGTGCGATGAACGTGTCCGCACACCGCGAAGATGCTGGGCGAGGGGATCGAGATGGTGGCACCAGCTGGCGGCGATGACGCGAGGAGAGGCGATCCGGTGCGTGATACAGCACACCAGCTCTTGCCGCCACATGCGGGTTACGTCGCCCACTATCGCGTGCGGCATCACGAGATGGATGCGCTGGGGCACGTCAACAACGCCGTCTACCTCCATTACCTGGAGCAGACCGCGATCCAGCACTCGACGGCGCTCGGTTACAGCGGCGAGCGACTACGGGAGCTCGGCGGCCTCTTCATCGCCAGCCGCCACGAGATCGACTACCTGCGCCCGGCTATCGCGGGGGACCTCTTGCAGGTCGTGACCTGGGTCGCCGAGATGGGCGGTGCGCGCTCGCGCCGCGACTACGCTATCCTGCGCCGCGCAGAGCCAGCCGACAGACGAATCCCCGCCGACGGGATACTCGCCGCCGGGGAAGCCGCGCCCGGCGAGCTGCTCGTGCGCGCGCGAACGCAGTGGGCCTGGGTGGGCGTGGCCGATGGGCGACCCCGGCGTATCCCGCCTGCATTACGCGTGGTTTTCCTCGCGGGCCTGGGTGACGAATAAGCGGCCTACCCACAGGGCGTAGCACGGAACCCTGCACCAGCCGCCGCCTTGACACCGCCGGACCCCGCTGCTACTATTACCCCCGGTTCGGAGGTGTGGTGTAGTGGCCTAACACGCTGCCCTGTCAAGGCAGAGACCGCGGGTTCGAATCCCGTCACTTCCGCCAATCCAATGTCAGAGAGGGAGCGCTTTTAGCGCTCCCTTATTGCCGTTCTCCGAGCCTAAGTCCTTCGGCTGTGGCCGCGCCACTATCGGATGGGTGCCCGATCAAAATCGGCACGAAGATCGTATGGGCACCGCACGCGAACCGCCCGACTAACGCCATAACCGCACCGTCTGGTCCCACGACGCCGACGCGATCGTTCTGCCGTCCGGCGACCAGGTGACACCGGTGACGATATCCTTGTGGCCGAACGGGGGAGCCACGGGCTGACCGCTACTATTCCACAAGCGGATCGTACCATCGAACGAACCCGAGGCGAGGGTGCGACCGTCCGGTGCCCAGGCAACGCCGGTGATCTCCTTGGTGTGGCCCCGCAGGGTCGCCACCGCCGTGCCATCGCTGCGCCATAGACGCACCGTGGTATCAGCCGAGCCGGTCGCCAGGGTGCCGCTGTCGGGCGACCAGGCGACGGCCCAGACTTCCTTCGTATGCCCGATCAATACGCGCAACTCCCGGCCATCCGCGCCCCACAGTCGCACGGTGCCGTCCCACGATGCCGAGGCGATCGTCGTGCCGCCCGGTGCCCAGGCGACATTCTGCACACGGCCAGTGTGGCCGCTGAGAACGGCACGGGGGGTGCCATCGGCGTTCCACAACCGCACCTTGCTATCCCACGACCCCGAGGCCAGCCCGCTGCTATCGGGTGCCCAACTCACGCTGGTGACGTAGCCATCATGCCCGGTCAGCACCTTGCGGAGGCTGCCATCGGCGTTCCACAGCCGCACCGTGCCATCGTCCGAGCCCGAGGCGATCGTGCGGCCATCCGGCGACCAGGCGACGCTCGTCACCGCCGCCGTATGGCCGGAAAGGGTCAGGAGGAGGGCACCGGCGACGCTATAGAATCGGACCTTGCCATCGTCGCACGCTGTCGCCAGGCGCGTACCATCCGGTGACCAGCTGACACCTCGGACATGGTCATCATGGCCGACCAGCGTGGCCTGAGCCTGCAACGCGGCGCGCGTGGCGACCGGTACGCCGGTCGGGGCGGGGGCGGTGGGCTGCGCTGTCCCCACCGGTGCGACCGGTTGTGCCGACACCGCGGGCGGCACAGGTGCGGGCGAGAGTTCGGGCGCGGGCGAAGGCAGAGGAGACACAGGGGACGACGAGGGAGAGGCGATGCCGACAGGGGCCGCCGATCCGGGCACGGGAGAAGCGGCTGCCGTCGCCACCGGGGGACTCGCGCTCGCGGTGGTGTCGAGCGGCGCAACACTCGGGTTCGCCGTGACCCGTGCCGACACCGGTGCCGTGGCCGTCAGCCGGACGATACGCACCGTCACGGTCGGTGCGGAGGCCGTGTTCCGAAAATAGGCGACACCGCCGAGCGCCAGGATGCCCAGGCAGGCCAGCGTGCCGACGGCGAGGAGGGGGGCCAACCAGCGCGGCGCGCTGCGGCGGGTGCCCCCCGCTTGCGTCGCCGCCATGCCGCCGATGGCGGGCGTCGCCATGTTGTTCATGGTCACGGCCTGAGCGGTCGTCGCGGCGGTGAGCGGCGTCTCGGCGATGGTCGTGCCGGTACTGCGCGCGCTCAGCCGCAACACCGGCACGACCGTGCCTGGCGCTGCGGTGGGCGGCGGCTGTATCAGTGCCGTGATGGTACCCTGCTCGCCTGGCCCTAGCGAGAGGGAGGGAGGCCGAAACGTAACCCAGCCGGGATCGATGCCGCGCACGCCGAGCCGGAACTCCTCCGCCTGCATGCCTCGATTCACGATGGTGGCGGTCACGGTTTCCGGGCGACCGGGCATGATCGCCACCGGCGGCGAGGTCACGGTCAGATCGGCGCGTGGACTGGCGCTCATGCCATCTCCTGTCATCGTCGTATGGAGGCGCGGTAGCGCCCGTTGCACATGCCCGTTACTCTCGCGGTCGGCCCTGTTCGGTCCGCGGATCGGTGGAGCCCCCGAGCACGAGCACCTGCCCACCGATCAAGGTCGCGGTGTGCCCGACCCGGCTGACACTCATCACGCCGGCGGGTCGCCATGTGCTGCTGGCGAGGGGCAGCAGCTCGGCGGTGTTCAGCGCCACGCCGCTCGCACCACCCGCCCTGCCGCCAGCCACGAGCACAGAACCATCGGCGAGCGGCGTCGCGGTGTGCCCGGTACGGGCCGTACCCAGATCGGGGCCTTTGGCCCAGCGCTTGGTCGACGTGATGAAGATCTCGCTGCTGCCGATTACGGCACCGGGAGTGCCGAGCCCACCTCGACCGCCGATCACCAGGACCGTCCCATCTTGCAGGAGCACGGCGGCGTGATCGACGCGCGCGGTGGTCAGCGCGCCGGTGACCGACCACGTCGGCTTCGGGGTGGTGGTGAAAAGCTCCGCGCTGTTCGCAGATGTACCGGTGCTGCCCGGATCACTCGGGGCACCGACGATCAGCACCGTACCATCGGGCAGGAGCGTGGCGGTATGGCCGATGCGGGCGACACCCATCGTACCCGCAGGGAGCCAGGTCTTCGTCACCGGATTGTAGAGGTCCGCCGTCTTGAGCACGGTATTGTTGCCGATGCCACCGCTGCTACTCGCGCCCCCGGCCACCAGGACACTGCCATCCTTCAGGAGGGTCGCCGTGTGGAAGGCGCGGGTGCCGGGCAGCGAACCGACCGGACTCCAGCTGTTCTTCGCCGGATCGTAGATCTCCGCCGTGTTGAGGGCCGCGATCGGGTCGCGCTTGGGATCGCCGTTGTTGTAGCCGCCGACGACCAGCACCGTGCCGTTGTCCAGGAGCGTCGCCGTATGCTCGGTGCGACCGGTGCTCATCGGCGCGACGGTTTTCCAGATTCTCGTCGCCGGGTCATAGAGCTCGACGACATTGAGCGCGGTGGCGCTCGGATTATTGCCAACGCCGCCGGTGACGAGCACCTTGCCGTCTTTCAGCAGGGTCGCGGCATGGCCGGTGTGCGCGACGCTCATCGGTGCGGCGCTGAGTTGCCAGACAGCCGCCACGGGCGAGGTCGGATTTACGTTCGCGGTGACCGTCCGCTTGACGGCGGCGGTCGCCGTCTGTGTCGCGATGGCGTTCGCCGTGCCGGTCGCCATTTGCCCTGCTGCGGCGTTCGCCGTGCCGGTCGCGGCCATCCCTGCGGCGGTATTCGCCGCACCGACGGTCATCGTTTGTGCGGCCCCCCCGCCATCGCCTCCGCCACCACCGGGCACCGGCACTGGCGGGGGAGGCGGCGCTTCGGTCGGCGGTGGCACCTCGGTCGGCGGGACGTTCACGTTAACCCGGCGCGTGCGCGTCTTGCCCGCCCCACCGGCGTCGCTCGCCACGAGCACATAGGAGCTCTGGCCGGACTGGCCGGGCGTATCGGTGCGCTCGCCCGCCGTCTTGTCCGGCCCTTCGAGGGTGCCGAGGATGTTCAGGCTGACCTGCTGCGGGTCCTTCACCCGCCAACGGATGACCACCTGTTCGCCGAGGGTAATCACCAAGGGCTCGGGGCAGGCGGCCCCCGCAGGCGTGCCGGCCGCGCAAACGTCGAACTGCTCGATCAGCGGCTCGCCCGCATCCGCCTTGCGGATGGTGATCGTCTGGTCGCTGGGCAGGCTGCCGGCGTTATTCGAGGCGATCACCTCGATCCGGAGCGGGCCGTCGTGGTCGGGGACAAAGCTGTAGCTCCCCGCGCGCTCGTTGGCGGTCTTGACCGTCGTGCCATCGAGCTTGACCGCAACCTGTTTCGCGTTGTTCACCTCCCAGTTGACCGTAACCTGCTCCCCGACGATCCGGTCCTGCGGCGTGACGTTCACGCTCAACGCCTTCGGGTTACGCCCCAACAGGCCGATGACCAGAAAGGCCAGCAGCGCGAGGGCGGCGAGGGCCAGTGGTGGTACCCAGACCGGGATCAGCGCCCCGTGGACGAACTCCCCCGCGACATTCTGCGAGGCCGTGCCATCGACTTCGTCGGCGTATACGTTGAAAGGGCTGACCGTGTCCGTGCCGATCCAGCGACGCGGCGCGGACACGGTCAGCCCGACGGCGGCGCTACCACCAGGGTCGAGTTCGACCACCGGCTGTGCGAAGCGATAACGCAGTTTCCCTTCTTTGTCCTGGCCGCGCAGGCCATACCGCGTCCCGGCATTGCCCTCGTTCTGCATCGTCGCGGTGTAGGCGGCCTCGGTCCGCCCACCGGCGCGCGAGGGGGCGAGCGCCAGGGTGTCGGAGACGAACGGCAGGACGGTCCAGAGCACCTGGGCGGTACCCGACTCGGCGGGGTTCTCGCGCGAGCGCGCCCGGATCGTGATCGGATATTCCCCGGCGTAGCTCTCCACCGCGCGCGGCACGATCACATTCAGCGCCACCGGTGCCTGGTTGCCGGGATTGAGTTGCACCTCCTGCGGGGGCATCCGCACCCACGATGTCGGCACACCCTCGACCGTCAGACGGAGGTGATCGACCGTGCTCCCGAGATTGCCGAGGGTGAGGCGTACCACCGCGGGCTGACCGGGCGTGAGGGTCAGGGTGTCGCCCTCCGGCACCACCCGCAAGCGGCCAGCGTCCACCGCCGCCGGAGTCGGCGCACTCACGGCGGGCGGGGGCGGGGCGGTCGGCAATGCCAGGCGCAGCCAGAATGGCCCGGCCCCCACCAACTCCTGGGTGTTCCACTCGTGCGTCGCCTGCGGCAACAACCGCTGCTCGCCGAGTACGGTGCCGTTGCTCGAACCGAGGTCGGTCACCGTCGCTCGCCGCCCATCCCAGTCGATCCGCAGATGATGCCGTGAGATCGCGCCGTCGTTCAGCACGATGTCGTTGTCGTCGCCACGCCCGAGGGTCAGCCACGGCCCCTGCAAGGGCACCGATTGCCGGACGTGACCACCGGCATCGAGCACCTGGACCACCGGCGCGGCCACCCTCGCGCCATCATCCGCCGGCGGCGGCGGCTGTGCCGCCCCGCCCAGCGGCTGCATGATCGTGCCGTTCGGCGAGAACGGTGCCGCGGCGAAAGGAGGGGGTGGGGGGGGCAGCAACCCTGGCGGCGGTGGCGGCAGGGTTGCTGCCGTGAAGAGCGGCGGCGGCGGCGGCGACGCCACGGGGACCGACACGGGCGGCGCGGGCCACGCCGCCGCCCTGACACCGCCATCGACCTTGCCGAGCGCATCAACAAGATCGGGCGCGGTGGCGTAGCGCGCGGCGGGCTGTTTTTCGAGGCAGCGCAGGATGATTTCCTCCAACGCCGGTGGCAGATCGGGGCGCACCTGCCGCGGCGACGGTGGCGCGGTGTAGACGTGCTTGTACACGGCGTCGCTGAGGCTCTTCGTCTCGAATGGTAAGTAGCCGGTGACGATCTCGTAGAGCACGATGCCAAGCGAGTAGAGGTCGCTGCGCCCATCGAGTTCCACGCCCTGACACTGCTCCGGCGACATATAGGCCGGTGTGCCGAGCGTGACGCCATTCGCCGTCATCACGCCGCCCTCCGCAACGCGCGCGAGGCCGAAGTCGCCAACTTTCACCGTGTAGGCATGGCCCGGCGTGCCGGTGGCACCGAGTCGCTGGACCAGCAAATTGTCGGGCTTGATGTCGCGGTGGACCATGCCACGACTGTGCGCGTACGCCAGTCCGGCGGCGGACTGACGTACCAGATCGATCCCAAACGGCAACGGCCACGCCTGTCCGCCGCTGGCACGTTCCTCCAGCAGCGTCCGCACCGAGCCGTCGGCGAGCAACTCCATCACCAGATAGAAGCGCCCCTCTTGCTGGCCGAAATCCTGAATCGCGACGATATTCGTATGACTCAGCGCCGCCGCCGCTTGCGCCTCCTGGAGGAAGCGCGCCTGAAAACCCGGGTCGGCGGCGAGGTTGGCGTGCATCAGCTTGACCGCGACCGTCCGCCCCAGGTGGATGTGCGTGCCGCGATAGACTTGCCCCATCCCGCCGGTTCCGAGGAGCTCTTCGAGGCGGTAGTTGCCGACGGTTTGCCCGACTGCGGAATCGATCATGGCGTCACCTCCAAGAGATACCCGGCGTGGGCGGGCTTGTGCGCGAGGATCAGCCCCTCGATCAGGTCGCGATCGACCGAGCCCCCCGGCGGCGTGGCGACGCTGACATGGAAGACGAATGGTGCCCCCGCGCGCTCGCCGATCTGGGGCGTCAGGCCGGTACAGACCTCGATCATCCGCGTCAGGCCATAGGCCGTACCGCGCCAGCGATAGAGATCCATCCCCTCCGCCAACAGCCGTCGCACCCGTTCTTCGGGCCAGTGGGTATCGACCGCGAGGCTCAGCCAGCCCGCCAGCCAGGGGAGGAACGTCGCCGGGGTGGTGCGCGGATCGAAGTACAGCGCGAGATGATCCTGGCGCTGCTCCAGCGGCTCCCAGAGCGACTCGAAGATCAAGAGGAAACGACCCAGGAAATCGTTATCGCCGTTGCTCTCGAAGATCACCGGCAGATCGCGCAGATACTGGCTGACCGGGCCACGCGCGAGCGGGACCGGATTCGTCGCGCGGCGCTTGACGGTCGGCAGGAGCGGCAGCGGCGGCAGGCTCGCCAGCGGCGGGGGGGGCGGACTCGCCGCCGGGGCCTCCTGCACCAGCGGCGCGGCATCGGCCACGTTCCCCCGCTCTTCCCTGTGTGAGGCCCGATAGGTCAGGAAAAATGGCCCGATCTGGATCACCAGGCCGTCGATGAGCGGCAACGGCTGATAGGGGAGCAGTCGCACGCCCGCCACAACCGTACCGTTCGAACTGCCGATATCGGTGAAGATCGGGCCGTCGTCCGTGAGGCGCACCTCCGCGTGGTGTCGCGAGACGTCCGGGTGGGGTAATGACAGCCCATTGTCCGGCGTCCGCCCGATCGTGAGCACCGGCAGATTCAGCGGGAGCGTCGCCACGACGTTCCCCTGGATCTCGACGAGCAGTTGTCCCATCTCCGGCGGACCCGACGACATGATCACGCTACCTCTCGATGCTTCCCTCGCCCCTGTCGGCGGGGCGACTCATTGCCCGACGCTCATGGAGCCTCCGACCCGCCAGCGCGCAGAACGGGGGTCAGTTCACGCTGACGCGATGCTGGCCGGAGCAGATGACGGCGTGGCGCGGCACCGCCAGACGTGCTGGCACCACCTGGGCCGCGCCCCCACCATCCGCGATCGTGATCCGCACCTCCTCGACGAACTCGATCGCCGGGAGCCGTTGGAGCAGTCCGTAAACTTCAGAGAGATGGAGATCGCGCCCGAAGGGCCAGCCGTCGCCCGCTGGGCCGCCCGTGAATGGGTTCAGATAGCCATAGAGGGCGGTTTCGGCCCGTCGGATCGCCTCGGCGTCGGCGGCGGGATCGCGACGTTCGGGCAGGTGGAGGGTCACGTCCACCGACACCCGGAGATACTGCGGCGGCTGCACATCGAGCGTCGTACCGAGCAGGCGGCGGTCGTCGAGGTACGCGAGCACGGCGGCGCGCAGTTCAGCCGAGAGGGTCAACTGATCGGGCGGGATCGCCCCGGCGCTATCGCCGCCCGTCTGCGGCACCACCAGCACGAAGATCTGTCCCGGGCGCGGGTCGGTCGGCGCGGCGGGCTGCGCACCGGGGGCCAGGCAGGCGGCGCGCGCCACCCCCGGCACCTGCCGCGCCAGGTATTCGTAATCGTCCGCCGTGACGGCACGGGTGCGGGTGCGCAGGGTCTGCGGGGCGCGCAGTTTGGCATCGTCGAGGCCCTGGGCGTTGCGACCGCCGAGCGCCGCCTCCCGGTTGGTCACGCGCGTCACGTAGGGGATCGAAGATTTCAGCACGGCGAGGACACCCTTGGGCACGTTGCCGCCCACGCCGCCGCCGTGCTGGTACCGGCTGAACCGCAATGTGCTCCCCTTCGGCGGGACCGCCCCGAAGCGGTAGACTGTGCCATCCGGCTGGAGGAGCGAGGGGCCGAGGGTGAGGGTGCCATCGAGGCTGTCAAGGGTGAAGTGCCGGTCGTCCGCCGCCGAGTCGGCGAAGTCGGCGACCTCCGCCCATTGCTCGGCGGGGCCACCCGGCGGCTCGACGGTGAGATGGTCGCGCCCGGGGTCGCGCGCGAGGATCGGGGTGTAGAGCAGCGCGAACGACTGGCCCGCCGTGCCGTCGCTCTGCCCCACCAGCTCGTCGGTGATCGTGACGGCGTGGCGCGCGCCGACCGTGCCGCCGCGCGCCTCGACGCGCAAGCGCTCCAGCTTCGGCGAGACGCGGTAGGCACCGGGACCGGCCTGCGCCTCGGTCAGCCGACAGCGCAGCCAATAGGCGCGTTGCCCGCCGAACTCCCCCTCGGCCATCGCCGGGACGTGCATGATCACCTCGCCCGACTGGTTGAACCCGCCGGTGCCGTCGTACTCGACGATGCACGGAGCCCAGCGCGCCGCGCCCCCCTGCCAGGCCTCCCACGCCAGCGGCGGGTTGGTCGGATCGACCCCCGCCCCACCGGCCAACTCGCAGCCGAGCACCAGCGCCAGGATGTGCTGGCTATGGTCTTGCCGCAACGCGAGGTAAAAGGCGTCGCCGGGGGCCGGTTGCGGCGAGAAGATCGCGATCTCTTGCCCCGGCAGTGCCAGTTGCCGCAAGTCATGGGCGAGCCAGGCCCCGCCGCCGGGCGCACCGGCACCGCGCGTGAAGGCACCCAACAGGTCCGGCGGGTGGATCACCAGAGCGGTCTCGGCGGTGAAGATGATCGCCGGATTGGTCTCGGTGCGGATGGTGGCGACCTCGGTGTCGGTGGGGATCGTCACGTCGGTCGGTTGCGGGGCGGAGAGGTAGAAGGTCACCGGGGCGCGCGCGGCGCGCGGCGGATCGAGGCGCACGCCGATCAGCTCCAGGAACTTGACGTAGAGCGCATCGGGCACCTGGTTGACCCGGTAGAGGAGCAGATCGGTCATCCAGGCGAAGAGTTCGATCAGCGCCACGCCCGGATCGCTGACGTTGTGGTCGGTCCACTCCGGGCAGTAACGCGGGATCATCGTCTTGGCCTGATCGACGATATCCTGGAAGCGGCGATCGTCGAGCCTGGGCACCGGTAATGGCATGGACTCTTCCCTTCTTCTCGTTCAGGTGCTGCGGCCTGCGCCGTAACGACCCGCGGGCGGATCGGTCATCGTCGCCGTGCCGCGCCAGTCCCGGCTCGCCACGGGGCGTCGCGGGTACCGACAGGCCCGCTCAGTAGCCGGGCACCGGTTCGCCCGGAATCCGGTAGAACGGGAAGACCAGCGTGCGGCTGTCGTAGGTCGCCTTGATCTGGTAGCGGATGGCGATCAGGAGCCGCCCGCTATCGGCGGGATCGACCTGCGCGGTGACCTCATCCACCGCGATGCGCGGCTCCCACATCCCCAATGCCTCCTCGACATAGTAGGTGGCGAGGCCGACGGTGGCGGCATCGTTCGGCGCGAAGAGGAGATCGTGGATGCGGCAGCCGAATTCGGGGCGCATCACCCGCTGTCCCTTCGGCGTCAGCAGGATCATCTGGATCGCCTCTTCGATATCGCGTTCCTGGCGCGCCAGCGCGATCCGTCCACGCGCATCGACGCGCAGCGGGAAGGCCCAGCCGACCCCGAGAAAATCGCTCATCCGCGTCTATCCCTCTCCCCGCACCAGCGCGGACCACGGTCGGCCAACGAGCATCAGCCGACGAACACCGTGCCGACCGCCACGACCGTCCCGGCGGGCAGATCGACCGGATCATTACAGGTCAGCGCGGGATCGCCGTTGCGCGCCACCGGCTTCCCGTTGATCAGCACCGTCGGGCTCCCCAGCATGATCTGCCCCTTGTTCGTCGGCGGGCGCTGGAACGGCCCGCCCTGTGGGATGTGCGGCGGCAGATTGTCGGCGGTGCTCCCTTGCGTGGCGGCGGGCAGCCCGCCGATGAAGACATTGCTGCTGAGGTTGCCGTTGATCATCCCCTGGAAGGGGTGCGGGAGCGGCGTCGGCACCGGCCCGCCCGGTGTCGGGATCATGATGATGTGGATGTCGATCGCGGTGATCGTGTCGCCCTGCTTCGCCGCCGGTTGGCCCATCGTCCCCTCCAGAGCGCATCAGTTGTCGTGTTGGCAGCACCAACGCCGTGCGCCCCTTGCACGCGGCTAGCGGCTAATTGAGATTGATGATCGAGCCCTTGATGTCCACGGTCGCCGCGCCGCCATCGATCTTGACCCCCATGCCCTTGATCTCGACCTGCCCCCGCGCCTCCAGCGTCAGATTGCCGCCCGCCTTGATGGTGGCATTGTTCACCGCCTGGATCGTCACCGCGCCGGAGCCGTTATCGAGGGTGATGGTGTTGCCGTTGGCGTCCTCGATCGTGATCCCACCGGCCCCGTCGTCGTCATCGAAGACGATCGTGTGGCCCGCGCGCGAGCAGATCACCCGCTTCTTCACGCCCCCACTGCCAGGCCGATCGACTTTGCTCGGCAGCGCGTCCCGTCCGTTCCACAGGCCACCGAGGACGTAGGGATAGTGCGGATCACCCTGCTCGAAACCGACCAGCACCTCATCGTTCACCTCCGGCAAGAACGCGATCCCCCGTGTATGACCGGCACCGGGCGCGACGACGCGCGCCCAATTACTGGCGTGGTCGTGCGAGAGCGACGGGAACAGCACCTTCACCCGCCCCTGGCCCAGCGGATCCTGGTTATCGGTCACCAGGCCGATCAGCAGGCCGCTCGTCGCGGGGGCCACCTCGCGCGGCGCTTGCAGCAGGTTGAGCAGCGTCGCCGGTTGGTGGCCGGAGACGCTGAACTGCGTGCCGTAGCCCTCGTGGCCGTTGTAGAGATGGGTCGCGGCGGTGACGAAGTACGTCCCGCCGAAGCGGTTGCCGACCGCGCGCAGGTGCAGCGCCGCACCGGCGCGGATGGCCGGATTGCCCCCACAAGTTCCCTCGGCCTCGATGTAGTGTCCGGCCAGGCGGTCGGCGACCGCCTGCGCGAGTTGGTCGGCTTCCCGCTGACTGCGGACCGTGCGATCCGTGACCAGATCCTGGGCGTCCATCCCGAAGGCGGCGCGCGCGACCTCGCCGCTTGCGCGCATATCGCCGATCTGCGGCGCACCGCGCCCGCGCTCGGCTTGCCCGACGATCTCCTCGCGATCATCCGGGTTCCAGCCCCGCACCGTCACGCCATTCACCTGCTCGACCGTCGTGAGGCGGGGCTGGAACGCGCTGAGCGTCACGCCCCACTCGATTTCGATCGGCGTCCCCGCCACGTTCGGCGGCTCGCAATGCAACGTCTTCCCGCTGACAAAAAGCAGATAGCCGAGCATGGCCGCGCGACCGCGCAAGAACTCTAGATTCGTTTCGGCGTGTTGCAGCACGTAGGGATGGACCTGACCCATCGGCCCCACCTGCGCCTGCAAGCCGACCTCCTGGGCGATCTTCCGCACCAGGTCGCCATCGCTGACGTTGAGGAACGAGCGGACGTGACGACCGCGCGCCAGGCGATGCAGGCGGTCGAAGGCGCGCACCGTCAGCCGGTGGGTGCCCGGCCCGAAATCGGGCTCGATCTCGACGATCTCGCCCTCGAAGAGGGGCTGCTCCCCCGCGCCGGCCTTCGCCGCGATCGCGAGCGTCGTGCCGGGCGCGAGCCGGGCGTCGTCGATCCAGGTCAGGCGCGGATCGTTCAGCACTAGCGTGGCGACAGCGGGGAGGTGCAGGCTTGTCTCGACCGTGACCGAGAGCAGATCGTTCATGAACTCGGCGGAGGCATCGGCCCCGGCGAGCTTGGCGTAGAACTGGCTGAGCAAATTGCTGGTATCAACCATGAGGGATCTCCAGCACGATGCCCGGACGCAGCCGCCGCACCTGCGTCAGGCGGTTGGCGTCGGCGATCCGTCGCCAGGCGTTGGGGTCGCCGTACTCGGCGTAGGCGATGCCGGTCAGCGTATCCCCGGCCCGGACGGTCCACTGCCGCTCGCCGCCGACGCCGCCCGAGGTCGGATTCTGCGCCGGGAAGAGCTTGGCGTCCTTGATCTGCTGGAAGGTGACGTCCATCGTCGCGCGCACCGGCGTGCCATCGGCGGCGAAGAGGGTGAACCGCTGCGTGAGGCTGGTGATCACCGCGTCGAATGACCAGGCGGCCCCCCAGACGAAGCGCACCTTCGGCGGACGGCTCTTCTTCGTCTTGGCATCTTTCAACTTATCGTCCACCATCATCAATTCCCAGATCGCGTCGGTGTACTCTTTGCGGACATCCTTCGTGCCAGCCGCCCCTTCATAGGTGTCGAAAAAGAGCTGCACCGTCAGGGTGGCCGGTTGCCCGCCACTGAACTCCAACGGCGGCACGTTAGAGCCTTTCTTCGTGCTGCGCGCCCAGCTATTCTGTTTGGCGAAGGCGTATTCCTTCGGGTTGAACAAGCAGGTGACGACAACGGAATCACCCTTGTCGATATTGATGATCGTGGCCTTGCTGGGACTGGTACCACTCATGCTTCATGCTCCACATGCTTACCAGGCACGGCGACCCTCGGCGGACAAACGTCGTCGCAAGACGGTGTAGACCTGTCGCGCCAGCGCATCGAGATCGGGTTCGGGCGACTTGGCGGCATGCGGCGCGGCGGCATGGGTCGGGGCTGCGGGTGCCGCCTCTTCCAGCGCGCGCCCCTGCTCGGCCAACTGCACCGCCGGGGCCGCCGCTGCCATTGCCGACGCGGCGGATGCGGGCGTGGCCGGGCGCATCGCAGCGGTCGGGGTGGCGGTTGCCTCTGGTGCCACAGGCGTATCGAGCCACGTCGGCAATGGCTGCCAGGGGGCGGGCAGGCCATTCCAGCCGACGGGTGCCGCGCGGTCAGTACCGATGTCCGCCTCCTGTCGCCCCAGATCGCCCACCGCGCGGGCGGTTCCCTCGCCAGTGGTGTCGGCGCGCTCCCGGTCACCGAACACGGGAGCTACAGGAAGGGCCGGCGCACCGAACGGCAGGGCCGTCGGTTGACCCTCGGGCGTCAGGGCCGCTTTCGCCGCCCGCGTCACGCGCGCCTCGACCAGCCGCGCCAGCCCTTCCTCGTTCGTCGGGTCGGTGTCGGCGTTCCCGGTGCTCGTCGGGCGTCCCTCGGCGCGGGCGACCGGCGGGACGAAGCGCGGCTCCCGCCCCCGCGCCACGTGGGTCAATTCGTGCGCCAGCAGCCCCAACGTCTCCGGCGTTGCCGCACCTACCAGATGTCCCACGCCCAACACCACCGTGTCCCCGATCGCCAGGGCATCGGCGTTGGCGCGCGCAGTGAGCTGCGTCGCGGCGGGATCGCCGTAGACCCGCACGCTCGCCGGGTCGATGCCGACGAGCGGCTGCAAGAAGCGCCGGGTGGAATCCGGCAGCGGCGTTGGTGGGCCGTCGGCAGCGGGCGGCGACGACACGGCGGCTGGGGCAGCGGCGGTCGTGGCTACAGGCGACACTAACGGCGTTGTGGCAACAGTGGATGGCGGCCCTGACGGCGCAGTGGCGGCGAGATGTACCGGTGGCACCGCTGGTGTAGCGGCACTGGCAGGCGCCGATAGCGCCGCTAACGTACCAGCAGCGGTGGATGCCGGCGGCGCTGATACCGCACCGATAGCGGGCGGCGGTGCCAGCGCGCGCGGCGCGGGCGCTACGGACGCAGTGCGTCGCTCGGGCGTCTCGGCAACCACCGGTATCTCGCCCACCGGGGCCGCCTCTCGTCCTGTCGCCGCGAGCGGTGATGCCACGGGCGGTGGCGGGGGAAGCCGTTGCACGGCGGGTGCCCGTCCGGTCAACCGTGCCACCCAGGCTTCCGGCGAACGATCGGCCTCGCGCGGCGCGAACAACTCCTCGCCTGCTCCATCGGCCTGCGCCAACGCCGGTGTCGCGTCCGTCACGGGCCGGGGCGGGGCACCAACCACTGACGGCGGCTGGTTCGCGGGCGTCTGCGGCGTACTGGCTCGCGTCTGCGCCGCCCCCTCCCCGGCCGCCGCTGGGTCCGCGCCCGACGTACCGATTTCGCGCGGCGGCAGGCGCTTCTCGCGGGCTGACGCGGCGGGAAACGGCGGCTGCGGGCGTGGTCGGCGCGGCACCACCACCTCGATATCGGCCCCAGCGCCGGGGGTCACTGCGGTCATGGCACCGGTCGCGTCGCTGGCGGGCACAGCGGTCGCGACAGCGGCACTATCGCCAACAGCCACATGCAGCGTGGCCGTTACCTGATCGATCGGGGTATCTGCAATCCGGGCCAGCGGATGACTAGCGCGCCGCTGCTCGTCCCCGCGCACACGATCCGCTTCAGCAGACGACACCGGTGTCGCGACGGCGGACGCCATTGTCGCGGCGGGCGAACCTTCCGCCTTCACGGCCAGCACCTCGCGGATCGCGCCGACCGCGCCAGTGGCGTTCCCGACCGCATCGGTCGGGGAAGCTGGATCGGTGAGCGTTGGTTGCGGCATCGCCGCATTGTGGGCAGCTCCGCCAGTCGATGTGGTGTCATTCGATGCGGTAGCGGTACTCTCCGGCCCAGGGGGAGCCCCGGCACGCGCGACTGCTGGTATGGACGGGGTCAACTCGCCGCGCCCGCCGCCACTCTCCGGCACAACCTCGGTCGGCGGGGCAGGAGGGGCAGACGACACTTCGTCAGCGGGGGCGGCGTATGCCGTAACACGAGCATCTTCATCGTCGGATACCGCTGGAGTGTGCGCCACAGCGGCAGTACGCTGCCGCTCCGCCCATTGCGGACGAGCAGCACCGCGCGCCGCGCCGCGACTCGCCGGAGGGGCGAGAGGAAGGACACTTGGTGCAGCGGGAGGAGCAACTGGCGCTGCTGCCGATGCTGCGTCAACGCCCGTAACGGAAAGGCCCGATCCTGGTGGTGCCTGGTCCGGAGAGAAGGCGCTTTCGGCGTCGGTCGGCCACGCCTCGGTGTCAGTTCCTGGCACGGGGAGCGCCGATAGGGAGAGGGGCGCGAACGGGCGCTGAACGCGCGGCGCGATTGGCGACAGCGGCTGACGTATCGCCACCCACCGTGCCAGCCGGTGATAACCTGCCACTCGTCCTGCGAGCCCCTGCTGTCCCCGTAGCATCGTCGCGCGCTACCCCAGTTTCAGGCCGTCGTGGGCCAATTCCAACGTCTCGATCGCGGCGTCATGCCCGGCGGCGGAGAGTTGCGGGCCGATCCACTTGACCGGATAGGCCTTGACGAAGTTCCAGCGCGTCATCTCCTCGCCGCGTACGTCGTAGAGGATCACGGAGACGTTGCGGCGCTTGACCTTGCCGCTGGCAACTTCGGCGTACCACTTGAAGAAATCGTTCGAGCGCGTCATGCCACGCTTCAGGGTGAGGTTGCTGACCTTCGTGCGGCCAGGGAGTCGGTGGACGAAGTCGTTGTTACCACCCTCGGCGTACTCGAAGACCTCCATCTCGATTTGCAGGCCGCTCACCTCGGTGAAGACCGCCTCCATGATCCCGTCGATCTCAATGTAGAAGCGGCAGTTCGGATAGCCCTGTTGCATACTCACCGCCGTTCCGGCGCGAAGAATGTCGCCCCGCGCGCCCGCGCCTGCCGCGCCTCCGCCAGCATCAACTGGTAGACCCGTTCGGCCAGCCGCTCGATATCGATCTGTCCCGCACCGCCAGCGGTCGGTTTCGCCTCGTGCGGCGGCGCATCGTGCGCCTCGCGCTGCCTCTCATCGCGCTCGTCCACATCGCGCTCGTCCACGATCACCGCGCTCCCCGATCGCGCCGCTCGGTCAACTGTACGCCGCTTACTCGCCCGCCAGTGATAGGGCAAACCGCGCGCCGCACGACGGACACTGCGTCTCGAAGATACCGAAGCCGCCATCGTTCACCCGCATGTAGAGCTGTTGCAGGTAGGCGAAATCGGCGGAGAAGAGCCCTTCCACCACCGCCGTGGTGACCGGGGCGATGTCGCCGAGCCGGGTGATGACCCGGCTGAGGAGCAGGATGCCGAGGTAGGCGTCGTTGTCCTTCACCCGCGCGTCGCGCAGCGGCTCCACCTCGTCGCGCGCCAGTGCCAGGCGCATCGCACCCTGCCGATGCAACCGGCCGCGCTCATCGACGTAGCCACACGGCAGGGTGAAGGCGAACTCGGTCTGGAGCAGCGGCGCGGCGACCACGACATACCTCTCACTGTGTTCGGCTCACGAGAGCCAGGCCGGCAGGCCGCAGGACGGCATGACCAGAGGGTCGATCACGGGGGCGGGCGTTCCGTGACGACACTATCCCCGACCGGCGATCCGTGTGGTCCCACCCCGCCGACCGGCTAACTCACCCGCACGTAGCCCTCGTGCGTGATTTCCAGTTCCTCGATCGCCACCTCGTTGTTCCCTGCGTTGGCGCTCGGCCCGGTGAGCTTGCTCGGCCAGGCGTTAACGAAGTTCCAGCGCGCGATGGTCCCCCCTTTCTGGTCGTACATTACGATCGAGCCGTTCTTGCGCGCCTCGTCGAGCTTGCCCTCTTCGATCTGCTTCCGCCACTTCCACATGTCCATCGCGTCGGTGATTCCGCGCTTGAGGGTGATGTTGTTCCACTTCATGCGGCCAGGGATCTTCTTGATCACGTACTCGCCCTTCGGCCCGCTGGCCTTGTACTCGACGACCTCATTCTCGCTGCCCAGGCCGGTGCATTCGCGGAACGCCCCGACGACCTGCCCTTGAAACTCGACCCCGAACCACGCCGAGACCAAGGGATCTTTCTCTACCACCACTTTCCTCCTTCGTGGTCAGTCGATGCGTAGCGACGATTCATGTCGTACTCCGGCGGCGCTAGGAACCACCACCCGCCCACTGACTGAGGCGGAAGACCACGAACTCGGCGGGCTTGACCGGTGCCAGCCCGATGTTGATGAAGAGTTGGCCGCGATCGCGCACGTCCGGCGGGTTCAGTTCCTCGTCGCACTTGACGAAGAACGCCTCCGACGGGGTCCGCCCGAAGAGCATCCCCTCGCGCCAGGCTCCGGTGAGGAAGGCTTCGACGTCGCGTTTCACCCGCGCCCAGAGGTCGGGGTCGTTGGGCTCGAAGACGACCCACTGCGTGCCGTACTCGATCGACTTCTCGACGTAGTTGAAGAGCCGCCGCACGTTGACGTAGCGCCACGCGGGGTCGCTGCTGAGGGTGCGCGCTCCCCAGACCCGCAGGCCGCGCCCGGTGAACGAGCGCAGGCAGTTGACCCCGCTCGGGTTGAGGGTATCCTGCTCGCCCTTGGTGATCGGCGCCGCCGCGTCGAGGACACCGCGCAGCACCTCGTTCGCCGGGGCTTTGTGAACGCCGCGCTCGTTGTCGCTGCGCGCGTAGACGCCCGCCAGGTGGCCGGATGGCGGCACCGTCAGCGGCTTGCCGTTGCTCCCCGCGACCTTGATCCACGGGTAGTAGAGCGCCGCGTACTTCGAGTCGTAACCGGCCTCGCGCTCGCGCCAGGCTTTGACCTCTTGTGGCGACAGATCGGGGAGCGGATCGAGGATCGCGACGCGGTCACCCATCCGCTCGCAGTGGGCGATCATCGCCAGTTGCACCGCCTTGACGCCGTCGCGATCGATCGCGCCCGTCTGATAGGCCGCCATCAGATCGGGGCAGCAGACCATCGTGACGTCCTCGGCGATCTCCAGCCCCTCCATGCCGCTGCGGATGGTCACGTCGCCGGTGAAGTGGGTCACCGCCACCTGCGGCGGCGCGACCAGCGGCTGCGCCTTGAGCAGATAGCTCCCGACCTCGGGCATCCGTTCGGCGATCGTGCCGGTGCCCGCCTCCTCGACGATCGTCACCAGTTTGCTGACCTGATTGACCGTCTCCACCACGTTTCGACCGCCGCGCTTACCGAGGCTGACGTTGTCGTACGACTCGTCGACGCCGCCCATGCGGAGTTGGAGCGTGAACGTCCCATCGATGGCCGCCGCGTCGGACGGGGGCCGGATATCGACTTGCAGATCCTCCAGCAGCCCGTCTTTCGGGGTGAGTGTCAGCGAAGGGAGCGCCTTCGACGACCGGCTCGGCAACTGCAAACCGGTGGCGGTGGGGCCACCTGGGGTCTGCCCATTCGCCGATCCCGGCACGACGCGCGTCACGTAGCAACGCCCGCCCCCGTTGAGGAAGTAGCCATAGACGCTGTGCGAGAGATAGGTGCCCGACAGATGGGGGTTGCGCCCGCCGCCGTCTTCCAGCGCGCCGAAGGTGTCGACGTACTGCGACCAGTTGGTGACCAGCACCGGACGGTTGGCCGGCCCGGCGGGCGCGAGGCCAACGAACGCGGCGGTGGCCGTGCCCACACCTTCGATCGGGCGGGGGCCGCTATCGATCTCTTCGACATAGACACCCGGCGACAAGTACTCAGGCATCTCCAACTCCTCCTGCTCCGCTCCCAAGGGTCATCATGCGCCCCGCGCCGCCAGGCCACGCCGGGGCGGGGGCAGTCCGCCGCGACTCGCTCCGACCAACCTTGTTGGCGACGAACACCGCCATTCGTGATCACGTAGCGACAGTGAAACAGACGCCGAACACAAGAAGGTCACCGACAACACCACCGTCAGGGGCGGTGTGTGACAGGGCTCGCCGTGTGGTGATCGCCGGGGGCTGGCCCGGCACCCGGCGGCGGATGAGGGAGGGTCGAGGGATGGTCGCTATCGAGGCGATACGGGGCACAGGGCAGGCGGAAGCGCCGCCCCCGACGATTGGCGGCGTGGACCAACCCCGCCGCCTGTGGCCCTCGACGTGGTTGTGTCACATCGACTGCGGCGTGGGGTCAGGGAAGGATGATGTCGTACGATGTACCGGGCACGGCGATCGTCACCGTGCGCGGCGGCCCATCGGGCGGCGTGACCCGCAGACTGACCGCACCGGACGGCACCCCCGCCAGGCGAAACTCCCCATCACCGTCGCTGAGGCTGCCGTCCGCCGCGCTATCCGCCAGCGCCACCAGCACCCCGGCGCGCGGCGCGCCATCGGCACCGCGCACCACGCCGCCGATCTGCGTGCCAATGTCGACGATGGTGCTATCGCCCGAGCGCAGATAGCGGGTGGTGCGCGTCAGCACCAGCGGCGCGCTGATCGCGAGTTCCAGGTCGAGCGGCGCGGTGACGATGTACGACAGCGCCGGGCGGGGCTCCACGCCGAACGCATTCCAGAGCTCGAGCATCCGTGGGCTGGCCTCGGGCGGCGCGATCCGGGTCGTCAGCGGCGGGTCGAGCGCGCGCAACGGGTCGGGCAAGACCTCGTCGGGCAACTGCTGATGACGCAGCAACGTCTCGAGGATTCGCCAGAGGAGCCGATGCTCGTCGGCGGCGTCGGTCGTCACGGCGCTGACCAGGTAGTGCAGATCGATCCGCCGTGGCGGCAGCCGCCGCTCGGCCCGACCATTGCCGCGCGTCTGCTGGAAATCGTTGCGGCGCAGCTCGATGTTCTCCGCCAGATCGAAGAGGAAGAAGACAACCGTCGGGCGGGTCAGCCGCCCGAGCCATTCCTTCGTCGGCATCTCGAACCGGACATCGACCTCGAACGGCGAGATGCGTCCCTGATCGTGGATGAGGCGTTGCAACGCCTCGTGAATATCGGGCAGCATGGCGCGTCACGCTCCTGGTACAGTCAGCCGACCGACGATACGAGCCCCGCCGCATTGAACAATTCGCTATGTGACGAGTATCGGTCGGCCGCGCGTGCCGCGCGCTCCATCGCAGCAACGTATCGCCGCGCGGGGACACCCAGTTAGTGGACTCCTGTGCGCGACGCTCCTGTCGTGCCGAGGGGGTCCGTGGTCAAAATCTGCACTAATCCACTTCCCAGTGGACCCTGACATCGACCCGCTGATCCTGCGCGTACTCGGCGGGATCACCGTACGTTTTCGATAGGGCGCTCCCCTTCGGGTCGGGAAAAACGCTCTTCTCCTGCAAGCCGCCAATGATACGCATGAGGAGTGTCTTCACTGTTGTATTACGGTCCTCGGACAACTTGAAGTTATCGACCCTGGGCTTGGCATTCGGATCGGTCGGATTAGCCGGCTCGTCCCCTAACGTACTCGCATACCCCATGAGCCTGATCTGCGTGGCCCCCGAGCGGATGTCCTTCTGGATATCCTCGGGGATCTTCGACCACCAGCGGATGAGATCCTGTTGCTGATTAAACTTCATCGTCGCTTTGCCCGTGTCGAAGTAGATAGGCACAGTCTCGTCATGCGGCGTTGCGGGCTTCACCAAGAGATTGATCAGGAAAGAACCATCACGCTGACCGGCCCCAGTCGTTGTGAGCCCCGATGACTGAACCTGGATCCCGGCGGTCCTCGTCACCTTTCCACCGACTTTAGCAACCTTAATATCCACCTCGCCACCGCCTTCCGTGCCCACGCCAGTGGATACGGTGGTCTGCTTGCCGGGCTGTGTCGCATCCGCTTTGAAGTGTGTCTTCAAGCCGACGGAACCGGACGAACCATCGGGTTGCGCCACGGCAGGGGAAGTCGCGACATCGAGCGTGAATAGTCCCGGCACGCCCCCCCCCCCGATGGCTCTGCGGGAGTGAGAAAAGAAAGCTTACCCTTCTCGACCTTGAATCGCACATCGGTAGTTGATGTGCGCTGCATACCAGACCGCCTATCGTCCCCCAGAATATGCGTCTCATGGTAATACCAGAAGACATCGTTGACAATCCGCACGCTCCCTGTGCAGTTACGCGGTATGTTGGTGAACTGGTCCGTCGTGACACCATTAAACCACGCCCCTATCGCTGGCCCACCGTCAACGATTAGGTCCGCATGGGCGTTGAACGTAATCTTCGAATCGCCCCCGTCTCCCCACTCCGGCAGCGGTTGAAGATAGGCCTGCCGCTGCACTGCCGCAGCTTGCCGGGACGTATTGATGCTCCTTGCAACACTTTCGCCGCTCGGCTGGCTCTCATGCTGCTCGACAGGAACATATGGTGCCCCGCCCGTCTGCTGCACCACATGGGTGAGCTCGTGAGCCAAAAGACGCTGGCCTTCATTCGTTGTGGGCGCATACTGGCCCGTCCCGAAGATGATGTCCGGCCCAACGGTATACGCGCGGGCACGCATCCCCTGCGCCGATTCCGCCGCACGAGCATCCGTATGTACCCGCACCTGGCCGAAGTCGTGACCGAAGCGTGGCTCCATTGCGGCGCGGGCCTCTGGCGCGAGGGGGTCGCCGCCAGTCCTGGTCCCCTCGCGGACAAGCGGCAGTGGATCGGCGTCGACTGGCATTTGTGTCGCCGCCTGCCGTGCAAGCGACAGCTGGCGAGCTGCGCTCGAATTGGCCGGATTCAATGCCAGTGCAGCGGCTTCCTCATGCATCATCTCCTCGGCCACACGGTCTGCCTCTTGCTCGGCGGGATCACCGGGTTGGCTGATAGCGAGCTTCGTCTGAGGACGGACGATCGGTATCTGGCCGAAGTCATAGCCCGAGGCCGGATTCTGCAACGATAGGGGGGTAGCGAGCGGGCTCGCACTTTCGCGCACATTCTGCCCTGCCTCCTGGTTGTCAGAGAGCGGCAAGGGGAGTTCAGTCCGGGAATTCGCCTGCTGTCGTCGCAATCGTAGTTGCTCGCCCATTGGATTCCCTTCCTTATACTTGGCTGTCATGCCGATCGTGGACGAATAACGCCATTGTCGACTACGGGAATGCCGCTGCCTCCACGCCTGTCAGCACCTTCTCTAATTTCGCATACTCGCTGCGCGCCGCCGCGAGCAGATGGCGCATCATCACCGGCTCGCCCTCGTCCGCGGCCAGGAAGGCGGCGTTGAGGGCGATGTTGCGGATGTTGCCGCCCGCCACGTTTAGCTGGGCCAGGCGCTGCGGGTCCAGGCCGACGGTCGGAGTGGCGGGGGGGAAGACGCGCCGCCAGATCTCGGCGCGCTGGGCGCTGTCGGGGAAGGGGAACGACACGACGAAGCGGATGCGGCGTAAGAAGGCGGTGTCGAGCGCGCTCTTGAGGTTGGTGGTCAGGATCGCCAGGCCGCGATAGGTCTCGATCCGCTGGAGGAGATAGCTCACCTCGATGTTGGCGTAGCGATCGTGGCTGTCTTTGACCTCGCTACGCTTGCCGAAGAGGGCGTCGGCCTCATCGAAGAGGAGGAGCGTTCCCCCCTCATCGGCGACGTCGAAGATGCGGCGCAGATTTTTCTCGGTCTCGCCGATGTACTTGCTCACGGTCGACGAGAGGTCGATCCGGTACAGATCGAGCCGCAACTCGCGCGCCAGCACCTCGGCGGCCATCGTCTTGCCGGTGCCACTCGCGCCGGCGAAGAGGGCGCTGATCCCCAGCCCGCGCGCGCCCTTGCCCGCGAAGCCCCACGTCTCGTAGACCGTGGCGCGCTGGCGCAGATGCGCGGCGATCTCGCGTAAGGTACGGCGCTGCAATTCCGGGAGCACTAGATCGTCCCAATCGGCGGCGGACTCAATCCGCTCCGCCAGATCGTCGAGCTGGGGGCGCGTCTGGATACGGCAGGCATCCCATAAACGCGGTCCCAATGCCGCGCCGCCCGCATCGTCAGCGCGCTGGCCCAGCGCGGCGATACCGGCGTTGCGGATCGCTGTCGCGCCGAGGCTGAATTGCGTGATCAATCCGTCGACTTGCCCGTTCAGCGCGACCGCCGTGGCACCCAGCGCCGCATGCCAGAGGGCACGCTGCTCGTCGCGTTCCGGTTTCCGCACCTCCAGCACCAGCGCCGGGCGTTGTGGCAGTGGCAGTCGATCGCGGCTGGTGACGATCAGCGGGCCGGTGAGGCGCTCGACCAACCGGGCGAGCGCGCCGCGCCGCGTCACATCCCCCAGCTCGGCCTCCTCGCAGGCCACCACCAGCGCGGCCCCGCCCAACCGGGTCTCGCGCGCCCACAGCTCCAGCACAAGATGGAGGTCGCCGGGGGCGGTGGGGAGGAGTTCGGCGGGGAGCAGATACGGCATCCGCCCCACCGCCGCGCAGGCCGCCGCCGCGATCGCGCACTTGCTCGTCGCCTCCGCGCCGCATAGCTGCACGAGCGGAGCCGCCGTATCGCCCTGCCATGCCGTCACCACCCGCTCCGCGACGGCGCGATGCGACGGCACCAGTTCCTCAGCGACGGTCAGCGGCGCGACCAGGCCACTGAGGCGCGCATCGAGGTGCGACACACCGGCGAGGTAGTGCAGGATACACTCGTCGATCCGCAGCGGGCTGAGCGTCAGCGCCGGTCCGGCACCGACCTCGATCAGTCGCCAGCGACGCAACGGGGCGTCGGGGGTCAGGGCGCTCCAATGGGGAGCCGACAGTGCGGCAAGCGCCAGGCCGAAAGTGGGGTAGGCCCGTGTCGCATCGCCCGTCGCCAGCGCGCAGCGCCCCGCGATCGCCCCGTCGAGCTCCATCGCCGCGCAGAGGACGAGCAGATCGCGCTCGAACGGCGAGAGCCCGAACGCCGCGCTGAGCAGGTCCAGCGCCGGTAACGCGGAGGGCACACCCGGTGTCGCGGCGGGGAAGATCCCGCCGCCAGGGGCATCCACGACCTCCCCCTTCACGCGCGCGATCTGCCGTTCCAGCGCCACGCGGACGTCGGCGACCGCCGCCGAGAGGTGGCGCTGGTTCGCCTCGATCCAGGCGGTCGTGCGGGTTGCATCGCTCGTCGTACTCACCGAACCGTCACTCCCCGCCATCGAGCACGACTGCCGAGACTTTGTAGGCCGCCGAGGGACGGTAGCGCGCCTGGAGCGCCGACCATAACTTCGAGGTCTCCTCGCTACTCAGAAATTCGGGCTCGATCGTGACCCCCGTCCCCTCGTCGTTTACACTCGCCGCAGCGAGCGCGGCCCGCAGGGGCGAGCTACTCCCCGCCGACACGCCCGTCGTCAGCACGCCCCGGATCGCAGCGGCGGTCAGGGCCGGTGTCTGGTGCAGCACCCGCATCGCCACGCCGAGCAGCAGTTCGGCGTGGAAATCGTGCTCGCCGTAGGCGGCCAGCAGGTAGTGGAGATCGAGGGTCAGCGGGGGCGCGGCGGGGGCCACGCGCCCATTCGGCGCTCCGTCACCGACGCGGCTCCCGCGCCAGCCCGCGTAGGGGGTGATCCGGTAGAGGAAGAGGTTGAGCTGGCTGCGCTCCTCCGCGCCGACCGGCACGCGGTCGGGCGGGAGCGCGGTGACGCTGACCTCGCCGAGGCTGCTGGTCAATCCCTGGGCGATCAGGTGGTTGTCCAGCAGATCCTTGAGGAGAAAGGTCGTCGCCGCGATGGCGAGCGCGCTGCTCATGCGTTGTCCCCGTACTCTGCGTGGCACCGCGCCGAACCAGGTCGGCCAGATCAATGGAAAGCTGGCAACATCAGGAGCGCACAGCCAGGCATCGGCGGAGCCGCAGCCATAACCGGTCCGCCGCCAACTCCTGCCGCGAGCGGGCGACACCGCCTCAACAGCGAAAGAGACCCACCCCGTCGAATAGCCGTGGTCGCGCCGCCGGGGCAACGCCCGCCCGGTGCGGGGTCGGATGCATACGCTGCCCCTGGTCGCTACCGCCCAGGATACAAGGTGATCGCTGCCCCGCCCGCCGGTGTATTGCCATCCGGCACCCCGCCATTGAAGCAGGGCGAGAACACCGCAGGGTCACGGGGGTCACACCGTGCTTTCGATTTGCTGCATGGCGCTGGTCACGAGCAACAGGGCGTGCTGGAGTTCGGCAGCGCCATGCGATTGATCGAACTGGATCGCCGCGCCCCCCTCCATACCCGGCGCGACACGCTCATACCGCTGCGCCAGTTGCGCGAGCAGGCCGGTCGCTTCCTGCAACTGCTCCCGCGCCCGATCGAAGAACATGCTGGCATCGTGCAAGCGGGCGATGGCGGCGGCGAGATCGCGGGGCAAATCGGGGGAGAGCGCGGCACTCGACCGGCTCTCGCTCTGGGCAATTCCGCCTTTGCGCGATTGTGTGGCATCGAGCATCCGGGTCAACAGCGCCTGCGTCGCGGGCATCGGCGCGACGGTAAGCTCCCGTCGCAGGATCTCCTCGCAGGCGCGGTATTGGCGGAGCGCCGCGCCGTGCTGCCCGATCGCCAGATACACCTGGATCAGCTCGCGGTGTACCTCCTCGCGCAGCGGATCGCAGGCGAGGGTACGCCGCGCGCAATCGATGGCGGCATCATGTTCGTCGTGGGCAACGTGATAGGCCAGGAGTCGGCCAAGCGCGCGCAGGTAGAGGTCTTGCAGGCGTTCCCGCTCGACCAGGCACCACTCTTCGTAGCAATTGGGCAGGAGGTCCGCCCGGTAGAAGGTGATCGCCTGACGCAAGAGGAAGGCTTGCTGGTCGACGGCCTCGGGACCGAGCTGCTCGGCCCAGGCACAACGCGTCTCGAACTCGGCCACGTCGAGGTGGAAATCGCTGGTCAGGTTGAACCCGATGTGTCGCGGATCGACCTTGAGGTACGACTGCTGCCGCGACGGCAGCAGCCCCAACACCCCTTGCAGCCGCCAGAGTGTCGTGTTGAGGCAGTGCCGCGCCTTCTGATCGTCGCTGTCGCCCCAGAAGAGGCCCGCCAAACGCTCGCGCGCGTGCAACGTGTGACGATTGAGGAGCAGGTAGGCCAGGAGCTCGTTCCCGCGCCGACTCGGTAGCCGGATCAGCGGCTTCCCATCGCTCAGCAGGGAGAGGGCCCCGAAAAGCTGGATCTCCAGCGCGGCCATACGTCGCCTCCTCCATCACCGCGTATTCGTCGTCGGCACACCCGAACGGGGGGAGCGGACGCTCCGTACGCAGCGGGTATGCGATCCTGAACGAAACCCAAACAGACCCGCGCTCGTGGGCCACTGCATCGCCGAGGCATGGGCGCGCCGCGCTGCCGGGAGCGTCGAGAAACCCGACCGAGGCCGACGAAAGCACACGACGGACAGCGGGGTCGGGCGATGGTGACTCCTTCTTAAAGTAGGGCGTGGCGCGGCGAGAGTCCACACACGAAACTCACACGAATAGCACGGTAGCTGACGAAAGATGGCATCTGGGAGGAGGACAAGGGCGTGGGGCCGACGCGACAAGGGCTGGTCGGCGCGGCGACCGGACGCCAAGGCGACTGACGTGACGCATAACGACGCGGTGGCGTTGGGCGTGCGAGCGCACGAGGGCCACACATGGCGGAGAGCGTCACCGCCCGCGATAGCGAAGATACGCCGCCGCTGGCGCTCACCGGGAGCGACTGCCGGCGGCATCGGGAGCGGTCAGCAGCACGGGAGGAGCACGGATTCGGCCACCCGTGAATCGGTCACGGGCCTTCATCGCCAGGCTGGCGGATGGTGCGGGCGGGGAACTCACGGTAGCCGCGCGCGCGCAGCGCGTCCTCATCGAGTTCCAGGCCGAGGCCGGGCGTCGTCGGCAGCTCGATGTAGCCGTCCCTGGCGACGAGAGGCGGGCGGGCGATTGTCGCGCCCGCTTCTTCCCAGTTGACGAAGTATTCGGTGATCAGGAAATTGGGCATACAAGCGGCGACCTGGACGGTGGCCGCGAGACCGATGGTCGTGCTGTTGTAATTGTGCGGGGCGACCGCCACGGCATACGGCTCGGCCATCGTGGCGATCTCCTTCAGTTCGAGGATGCCGCCGCAGTTGCAGACGTCGGGATTGATGATATCGACCGCCCCAGACTCGAAGAGGGGCCGGAAGTCGAGCTTGGTGTACAGCTCCTCACCCGCCACGAGCGGCAGATCGATCCGCCGTCGGGCCTCGACCAGCGCGCCGAGCTGGCGGGAAGAGACCGGCTCCTCGTACCAGAAGGGGTCATAGGGCGCAAGCATCTTGGCGACGCGCGCGGCGGGCTCCGGTCCCAGGCGGCGGTGGACCTCGACCAGGATGTCCACGTCCGGCCCCACCGCTTCGCGGACCGCGCGCACGCGGGCGACCGCCTCCCGCTCCTCGGCGCGCCCGATGATCTCGCGCCAGGGGCCGGGGAAGGGGTCGAACTTCAGGGCGGTGAAGCCGCGCGCCACCGCCGCCGCCGCCGCCGCACCGAGCGCCTCGGGGGTACGGGCACCGCCCCCCCAGCCATTGGCATAGACGCGGATGCGCTCGCGACAGGGGCCACCGAGGAGGTTATACACCGGCTGATCGGTTGCCTTGCCGACGATGTCCCAGAGCGCCTGTTCCAGCCCGGAGAGCGCGCAGTAGAACTCCATCGAGCCGCGCTTCCCCGCCCAATCGAGATACATCGTCGTGGTGAAATGCTTGATGGCGAACGGATCGCGCCCGATCAGATAGCGACCCAACCCTTCCGCCTGCAACGCGATCGTGCGGTCGCGGTCGGCCTGCGTATAGCACTCCCCCCAGCCGTGTACGCCCGCGTCGGTCTCGACCTTGACGAAGAGCCAGTGCTTGCCGCCGCCGGGATGGACCAGGAAGGTCTTCACACCCGTTACCCGCATGTTCGTGCCCCCTGCTTGATCGCCCGTCACGTCCCATCATCCGGGCCAGGCCCTCGGAACCCGTCCCTCGCTCACCAGTCGCGCACCGAACCGTCCGGGGCCAGGATGTCGGGGAGCAGCCAGGGAGCGAACGGGGCCACCGCGCAGGCCGCCTCGTCGATATCCACGCCGAGCCCCGGCCCTTCCGGCGGCAGGATGTAGCCACCTTCCACGCGCGGATACGGACCGGCCAACGTCTCCTCGCCGTCGCGCAGCGCCCAGGGGGCCTCGATCATCGCGACGTTCTGAGCCGCGAAGGCGAGGTGTACCCCGGCGGCGGTGCCGATCGGCCCGGCGACGTTGTGGGGCACGAGGTTGATGTGGTGGACCTCGGCGTAGGCGGCGATCTTCCGCAGTTCGGTGATCCCGCCGCAGTTGCAGACATCCGGGCGCAGATAATCCACGTAATCGCGCTCGATCAACTCGCGCATATCCCACTTATCGTGGGCCCGCTCGCCCATCGCCAGCGGGGTCGCGACGTGGGCGCGGACCTGGGCCAGCGCGTCGCGGTACTCGTGGCGGATCGGATCCTCGACGAAGAAGGGGCGATAGGGCTCGACACGCTTGCAGAGCTCGATCGCCCACGGCGGATCGAAGCGGCCATGACACTCGACGAGGAGGTCCACGTCCGGCCCGACCGCCTCGCGGATCGCGCGGGTGTGCTCAACCGTGCGGTCCACGGCGGCGCGGTGATCGTGGATGCCGGTGCTGTCGGTCGCCTGGACGGCGGAGAAACGGACGGCGGTCGCGCCGCGCTCGACGGCGCGACGGGCGCTCGCCGCCGCCGCCTCGGCGGACCCGCCCCCGACATGGACGTAGTAGCGTAGGCGATCGCGGGCGCGGCCCCCGAGGAGCCGTATGCACCGGCACGCCGAGCGCCTTCCCCGCGAGATCCCAGAGCGCCTGATCGATGCCGCTGAGGGCCGAACCGGTGACGGGGCCACCCCGGAAGAAGAGGCGACGATAGCACTGCTGCCAGAGGAATTCGATGCGCTCCGGGTCCGCGCCGATCAGCCAAGGTTCGAGGTCAGCGAGCAACCCCAACACCGCCCGTGGCGAGGAGCCGAGCGTCGCCTCGCCAACCCCGTAGAGCCCCGTATCGGTCTCGATCTTCACGTAGACTCCCGCGCGACCGGCATCGGTCACCAGGAATCGCTTCACGGCGGTGATACGCATGGCACGTCCTCTCACCAGCGCGCGGCTCAGCCCTTGATCGCCCCGCTGAGCACGCCGCGCGTGAAGTATTTCTGCAAGAAGGGGTAGACGATCAGGATCGGCACGGTGGCGATCACCACCACGGCCATCTGTAACGTCTGGGCGGGCGGCGGCGGCTGGTTCGGGTCGATCACCGTCGCCTCGGCGAGGGAGCTGCCCTGGAGGACGTACTGTCGCAGCACGAGCTGGATCGGCCACTTGCTCGTGTCGTTGAGGTAGAGGGTGGCCGCGAAGAACTCGTTCCAGTGCGCCACCCCGTAGAAGAGCGCCACCACCGCCAGCACGGCCTTCGACAGGGGCAATGTGATATTCCAGAGGGTGCGCCACTCGCTCGCCCCGTCCAGGCGCGCGCTCTCCAGCAGTTCCTGCGGGATGCTCATGAAGAAGTTTCGCAGGATCACGAGGTTGAAGGCGTTGATCAGCCCCGGCAGGATCAGCGCCCAATAGGTATCGAGGAGCCCCAACTGCTTCACGAGGAGGTAATTGGGGATCAGGCCGGGCGCGAAGAGCAAGGTCAGCAGCACGATCGCCAGCATCGCCCGTCGCCCCGGCACGCCCGGACGCGACAGGCCATAGGCCAACGTCACCGACATGATCATGTCGAGCAGGGTGCCGCCGAGCGTCAGTCCGATGCTGATCCACAGCGCGCGGGTCACGATCCCGCCCTTGAGCACCGCCCGGTACGCCTCCAGGGTCGGGTGCGCCGGCCAGAGGATCAACCCGCCCTGCACCACGTCGCGGTACGAGGAGAAGCTCACCGCGACGACATAGACGAACGGGAAGAGCATCACGATGCCGAGCACGAGCAGCAGCAGCGTCTTGAGGATCACGGTCACGCGGCTGGGTCGCTCTTCCCAGGCCGCTCGCTGCGTCCTGACGGGCCACCCGCCCCGTCCCGGACGGACGAGGGCCGCAGTATCGAGCGGGTTATCGGCGGAGTCGGAAGCTGGTCCCAGACCAGTCGCGGTCATCGGTCTCTCTCTTTCGCGCCTAGAAGGCGCCCTCCTCGCCGAACGCTTTCACCACCCGATTGGCGATGAAGACCAGCACCGCGCCGACGACGCCCTTGAGCAGGCCGACCGCCGCCGAGAAGCCCCAGTCGCCGCCCTGGATGCCGCGGAAGTAGGTGAAGGTGTCGAGCACCTCCGCCGCGCGCGCGCCCACCGCACCGCGCTGGAGGAAGATTTGCTCGAAGCCGGTATCGAGGATGCGGCCCAGGCGCAGGATCAGCAGCAGGAAGATCACCGAGCGGATACCGGGCAGCGTGATGTGCCACAGGCGATGCCACGGTCCCGCCCCGTCCATCGCGGCGGCCTCGTAGAGACTGGTGTCGATCTTGGTCAGCGCGGCCAGGAAGATGATCGTCCCCCAGCCGGTGTCCTTCCAGATCAGTTGCAGGACCACCAGCGGCTTGAAGAACGCGGGGTTCGCCATGATGTTGATCGTGTCGTGACCGCCCGCGCGCAACGCCTGGTTGAGGAGTCCATCGCCACCGAGCATCTGCTGCCAGAGGGCGACGATGATCACCCAGGACAAGAAATGCGGCAGGTAGAGCAGGCTCTGCATCAGTCGCTTGATCGGCTCGTAGACGATCGTGTTGAGCAGCAGCGCCAGGGCGATCGGCGCGGGGAAGAACAGGATGAGTTGGAGGACGGCGATGCTGAGCGTGTTCTGGATCGCCAGGATCACGTCCGGGTCGGTGACGATGCGGCGGAAGTTGTCCAGCCCGACGAACGGCGAGTCGCGAAAGCCCAGGAAAGGCGAGTACTCCTGGAACGCGATGATGTTCCCCAGCAGCGGCAAGTACCGGAAGATCCCGAAGTAGAGCAGCCCGGGGATGATGAAAAGGTACATCCAGCGCTCGCGCCAGAGCCGCTGCCAGATGGAGGTGGCGGTCGGCTTGCGCGCGGCGGTCGCGGCGGTCGGGGAGATCGCGCCCATAGCCCATCCCTCCGACGAGCGGGCCGGGGACCCCAGTCCCCGGCCCGCTCGTCGCGCTAGCCCTTGAGGGCGTCCTGATACTCCTTGCGGATCTGGTCGCCGCCCCGGCTCTTCCAGTCCTTGACGTACTGATCGACCGCCGAGAGGGGATCGCGACCGGTGATGACGGAGACGACCCTGTCGAGCCGCAATTGGTTCAGCTCGCCGCCCTTGGACGAGTCGGTCGGCGAGTAGAGCCCGAGCACCGGATTCTCCTGGCCGAGCGCGACGAGATCGCGCGTGGCATTTTGGAGTTCCTGGACATCGCCCGGGATGATCGAGTAGTAGGTCGTCAGTCCATTCGACAGCGTTGCCAGGTCCCCGAGCTCGGTGTTGCCGAGATCGGTCTTGACCCGGGTGCCATCCGGCTTAACGGTGTGGTGTACCCCCTCGATGCCGAAGTCGAGGAATACCCGCTCCTCCGAGCCGAACGGGGCAGCGAAGTAGTCCACGACGCGGAGCAACTCCTTGACGCGATCCTGGTTCTTGCCGACCGTGGCCGGGATCACCGGGAAGCCGAAGAAGCCGCTCGCGAGATCGACCGTCGCCTTGCCGCCGTCGAAGCCCGGCGGGATCAGCGGCACGACGTTCGCCTTCGGATCGCTGAGCTGGCGCGCGGTGTCGCGGAAGCCATTCGGCGACGGCCCGGTGAAGTTGACGATGCTGTCCATCACCGCGCCGACCTTGCCGCTGGTGATGAAGTCCTTGCGATCGGTGCGATTCCCGGTCGCGGTGTTGGGGTGGTAGACCCCGGCGTCGTAGAGGCGCTTCATGTAGGCGAGGGTCTGCTTGAACTCATCGGTCTCGATGAAGTAGGTCAGGCTGCCATCGCTGTTCTTGCGCCAGAGGTTGGGGACGCGGAACATCCCCTGGAAGATCGGCAGGCCGAAGGCGAACTGCGCGATCGTGTGGATGCCGTAGGTGTCGGTCTTGCCGTTCCCATCGGGATCGGACTTGCTGAACTTCGTCAGCACATCGGCCAGCTCGTCGCCATTCTTCGGGCTACTCAGACCGAACTTCTCGGCCCAGTCCTTCCGCCAGTGGAACGGCGCGCCGATCGGCAGTTGCGGGCGGGGCACCCCGTAGGTCTTGCCACCGACCGCCGAGTTCTTCCAGAGGTAGGCCGGGAAACGCGCGATATTCGGAAATTCCTTCCGGGCACCCTCGTTCAGGTACGCGGTCAGGTCGGTGTAGGCCCCCTGCTTAATAACGCTGTACTGGATCGGCACCTGCTCCGGCACAATGAAGACCAGATCGGGCAGGCTCCCCCCGGCGGTGAGCGCCGCCAGCTTCTCCGGATAGCCATCTGCCGGTTGCAAGATCGGCTCGAACGTGACCCCCAGGCGCTTTTCGAGCTCCTGCCAGTATTTGTTCTGATCGCGGCCGGGCGGCGGGGCCAGATAGGCGATCAGGAACGCGGTGACCTTCCCCCCCTTGCCCGGCACAGCATTGACCGTCTTGAAGGGCAGGGGCAGCTTCGTGTACGCATCGGGCACGCCCGACAACGGCGAGGGCAACAGACCCTCGGCGGTGGGCGTCCCCGCCGAGGCCGCAGCGGTCGCGGCGCGCGTGGCCGTCCCTGACGTGGTGGTCGTGACCGCCGCGCGCGCGCCGGTGGTGGCGGTCGGCGCGACGCCGGGTGCCGTGGACGCCGGTGCCGCCGATGAGGGTGCCGCCGATGATGACGCGGCAGGCCCGGTCGTCGGCGCGGCACCACCGCATGCTGCCAGGAGTGCTGCGGCGGGCGGGAGCGTGAATGCGAGCGCTGCTGCGCGCAGGAAAGCGCGTCGTCCTACGCGGGCTGGTGGCCCGACGGGCGTGCTGTCATGCCGGTGCTGTTCCATCGTGTACAACTCCTCCACTCCGAATCCCATCCCCACATCGTCAATAATCCTGCATACCGAAGCAGGCCAAGAAGCATACAAGAAGCATAAAGGAAGACGCAGCTTAGCACGCCCGAGGATAAACAGCCTGCACTTTCTTGTCAAATAGCTTGTAACCCTTCAACGCCGAAGAATGGCCTGCCGCAGGTAAGACCAATACCACTATAGCGAGCATGAAACATTAAGATTCCGTGAACAATGGGCCCTCTATGCGCCAATACATCGCCTGATTTGCCCTCTGAGAGACATCGAGTATCAGCATGTCTGATAATCAAACGCACAACCCGCGATCGCGACGCCCATCGCCGGCTCATCGTGACGCCCATCGCCGAATCGTGGATACTGCGTTCGGTGAAGAAGCAGACGGACTGTCGAATATGAGCGGGGGTCGAGATATGCAAATCACCCGAATCGAGACGTTCCTGGTACGGCCTGCGAGCCGCAACTTCGTCTTCGTGCGTGTACACACCGATGAGGGCCTCTATGGGGTCGGCGAGGCGTATTCGGCGGGGCCGGACGACGCCGTCGCGGCGGTGATCCACGACTTCGAGGAGTGGCTTATCGGGCGCGACCCGCGCGACATCGAGTTCCTCTGGCAGTTGCTGTACAACGCCTCGCGCTTTCCCGGCGGCGTCATCACCAATGCGGCGATCTCCGGGATCGAGCACGCGCTGTGGGATATCAAAGGGAAAGCGCTCGGCGTGCCGGTCTACCAGCTCCTCGGCGGCAAGTGCCGCGACCGCGTGCGGGTCTACATCCACGCGGGCGGGGCGACCCCCGAGGAACTGGCGGAGAATGCCGCCACGCGCCTGGAACGCTACGGCTGCGCCGCAGTTAAGGTCGCGCCGCACCCGCCGGGACACGAGCGCCTGCCCGGTCCCGCGCGCACCCGCGCGGCGACCGCGCGCCTGGAAGCGCTGCGCCGCACGCTCGGCGACGATGTGGAGATCGCGGTCGATGCCCACGCCACGATCTTCGAGCCGATCCGCGCGCTCCAGCTCGCGCAGGCGATCAAGCCCTATAACCCATTCTTCTTCGAGGAGCCGCTGCGACCGGAGAATATCGACGCCCTGGCCGCGTTGCGCCGTCAGGTCGACGTGCCAATCGCCACCGGCGAGATGCTCTACACCAAGTACGAGTTCCGCGACCTCCTCGTGCGGGGGGCGGCGGACATCGTGCAGCCGGACACCTGCTGCGCGGGCGGGCTATTGGAGCAGAAGAAGATCGCCGCGATGGCCGAGGCCTTCTACGCGACGATCGCCCCGCACAACCCCGTCGGCCCGGTCGCGACGGCGGTCAACGTCCACCTGGCCGCCTGCACGCCGAACTTCCTGATCCTGGAATATCTCCCCGACGATGTGCCGGGACGCCGGGAATTGGTGGATGAGCCGATGCGCCTCGTCGATGGCTACCTGGAGCTGCCCACCCGCCCTGGACTGGGCATCGACCTCAACATCGAGGCGTTCGACCGATACCCCATCGGCGTTGGCACCGCGCCTTTCCGTTGCATGACGATGGCTCGATCGGCTATCCGTAGCCGACGTCATCGGAACGCGGTCCCCTGGTGCGACCATCACGGTACGGTGGAGGGGTGTATCCGCGCATAGGCGACAATCGGCGACCGGTGGCGGGGAGGGGAAAGCACGGTTGACGATCCGCCCTGTCGGGCGTTGGGTCGTGGCCGTACGGTGCCAACGTGCTCACGACCAAAAGCGGGTGCCGCGCTCGCCCTTGCGAGGACGCGGCATCCGCTCGTCTGGCGGGGTAAAAGACGATGCCCAGGCTAACCGAGCGGGGCATCCTGAATGATGCAATCGGTGCTGTGCCCCTTCACGAAGGGGCGGTCGGGGGTCACACGGGTGATGAAACTCCGCAGGATCGGTCGCCCATCGACCTGGGTCGTATCGTCCCCCATCGACTCCACCGTGCCGACCCGCTTCGCATCCGCGCCGAAGACGCCCATACTCGCACGAACGTCACCTTTGCCAAGCATTCGCCTACTCCTTCACTCTAGAGCAGCAGGCAAAAAGATTGGCTCTTTCCCGGATACCACAGGTGTGAAGCAGCGGAAGGGGCGGGAGGGACACGCGGGACGTGCCGTTAATGAGCACTGCGCTCAGAGCCTGCTTCGAGTGTAAGCGATTGCGAACCGCGAAGCCCGCTATCGGCTTACGCCGTACCACCCGACCATGCGCCAGCATCGTACGTGAGCCAGCATAATGCTGGTGCCGAGAAACGCCTGCCAAAGGGCAAGACTGCGGCGAGGCCGCCGGGTGTGGCGCGAGAATGTCGGCGCAGCGTCCTCTGCACCCAGCATCGCACCGTTACGTGCCGCATCGCTCCGGCGCTAACGTTGCTCGTTCAACACAGCGTTCAGCTGCGCGACACGCGCCGCTTCGTCGCGCTGACGCCCTTGTTCCTCTGCTTCCCCACGCGCCTGTTCGACCAGATAGCCCCGATGTTTCTTATTGGTTTCCTCGAAGATTTCGCGTACCAGCACCTTGAGGTGCGCCGCCTTGTCGGGCGTGAGTTCGCCACTCGTCGTCACGAACTCGATCTGCCGACCATTCTGCGCCGCGTACGCGAACTCCGGCGACGCTGTCAACCTGCCATCGATGACTTCCTTTAAATGCTTCAGCCACAATAACGATGGTGCCTCGGAAAAGCCGAACTGGATGGTATCGCCGTGCTTGCCCGCCGCACGCGGGAGCACCCGCGCTTCCGCGACGCCGATCTTGCTGGGCTCGTTATCAGCTGCGCTCATGGTTCCCCCTATTGCGATAGCATACCTACTGCCATAGCGCCGACCTGGCGCGGTGCGCTGGAAGGTTTTGCAGCGGCGTATCCACGACGACCACGGCGATCGCGCGTCATACGCCGCCGCCGCCATCTATCCACTCAGTGCTGAGCGGATCCGCAGCGTAACGAATAATCGCCACACCGCTACAGACGACGGACGAGTGATGACGCGGGAGGCGAACGAGGGCTGTGGCCGAGGGGGACTCGTATAAGCGCCACGTGAAGGTATTATGTATATCTCCGTTGAGAGTATACAAATCCCGCACAGGAAAGTCCATCGCTCGGCCAAAGCACGCTTATACCACCTCCTTACAACATCAATCTGCACGAGAAAGCCCAGCCAGGATTGCTGGAAAACGGCACGAACGATCAGGACGCTATACGAGCCTGGAGCTCCGAGAAAGCTATACTGGCACCGGGGCACCGGACGATTGGCCGATCCCAGCGATACAGCGTTGCCGATACGCGGCGATACGGAGATGTGCAAAATACGTGGGGCAGTAGAGCGATGGACGCGCCGCACGACCAGCCACGGACGCTACCGATCCCCGGCGGGGACTTGCCGCTGCACGAATACCACCTACGGGCGGTCGAAGGGGCATGGACCATCCTGCATACGGGTGTGGTCCTGTCCCGCGACGACGAATCGCAAGTCATCGGCGAGTCGCGGGAGCGCTTGCCCTATGGCGTCGTGCTCTGGCCCTCTGCACTCGCCCTGGCTCACGAGGTACTCGCCCGCGCAGCGACCATTCGCGACACGCGTATCCTGGAACTGGGGGCAGGCACAGGCCTGCCGGGGATCGTCGCCGCCACGCTCGGCGGGCGTGTGACCCAGACCGACCGCAACGAGTTGGCCCTGTCCGTCTGCCGTGGCAACGGCGCGCGCAACGGTGCCCCGCCGATCGACTACCGCCTGGTCGATTGGGCCGAATGGGACGACGACGACCGCTATGACTGGATCATCGGGGCGGACATCCTCTACGGCGCGGCGATGCACGCCGAGTTGCGCGGCATCTTCGAGCGCAACCTCGCGCCGGGCGGACGCATACTGCTCACCGATCCCTTCCGGGCCGCGAGTCTCCCCCTGCTGGAAGCGCTGGAAGCGGACGGCTGGGGCGTGGCCGTCACGAAGTGGAATATCGGGGAGGATGCGACGATGCGCCCCGTCGGCCTCTTCGAGTTGACGCCACCAGCAACGAATAAGGGGTGACGAATACTGTCCTGGTAGCGAGGGCGCGCCGTAGCGGCACCAGCGACGCAACGGCCCCGATCGTCGGCGACGATCGGGGCCGCAGGGTGAGGCGTAGGGATCGCGTATGGTAGTCGACGTTATTGCAGCGGGGTCTCGAGGGGTGCCTCGGGGATCGCCAGCGGGTCGGTCGCCACGACGATGTCCATCGTGACGATCGACTCGACCTCCCCTGCGCCGAGCAATACCTGGGCGATCACTTCATCCATGTTCTCGACCCAGAAGAACTCCATCTCCTTGGCAACATTCTTCGGGATCAGCGCCAGATCGCGGCGATTCTCGGCAGGGGCGACGATCCGCCGGATACCGTTGCGATGCGCCGCCAGCGTCTTCTCTTTCAGGCCGCCGATCGGCAGCACCCGACCGCGCAGCGTGATCTCGCCGGTCATCGCCACGTCGTGCCGCACCAGGCGCCCGGTCAGCGCCGAGATCAGCGCGGTCGCCATCGTGATCCCCGCCGACGGGCCATCCTTCGGCTGCGCGGTATCTGGCAGGTGGATGTGCAGATCGATCTTTGCCTGGAAGTCGGGGTCGATGTGCAGCGCCTCGGCGCGCGAACGGGCGTAGGAGAGCGCCGCCCGCGCCGACTCCTGCATCACGTCGCCCGCCTGCCCGGTGATCGTCAGCGTGCCGCGCCCCGGCATCGTCGCGACCTCGACCGGAATCATCACGCCGCCGATCTCCGTCGCCCCAAGGCCGATCGCCACGCCGATCTGCGTCCCCCCCAGGCCCTGCTCGAAGCCATAGCGCGGCGGGCCGAGGTACTCTTCGAGCTTCGCGGCGTTCAGGCGAAAGCGCCCGGTTTTCCCCTTGACGACCTCGCGCGCAACCTTGCGGCAGACCTTGCCGATCTGGCGTTCCATGCCGCGTACTCCCGCCTCGCTGGTGTAGTTGCGGACCATCTGGACCAGCAACTTCTCCGAGAGGTCGAGCTGGTCGCGCTCCAGGCCGTGCGCCTCCAACTGCTTCGGCAGGAGATATCGGCGGCAAATCTCCACCTTCTCGTCCTCGGTGTAGCCTCCTATGTCCACGATCTCCATCCGGTCGCGCAGGGGACGCGAGATCGGCCCGAGCGAGTTCGCGGTGCAGATGAAGAGCACCTGCGAGAGATCGAACGGCAGATCGAGGTAGTGATCGACGAAGTTCTGGTTCTGCTCCGGGTCGAGCACCTCCAGCAGCGCCGACGACGGATCGCCGCGCTGATCGGCGGAAAGCTTGTCCACTTCGTCGAGCAGGATCACCGGGTTGCGCGTCCCCGCCTGCTTCAGCGACTGGATCAGCCGACCGGGGAAGGCACCGATGTAGGTACGGCGGTGGCCGCGAATCTCCGCCTCGTCGCGCACACCGCCCAGGCTGACGCGCACGAACTTGCGCCCCATCGCCTCCGCGATCGACCGTCCGAGGCTTGTCTTGCCGACCCCCGGCGGACCATGCAGACAGAGGATCGTGGCGTTGGCCTCGGCCAGCCCTCCTTCGCGATCGCTCTTCAGCTTACGGACGGCCAGGAACTCGATGATCCGCTCCTTGACCGCGTCCAGGCCGAAGTGGTCCTCGTCGAGTACCTGCTCGGCCACATCGAGGTCGAGGGTATCCTCGCTACGCACCTGCCAGGGGAGGCTCAGCGCCCAGTCGAGATAGTTGCGGACCACGGTCGCCTCGGCGGAGATCGCGGGCATCCGCTCCAGGCGCGACACCTCCTTCAAGAGCCGCTCTTCCAGCTCGCTCGCCAGCCCCAGCGCCTTGACCTTCTCGCGCAGCGCCTCGATCTCGTTGCCGCCCTCGCCGCCGAGTTCGTCGTGGATCGCCTTCAGCTGCTCGCGCAGATAGTATTCGCGCTGATTCTTGTCGATCTGCTCGCGGACCCGTTCCTTGATCCGCTGCTCCATCGCGACCACATCGAGATCGCCGGTCAGGCCCACGGCCAGTCGCTCCAGGCGGGTCGCCGGGTCGGGCTCTTCGAGCATCGCCTGACGCTCGGGGATCGCCTTGATCAGCTGCGTCGCCAGCAGATCGGCGAGCTGGCCCGGATCTTCCGTGTGGCGGATGATCTCCATCACCTCGCTCGTCAGCGAGCCCTTCTGGTCGGCGTGCTGCTCGGCGAGGGTCTTGATGTAGGTGACGAGCGTCCGCGTCTCCGGCGAGACCGCGCGCGACTCCGCCATCTCCTCGATCTGCACCGCCAGGAAAGGGCGCCCCAATTCGACGGTGTTCAACCGCACACGAGTGAGCCCTTCCAGCACGACCTGGATGCTGCCGCCTTGCTGGCGCTCGGCCTGCGAGACCTCGCAGAGGGTGCCGATCGGGTAGAGATCCTCGAACTGCGGGTCTTCGATATCGGGATTGCGCGGCGCGGTGAAGACGATCCGGTGCCCGTGCGCCCAGGCGTCCTCGATCGCGCTGATGGAGCGACTGCGCCCGACCGAGAGGGTCACGACATTGCGCGGGAAGATCACCACATTCTTCAGCGCGAGCAGGGGATATCGCCGCGAATACAGCTCGTACCGACTCATACGCTATTCTCCAGCCCAAACCCCGACCAACGCTGGCCCCGGTTCGCTGCCCGGTTTACATGCCCATCGTGCCACGCGTGGCGCGGCGGCAACGCAGTTTCGCACAGGCGCCGACCACCCACCATAACAGCGGGCAAAGGTGAACGTTCAGCGCTGGAATCTGGTTGCGCTGGTAGTATAGCACCACCGGTCAACCGGCGTGATGTGGCGGTGTTAGTCCTTTGGTCCCGAACCAGGGCGGGCGGAGGCACAAGCCCGCCGTGCCGCCCCGCCATTGGCAGTGCCGCACGCGCGAAGCCCGTTCTGTGCTTTCTCGCGCCGCTCATCTTGCCTCGCGAAGGAGGAAACCACGATGACAACCCACGACCGTATTCTGATTGAGAAAAACGTCCCGGCCACGATGCGCGACGGCACGATCCTGCGTGCCAACATCTATCGCCCCGTCGAGGGCGGCCCCTTCCCAGTCGCCCTGACGCGCCTCCCCTACAGCAAGGATCTCGGCATTAGCCCCGGCTACGTCGACCCGGTCCGCCTCGCGGGCGCGGGCTACATCGTCGTCGTGCAGGATGTGCGCGGGCGCTACGCCTCGGCGGGGGACTATCGCCCCTTCGAACGGGAGTTCACCGACGGCTACGACACCGTGGCCTGGGCGGCGCAACTGCCGGACGCGGACGGGCTCGTGGGGATGTGGGGCGTCTCCTACTACGGCATGACCCAGTGGCAGGCCGCCGTGCTCGGCCCCCCGGCCCTCCGCGCCCTCACCCCCGGCATCACCTGGGGGGAGTATCGCAACGGCACCAACTTTCGCGGCGGGGCGCGCGAGTGGGGGCTGGGGCTCGCCTGGCCGCAGGTATCGCTCGCGGCGGACGCGATCATGCGGCGCTACGCCGCCGAGCCCGCCGCCCTCGCGCAGGCGCTCGGCGAGACGATCGGCATCATCGACGCCCTGCCGGGGCGCTACGCCCATCTGCCGCTGACCGATTATCCCGATCCCTCCGGGGCAATCCCCTTAGCCGCAGACTGGCTGCGCGCCCCGCTGACCGATCCGCTCTGGGCGGGGTTGGCGATCGAGGGGCGCTACAACGCGGTCACCGTGCCGACGCTGCACATCGGCGGCTGGTACGACTGCTTCTGCGGCGAGACGATCCGCCAGTACGAGGCGCTGCGCGACCGCGCGGCAGCGGCGGGACGCCCCGCCCCGCGCCTGATCATGGGGCCGTGGACGCACGGGCGCTTCGACAACGTGATCGGCGAGCTCGACTTCGGGGTGGCGAGCTCCGGCGCGGTCCTCGGCGGGCGCGGCGACCTGACCGCGCTCCACCAGCGCTGGTTCGACGCGACGCTGAAAGGCGACGAGGACGCCCTCGCCGATGATCCGCCGGTCCAACTCTTCGTCCTGGGGGAGAATCGCTGGCGGAGCTACCCGCGTTGGCCGGTCCCCGGCGCGACCGAGGCGATCTGGTGCTTGGGCAGCAACGGGGGGGCGAACGGGCGCGGCGGGGACGGCGTGCTCCGCCCCTTCCCGTCGGGTGGGGCCGCCCACGACACCTTCTTCGCCGACCCTGCCGACCCGGTGCCGACGCGCGGCGGTGCGACGCTGCTGCACCCGGCGATCCCGCGCGGCGCGATCGATCAGGGTCCGAACGAGGAGCGCCCCGATGTACTCTGCTACACCAGCGCGCCCTTCACCGCGCCCTATACGATCATCGGGCCGGTATCGGTCGTCCTGCACGCCAGTTCATCCGCGCCCGACACCGATTTCGTCGCCCGCCTCGTCGATGTCTGGCCGGACGGGCGCGCGATCAACATCACCGATGGGATCATCCGCGCCAGCGCCCGCGAGAGCTATCCCGCGCCCGGCACCTTCGCCTTCACCGCGCCGCGCCCGATCATACCGGGGTAGGTCTACGAGTACGCGATCGACCTCTGGGCGACCGCGCTCACCCTCCTCCCCGGCCACCGCCTGCGCGTGGAGATCGCCAGTTCCAACTTCCCGCGCTGGGACCGCAACCCGCAGACCGGCGAGGACAGCGCGACCGCGACGCAGTTGGTGACCGCGCGCCAGCAGGTCTTCCACGATACTGCACATCCGAGCCGCCTGATCGTCTGGCGGGTCGCCGAGTAACACCGCCAGTGCGCCACGCCCCAGCCCGTTCGGGGCGCGGCAGGCACACGGGCAATGCCGCGCCGCCGCACCCCTCATGCTGGTGCGGCGGCGCGGATCTAGCTTTTAGCGCGCGAAGGCGGGCAGCCAGGCGGTCTCCGCCGCGAGCAGTTCGTCGGTCATCGCCCGGATCTGCTCCAGCGTCAGCACCGCGCTTGTCAGCGGATCGAGCATCACCGCGTGGTAGATATGCTCCCGATCGCCGGTCAGCGCCGCCTCCACGGCCAACTCCTGCACATTCACGTTCGTCCGATTCACCGCCGCACACTGGGGCGGCAATGCGCCGATCGCCGTTGGCTGGACTCCGTTCGCGTCGACCAGACAGGGCACCTCGACGCAACACCCCTCAGGGAGATTGGCGATCAAGCCCCGGTTGGGCACGTTGCCGTAGATCACGCGCGGCTGGCCGGTCACCATGCTATGGATGATGTACGAGCCGTACTCGCTCGACGGCACGAGCCGTTCCTTGAACGCGGCGAGCAGCTCGCGGGTCCGCGCCTCGACATCGCGTACCCGCCCGAGCGGCGGCCAACGCTCCGGGATGAAGGAGGCGATCGTCTCCGCATTCTTGCGGAAATACGGCAGGTACTCGGATGCATGGTGGCTCGACTCCGTGTGGAAGTAGCCGAAGGCCCGCATGATCGAGGTCCGCACGCGCTCCTGCACCCCCTCGTAGGCGGTCGCGCCCTGCGGCGCGCTGTGGTCGCCGGAGTCCGCCGCGATGGCGCTCGGGCCGTCCTGCGGCGGGCCGAACCGCGCGGCCAGTACTTCGCGCAGCCGGGGATAGAGATCCTCGTCGCCACGGCGCAGTTCGAGGAACCAGGCCTGGTGATTGATCCCCGCGACGCGATAGCGCACTTCCTCATATGGGACGCCGAGTTGCTCCGCCAGCATGTGCGACGTGTTCTGCACGCTGTGGCAGAGGCCGACGGTGGGGACGCCGAGGCGCTCCAGATACCAGCAATTCATCGCCATCGGATTGGCGTAATTGATCACCTGGGCGCGCGGGCAGAGTTCCTTGATCTCCGCCGCGATGCCCGCATAGACCGGCGCGTTCCGCATGAAGCGGATCACCCCGCCCGGCCCGAGCGTGTCGCCCACCGGCTGATCGATCCCGTACTCGCCGGGGATCGCCTTGTCGGCCCGCGCCGTCGCCTCGTCGCCGATGTAGAAGGTCATGATCACGAAATCGGCGTTCGCGAGCGCGGCCCGGCGATCGGTCGTCGTCTGCACGTGCGCTGGGAAGTCGTAATGCCCGATCAGCTCGCGGGCGGCGGCGGCGGTCCGCTCGGCCCGGCCCAGATCGACGTCCATCAGTGCGAGCGTGCTGTCGCGCAGCTCAGGAAAGCTGAGGATATCGCCGATCAGCCGCAACGGGAAGACGAAGCCCCCCGCGCCGATGATGGTGATCTTCGTCATCGTGATCCTCCTCTCGGGTTGCTGATCGCCCCGCACCTACGACCATCGCCACCGGCAGGGCCATATCGCGGCTGGCCTTGCCGCGTTATCTGGACACCGCGCCTGCCCGCCCACTCGCGCTCGGGTGCCGTTGCCTCCATTCTCACCGCCATGCGCGGCATTGTCGAGTCGAATGGCGCGAGGGATCGGACATCGGGCCGTACCACTTGTCATTTCCATCCAGTTCGGTATGATGGTGCCGCCTGCTGAGGTGCGGCCAGGACGGGCCGCGTGGGAACGCCGATGTTTGGAGAGGGGGAGGAATGTTGCAGCAAGCACCCGATGAGCGAGCCGTCGGCGCCGCGCTCGAACGCTGGCGCGGCAATGTGGGGGGGAGGCCGGCGATCGGGGCGAACTTCGAGAATCGCCGCCGGATCAGTGAGGGACTGAACGATCTGGATGTCGAGGTGGTGGTCGGCCCCTTCCTCGATGCGCAGGGTCGGGTTACGCCGGAGATGGCGCGGACCGATGTCCTCGTCTCGGGCGGCCAGCAGTTGGGCGGCGCGATCTACGATCAGCTTTCCTGCCGCCTGATCCTGCGCCCCTACGTCGGCTACAACGACATCGACGTACCGGCGGCCAGCGCGCGCGGCATCCTCGTCTGCAACGTGCCGGACGCCTACTCCGAGGAAGTGGCGATGCAGGGACTCGCCTTTCTGATGGCCGCCAACCGCCAGCTCTACGCCTACGACCGGGAGACACACGCGGGCCGCTGGCGCGACCGGATGGGCGTCCCGCCGCTGACGATCCACAACTCGCGCGCGCAGACGGTCGGGGTGATCGGCTTCGGGCGGATCGGGCGGATCGCCGGGACGCGCGCGCAGGCGCTTGGCTTCCGGGTGATCGCCAACGACCCCTATGTCAAGCCCGATGACGTGGCCGAACTCGGCATCCCACTCGTCACCCTGGACGAGCTGCTGGGCGAGGCCGATTATGTCCTCGTCCACGCCTTCCTCTGGGAGGAGACGCACCACCTGCTGAACGCCGAGCGGCTGGCGAAGCTGAAGCCGGGCGCGTGGGTGATCAACACCGCGCGCGGACCGATCATCGACGAGGCCGCGCTGATCGACGCGCTCCGCTCCGGTCACCTCGGCGGCGCGGGGCTCGATGTCTTCGAGGTCGAGCCGATCGAGGCGGATAATCCGCTCCTGTCGATGCCGAACGTGATGGTCAGCCCGCACTCGGCGGTCTACTCGGAGGAGGGGCAGGTCCGTGCCGCCGAGCGTGCTATCGGGATCGCCCGCGCCGCCCTCGCGGGGCATCTCCCCGATCGGGTGACGGCGATCGACAAGGGGCTCTACGACGCCCTCGCCACCGGTGGGGTGCCCATCCACGCCGATCTCGCGCGCGTCTAGCGCGCCACCACAACGCGATCTCCGCGACGCCCACGCGGGGCACCACGAACATGCGTGGTGCCCCGCGTGGGCGTTTTTCCGCTGCCCCGCTATAATGCCGCCTCCAGGTGAACCCGACGAATGCAGCCGAATGCAGCAGCGTGAGGAGAAGTCGATGGCCGAGAGTGCGGGCATATTCGAGCCAACGGGGCCGGACGCGGCGGGCGAGCGGGCCGGACGCCGTGCGTTGCGCCGGGGACAGCGGCCCGTGCTCGTCGCGCTCCTGACGCTGCTCGGCTTCGCGGTCGTCATGGTGCTCGTCCTGCTCGGCGACACGACGGGCCTCGATCTCGGCGTGACACGGGCGATCCAGAGCGTCCGCAGCGGCGCGCTCCTCGCGCTGATGCGGGGTGTCAGCTGGTTCGGCTACAGTCCCCAGCTATACATCATCGAGGCGGCGATCGTCGGCGCGCTCATCCTCGCCCGCCTGCGCCTCGAAGCGGCCTTCACCCTCCTCGCCGCGCTCGGTTCGCTCGCCTACGTGCCGATCAAGGGATTCGCGCACAGATCGCGCCCGGTCGATGGGCTCGACGGGATCATCGCCTACGGCACGTCGAGCGGCACGAGCTTCCCGAGCGGCCACGTCCTCAACTTCGTCATCTTCCTCGGTTTCCTGAGCTACCTCACCTACACCCTCACGCCGCAGCGCGCGCCCCGGGCCGCGCTCCTCGCCGTGCTCATCGCGCTGGTCGCCCTGGTCGGGCCGTCGCGCATCTACCTGGGGCAACACTGGTTCACCGACACCCTCGCCTCGTATCTGCTCGGCACCACGCTCCTGCTCGCCGTGCTGGCCCTCTATCGCCTCGCGAAGGGGCATCAGGTCCGTATCGCCACGAGCGCCGAGGCGGTTCCCGCGCGCTGAGGGTCACCACAGGCCAGAGCGGGCGCGCTATACTGCGCTCGATAATGGGCGTGTCCTGGCGCATGGCGCAGGGAAGGCCGCAGGGGAGGGAACGATGACCGCAGCACCCTATCAGCACATCCTCGTCGAGACCGACGGCGCGGTCGCGATCGTGCGACTCAACCGCCCGCAGGCGCTCAACGCGCTCAGCAATCCGTTATTGCGCGAGGTCGCGGCGGCACTCGAAGGATTCGACGCGGACGACGCGATCCGCGCCGTCGTCCTCACCGGCGACGAGCGCGCCTTCGCCGCCGGGGCGGACATCAAGGAAATGGCCGGGGCCGGGGCGATTGAGATGCTGACGCGCGGGCGCGCGGAGGTCTGGGAGCGCTTACGCAAACTCCGCAAGCCGATCATCGCCGCCGTGAATGGCTATTGCCTCGGCGGGGGCAACGAGCTGGCGATGGTCTGCGACATGATCGTCGCGGGCGAGGGGGCGCGCTTCGGCCAGCCGGAGATCAACATCGGCATCATCCCCGGCGCGGGCGGCACCCAGCGCCTGACCCACGCCCTCGGCAAGGCGCGCGCGATGGAGTTGATCTTGACCGGGCGGCCCTTCGGCGCCGGAGAAGCCTTCGCCGCCGGACTCGTCACCCGCGTCGTTCCGGACGAGGCGTGCCTGGACGAGGCGCGCGCGCTCGCCCGCGAGATCGCCGGGAAACCGCCGCTGGCGGTGCAACTCGCCAAGGATGCGATCCTCAAGGCGTTCGATCTGTCGATCGAGCAGGGACTCGACTACGAGCGGCGCAACTTCTTCCTCCTCTTCGCCTCCGAGGACATGCGCGAGGGGATGGCCGCGTTCATCGAGAAGCGGAAACCCCACTTTGTGGGGAAGTAGGGCGCAGGGGGCGGAGTGGGCCAGTGGTGCGAGTAGGCGAGTAGAGAGACGGCGATCCGCAGTTGGCAGCATGAGCGAAACCGTTTCTATCTTCGCCCACTGGCCCACTGCGCCCACTCGCCCACTCAAAAGGAGTTTCCGATGGCTGAAAGCGCATCCCCCACAGTGCTCACCACTCAGGAAAGTGGCGTCCTGACGATCGCGTTCAACCGCCCGGAGGTGCTGAATGCGCTGAACGAGCGGATGGTCGCGGAGCTAGGCGATGCGCTGAAGCGCGCCGAGCGCGACACCGCGATCCGCTGCGTCGTCCTCACCGGCAACGGGCGCGGTTTCTCGTCCGGCCAGGACCTGGCGGCGTTCCTGACCCTGCACGGCGAGGGAGATGGCCCCTCGATCCGCGAGCACCTGAAGCAGGGCTACAACCGGATCATCATCCGTATGCGCGGCCTGGAGAAGCCGATCATCGCCGCGATGAACGGCGCGGCGGCGGGGGTCGGGCTCTCGATCGGGCTGGCGGCGGATATCCGCATCGCCGCCGACAACGCCTCGTTCACCACCGGCTTCTCGCGGATCGGCCTCGCGCCCGATGGCGGGATGTCGTTCATGCTGCCGCTGATCGTCGGCCTGGGGCGGGCGGCGGAGCTGACCTTCACCGCCGAGCGGATCGACGCGGCGGAGGCGCACCGCCTCGGGATCGTCAACCGGGTTGTCCCAGCAGCGGAACTCGGCGCGGCGACGGGGGCACTGGCGGCGCAGCTTGCGGCGATGCCGACGCGCGCGCTCGGCCTGACGAAGCGCGCCTTCAACCGGGCGATTCTGCCCGACCTCGAAACGTTGCTCGATTACGAGGCCCACATCCAGGAGATCGCCGGGCGCTCCGCCGATCACCGCGAGGGGGTAGACGCTTTTCTGAGTAAACGCCCGGCGAACTTCACCGGGCGGTAGACCGCACTGCGGCGCCGGCGCTGGCCGCGCCCGGACCATGCAACACGGGGGGACTTTGAGCACCGGGGAGATGCGCGTCGGCGTGATCGGCGCGGGGACGATGGGCGCGGGGATCGCGCAGGTCGCGGCGGCGTCCGGCTGCGCCGTCAGCCTCTACGATGTCAGCGCCGAATTGGCGGAGCGGGGCGGTGCCCGCATCGCGGAGAGTTGGGAGCGCCAGGTGGCGCGCGGTCGCCTGACCGCCGAGGAGCGCGACGCCGCGCAGGGGCGGCTCACCGTTGTCGCGAACCTCGCCGCCCTGGCCGACGCCACGCTCGTGATCGAGGCAGCCCCGGAAGATTTGGCGCTGAAGCGCGAACTCTTCGCCGCGCTGGAAGGGGCCTGCGCGCCCACGGCGCTCCTTGCCACCAACACCTCCTCGCTCTCGATCACGGCGATCGCGCGCGGGCTGGCGGGGGCCGAGCGGATCGTCGGGCTGCACTTCTTCAACCCGGCCCCGGCGCAGGAACTGGTGGAGGTGATCGGCGGCGCGCGGACCGCGCCGGAGACGATCGTACGGGCGGAGGCGTTCGCGCGGCAACTCGGCAAGACCCCGGTGCGCGCCCTGGACACCCCCGGCTTCATCGTCAATCGCGTCGCGCGCCCCTTCGGGGGCGAGGCGCTACGGCTGGTCGCGGAGGGGGTGGCGACCCCGGCGGAGATCGACCGGATCGTACGCGCGGCGGGCGTCCCAATGGGGCCGTGCGAGCTGGCCGATCTGGTCGGGCTCGATGTGAGCCTCGCCGTGACGCAGGCGCTCTACGATCAGACGTATGGTGAGCCCCGCTTCCGCCCGCAGCCGCTCCAGGCGCGGATGGTCGCGGCGGGGACGCTGGGGCGCAAGAGCGGGCAGGGCTTCTATCGCTACGAAGGAGGCGAGCGCGTCGCCGACGAGAGGCCGATCCCCTTCAGCGAGGTCGCCGCGCTCACCCGCCGCGCGAACGTGCTGATCGCCGGGCAGGGGGATGCGGCGGACGATCTGGCGCTGGCATTGCAGGCGCAGGGTCTGAACGTCTCGACCTATTCCACCGAGGAATCGGCACCGCTGGTCAACGCGGGTATCCCGCGCGCCAGCCGCCTGCGCGACGTGCTGATGACCACGACCGTGGCGATCGAGGCGACGACGGGGCCGCGCGACCTGAAGCGCGCCTACTGGTTCGAACTGGACGAGGCGCTGCCACCGCAAATCCCGATCCTGTCGCTCGCCCTCGGGCACGGCACGACCGAGCTCGGTTCCTGGAGTTCCCGCCCGCAACGGGTGATGGGCCTCGGCCTCGCCGGGCCGTTCGCCACGGCCCCGATCATCGAACTCGCGCGCGGCGTTCACACCACCGACGCCGTGCTGGTTCGCGCGGTCGCCTTCGCGCGGTCGCTCGGCAAGGAGGTCGCGGTGGTCGGCGATCCACCGGGCCAGGTACTGACGCGCATCCTCGCCTGCCTGATCAACGAGGCGGCATTCGCGCTCGAAGAAGGTGTCGCCTCGATCGACGACATCGACACGGCGCTGCGCCTCGGGATGCGCCACCCGCTCGGGCCGGGCGAGTGGTCGGCGCGGCTCGGTCTGGAACGGGTGGTCACCACGCTCGACGGCCTACACGCCTACTACGGCGAGGAGCGCTATCGCGTCGCGCCACGATTGCGGCGCGCGTTCCTGGCCGGGCAGCCGCGCCTGAGCTAACGCAAGGCGGCGAATAACGCCCGCTGTAGCGCTGGACCGAGTCTTACGTATATGAGGGCGGAACAATCGAGGCGCATGCCCTCGATCGCGTGTCGCTAGAGGAGGACTACGTGGGCATACTTCGCATCATACTCCTGGTCATCATCCCGCCCGTTGGTGTTTTCCTGAAGGTCGGTCTGGGCCTGCAATTCTGGATCAACATCCTGCTGACACTGCTCGGCTATGTCCCCGGACTGATCCACGGCATCTGGATCGTCAGCCGCAGCGAGAGTGCGCGCACCTGACCCGATGATCGACGGGAAGGGGCGGGGGCGTCTCATCGCCCTTGCCGAATCGACAGGCCCGCGAAACGCCTGGCACAACGCCCGCAGCAAACCCCATCGTCCGATACACCGTTGTCACCCCGCCCACCCGACGCGAACGATCAGCGCCATGCGAACACACTGGCGAGAATTCGTCGCTCTTCGGCATGAACACCACTTCTTCGTATGGGGTCGCTACGCTACGATACGCGCGGCGGGCTTGCATGTTGACCGGGCGAAGAGGAGAAGGGTGCGATGGACCAGTTTACGGTGCAGAACCTCGTACGAATTATCATGCCGATCGCGATCGCTTTGGTGTATATCACCCTCTGCTCCCTCCTAAAGGAACCGGGCAGACAGAACATCAACGCCGTGATGATCGCGGGCGCGGGCGCGGCCTATCTGAGCGGTGGCTTCGGCCCCTGGGAGTTCGCATTTCTGGCCGTGGTCACCTACTGTGCCTATCGCGGGCTACGGTCCTACACCTTCATCGGGATCGGGTGGTTGCTACATACCGGCTGGGATGTGCTGCATCATTTGTATGGCAACCCGATCATCCCCTTCGCCGAACTGTCATCATTCGGGTGCGCTATTTGCGACCCGGTACTCGCCCTCTGGTGCTTCGTTGGCGCGCCATCGGTCTTCGCGCTGCTACGCTGGAAACGGCGCGAAGCGACCGAATTCGCTTCCTGACTTGGTCGGCCCGGCTCGAATATGCCCCAATAGGGGGGATGGGTAGCAAGTACCAACGCGATCAGGTATCGGGAGGGCATGGGCCGCTGCCATCCGATAGCGTCCCACACGCTGCACGGGCCGCTATCGGACCGATGATCACCGTGGCCCCACGCCCCGGAAGGCACGTCGGTAAGCCCGAGGGCTAACACCAACGACGCGCTTGAACTGATCGCGGAAGGCGGTGGGCGAGCCGAAACCAACCTCGCTCGCGATCCATTCGACCGCGCGATCGGTGGTTTCCAGGAGACATTGAGCGCGCTGTAGCCGCGCCCGGTGGAGCCAGCGCAGTGGTGTGGTGTCGGTCTGCTCGCGGAAGCGGCGATTCAGGGTACGCGCGCTCAGCCCGGCGTGGGCGGCGATCTGCGCGAGGGTGAGATCCCGGTGCGCTTGCCCCTCCATCCAGCGCAGGAGCGGCTCGAGTGACGCCCCATCCGGCAAGGCGGGGGCATGGACGATGAACTGCGCCTGCCCACCCTCGCGTTCCAGGGCCATCACCGCGATGCGCGCCGCGTCTGCGGCGACGGCGGCGCCGTAATCCCGACGGATCAGATGCAGGCAGAGATCAAGCCCCGCCGCAGCACCAGCCGAGGTCAACACTTGTCCGTTGTCCACGAACAGCACATCCGCATCGACGGCGATGCGGGGATAGCGCCGCGCCAGCGCGTCGGTGGCGAGCCAGTGTGTTGTCGCACGCATGCCATCTAGCAGCCCGGTCGCGGCCAGGGTGAATGCCCCTGCACAAATCGAGGCGAGTCGCGCGCCACGCGCCGCCGCTCCCCGCAGCGCGACCAGCACCTCCTCGGGGATCGGTGCCGCCGGATCGGCGACCCCTGGCAGGATGATCGTGTCGGCCTCGTTCAGCGCCGTCAGGCCATACGGGGCACGCAGCACGAAGGCACCGGCATCGAGTTCTACGGCAGGCGCGCAGATACATACCCGGTACGCGGCGCGCCCGTCCGGCAGGGAGGCGCGACCGAACACTTCGAGCGGGGTGGCGAGGTCGAAGGCGATGACCCCGTGCAGGGCGAGGACGGCGACGGTATGCATGTCAAAACTCTACCAGCCTCACCATTTCTCGCCAAGACATATCACCACAGCTCGATCGCGCGCTGGCGAGAATCGGACGTTTCTTGGCAGTTTGGCCGCTTCTCCGTTCGGGCAGCGCGGCGTATGATCGCGGTGCTGAGTGCCGCGACGAGGAAAGGGACGATCATGGGACAGTCGTGCCACGACCGCGAAGCGGTGACCGGACGCAGGGGCGACCGACGAGTGGTGCGGCGATGATGGCGACACCAGGGACGGCGCAGATTCGGCGGCACTTACGCGTCGTACGCCTGATCGCCCTCCTCGATCTCGTGCTGCTGCTCGCCCTGGTGGTGGCGGCCATCACGGGGCAACGCGCACTCGTCCGCGTCCTGGGTCCGGTACACGGGATCAACTTCCTCTTTCTCCTCACCGTCGCCGCGACCGCTGCGCTCGATGGTCTGTGGGGCCGCTCGGCGCGCTCATCGGCGAGCGCGCGGTCGCTCGGCGCCTCGCCTCGGCGCAAGGCGAGCCGGTCAATGCCGATGATCCCAAGCCGGGGATCGGTGCGGATAGCCCGACCGGGGCAATCCCGGCGACGGGGGAAGGGCGAGATACGAGGAGAGAAGGCGCGCGATGACGACCTGGAGCTGGATCCTGCGTTACGGTCACGTCCTGGGCGGCGCGGCCTGGGTCGGCGGCTACGCCCTGCTGGCGCTCGTGATCGTGCCGATCCTGGCGCGCGAGCGGAGCGCGACCCTGGGGCAGCTGGCGATCACGGCGGTGCGCGTCCTGACCTACGCAGGAACGCTGACGATCGCGCTCGGCCTCCTCCTGATCGAGCGCACGCGCGGCTATGCGCAACTCCTCAGCGGCGAGTGGGGGGCGCTGGTCCTCGGCTCCCTGGTGGTGGCGGTCGCGCTGATAGGGATCGGCGGCGGGGGGCGACCCCGCACCCGCGCGCCGCTGGGCGGTCATCGGGCTCGCGCTCACGATTCTGGCGATCGGCCTGATGACGCGGACCTACTACGCGGGCAGCTGACGTGGGCACGGTCCTCTAGCGCAGGTATTGATTCCAGAAAAAGTAGGTCGTCATGATGCAGGCGACCGCGATCGAGAAGCGGCGCACGAGCAGCGGATCGAGGCGGCGGGCGTAGAATGCCCCGCCGTAGCCCCCCGCGATCGCGCCGATTAGCATGATCGCCGCCGGACCCCAGGCGATCGCTCCGGCGAGGACGAAGGTAATCGCCGCCACGCCGTTGATGCAGCTCGCGAGGATCGTCTTCAGGCCGTTCATGGTGTGGATGTTCTCCAGACCCAGGAAGGCCATCGACGCCAGGATCACGAAGCCGATCCCGCCGCCGAAGTAGCCCCCGTAGATGCCGAGGAGGAACTGCACGATCGTCGCGACGATGATGCCACCACGTGTGGGACCGCCGGAATGCCCGAGGCGCTTGCGGATGCGGGTCACGATCGGCCCGCCGAAGATCAGCAAGGCCGTGGCGAAGAGGAGCAACCAGGGGACGATATAGCCGAAGGTCGTCTGCGGCGTCCGCAAAAGGATGATCGCCCCGATGATCCCGCCGCCGACCGAGCCGAGTCCGAGCGGCAGGAGGAGGTGGCGTTGCTCCCGGATGTCGTGACGGTAGCCGACCGCCGAGGCGACCGACGCGGGCCAGACGACCGCCGTGCTCGTCGCATTGGCGTTGATCAGCGGCACCCCGGCGAAGGTCAGCATCGGGAAGGTCAGGAACTGCCCACCCCCCGCGACCGAATTGAGCGCCCCCGCCGCGAACGCCGCCACGAACAACCCGATCGCATTGACGATCGTCATCGTGCGCCCGGTGCCGCCGAAGATGCGGCGCGCACGATCGCCATCACTTCGACTCCAGGCCGAGTTGCAACGTCAGTTCGCGCAGGAAGCCGCCCGCGTCGATCACCAGTCCGGCGGTTTGCAGGCTGCCACGGTCGAGCAGCTTCGTCACCACCGCCGGATTGATGTCCACGCAGACGGTCAGCGTGGCCGCCGGGAGGAGGTTGCCGACCGCGACCGCGTGGAGGGTCGTGCCCATCAGCAGAGCCAGCGCCACCCCCTGCGGTGCCTGGATGTGGCGGCGCATCGCGCGTTGCGCGACCATCGTGTCGGTGATCACGTCCGGCAGCGGCCCATCGTCGCGGATCGAGCCGGCCAGGACGAACGGCACCCCCCCGCGCACGCACTCATACATGATGCCGCGCGTCAGCACCCCCTGCTCGACGGCCTCGGCGATGCTCCCCACACCGCGGATCGCGTTGATCGCGCGCAGGTGGTGCTCGTGGCCGTGCTCGGCTGCCGCGCCCTCGTTGTCGGCGGCGAGCGAGACGCCGAGGCTGGTCCCGAAGAGCGACGACTCGATGTCGTGTGCGGCCAGGGCATTCCCGGCGAAGAGGAGCTTGACGTAGCCCTCGCGGACGAGCGCCGCCAGCTGCGGCCCCGCCCCGGTGTGGATGATCGCCGGTCCGCCGACGACCAGCGTGCGCCCGCCACTGTCGCGGACCTGACGCAGCTGCGCGGCGATCTCGGCGATCGCCGCCGCCTTGGGGCGCTCGCTGCTGACGGTGCTGCTCATGAAGCTGAAGCCGCTCCCGCCGCCGGAGCGCGCCGCCGAGCCGAGGAGGGCCGGGCTGCGCGGGCGCTCCACCGGGAGCACGCGCACCCCCTCATGCCCGACGATGATCGGCGTAGCGGCGCGGACATCGGCCATCGGAATCGCATACGCGCCGGTCGGCGTGAGGTCCGACCCGAGACGGAGGGCGATCGCCAGGTCCATCTCGATCCCCTCGACCGGCAACCAGCGCCCGCCGAGGCGGACGGCGGTCGGCATGTTGGTGGTGCAGTGGAAGCCCTCGGGGAGTACCCCGTCGCGCGGCGCGGGGACGCTGCGCGCGTCGGTCTCCTCCGCCTCCAGCCCCTGCGCGCCGAGCCGGTTGACCGACTCCAGCAGGTCGTCGAGCGCGGCGGGGGTGGCGGCGTGGAGGGCGATCCGGCAGTAGCTCGGATCGAACTTGTTACGTCCCACGTCGAACTGCTCGATGTAGAACTCCGCGTTCAGGTCCATCACCAGGTCCATGACCTGCGAGAGGATGTGCGAATCGATGATGTGGCCACGCAACTCGACCGTGCGCGCGTGCGGCAACCGCTGCGCCGCATCGGTACTCGCCGTATCATGTCGCCGCTCGCCAGGCATCGCTAGCTCCCCCACAATCGTCCCATCCGGTCCGCATCCTCGCGATCGAAGAGCGCAAAAAAGCCGCCCGCCGCCGATATATTGGGGGCGATTATGCCGCCAACGCACATGGGCCGGGGCCAACGCTATCGCGGCTACTATACCATGCCCCCGCTGGCGGTCCTGTTCCGCGCCATCGTGGGCTTTATCGCAACGCCGACAGGATCGTGTCACACGGTTTTCCGGTCGGCACAGCTCCGGCCTGCACCCCCAACCTCTGGGGATATGTCGTAAATGACGGCGGGATGTTAACGCCGAACGCCGACGACCCTCACGGGCCATCGGCGTCGCGGCATCGCTGAGGGTACACAGTCGCGGGTCGATCGCCCCCACGGCTGCGGCCCATCGGGGCGGTCGACCCGCGCAGGGTTGACCGCCCGGCACCACCGGCGGCGTCGCCGACGCCTGTTCCAGTACCACCCGCGGGGCCAACGTCTGGCCCCGCGCCCGAACCACGACGCGCTGCCGCAGCCCCACGTCGCGCCACCACCAGGATGTACGTACACTATAGCGGTCGCTGCCGCACCTGTCAATCCCCCGACGCTGACCGTGCTGGACGATCGGCGCGGTGGCGTGGTGCGAAAAGGCGATAGCTTCCTCCCCGCCCCGTGCTCTACTCGTCCTGGAGGGCCGCGCCAGACGCATCATCCTACAGGTACGCCGCGGCGGGATACGTGGGCGCGCCCCGCGCGAGCATCGCCAACGGCGTCTGAGTCGGCATCGCGGTCGCCAGCCTCGACAGCACGCCCGCTGTCCTGCTGACCGGGGTCGTTAACTCCGCGCCGTATCGGCAGCTCTCCACGGGCATATCAGCGGGAACTCCGGGCGGCGTGGCCCTCTTCGCGCTGGCGCTCGGACTCGCGATCGGGGCGGCTATCGCGCACGCCAGCCCATCCCGACCGCGCCACCGCCCCGCTGTCCGCTGATGGGAGTAACCCGGGGGATGGCAGCGCGATCCGGTGCCAGGAGCAACGAGCGAAGGGCGACACCGGCCATGAAGAGCCCGCAGAGATAGAGGGCGGAGGCGAGGAATCGCGCGTCGCTGCTCCCGCCGAGCCAGCGGGCAAGTCCATCCGGCGCGAGGAGGAAACAAAGGCTACCAAAGATGGTCAGGGTCGCGACGCGCGGCTGTACAGTCCCGCGCACGAGCGCCGCGACCAGCAGCGCCAGCGGCGGGATCGCCGCCACGAAGTGGATGTCCTCGCTGAGCGGGGAGCAGGCCAGGAGCAACACCGTGGTCAGCCCCCACTCCAGCGCCAGTCGCGCCGCATCGCCTGCCACCCCGTCCAAGGCCCGCCACCAGAGCAAAGCTCCGACGACCACGCCGCCGAGCCAGAGGACCGTGGCGAGCGGGGGCGACGACAGGAGCGGCGGGCCGTCCGGCCCACCGACGAAGAGCCGGAGGGCGAGGCCGCGCAACGACTGATTACTCGGATACGCGAGATAGTCCCCCGACCCGAAGTAACGCGCGATCGTGAGCCAGTCGCCCAGCGCGCGCCAGCCGAGGAAGAGGAACGGGCCGAAGCCGACGATCGCGCCGGTCAGCGTCGCCGCGCCGAGCGTCGGCCAACCGCGCTTGCGGAGGTAGAAGAGGCCATAGAGGGCCAGCGTCGGCTTGAACGCCGCCGCCAGACCGAGCGCGAAGCCGGCCAACCAGGGCCGCCGACAACGATAGGCGAAGAGGGACGCGGTGGTCAGCACCAGGAGCACCAGATCGATTTGCCCGTACATGATGCTGAGCACGACCGGGCCGATACCAAGCGTCAGCAAGGCGTGCGGCGCGAGGGCCGCGAGGCACGCCCGCAACTCCGGCCACGCGGGGGGAAGCGGCGTCACCGGTCGGCCTGCCCACCACCAGAAGGACGCCAGGGAGCCGAGGAGGCCCGGCAAGGCGAGCGCAATGAGGAAAGGATCGAGCGACCCGGCGTGCAGGCCACGCGCGAGCACGGCTACCGCCAACAGCAGCAACGCCCCGCCCACCCCGGCGAGCGCCGACGCGCGCTGCCGTGCGGGCCATCCCCGCCGCACGACAAACGCCAGCGGCACCTGGACAACACAGGCCAACAGCACCAGCAGGAGCGGGCGCGGCGCGATCAGGCCGTAACGCGCGCCGAGCAGCAGCGGCAAGAGCCCGGCGACCGGCAAGGCCACCGCGACCAGCGCGCGCCCACTCGGGGCGTAGCCGCAGTAGCGCGCCGTCTGCCAGCTCCCCGCGAGCAACGTCAGCGTCAATGCCAGGAGCCAGACCACCCCCCCTTGCCCGATATCGAGCAGGGTCAGCGGCAGAAAAGCGATCGCCAGGGCCGGAGGATAGACATATTGCCCGTCGGTCTGGGTCCAGAAGTCGTAGTCGTTGCGCGCGACCAGCAGCCGCCCCTCGGCGTAGAGATCGTGACCGGCGCGCAGGTTCGCGGCGGCGCGATAGTAGGCGTGGTAATCGGCGAAGACATCGAGCGCGCCGCCGATCACGAGGGCGAGCCGCACCAGCGCGACAAGCAGCACCACCCCGATGATCAACGCGGCGAGGCGACGTAGCGGATGGTGCGCCGCCTCCGCTGTTCGGTGCATAGCCACTCCCAGCCGGGGTGTACTTTCAGAGTGAACGGACACTATATCGGAGAGCATACCACGAACGTGCAAGGGCCGCACATTCGGTCGCATCGGGCGGTACCCGCAGCGGCATGGCGACCTCGCCACCCCGCCGCTACACTTGTGCGGTGAACCTGGGCAAGCGACACGTCCCCATAAAACGGAAGAACGGAAAGGAACGGCTATCGTGTCCAGTTGCCTCGTCGGGGTGTTGCTGCTGAGTCTCTGCTTCCTCCCCGCGACCGGCCCGAGCGGCACAACGGCGACGACACCCGCCCCTGTCAGCGCCGCACCCGGCAATCGCGGCGAATACGTCGTCCTCTATGCCGACGCCGCTGATCCAGGAGCGGCGCGCGCGGCCATCGCGGCGGCGGGCGGCACGATCGTGCGCGAGAACGGGGCGATCGGGCTGGCGACCGTGCGGACGACGCGGGGCGATGGTTTCTTCCTGCGCGCCCTGCGACGCGCGCCCGCTCTCGCCGGGGCGACGATCAGTGTCCCGCTCGGGCGTGTGAGCGAGCGCGCGGCGGTGGCGCGGGAGATCGACCCCGGCACGCTGCCGACCACCCCCGTCGACAACGGACGACCGAGCGATGGCGGCGATCCCCTCTCATCTCTCCAATGGGACATGCGCGCGATCGGCGCGACCCCGGAGGGTGCGCATGGTGTTCAGGGGGGCGATGACCGCGTGCTGGTGGGCGTGATCGACACGGGGGTGGATGGCAGCCACCCGGACATCGCGCCGAACTTCGACACGGCCCGAAGCCGCAATTTCGTCACCGATAGCGTGGAGCTGGATGGTGCCTGCACCTACGCCAGCTGCGTCGATCCGGCGGATGAGGATGACAACGGGCACGGCACCCACGTCGCCGGGACGATCGCGGCGGCGCACAACGGCCTCGGCATCGTCGGGGTCGCGCCGAACGTGACGATCGTCAACCTGCGCGCCGGGCAGGACTCGGGCAAATTCCTGCTCCAGCCGACGGTCGATGCGCTGACCTACGCGGGCGACATCGGGGTCAATGTCGTCAATATGAGCTATTACATCGATCCGTGGCTCTACAACTGCCCCGCCAACGCGGCGGATAGCGCGGAGGCGCAGCAGGCACAGCGCACCACGATCGAGGCGACGCAGCGCGCGCTCGATTACGCCCGGTCGCGCGGCGTCGTCCTGATCGCCGCGGCGGGCAACGAGCACAGCGATCTCGACCATGCCACGGTCGACACGGTCAGCCCGAATTTCCCGACGGGCGCGGCCTATCGTCGCACTGTGGATGACAGCTGCCTCAGCATGCCCGCCGAGGGGCGCGGGGTGATCGCGGTGGCGGCCACCGGGCCGAGCGGGCGCAAGGCCTTCTACTCCAACTATGGCCTCGCGCACGCCGACATCGCCGCGCCGGGCGGCGACAGCCTCGACTATTACGGCACGGCGCAGTATCAGCCGATCAAGAATCGTATCCTCGCGCCGTACCCGCGCACGCTGCTCCTGGCGAGCGGCGAGATCGACGCGCAGGGGCAGGTCACCGCGCGCGGCACGGCGGTCGTGCGCGATTGCCAGGGGGAGACTTGCGCCTACTATCGCTACCTGGAAGGGACCTCGATGGCCGCGCCGCACGTCGCAGGGGTGGCGGCGCTGATCGTCAGCGCGTACGGCTCGCCGGGATGGCGGCACCCGGAAGGATTGGCGCTCAGCCCGGCGACGGTGGAGCAGATCCTCTTCCGCAGCGCCGACCATCGCGCCTGCCCAGCCGAGCGCCCGTACACCTACCCCGGCATCCCCAGCGCGACCGCCGTAACGTATGCCGCGCTCTGCGACGGCGACACCGCGCACAACAGCTTCTATGGCGCGGGGATCGTCAACGCCGCGCGCGCGGTTGGGCGCTGAGGCGTATCTCAAACACGTCGCCCCAACTGTAACATCACGGCGTCGCAGCGAACGCATACGGAGGTTCTGGCTACTCCAGTGATGACGGCAAAAATCCATCACGACGAGCTGATAGCTCCGTGCGCCTTGCTCGTAGAAAGTGATGGCAATGCCTTCTCCGGCGAATTGCGCGCAGTCGAGCAAACGGCGCTGAAACGTTCGTTAGTACGGGCCGCGCGCCGGTGCCGTGGAGCATGTTACCCAACCAAGCCCCCTGAGCGTTGCGAAGTAGGACTCGGCAATCTCCTCGCGTGTCCCCCTATCTGAAGTTCCGTCCGCCGCCATGTATAGCGCGCGCGTTCCGGGCGAGGCTCATCAGGGCCGAAGTTCCTGGTCTGGCGCACCACCGTCACTGCTGTGGCCCCCGGATAAAGCAAGAGGGGGCGTTGCGCGAGTTGCCCCGCATCGAGCGGCTTTGTCTCTTCAGGGAATCGCTTGAGGCTCGACGAGGGGTCACATGCGACGCACACGAGCAGGAAGAAGAATATGATGAGGGGAATCAGCACCTTTGTGGTCGTCATGGTCTCCTCTCCCACAAGCCGATTTCGCACGTAACAGTGACGTGGGCCGAAGCCCTTTGTTCCATACCTTGCCGATCGCCCACGAGGACGAGCAGGATTGGTGCGGTGAGGGGGCGTGTGAGGAGCTCCTTTGTCAGGGCAAGGATCGTCAATGCCGCGCGCGGCGTCGGACGCTAGCGCAGGGCGCAGAATGCGTGGCCCGGCGTTCCGGGGGGTGCAATCCCCCTGCAGGGCAGGAGCGCCCACCCATGAAGGGCGCACTGCCTCCGGGGACACCGCCCCTGGCTGCGGGGGCCTATACGCGGCACCGGCGCGGTCCCCCTCCGGGGGCCGGGGCGGCGGCGGGTCAAGCTTTCTGCGTGGCGCTGTAAGCACGATCAGCCGCGCGCTGTGCCGATCGACACGCCGTAGAGGCACGGGAATTGCCCTCCGCCAATCTGGGCCCCGAAAGTCCCGGCACGAGACGTGATCGCGCCGAAGCCATACAAGAAGGGAAGACGACGATGGTCATCGCGGGAGAACCGCGCGACGACACACCACTCGCGGATGGTGTGCACTTTGGCGAGACGCCAGCCGACACTGTGACGGCGGTTGACGGCGAGCCGGTCGGCGATTCCGATCGGGGCGCGGCGGGCGAATCGGCCGGTGAGCAGGTACCGGCACTGCGTCCGCTGACCGAGCCAGCCGACGACGACGACGAGGCGGGCGAGCCCTACGAGCGCTAGGCTATCACGCCGACGACGCGGGCGCTGAGGTATCGCAGCGCCCGCGCTCGTAGCACGTGTCGGCGCGCGGTGCGTGTCCGCTCCTGTAGGCCGACGGTTCGCCGCGCAATGATCGAGGCGAAGCGCTCGTGCGGCACCGTACTTTCGCCTACCCGACGCCCTAGCGCCTCCATAGAGCGCGTATCAGAGCGCGTGTCGGCGACACACGCGACGCCGTGCAACCTATGGCCAGGGCCGAGTGGCACGGCCCGATGGCCCATCGGATTCTGCACCGGTTTGTCCTATGCCCCCTCTCGCGTCTGCCACATCAGCCGCACTACCCCATCGTCCCGCTATCTCCGGCGGCGTCGGGTTGCCCACATCGTGGACACCACCTACCCTGATCCGACCGGGGTGACCGCCAGCGACGATCCCTGCCCTTCGGTCCCCTCTACCCCAAAGTTCACGGCCATAAGTGGTAATATGTGAAGAAGATAGGGGCGCTCTGCGCGTGATTCGGTGAGGACGCTTTATGGCCTGAGATCTTCTTGCACGAATCTTGCACACAAATCGCACAGTATCTGCAAAAAAGCGTGAACAATGGTACATTGTGAGTAGCGGATCTGTAAGGGGGGCACGGCGATCAGCCGTAGCGAGGGAGAGAGATGGCGGTATCAGCAGCACCGCTCGTACGGGCGTATCGCACGTCGATCGGCAAGAAAATGATCATGGCGGTCACCGGCACGATCGGTATCCTCTTCCTGATCGGCCACATTTGGGGTAATCTCCACGTCTTCGAGGGGAGCCAGCGGTTCAACGAGTACGGATCGTTCCTGCGCGTGATCGGCGCGCCCTTCTTCGCGAGTTCGCAACTCCTCTGGCTCATCCGGCTGGTCCTGATCGCCTCCGTGGGCCTGCACATCACCGCTGCGGTGCAGTTGTGGCAGCAGAGCCGCGCGAGTCGCCCGATCGGCTACGTGGCACGCAAGGACCCCCGCGCGACCTGGGCCTCGCGGACGATGCGCGTCGGCGGCACGATCATCCTGCTCTTCATCGTCATCCACCTCGCCAACCTGACCTGGGGCGTGCTGCACCCGAGCTTCGAGGAGGGCAACGTCTACCATAACGTCGTCGCGCTCTTCCAACTCTGGTACGTCACCCTCTTCTACATCGTCGCCATGCTGGCGGTCGGCTTCCACCTCTATCATGGTGCCTGGAGCCTGTTCCAGACACTAGGATTCCGCACGCGAGGGAACGATCGCCTGATCCGCGGCGGGGCAGTGTTCCTGGCGATCCTGTTCGTCATCGCCAGCGTCACCGTGCCGATCGCCGTCCTTACGGGCATTGTCAGCTAAAGGAGCGGGGCAAGAATGACTATCGATATAGCGCCGAGCAGGAGAGCGCCAGGCGAGGCGACCACCGAGACGACGTACTGGAACGAGTCGCCGGACGGCTCGATGTTGCACTCCGGTGCCCCCGACGGGCCGATCCAGGAGCGCTGGGAAAAGCACAAGTTCGACATGAAGCTCGTCAACCCGGCGAACAAGCGCCGTTACACGGTGATCATGGTCGGTTCGGGGCTGGCCGGCGCGTCGGCGTCGGCTTCGCTCGCCGAGCTCGGTTACAACGTCGAATGCTTCTGCTATCAGGACTCCCCCCGCCGCGCGCATAGTATCGCGGCGCAGGGCGGCATCAACGGGGCCAAGAACTATCGCAACGATGGTGACAGCGTCTATCGCCTCTTCTACGATACGGTGAAGGGGGGCGACTTCCGCTCCCGCGAATCGAACGTCTATCGCCTCGCGGAAGTGTCGGTGGACATCATCGACCAGTGCGTCGCGCAGGGCGTGCCATTCGCGCGCGAGTATGGCGGGCTGCTCGATAACCGCTCGTTCGGCGGCGCGCAGGTGTCGCGCACCTTCTACGCGCGGGGGCAGACGGGCCAGCAGCTCCTGGTCGGGGCGTATCAGGCGCTCAGCCACCAGATCGGCCTCGGCAAAGTGAAGATGTTCCCCCGGACCGAGATGCTCGACCTTGTGGTGATCGACGGCGTGGCGCGTGGCATCGTCACCCGTAACATGCTGACCGGCAAGATCGAGTCACACTTTGGGGATGCGGTCGTCCTCGCCTCGGGCGGCTACGGCAACGTCTACTACCTCTCCACGAACGCCAAGGGCTGCAACGTCACCGCCTCCTGGCGCGCGCACCGGCGCGGCGCGCTGATGGCGAACCCGTGCTACACCCAGATCCACCCGACCTGCATCCCCGTCTCGGGCGACTACCAGTCGAAGCTGACGCTGATGAGCGAATCGCTCCGCAACGACGGGCGTATCTGGGTGCCGTTGAAGCCCGGCGACACGCGGAGCCCGGATCAAATCCCCGAGGAGGAGCGGGACTATTACCTCGAACGGCGCTATCCGAGCTTCGGGAATCTCGTCCCGCGCGACGTCGCCTCGCGCAACGCGAAGGCAGTCTGCGACGAGGGCCGCGGCGTCGGCCCCGGTGGCCTGGGGGTCTATCTCGACTTCACGGACGCGATCAAGCGCCTGGGGCGGCGAACGGTCGCCGAGCGCTACGGCAATCTCTTCGACATGTACCAGCGGATCACCGACGAGGATCCGTACAAGGGGCCGATGCGGATCTACCCGGCCATCCATTACGTCATGGGTGGCCTGTGGGTCGATTACAACCTCCAGAGCACCATCCCCGGCCTCTTCGTCATCGGCGAGGCGAACTTCTCCGATCATGGCGCGAACCGTCTCGGCGCGTCGGCGCTGATGCAGGGGCTGGCGGACGGCTACTTCGTCCTCCCCTACACGATCGGCAACTACCTCGCGGGGGTGAAGCCGGGGCAGTACGATACCAGCAACGCGGCCTTCAAGGAGGTCGAGAACGAGGTGCGGCAGCGCAATCAGCGGCTCCTCGCGATCAAGGGGAAGCGCAGCGCCGATTCGTTCCACCGCGAACTCGGCAAGCTCATGTGGGACGACTGCGGGATGGGCCGCAGCGATGCGAGCCTCCGTCACGCCCTGTCGCGGATCCCGGAGATTCGCGCCGAGTTCTGGGAGAACGTGAACGTCCCCGGCGAGGAAGGCGAGCTGAACCAGAGCCTTGAGCGTGCGGGGCGTGTCGCCGACTATCTCGAATTGTCGGAATTGCTCTGCGTGGATGCGTTGCATCGCACGGAATCGTGCGGCGGGCACTTCCGCGAGGAGAGCCAGACGCCCGAGGGCGAGGCGTTGCGCGACGACGAACACTTCTCGTATGTCGCCGCCTGGCAGTACAACGGCGTCGGCAACGCGCCGACGCTGCACAAAGAGCCCCTGGAATTCGATTACGTTCATCCTTCGCAGCGGAGTTACAAGTAATGTTGGGCTTACGGAAGCGCCGCGACACCGGCGATCATATCGTCGATCCCAAGCGGGCGGAGCCGCAGAACATGCGGCTGACGCTGCACGTCTGGCGGCAGAAGAACGCCCAGGCTTCCGGGAAGATGGTCACCTACACAACGTCGAATGCAAGCCCGGACATGTCGTTCCTGGAGATGCTCGATGTGGTGAACGAAGAGATTATGGAGCAAGGCGAGGAACCGATCGCCTTCGAGCACGACTGTCGCGAGGGGATCTGTGGCTCCTGCGGGATGATGATCGGCGGGATCGCGCACGGCCCGGCGCGCGAGACGACTGCCTGCCAGTTGCATATGCGCTCGTTCCGCGATGGTGACGAGATCACCATCGAGCCGTGGCGCTCGCGCGCCTTCCCGGTGATCAAGGATCTCGTGGTCGATCGGAGCGCCTTCGATCGGATCATCCAGGCGGGCGGCTACATCACCGCGCCGACCGGCAGCGCCCCGGACGCCAACGCCATCCCGGTGCCGAAGCCCGACGCGGACTTCGCCTTCGAGGCGGCGGCGTGCATCCAATGCGGCGCGTGCGTCGCCCAGTGCCCGAATGCCTCCGCGATGCTCTTCACCGCCGCCAAGGTCGCGCACCTCGCCGTGCTGCCGCAGGGGCAGCCGGAGCGGTACACCCGCGTCATCAGCATGGTGGAGCAGATGGAGGCCGAACTCTTCGGCAACTGCACCAACATCGGCGAATGCTCGGTCGTCTGCCCGAAGGGGATCCCGCTCGACGTGATCGGACTGCTCAACCGCGATTATCGCAAGGCCCGCGCGAGCCAGGGGCGCGAGATCCGCGAGGCGCAGTAGCCTCGGCAGGCAGCAGCGATCGGACCAATAGGGGGGTGAGTGAAATCACTCGCCCCCCCTCGTTACCGCAGAGTGCTCGCGCGGTTGAATATGGGTTCGCATCGCGATCACGCCTGGTGCGGGCGCAACCGCGTAAGTCCCGACCGCGTTGAAAGCGCACACGATGTATCGGCCAGTCGCACAAGGCACGCACGCCACGGCGCGGCGCTCACTCCGGCTTCGGCAGCAGCCCGCGCGCGATGGCGTAGACGGCGGCCTGCGTGCGATCGCGCGCGCCGAGCTTCTGGAAGAGGAGCGAGAGGTTGTTCTTCACCGTGCTCTCCGCCAGATCGAGCTCGTTGGCGATCTCCTTGTTGCTCTTGCCATCGACCAGCATCCGCAACAGGGTCATCTCCCGGTCGTTCAGGCGCTCCACCTTCGGCGTGCCGGGGTTGTTGACCAGCCGGTGGAACTCGCGCAGCAGGCTCGGCACCAGCGTCGGGTCGATCATCGACGCGCCCTGGCTGGTGACCCGCACCGCGCGCACCACATCCTGCGAGCCTGCATTCTTCAGCAGATAGCCCCGCGCGCCCGCACGCACCGCTTGGAACGCGTAGTCGTCCTCGCGGTACATCGTCAGGATCACAATGCTGGTGCGCGGGAACTCGCTCAAGATCGAGCGGGTCGCGGTGATACCGTCGACATCGGGCATGTTGATGTCCATCAGCACCACGTCGGGCCGGAGCTGGCGGACCAGCAGCTGCGCCTCGTGGCCGTCGGAGGCATCCCCGACGACCTCGATGTCATCCTCCAGTTCGAGCAGTTGCCGCAGCCCCTGGCGGAAGAGCGCGTGATCGTCGGCGAGGAGCACCCGGATCTTCTGCCCCGCGACCGGGCTCGGTGCGGGACCGCCCGGCGCTGTTGATTCGTTCACAAGTGGTAGCGACATACCGATCACTCCTGCCGTTGCCATTAGTGTCCTTCCCTCTGCCCGCGCGGATCATCCGGCGGAGACGCTGCCGTATTCCCGCTCATGCCGTTGCGCTAGTCCGAACGCCGCCCCGGTTGATGCTTGCCCGCTGGCGGCGCGTTGACCGGAATCAACGCCTCGACGCGCGTTCCCGCCCCGGGCTGCGAGGCGATCGCCAGGTCGCCACCCATCTCTTGCGCCAGTTCGCGCATCTGCAGCAGGCCGAAATGCTGACCGGGGTCGGCCTGCTGCTGCTCCATTCGGAATCCTTGCCCATCATCGGCGACGAGTACCCGCAGCGCTTCCCCCTCGCGCGTCACCTCTACCTGCACCGTTGTGGCGTCGGCATGCTTGCGGATATTCTGCAACGCCTCGCGCACGATCCCGAGGACCGTCCGCTCGACATCCGGCGCGAGGCGCGCGCCGCTCACCTCCTGGAGCGCCAACTGGAGATTCGGCATCTCGCTCAGCGAACTGGCGAGGGTACGCAACTGCGCCGTGATCGCCGCCCCCTGTCCCGAGGACGGGCGGCGGAGATCGCCGATGCAGCGCCGCAACTCCGCCATCGCCGATTGCAGCAGTTGTCGGATCATCGCCGCCTGCTCGTGCGCCGCCGCCGGATCGCGAGTCACCAGCCGATCGAGCAGTTCCGTCTTCAAATTCAGATAGGCGAGACTTTGCGCCACCCCGTCATGGATCTCGCGCGCGATCCGCCGCCGCTCCTGCGTGATCGCCTCCTCCACCTGTTCCGGCAGCACCGCCTGCTGCAACCGCGCCCGTTGAACGGCCAGGTGCAGCGTTAACGCCATCGTCGTCGCCAGCGCGATCGCCTCGCGCGCCGCCAATGCGTCCTGCTCGCGCGCGCAGTCGCGCAGAAAGACTGTCCCATGCAGCGTCGAGTCGGCGATCAGGGGGATCACGAATGCGCCGGGACGATTCGGATAGGGAAGGGGTCGCGCGCCGGTCGGCGGGCCGCTCGCTTGCACCAGCGTCAGCCACCACCCCTGAATCTGCTCGGCGGTCGTCAGCGGATCGGTCTTCGGCGCGGCACGGGTGGGATCGTCGAGGCGATAGGCCAGATCGAACTGCCCGTATTCATCGCGATCGAAGATGCAGCAACTCGCCGCGCCCAGGCATGCGGCGAGTGCCGCGCTCCCACGGCGATAGACCTCCGCGACATCGCGCGCGGTGGCGATATAGTCGGCGGTTGGCATCGCCGCCAGCGTATCGGCGGCTGTCGCCGTCGGCAGCACCGCCCGTCCGGTCCTCTGATCGCTCATCCTTCCCCCCGATCCAGCGCCGCTCGCCCCTATCCGATGGGCACCATGCTCTTTCATCGTATCGCTCACCCCTTCCCCTGCTCACGCAGGATGCGGGGGAAGACGATCTCCACGCGCGTACCGGTGCCGGGGCGACTCTGTACATGGACCCCGCCGCCGAGAATCTCGGCCCCCTCGCGGATGCCGTGCAAGCCCATCCCGGCATCGCGCTCCAACGCGACGGCGGGATCGAAACCATCGCCGTCATCGGTCACGCTCAGGAGGATATCGCCGCCGAGATTCCGCAACTCGACACTGACCGTCCTGGCGTTCGAGTGGCGACGCACGTTGGCGAGGAGTTCTTGCGCGATCCGATAGGCGCGCGTCTCGATCGGGGCCGTCAGGCGGCCATTGAACCGACTCAGGAAGGTCGCCCGGATGCCGGTCTGGGCCTGGAACGCGGTCAGTTCATCGCGCAACACCGACTGGAGCCCGAGGATATCGAGATTGGAGGGGCGCAGGCTGCCGACCATCGCCCGCAAATCCTCGATCCGCGCCGAGAGTTGCTGCCGGGTCTCGCGCAACTCTTCGCGGCAACGTTCGTGCTTGCCGAGTTCCGAGAGGCGGATGCCGAGGTCGAGACGGTAGGTGCAAGAGGCCAGTTCCTGCAACGCCCCATCGAGAACGCCGCCCACCAGGGCTTTCCGTTCGGCCTCCTGCGCCTGCATCGTCTGATCGAGCAGACGCCGCCGCATCTCCCCCTTGGCACGGAGGACGCCGTAGAGTCGCCCATGCTCGATCGTCACCGCCGTCTGTGCGGCGACCGTTGTCAGGAATTCGATCTGCTCGTTGGAGAAGGCGCGCGGCGCGGCCCCGATCGCGATCAACGCGCCAAAGGTACGCCGCCGCAACCGCAGCGGCAAATACACCGCCGAACCGATCTGCCCGGTCGGGAATTGTGCCAGCAGTTCGGGCGGCAACGCCGGTATGTCGCCGAACGCCTCGGGATTCGCGTAATGGATTCGCTGTCCGCTACGAATCGCGACCGAGAGGCAATCCGGGCCGAGCGCGGTCTCGATGAAGGTTCCGATCGGCGCGGTCTCGTGGCCGCCCCAGACGGTCATCGCGGCGCTGTGCCGCCCCTGCCCCTTCGCCTCATCGAGGATCGCCAGGAAACAGGAGCCGCGCACCACATCGGCCACCTGCGGCTGCAAGCGCGCGAAGAGCGCGGCAGGGTCGCTGCTGGCCGCCGCGACGAGCGCCAGGCCGATCTCATTCAGCGCCTCCAGGCGCATCGTCCGCCGCCGCAGTTGCTCGTAGAGGACCGCATTCTCGAGCAGGAGCGAGAGCCGCCCCGCGACCGCGCTCGCGAGGCGAAGCCGCGCCGGGGTCAGCGGCGATGAACCATCGGGTAACAGCGCGAAGTCGAGCAGTAATAGGCCGATAACCTCGCCATCGAGTCCCCGAATTGGCAGCGGCAGCAGCGACCCTTGCGCCAGCAACGGCACCAGCGCCGGGGGGAGCAAGGTGCGCGCCTCATCCGCCGTGAGCACCAGCAGGCCCGGCGCGACGAGCGCGCGAGCCAGCGCCGGGATCGATTCGGGGCCGGTTACGCTGGACTTCAGGATCGAGACGGCTTCGTCGGAGAGGCCGACGGTGGCCGCCGGTTCCAGATGGCCGCCGACGCCTTCTTGCAGCAGGGCGCAGGAACGGGCGCAGCCGAGCGCGACATGGACCTGACCGAGTACCTCTTGCAGGACCTCCTTCGGTGTCGGGCCGTGCCCTAACTCGTGCTGGATAGCGAGCAGCGTTCGTAATTCGGCATTCTCCACGCGCAATGTGGCCAGCTCATCGCCCATCGTCGCGGCGTTTTCCGCCGCTGAGCCGGGGTCCATATTCGCTTCGGCGGTGGGGTAAAGGACGGTCACCGGCTCACCTTGTTTTCGTATCGGCTCGGACGGCACCACTTCGGCCCCGCACGGGCGAGGCGATCGATCGGGTGGCGACTTGTCTCTCGTATTGTACCGACCACAAGGGACAGGTAGAAGTAGCTCGCCGGGGTACTTATGTCCTGCTTTGCCCCAGGGGACGTGCGAGGAGGCGCATCATCCCATCTGTATGCGGTTGCATACGGCATCAGTGGCGGTATTTCACCTACAATTATGTTTATTATCACGGTGTCCTGGCATGTTCATTCTCACGGCACCCGTGACACACCGCCCGGCTCGCCAGGAAGACGATTCGCTGTCTCGCCCATGAAGGAGTTTGCGATGATATTCCGAGGTTTCGGCAAGCGCCGCCATTCGCCCGAGATCGAGGCGCGCATCCCACCAGGCCAGACCCTGACCGAGAAATGGCCGATCCTCACCTACGGTCGTGTGCCCCGGTTCAATCCGCAGACCTGGGACTTTCGTGTCTCCGGCCTGGTGGACCAGGAGAAGCGCTGGTCGTACGAGGAGTTCATGGCGCTCCCCCGGACGAAGATCACCGCCGACATCCACTGCGTGACCACCTGGAGCCTGCTCGGCAGCGAGTGGGAAGGGGTGCATGTCCGCGAATTGCTGCGCGACGTGCGGATCAAGCCGGAAGCGCGCTTCGTGATGCAGCACTGCGACGGGGGCTACACCACCAATCTCCCGCTCGAGACGTTCCTCGACGACGATGTCCTCCTGTGCTACCGCCGCGACGGCGAGGACATCACGCCCGATCACGGCTGGCCGTTACGCCTGGTCGTCCCCAAGCGTTATTTCTGGAAGAGCGCCAAGTGGGTGCGCGGGCTGGAGTTCATGACCGAGGACAAGCTCGGCTTCTGGGAGAATCTCGGCTATAACAACCACGCCGATCCGTGGTTGGAAGAGCGCTTCTCCTAGCGTTGGGTGCGCCGCCGACGGTTGCCGATCGCGACACGACGCCCCCGCCCGGACCGGGCGGGGGCATGTTACACTTGCCGTAGCGCGGCCCGCTATCGCCGCGCCACAGTTGTCCCCACCGCCAGTCGTGTGCCCATCCAACGCCCAGCGCCGGGAGTTTAGCATGGACCTGCAATACTCAACCGCCGCCCTGGCGCACCTGCCGGTCAGCCGGAGCTTTACTTTTGCGCGCGAACTGGGCCTCACCGGCATCGAGGTCGCCCTCACCCCCTTGCTCTACAATCGCGGCCCCGCGCGCCTCTGCCGCTTCGCCGAACGGACCGGGGTGGCGGTGCGCAGTCTCGATCTGAGCGGCCTCGACGACATGGCGCTCGATCAGGCGCTGATCACCGGTTTCTCCGCCTTTGTCGCGGCGTTGCCCGAGTGCCGTGTGGTGGTCCTGCCGACCCCGCACGCGACGAGCGGCCTGAACGACTACCTCACCACGCTGCAACGCTACACCGACGAGCTCGGCGACCACGCGGCGGTGACGATCGTGAACGCGCCGAGGAATGCCACCGCGCAGGGTCCGCTCGATCGCTTCCCGCAGTTGCGGCGGATCGTCGAGGAGTGGGAACTCGGGTACACCTTCGACACGAGCCACGCCGCCAGCAGCGGCTGGGTGATCACCGAGCCGCTGCCGCAGATGGGCGTGCGCCTCCGCAACGTGCATCTCAGCGATTTTCGGCAGGCGACGGCGAGTGGCACCGGCTCCCCGCCGCTCCTCCCCGGCCCGCCGCGCGACGCCCAACTCCGACGCGCGCCCGGCGAGGGGGTGCTGCCGCTCCGCGCCTTCTTGCGCGCCCTTCAGCGTCGCGACTACGATGGCCTGCTGACCCTCGATCTGCGCGCGGTGGGGCTACGTGCATGGTGGCCCCCGGCGCTCCACCAGCGGCTGAGCGCCGCCGTCACCTTCTGCCGCGAGGCCTTGGTGCGCTACGAGCCGCAGCGCGGCGAACATCCGCACCAGCCCCATCAGACTCCGGCGGAAGCCGAGAACGAGGGCCGCGCCACGTAGGGCGTGACACGGCGTGAGGCGCGCACGTATCCCTCCATGTCCCGATAGAAGCACGCCTCCATCGACGTACCGATAAGGCCGATACCAAGCAGGAAAAGCACGTCGGACCGACGAGAGGAAAAGCGACCAGCGATGCAGGCAATCGACAACCGGCTCCCCCTCCCCGGCGCGGTGCTCCGCCAACTCGGCGCGCTGCCGCCGACGGTCTGGTCGTTCTTCGGCCTCCTGGCGGCCACAACCCTCGCCTTCACCGCCGCCCCGTGGCCCGCTGCCGCGAAGTTCCGCGCGGTCGTCCACGGCCTCTGCGCGCAGCGACCGAGCCACTCCTACGCCCTCGGCGGCATCGATCTCCCCTTCGACGCCCGAATGGCCGGCATCTACGGCGGGGCGCTCGTCTGCCTCCTCTTCCTGCTCGCGCGCGGGCGCGGGCGCGCGGTGCGGCTGCCCGCGCCGACGATCCTCGCCGCGCTCGGCCTCTTCGTGGCGTTGCTCGGGGCGGACGGCATCAACTCGACGTTACAAGACTTCGGGCTGCCCTACCTCTACGGGCCGCGCAACGACGTCCGCCTGCTGACCGGGCTGCTGATGGGCGTCACCCTCGGCGTCGCGCTGGCCTACATGGTCAATCTCACCCTCTGGAGCCGCTTCAGCGCCGCGCCGCTCCTGGCGGGGTGGCGCGAGTTCGCCGCGTTGCTGGCGCTGTGCGGCGGCGCATTCCTGCTGATCGCCTCCGGGTGGGGCTGGCTCTACCTGCCGCTCGCGCTTGCGCTGGTAGGCGGCGCGACCCTCGTGGTGCTGATCCTGGCGCTGACGACCCTGACCCTCCTGCGCGGCCAGGAGAATCGCGCCGAGCGCCTGCGCGACGTGGCCGGTCCCGCCTCCATCGCGCTCCTGATCGGCTACGTCGTCATGGCCGCGATCGCGCTCGGACGCTGGTATCTGGAGCACAGCCTCGGCGTCCAACTCCCACTGTAGAGAAGTACGAAGGACGAGCGACGAAGTACGAATGAAGAGCCGGAGGCACCGATTACGCCTCCGGCTCTTCTCTGCTCGGATTTCGTACTTCGTACTTCGTCGCTCGTCCTTCCCCTACGGCCAGCGCGTGCCGGGCCAATCGGCGGTGGTCGTGTCGTCCTCGTTGGTGTCGCGCTCGAGCTCTTCTAACTCCTCGCCGAGCGCGACCAATTCTTCGTGGAGCGCCGTCTGCCGGTCGATCAGCTGGCGGCGATGGCGCGCGCGCAGGACCCGCAGATCGCTGCTCGGCAACTCGAAGCGGTGATCGGGGTATTCCTCGAAGTCGCGCCCGCTGGCCCCGTGCGCCTGCCGGTAGAGCCAGACCGATTGCGGCTCGTCGATCTGCGCCAGCCGCACCGTGCCATCGGGCAGTTGCAGCCAGAGGCGCAGCTCGGCGACGGGCGTGTTGACGTAGATCGAGGCGCTGTAGCTCAGTTCCAGCTCCGCGTTGGCGATCGTCGCGCCCTTGAGGAGTTCGGCGGCGGGCCAGAACTCGCTCGGCGGCTCATCGAGGTCGGCGTCATCGTCGTCCGCGAACTCCTCATCGAGGTCCGCATCGTCGATCGCATCCTCGTCCTCGGCCAGCGCGCCGGTCGGCGTCTCGTCGCGCGCGTCCGACTCCGGCGCATCCGCCGGGCGATAGCGGTAGCCGCGCCGCTGCGAGCCGGTCTGCTCGTTGTCGTCACCGGTACTCATCGGTCCTCCGATCCTGCTGAGGTACTACACGCATCTGGCGTCGCCCCGCCCCTGTACCGACATCTTCCGTTGCAACCATCGCACGGGCGGCGAGGTAACGCGAGCCCAATATCATCCAGTAGCCACAGGAGGCGGCGCAACCGCCGAGCGCGAGGCCAACCAAAAGTGGGTTGTTGAAAAGCATGACACTTGAAGGGATGGCGGCGACAGCAAGGGGAAGTCGCAGCGAATCACCGAAGGCCAGCAACGCCCCGGCTACGAGCAAGCCATTGAGTTGGCGTCGTCCATCCTGCGCGACGAGCAGAGCACAGAGGCGTGTTTCATACGGTGTCGGTGGGAGCGGCACGGCGGGCGAGCGGAGCGGGCCGGGGGCAGCGCCGGTTCGTGGACGCTCGGCGTTGGCCCGCGCCTTTCGCCCGCCGAAGAAGAGGCCAAGCGGGATGAGCAGGCCAAGCCAGGGCACGCCCCGCGCGAGTAGGAACACGGCCAACGCGAAGCCGGGCACGGCGCAGAGAAACGCCTGATTCGCCGCGTCGCGCAACTCGGCGCGCAGGTGCCACCGCTCGTCGGCGGCGGTGCGCGGCACGAGCGGCGCGATGAACGACGGCTCAGGCACGCGCCGCCACCTTCGCGCGCCGACGTGGGGCGGGCGGTGGTAGGTCAGCAGGCATAGCAGCATCGGCGGATACGGCTGATCCCGCCGCGGTGGGGACGGGGGCCGGGGCCACCTGCTGGCCCGCCTTCCAGCCGTCCACCCGTTCGAGCATCGCGCGGGCGTTGGCGCGCGACTCGTCGGTCGGCGGGACGCCATCGAGCATCGCGGCGATCTCCTCGATCCGCTCCGCAGCGTCGATCTGCTCGACGTTGCTGATCGTGCGGTCGTCCAGCTGGCGCTTGCTGATCTTGAAGTGGCTATCGGCGAAGGCGGCGATCTGCGCCAGGTGGGAGATGCACAACACCTGATGGTGCGACGACCCCGCCGTCAGCCCCCACAGCTTCTCCCCCACGACCTGTCCGCTGCGCCCGCCGACCCCCACGTCGACCTCATCGAAGACGAGGGTCGGTGTGGTGTCCACCTCGGAGAGGATCGACTTCAACGCCAGCATCAGGCGCGCGGTCTCGCCGCCGGATGCCACGCGCGCCAGCGGGCGCAGCGGCTCGCCCGCATTGGCGGCGAGGAGGAATTCGACCCGATCGACGCCGTGATCGTCGAACGACAGGACCCGCTCGGCCCCATCGAGCGTCACCGGCACACCATGCGGCGCGTCGGCGTGCGCGATCTGCGTGGCGAAGCGTGCGCGCCCCATGTTCAACTCGCGGATCGCGCTCTCCACGGCGGCGGAGAGGCGTTCCCCCGCCACGCGGCGCTGCGCGGTGAGTGCGGCGGCGTGCGTGCCGATCTGGCCCAGCAGGATCGCCTCGCGCTCGCGCAACTCCTCGGCGCGTTCTTCGCCCTGCGCGATCTGCCCCAACTCGGCCTCGGCCTCCGCGCCGAACGCGATCACCTCCGCCAGGGTCGCACCGTACTTGCGCTTCAGATCCTTCAGCAGCGTCAGCCGCTCCTCGATCTCCTCCAGACGACGCGGGTCGGCGGCGATCCCCTCGCGATAGTCGCGGATCGCGGCGGCGGCGTCTTCGAGGAGATAGACCTGCTCCTCCACCGCCACGCGCGTCGGCTCCATCGACGGATCGAGGCGGGCCAGCTCGTCGAGGGCGACGTTGACCTGGCGCAGCAGATCGAGGGCAGCGCGCGGGGCCTTCGCGCCGCTGAAATCGTCGCCGCCGCCGTTCAGCTTGCGATAGGCGAGGTCGGCCAGCTCGGTCAGTCGCCCGGCGGAGCCGAGGACGCGGCGCTCCGCGTCCAACTCCTCCTCCTCTTCGGGTCGCAGATTCGCCGCCGCGATCTCCTCGACCTGGAAGCCGAGGAGATCGATCCGCCACGCCAGTTCCCGCTCGTCGTGGTCGAGCGAGGCGAGGCGGTCGCGCACGCCGCGCAGCTCCGCCACCAGCGCGGACAGCGCCTCGCGCTCGGCGACGAGCCCCGCGTAGCGATCGAGCATGTCGATGTGATTGGCGGGGCGCAGGAGGGTCAGGTGATCGCTCTGGCCGTGGATGTCCACCAGACGCTCGCCGAGCTTCGCCAGCGTCCCGGCGGTGATCGTGCGCCCGTTGACGCGCGCGGTGCTGCGCCCGGCGGCGGTGATCTCGCGCGAGAGGATCAGCGGCTCGTCGAGCCCCTGCCCGTCATCCAGCAGCCCAAACTCGACCAGGGTGGCGCGGGTCGCGTCCGCCCCCGCCCCGGTTACCTCGAAGATCCCTTCGACGCGGGCGCTGCTCGCCCCGGCACGCACGAATTCCGCGCCGGTCCGCTCGCCGAGGATCGCGCCGAGCGCATCGATGATGATCGACTTGCCCGCGCCGGTCTCCCCGGTGAGGGCGTTGAAGCCCGGCCCGAAGGCGACCCGCAGGCGCTCGATGATGGCGAAATCACGGATGCTGAGTTCCAGCAACATAGTCTTTATCCGCATCCCTCGCCGCCCACCCGACAGCCGGGCGGCGCTGTCCGTACGTCATGCGACAAGTATAGCGGAGAAGGGGCCTGCGGCGGCACTCTTGCGCGCCGCGCGAGCGGAATGCTATACTGCGCTTCGCACATCGAGATGGGCGATTAGCTCAGTTGGTTAGAGCGCCACGTTGACATCGTGGAGGTCACTGGTTCGAATCCAGTATCGCCCACCATACATCATGAAGAGGGGCGGTGGCTTTTATGAGTCGCCGCCCTTTGTGTATAGCCGCGAGCTCGTTCTTTTGTAGGAGCATCCCCCGACTACACGCTTACAACATAGCGCTCTCCGCCTTGTGCAGATCGTGGCGCATCTCTTCCAGTAGCGCGCGGGCAACGACCATGCCGCGCTCGAACAACTGCGCTTCCTCCGCCAACGTCAGTTCCGGGTGTCCGACGCGATATTCATAGGAGATATCGTTGAAGGTCCGCGCGTACGGCGAACCACAGCCGAAGATCCGCCCGATCAGCCGCGCGGTTTCCAGCTGCCATTCCCTGAAGCCCTCGCTGGTAGGATCGGCGCGTTCGGCGAGCGCCATCGCGCGGTGGATGGCGTGCGTCAGTTCCCGCAACGCCCGATAGGTATTCATCGAAAGCCTTACCTCTCCCAGAGAGCTCCCCGAGATCAGCCGCAATTGCGCATTATCGGGGCCGAACACGTCGCCGGATCGCTATATTCCACGATGGGGCGCGGCTCGCTCCTTCCGTTTTGGCAGCGGCTCCCGAAGCGGCGCTCCCAGCGTGCTTCTATTTACATTACAGCGTGCTTCTATGTCGACCTACGCTTTTCTATTGCGCCGGTATCGGGGAGAGCGCGAGGATCGGGCTTCCGGCCACAAAGGGATTTTCGGGCGTTACAGCCAAGAGGTGGTAGCTCGACAGATGGTTTCAGGACTCGCACCGATCGAGCAGCAAACGTGCGGGCGTGTTAAGTCTTCGTTAAGATAGCGCGTTCCGAACAGATTTACCGCCTCTAGCCCTTGCAATCGCGGGCAGGCTCCGTTAGTATAGGCGCTGTTAGCACTCTCGCCTTGCGAGTGCTAATGCGGTCCGAGTGGGCCGCACGGTGGGTACTCGTATGAGCATACACAGTAGTCGTGGAGGAGGTCAAGGGTAACATGACGCAGACCGCTACCAAACTCCGGCCAATGGGCGATCGCGTGGTAATCAAGCCAGCGGCCCGCGAAGAGACGACGAAGATGGGCATCGTGCTCCCGGACACCAGCAAGGAGAAGCCGCAGCGCGGCGAGGTCATCGCCGCCGGTCCGGGCCGCGTCGCCGATGACGGCAAGCGGATCGAGCTGGAAGTCAAGGTCGGCGATACCGTGCTCTTCGCGAAGTACGCCGGGACCGAGTTCAAGCTTGAGGAGGACGAGCTCCTGATCCTCAGCGAGAAGGACATCCTGGCCGTCATCAGCGAGTAAGCGAAGTAGGCGAAGTAGCACGGGGCATCAGACCTGACTACTGCGACTACTCGCACTACTCCGAACCACTGGAACCACTACGAACTGGAGGAAAGAATCGTGACCAAGATCCTGGCTTTCAACGAAGAGGCCCGTAAATCGCTCAAGATCGGCGTCGACACCCTGGCGAACGCGGTCAAGACGACCCTCGGCCCCAAGGGCCGCAACGTCGCCCTCGACAAGAAGTTCGGTGCCCCCACCGTTACCCACGACGGCGTGACCGTCGCCAAGGAGATCGAGCTCTCCGACCCGTTCGAGAACATGGGCGCGCAGCTCCTCAAGGAGGCCGCCACCAAGACGAACGACGTCGCCGGTGACGGCACCACCACCGCGACCGTGCTGGCGCAGGCCATCGTCAACGAGGGCCTGAAGAACGTCGCCGCCGGCGCGAACCCGATGCTGCTGAAGCAGGGCATCGACATGGCCACCGACCGGATCGTCGAGACGATCAAGGCGATGGCGACCGAGGTCCAGGGCCGCGACGAGATCGCGCAGGTCGCCTCCATCTCCGCCGCCGACAAGGAGATCGGGAACCTGATCGCCGATGTCATGGAGAAGGTCGGCAAGGACGGCGTCATCACCGTCGAGCAGTCCCGCTCGGTCAACTTCGAGACCGAGTACACCGAGGGGATGCAGATCGACCGCGGCTACATCTCGCCGTACTTCGTCAGCAACACCGAGCGGATGGTCGCCGAGCTCGAAGATCCGTTCATCATGATCACCGACAAGAAGATTTCCGCCGTGCAGGACATCCTGCCGTTGCTGGAGAAGGCGCTGTCGATCACCAAGAACCTCGTCATCATCGCCGAGGACGTGGACGGCGAGGCGCTGGCGACCCTGGTCGTCAATAAGCTGCGCGGCACCCTGAACGTCCTCGCGGTCAAGGCGCCGGGCTTCGGCGACCGCCGCAAGGAGATGCTGCGCGACATCGCCATCCTGACCGGTGGCCAGGTCATCTCCGAGGAGATCGGTCGCCGCCTCGACACCGCGACGGTGCAGGACCTCGGTCGCGCCCGCCGCGTCAGCTCGACCAAGGATGACACCACGATCGTCGAGGGTCGCGGCGAGGACGCCGCCATCAAGGGCCGCATCTCCGAGATCCGCGCCCAGATCGAGACGACCACCAGCGACTTCGACCGCGAGAAGCTGCAAGAGCGCCTGGCCAAGCTGGCGGGTGGCGTGGCGGTGATCAAGGTCGGCGCCGCGACGGAGACCGAGCAGAAGGAGAAGCAGCACCGCGTCGAGGACGCCCTGTCCGCCACCCGCGCTGCGGTCGAGGAAGGGATCGTCCCGGGCGGCGGCGTCGCCCTGATCAACGCGCTCAAGGGGCTCGACGGCCTCGAGGCCGAGGGCGACATCAAGACCGGCATCGCGATCATGCGCCGCGCGCTCGAGGAGCCGCTGCGCGGCATCGCCGCCAACGCCGGCCAGGACGGCGCGGTCGTGATCGCCAACGTCCGCC
>JAABUM010000344.1_pt1 | contig 86817 bp, 142 predicted proteins | sample 5559161 | NCBI WGS metagenome assembly JAABUM01 (sample SAMN10711868, study PRJNA513369) | rock metagenome | isolation source: Antarctica rocks | place: Antarctica: Victoria Land, Siegfried Peak nord
TGGGCACGCCAACCGCCGCGGCGCCGCCACAATTGCCGGACGGGCCTGCTGGCGGGTAATTCTCGTAGCCCTCCTGGAACGTGAGAACATCCAGGGAATTGTTTGCGCCAAATGACCAGCACGGATGTGAAATCTGTGCGGTTGTCATCTGACCCCCCAGGCTGACTCTCTCGATGGGTGCAGCTGCATGGGGTGACAGAGTCGTACAGCTGATAGCATCTGGTGCGGAAAACACAGAATCCAGCGTGGAGCGCCTGCAGCTATGGTTCTGGCGAGCTATGAGTCCAACTGCACAGGCAAATGCCACAACGTTCAAGCACCTGCTGAGCCTGAGGTGGACCCAGATCGCCATGCTCCTTGCCTTAGCGTCAATGGCGTTTCGGTCGTGCACATTAGTTGCAGGGAGTTCTGATCCAACACGGTGCGCCTTGGGAGGCTTCCACGCACTGCCCTGCGTCATTGGCTGAGCCAATTGCTGACTCGATATGGTGTCGACTCCCATGCCGCCTCTTAAGCACCGCGCTTGCCACACAACGGCTTCTGTTTCTGCTAGCAAGGCAACTTGCACCTGCAAAATCACGATTGAAGCAAAATGCCTCTTGTTTCTAAAGGCCATGACGTAATCCTCTCTTGAGATGGGAAGCTGGTGAGCAGCAGCAAACCCCTGTTTCCGTTGCCCCAATCGAATGCGTCGGGCAAATTCCAATCAGTGGGAATCCAGAGACACGCATTTGTCAGTAAACTGTTGCATCGCAGAAAAGGGGCTACCGCGCGAATAACGTGTGGCGCAAAACCAAACGTCACAGCTTTGTCCTGCGGCCGCGGCGGCGGCAATGGATTTCCGCGCTTTTCATCTCGCCATTGAACCTATCCGCCGCCGTCATGGATGGTACTGCTGATAGCCGTACGATGACTGCTGCGAGTGCGCCGCCTGCCCCTGCGATAAAAATTTGCGCATCACTATTCAGCAGTTCTCGTTTAGCAGCCAGGAGCCGCCGATTACGCGGATCTGGGATCTCCAGAGTGCCCCGACCGAGCAGCCGCACCGCACACCATCCGGCAGCTCGGGCGAGCAGAGCCACTGCAGTGCCGCACTCACCTGCGGCTGCGGCTGCGGCTGCTGGACCTGCGGTTGGGCCAGTGACACCGCCGGCGAAGAGCTGTGCAGCGGAGGCGTGGTGCCCGGCCCCAGCTGGAGCGCCAGCCCCATCGGCTGCGGCTGCAGGCTCTGCGCTGCGACCGCTGCCGCAGCCGCCGCCACCGGGCCTGCGGTCCGCACCACACACAAACTCTCGCAAAGATTGCTGAGGCGAGTTTTGGTGCAGTGCCAGCCTGAGCGGCTGCGGCTGCTGGCTCTGCGTCGCACTAGGGTTTAGGGTTTAGGGTTTAGGGCCCGCCGCGGCCGCCGCCACCGGGCCTGTGGCGCGCACACACAGCATGTCTGGGCGCGGATGCTGATTGCAGCCTGGGACGAACGCGGCATGTCAAAGCACATATGGCGTCGCAGGCACGGGCTGCGCCCAGCTCCATCCGACTTCTGGCAGCGCTATGCCGCAGTCAGATCCAATTTCGGATTTGCACCAGTCCTCGGGATATGCTTTCTGACTTGGCAATGTGATATTCAAACGCGACATGGAAAAATGCAGCTTTGTGTACCTGCTGGCAGGTGGTGCATCAGGCTAGTGAAGGTCTGCGACGCATGCGGCAGCGCCACCGCTTCACGCGGCAGCGGCTGCGGTAGGGGCGTCCCAAATAGCTCGCCGCCAGACTGCAAGCAAGGGATAAGATACATTGCAACGGTAGGACGTGTACAGCAGTGCAGCATCACAATGCACCTACCTGTCTGGATTGCAGCACAACGAACAGCTGCTCCCCTACAGCGAACAGGAGCTCTGTGCATTCCTGAAATGTGTGCAAATATGAAAGCATCTCCTGCGGTCTCGCACTCTGCCAACGCCTGCTCCAAAAATTCTGGCACAATGCCGGTCAGAGTGTGAGGGCTCCCCAGCACAGGAGGTGGAATTGCTCAGTGGGAGTGCGGTACCTGCTGAGGGACCGGTACTGGTATCGGCTGCGCTGAGCTGGCGGCGGGCTGCGCCGCCGGCGCCGTCTGGCGCGCCTGCTGCTGCTTTTGCTGCGCCGCCGCCGACGCCGCCGCAGCCGCCTGCTTCTCCGCTTGCCTGCGCATGAAGAATCTGCCTTGACATGGGGTTCGACTTGAAGTCCCAGCTCACCGCGCCATGCATCACGCTGCCCGACCCTGCACTCGCAGTCGCAATGTGCATTTAAGTCTCCGCTACAGAGGCATCAGGCTGTGATCCGAGACCAAAATTTCTTGCCTTTACGTTCAAACACGTCAATCGATTCACACGCGTATGTAGATGTCCAGCTCCGCCGTGGTAGCGTGCCTTGTTTGTGCCGCCGCATGATCGAAACCACAACTTATCGGTCGACGATGACTCGAGTGCGCATGTAGACGTCCAGCTTGGCGTGGTAGTGGCCGTGGGCTGTGCGTCGCAAGGTCAGGGTTTATGTAGGCCACGAGCTCGTACAGGAGCTCGTTTGTTCAGATTGACTCACTCTCGCATGTAGATGTCCAGCTCCGCGTGGTAGCGCGCCTTGTCGGCGCGGAACTGCGCGAGGTACGGCGCCCGCTCTGCCATGCTGGCCGCCTGCCACATCTCCCCGACTGCGTCAGCATTCGAGAACGAGTGTATGAATATATGGCTTGCATTTCGTTCGACCTCATTGCGCGAAACTGCACGATGTACGGCGCCTGCTCTGCCTGGCTGGCTGCCTGCCAGATGTCCCCCCCTGCAGGGTGCGAAAGCAGCCTGGTGGGACGCCCACAATTCCAAGATTGAAGGTCAGTATTTTCGCTACCGCCTGATGCGCGGCACCTGCTCCGCCCTGATGGCCACCTGCCATATCTCGCCTACTGCGGTACGGCAGCCGACCGTTTAATACATGCCTCGCGCAACCCAGAAGTAAAAATTGCAGAAGGCGGCAGGCCCCTGATAATTGACGCTCTCGATTGAAGTTCCGTTCAATGAAGGAGGTGTGCGTTGACTGCGCACGATGTTGGGAATGCAAGAGAACCTCATGCTCCACCATCGAATCGGCCGCTGCTCCCACCCTTCTTCGTGATGTCCGTCTGGCTGAGGTCAGGGTACAGGTCCTTCGCCTTGCCGCGCGCCTCGAAGCTGAAGTAATTGAACGCCGTCTGCACCGATTCACGGAGATGCGTCGATGGCGGGCACCAGCAACGGATTAAGAGTAATGCTGCAGAGATGGCATCACTTTGACGAACAGCATCACGCGATTCAAGCTATGATGCGCGTGAAAATCTCGCGATAAAATGCACCATGTTGGGCTTTGGCCCCAGCGGACCCCGAGAGCGGTCCTTCTTCTTCCGCGGCTCGGATGCCAGCGGCGGCCTTGCGGCAGGTGGCGGCGCCGCAGCAGGCTGCAGCCCTGCGGCAGCTGACCACAAAGTCGGTGCAGGTGTAACATTAGCAAACGAGCCACGACCAGCGAGGTTGCATCCAGATAGCGGAGCGGCCGAGACTGCCGACTGCACAGCTTGATCCCTTACTGTTCTCAGAATCTAGAACAGCGCCTACCAGGACTGCAGGCGTCATGCAGCGTGGTCCCATAATCTTGAGTGGCAATGCGATACCCAGCGCCAGCTGGTGGCATCGTTCAACTGCAACATGGGCCTTTACTCGGTACGGCTCTTGGTGCAGCATACCCATGCCGTAGACTCCTCTTCTCACCTGGGGCAGGGCGAGATATGACCAACGGCGGCGGCGGCGAGGTGGCAGCCTGGGTGGGCGTCGCAGCCGCGGCGGCGATGGGCGTTGCCGCTGCGGCGGGCGGCGCCAGCGACAGCAGCGGCGGCTGGAATGCCGCCCGCTGCGGCGGCTGGAAGCTGTGCTCTGCCGGCGGGAAGTACAGCATGCCTGCACGGGTGTGCCGCACAAGATTACAGCAGCGCAAGCGTTCGGGAATGCTCAAAGATAGCGTACAGCAACATATGCGCAGCAGATCGCAAGGTACATTTGTGCACAAGATGGCAACACGATGCTGGTGGCGACTGGCTGTGCGGCAGCGACTCGCGACTTGCACGCAAAACAGAAGGACGCCATTCAGGCGGGCACGCTTCGAGCCGTCGCACCGCGGAACTCATGGCGGCCGATGTTGACGGTGCAGAAGTAGCCGGCGTCGAAGCGCGCGTCCAGGCGCACACTGCCGTAGGCCCCCACCACCATCCCACCAGGCTGCCCCGGCACTGTCAAGGACAGCGCACAACTTGTCAGCGGAACACTATTGGAAACGGGCGGGCACAGCCATCGCCTCCGGCTGCTCCAGCGCTGCGGAAGGAGCACACACAGGGGGTTCGTCAAGAGGTTTTCAACGCCCATAAGGATTCCAAACGACAAAATCTACGGTCGGCGCCCACCACACCATCGCCTCCGGCTGCCCCGGCGCTGCTAGACCACAGCACAATACTTTGGTCAAGTCTCAAATTGCCTTTCGATGCGCATGGGTGGTCAGTGACGAATGCTTCAGTACGTGCCCACCCCCATCGCCTCCGGCTGCCCTGGCGCTGTTCAATTCAGCATGCGCCCAGCAGGGAGTTAGCATTGTCATGTCAGTTGCAGGAGCTGAACAAAAGTTCAATATACAAGCTGAGGGGCAGCAGCCGTCGCCTGCAGACGAAACACGAGCTGCTTCGGTGTGTGCCTTGGTAGCAGCTGCAATGTGCTCAGCAGTTTTGATCGAGCTGACCGCTTGGACTCACCTGTCGCATGCGCCACCAGCTGTGTCGGTGTGCCCGCTGGCAGCTGCGGAAACCTTGTCGCGACGGCATCCCGGAGCACCACCGGCTGCCTGTGTTGCTGTGGCGGCAGCCGCCGCTGCTGCTGCTGCTGCTGTGGCGGCGGAGGCGGCGGCGCCGCTGCCAGCGACGCCGCCGGTGGCGTCTGCTGATGCTGTCGGGTCTTCCGCCGCTTAGCGGGCTTCGGCTGTGGGTCACCCTCGTCGTTGGTGTCCTGTGCAAAGGAAAACGGTTATATTCCAACAACAGCACAATGGCGCACAGCAGCGTGTGCATTCTGCTTCGACACAGGATGTGAACCCAGACGTACAGAATGTGTGCTCGCAAGTGATGAACCTTCCATGTGAATGCTTGTGATTTTGTACGCCTTAGCGGCTGGTGTCAAGCGGGTGGTGCAGACGGACCCGTGATGATATCTTGCATACCTGGGGGCGCTGCTGCACAGCGGGCGGCGGCAGTCGCGGCCCTGCGTACTGGAAAAAGTGCACCTGCGGGCCATCAGAAACACTGCGGTTGCCACACCCGCTCCCAATTTCCTCGACTTGGGGCAGCGTCATGTGCAGTCTTTCCGCACCTTCGCAGGACACTCTCTGCTGATAGTGACGCTTTGTTCAAGACCGTACGCCGGGAGATCAGTCAGCCAACATGCTGCCAGACACTGCATGAACCGTGGAGCCTGGTCTTATTCCGGTACTGCACATCTTGTCACCACGCAGTTGAGGAGCTGGTTCAGACGAGCGCGCCTGCTCAAAGTCCCACAGGAAGGTGACGTATGCCCGGCGCAGCGCGTAGGACACCGCCGTGATGGTCTCGGGGAACTTGAACGGCTCCGACGCATCCTGCGCCGATACCACAGGTACAATCGGATCAAGCCGCAAACTTCCCGCAGTTTCACGCCCTGCTCAAGCCAGAACATCACGGCGATGGTGGCTGAAAACCTGTGTGGCTCTGCAGTGGAGGAGCCGTCACAGCTCTTGCAAGTACCTTCTGGCAAGCCGCACACTCCGTGTGCAGGCACAGACGTGGTTCTGACACATTTGTTCAAAGATCCGGTGCGCACCCGCCACTGCTTGTGCGCGATGACCTTCTCGCAGCCGCCGAGTCCCGTGACGCTGCGGTACAGCAGGTGCAGGTCCAGCTCCCGGCCGCCCACCCTTGGCACCTGCAACAGTTCAGTCAGCACTCTGATATTGTGTCGTCTAATGGAGTGATTGTGACGCTGCAGTGCAGCAGATGCAGGTCCAGCTCCCGAGCATTCGAGACTGTTTGATAGTCTACTCTCTGTCTCCTGGCTGCACGCACCACAGGAAAGGAGTAGCGGGGGCTGCTGCACGGCAGTACATTCTGCACATCACGGCTGGGCAAGCCAGGGCCGGCTGTCATGTGCTGCAGCTGCCGCTGGGGAGCCTCCCCGGTGTGATGCGATCTGCAACAGCCACCCACCCGCTCCTCGATGCCGACTGCCATGTGCAGGCTCCGCAGGCTCGCATAGAACAGGTCCGCGCTTGCGACCACCTGCAGGAGGAGATGTCAATGATGTGAGATTACAAAAAACAGGTATTATGCTTGTGGCTGGCGGCAGCCTTGAAACACGGTGTGTTCATGCTGGGGGTAGCCGTCAGGCTGTGCAGCATTTGAGAATGAATAGCTGTGGTGTGCACAGCGCATGAGGCGCGCGATGGCATACGGCAGAGGAATGCTTTTCCTAGCAAAGGCATGTTGAATCCAGAACACCGCGAATTTACATGTTTCCGAATGTCAGCGCACCTGTTCGTGAGTGGCTTCCGCTTGCGGGTACTCTGGCTGCTGCTGCTGCTGCTGCTGCTGCTGCGCCTGCTGCTGCTGCGCATGTTGCAGTGGCGCTGTTGCCGCCGTCGCCGCCGCCGACGCCGGATGGTGTGCCAGTGTCGCCGGCGCTGTCTGCTGGTGTGCAGCGGCCGCCTGTGTTCGCGGCTGCGATGCAACTGACGCCGACACTGCGCCCGGTGCTGCATGCAGCACTGGCTGCTGCCGCGGCTGCTGCGCAAGCGCCTGTGCTTGGGGCGGCCCCGGCACCGCTGACGGTGCCTGTGCCGCCTGCTGCTGCGATGACTGCATCAAGAGCTGCTGCAAGCCGCTGGATGTACCTGCAGGTGCTACAACCCCGTCAGGCGCAAACCCTTCCCCGTCGAGCACTGCTTGTGCTGCTGAATGTGATAAAGAAGGTATTCGGCACCCACGTGTGCCACACGCAGAGGGCAGAACGAGCGAAACCTGCCGCACGTGTTCACAGTCAGAAGTAAGTTGCACCTGGCACAGTGGGCACAGGAGTGCCGGCGCCACCGCTGCTATGGCTGTGCTGGCTGCTGTTTTGGTGCAGCGCGCCGGTGGGCGGCTGGCCTTGACGCAGCGAAAGGCCTGGTGCCGCTGGCTGCTGCATGTGCGCCCGCGGCTGCGGCGGCGGCGGCGTGGCGGGCCGGGTCCCTGGCGGCGCCTGCAGCCAGGGCGCTTTACTCAGGCTGCTATGGGACTGGGGCAGGTGTCGAGTCCTGTGGACGCGAATCCCAAAAACGCCCAACTGACATCGCAGCCACTGTCTGCTCAGAAGACCCAGCCATGTATCGTAGGCGAGGCGAGCCATGACTGCATGAAATTGACATTCAAACTGGCGCACCTTCGGTTGCTGTCCGTTGCCGAAGGCCTCAGGCGCGGCGGCCGCTCTGGGGTCGCTGCCGCCGCTGCTGTCGCTGCTCGCCAGGCCAGCCGCCGCAAAGTCCGGGTTGGTGACTCCGCTGCCCGTCGTCATGCTGGACCGTTCGCGCTTTCACGACCAGTCCCGCCGCCGTGGACTTTCTTGTCTGCGCCAGGACAGCCAGCGACTCACACAGCCTTGTGGCGGGAGGGCCAAGTGCAGGAACCCGATCCGATGCAGCATTTTGAACTGGGGGATATTGAGAATGTATTGAAACGGGGAGCCCTGCAGCCCGCATGGTGCCTGCGCCAGGATAGAGAGCGAGCAGTGTGCAGAGGCATCTTATTGGCAGACTGGCTGTTGCGGCATTCTGTGGGATCGTGTATGGATGCTGCTGCTCTCGACAAAACGCAAGTTGGACCTCACACCGACTGCGGTGGGACGCGATGTATATTGTGACCCCTGCAACATCGCTTTCGGCTGCACGACACAGCGCATGCCTTAGAGATTGTATATCGGTGATATACGATTGTGGAACACGGCTCACCCTTGTCAGCGCATCGCCGGTGCAGCTCCAGACTTTGAATCAGATTAGACAAGTGGTCGCAGCACTGCGCACCGCGTCGCAGCTGGAGGCAAGCGATCTTGGGAGTCGCTGCTGCACCACGCAAAGGGCTTCCAAGGTGCGGCAACGTTCTGTCCAGTAACTGGACTCCAGTTCCGCAGCCGCGCGTCCGAGCACCCCCGCAAATGACAGTCGTGAATTCTAAAGGTGTGTATTTTGACCCCGCTGTTCCAAATTGTCAGCACATTCAATTGGGGTGGTCACCCCTTTCATCCGGGCCAGACCCCCAATTGCACGCGCACGCTCTGCACATCCGGTTTCCGCAGCAGCGCAGCTTTGACGATTCAAACCTCTATACACTGTAGTGTCAGCAGCCCTCTGTATACAAAGTGCTAGGCGCTGGTGGAGAGAACAAGGATTGCTTGGATCGCCCAGCGCCTGGTGAACACGACACGGTGTCCCGCAGGGCATGATCGGCCAGCCATGGATGGACACACTGTCAGCAATGCTGGAGGCGTGCAACACCCGGCTGTCGCACAGATGGATCATCTACATGCAGGTTGGTGTTCCTTGCAGGATCGTGCTCACAACTCGATCGTGTGCCTTGCTGAAACCTGGTTTTTGACGATGAACGATATGACAGTGCACGATTCAACAGCTACTTTGCACCTTTTCGGCATCAGGCAATGTGTGCCAACAGCATCGACCGTTGCGGCTGCGCGGACATGATTTCCCGCGGCAGTGCTTCAGATAGTGGAACACCGGCTCCGGTTCCTCAGTATGCACCGCCTTCATCCCTGCTTCTCTCACACTAGGGCCGGGCTTTCATGCGCCAGCGCGGCCAAAAACCACATGCTGCTGTGCCCGCAGTTTCAAGGAGCGGCGCTCTTCGCACTCCTGGCGGCCGGCTGGGCCTGCTCGGGCGCGATGCGGCTTCGGGAGCTTCGCCGCGTGCAGTCCGCGAACCGCACAACGGCTGGGAAAGCTGCCGTGGCAAAGGTTGCCGACAAAAGCGCAGCGCCTGGCTGGGCGGGCGGGGCAGCGGCAGCGGGACAGCCGCAGCGACAACAGCATCCCCAGCATCAGCAGCAGCAGCAGCAACGGCAGCCTCTACAGGCATCCGGCACCAGGCCACTTGCCAGCAGCAGGGGCAGCCAGACCAGCCTTGCGTCATTGGGCGGCAGCGGTAACAGTGACGATGGAGGCGTGGCGAGTGCCGTGGCGGCGTCGGAGCCTGGGGGTTGGCCGGCGGTGTCCGTTGTGCTGCCTGTCAAGGGCCGGCGGCCGCACAGCGAGGCGGCGTGGGCGTCACAGCTGGCGATTGACTATGGTGAGCAGCATCATGCAATTTGTGAGCGTTGCTGCCACGAAAGCTGGGACGAAGACTGGGACTCAAAGTTCGCCGACACGAAACAGAATGCACTGTGGCCCCATTATGCTGCATCTGTGTCGGCGTCATATATCAGCGCCGCACGCCACGCATCACCCCTGCGGCTGCCGGCGGGCACCAACATCAGCCCAATTGCCGCTTCTTGCAGACGGGCCGCTGGAGTACCTGTTTGTGGTGGACGATGCAAAGGACGCCGCGTGCCCGCCGCTGCACGCTCTGTTTGCCGAGCGCAAGGGCGTCAATGCGCGCCTGCTGATCGCGCCGCATGCGGCTGCCACCAGCCAGAAGATTCGGAAGTGGGTTCACAGTGTCTTGATGTCGCCAGCCGCAGCCGTGCAGCAAAACAGCCGCATGGCAGCGGGATCCTCTGGGTGCAAGCAGCAGTTGCAGGCAGAGGAATGGTAGGCCATAGGGTGATGTCTTCCGGGCGGAGCGTGAACACTTGTCAGCACAATGATGTGGCCTGCAGGCAGCCAAAGGTGGAACATGATGACTCCTGGCCGTGCTGCTGAGGTGGTCCATCTGTCATGGTCGCAGCCTTCTCACAGGCGTCTCGGCGGCGGATGGCAAGTCACGCTACATCCTGTGCCTGGACGATGACATCGGGGTGCACCACAAGGTCTCCAACCCTGACGATTCCATCGATGAGGTTTTGACTCCTCCATGATCTTGCCTCCAGCATTCTCGCGGGCGTTGCGGCGGCGGATGGCGAGTCGCGCTACATCCTGTGCCTGGACGACGACATCGTGGTGCACCCCACAGCGCTGTCGACGCTGGTTGCCGGCCTGGAGGCAGACGACAGCGTCTGCATGGCGACAGGTGGCGCATCAGTTCTTGGTCAATCATGGGGTTGCACCTGCATGTGCTGACACTTGCTGCCAGCAAAGGTCGTGCATCCCGACGTCGGCGGGCTTTGGGAGCACCCTGTAGTCGCTGCCTTGTTCGAGCTGGCTGTCGTGAGGGCGATGGCATGCACGCTGCGCACATTAACAGCATAGCAGACTGGCAATGCACCACTCGTTGCCCCTGGCTACCTGTTCAATGTGCCCGCCGAGGGTACATTGCTGATGCACTGGCGTGCTTTCATCCGCGAAAGTACGACTGAAGCTTTTCATTCAATGCCGTAGGGTACCCCTTCGATGTGCCGCCGGAGGGAGCGGGCATGCTGACGCACTGCATGCTGGCGTACCACCTGCCGCTGCTGATAGCCTTTTCGATAAGGTCTGTCCTCCCTCAGACTCTACCAACGAAACCCTTCCTGGTTGTTTTCCCTGCTGGGTGGTCAGCACCGCATGCTGGCGCACCACCTGCCGCTGCTCATCGCCTTCTCCATCAGGTGCTCCCAATTCAGGTTCCATCCCGTTTGGCTGCGCCTATGAGCATGTTGACAATCGCCATCGACCTCCTGTGTGACTGAACTACTGTGCTCACATTGTGGTGTGGTGTGCCCGTCCTGCAGGCAGCGCACCAGCTTCGTGTGGGGCGGGTGCATGCTGTTCCCAGCGGATGCGCTCCGCGCTGACACCCATGGCATCACGCAGGTACCCTGCTTTGAGAGGTCTTTGAGCGGAGGACTCGTCGCTGTCACCGGCCTGCAGGCAGATGCCTACAGGCAGATGTAGGAAGAGGATTCCAAGAATGCGCACACTGTGACGTCGCAGCCTGTAACCCGTGACACTTTGGGTTTCCAGATGACGTAATTCCACAGTGACTTGAGCCGAATGGCAAAGCGACACGCTGTGCCGCAGGCATGGGCGGATGGCGGCTACTCGGATGACCTGATAGTGGCGGCCAAGTGCGGCGAGGCGGGGCTGGCCATTCTGTGCCCATCCTCCTCTGTCTTTCGCCAGTCGCTGGTGCGCTGCGTGGACTTTCTACTGCCGATACCTCATCGCTAACAACGAGGAGAGACCCGGCCCACTACCCTTTGCACTACCCCTTTGCCCTTCGTCGATCAATTGCTGGCAAACTTCCGGCAATCACTGGTGCGGCTGCAAGGGTCCCATTCGATTGGACGAATAGCCGTGCGTCAAGCACTGCCCGCAACTACTATGAGCAGTCTTCTCACCAAGCCAGCACCCTGTGGCATACTCCTCATGTCTGCCAAACTTCGGCCGTGCTTTCCCAACCCGGTCACTTTTCATCGAATATAATTATCTCACCTTCCACCGCAGGTGGCGGACCCGCCGCTGCGCACCTACTGGAACTACCTGCGGCGGCAGCTGTTTGTGATGGACACCTACGCGTCGCCGCACAACCGGCGCGTCAACCACACCATGCTGGCCCTGCACTGCTACCTGTCCTGGGCGCTCGTTGCTCCGCTGCTGACGGGTGGGGCACCATCCCCGAATTCTACCGTCTCCTGTTTCCATCCCCTTGTCTCCACATCCATTGCTGCTCATTCGCCGATCCCTGCGTCACCTCGGTGCTGCTGGGCGCTGCTGCTGATCGGAGACGCGGTCATGTGCTGGTTCAGCATCGCTATGCCCTGTCCAGACACACGAGGCTGCCATGCCCGAGAATGCGCCTGGCACAACGCTGCCAAGCTGCCAGACTGAGGGTCTGCTTCTGCCGCGCAGCCTCCACGCGGCTGGCGGTGTGGGCGGGTCAGATCGTGCTGCTGCCGACGCAGCACATCTACGGCGGACCGGGCACCTCATGGGACTGGCTGTCCCGCTTCGGCGGGGGCAGCGGCAGCGGCCGCAGCGCTTCAGGTGAGTGGCTATGTTGATGCCTCCTGCACCGCTGGACAGAGCGCTGAGGCCCCGCAAGGCAGTGTCTGGCTCAAATAGCTTCCAGCCTGGGGACTGCCCCGAAGGTCGCTCCCTGCCAAGCAGAACGTGGGCTTCAGTCCGCAGCTGCACATTGGGCACTGGGCGAGCCTGGAAGGCGAGTGTTGCCATCGAGATGCGCTGACTGCTTGCTCAAGACGCACAGGCTCGAGGTGTGTGCGTGGTTGCTGCAGGCATGACGGGCGGTGTAGCGACCGGCGCGGGGTGCGGCGGCAACGCGGCGGCGGCGGCTCTGTCTGCGGCGGCATGTCTGCTCGCTTTTACGGCGGCGGCGGCGGCGCTGCGCTGGATGACAGGTGCTTGGTTGCTGGTTCCTTCTGTACTCAATCTCGCATGTGTGCGGCAATTGTGCTTGCAGCATGCTGGACTTCATCATTTGCACTAGCAAGCCATGGCTGGCACAGTTGTTCAGAGCGTGCGCAATTGCTGACTATGGGGCAATAGCTGCGCTGCTGCTGTTGGCTGATCATTTTGAATGAATCCAAATTTGATATGCGGCAGGCGTCGTTCTGGCGCTGCTTGCGGCGCTTAACCCTGGCGACTCATCGCCAGCGCGGCCGTCTGCATTCTGCTGGCCCAAGGTGCGCCAGGACTTGTGCAGTCACAACTTGCCCAGCATGAGGAACGCGCAAATCGAGTACTGCGATACAGAAGCGAACCTGCTATGCTGCTGAAGGCAGAGATCCCTGACATTGGACCCTGACAGCAGTCAGAACAATCAGTCCCGGAACCACTTGGTTCCGGGAGCGAAGTGCTATTATGGACACGCTATCCATGGGAACATGGCGCGCAGGTGTGGGCGGGCTTTTTGGCGAACAATGCGGTGCTGCCGGTGTGCGCAACATACACCTTCCTGGCGCCACATGTCGACTGGAGCGGCAGCCGCTACTGGAAGCGGCGCGGCCGCGTCGTACGCGTGCAGCGGCGGAAGCAGTAGTGCAGTAGGGTTTGGAGCTTTCAGAATAACGATGCCGCAATCGAGAACTGGCAGGAGTTGCGAAGCAGGATCCAGTTTCCCATGCGAGGAACGGGCCGAGCTATCAGAGGATTGCAAAAGTGTTTTTTGCTGAGGGCGCAGCAGACTCTGAAATATCGTACTCTCTCTCTCTCCCTAGAGGTAGAGGTGAAGGGACGGACTCTGTTGAATTCATGGGGAAATATAGTTCCCGACTTTGGGGTCAGTTGTTGGCGTGGACCACCCTGAGCGCATGCATTACAGCACTGACATTCACGATGCCAAACTCTGCGTTGCTGAAGATGATCACGAGAAGCCGGCAGAAAGGTGGAGCAGAAAGATGCGCAGGCTCGTGTGGCGTCTTCACCCCGGCAGTGTTCCTCAACTGCGCCATTGCCCTGAGATGCTCGGAGGATACTATAGTCAATACGCATGCAGAGCAATTCTGATGCCAAACGTGCCTCAATACGCATGCCCTTTGGCTGCTCACCGCCGCCGCCAGAACGGCACTTGGCTCGACAAATCCGCTGCTCTCTTGCACTCGTCCGGCGCTTCCTTTGCTGTCACACCATCGTTATACCGATCTGTTTTCCTTCCCTGTTCCCTCGGCAGAGGCAGCGACTCAAGACGCCTTATCGGTACATTGACGGTAAAACCTGTTTTTCCTGCAGGTAATAAGTGTGACAAGAATCGTGGAAGTTCAATGCTGGGTCGCATGCCCCACAGCGACGCAGTGGCGAAGCGCTTGAGCCTACATGCACAGACGCAAGTCCTGCCAAGCGGATGCCTGGCAAAGTTTTCGCATGGCGCCAATGCCGCCACAGCTGGCGCCAATGCGCCACAGCTGGCGCCAATGCGCCACAGTTTTCGCAAGCTGGCGCCACAGCTGGCGCCAATGCGCCACAGCTAGCAGCGATTCGGTCAGATTGTCGCCATTACATGCAGGGGTGCGCATGGCGAGGCTGTCGCATGGGTGCACTGTTGCCACAGCGTTGCAACCAGATTGCCGCCAAGGGGGTGCAGTGGGCACACCTGCGACAGGTGAAGCCTGAAGCCCCGCAGGCGGTGTTGGGCCACGCCGCATCCTTGCAGGGTTTAGTCGCACCGCCACACTTGCCCCCCGACCCTCCGCACTGGCCGTATTTGCCGACAAATCTGTTCGTCGCCGGCTTCCGAGTCGGCTTGGCCGGCACCCGGAACTTCCTGCAGGCGATTCGAAACGCTCTTGTGTCGAAATGGGGATGCATTGGCGCGACATCACGAATGGCATGGACATGCAGAGCGGTTGGTTTCAGCAGGGTGGCCGGCGGCAGAAGGGCACAGGGGATGTTGCCGCAACCTAAGAGAGCAAGCTGGGCAGCCGGCGGCTCGGCAGCATGCCACCAGCGTCATGCTGGCTGTTCAGCATTGAGCGTCGACGCCGACAGCGCAGAGGCGGCTGGCGCTTGAGTCCCTCAACATCAAGGCTCGGCGACTGAAGCTGGTATGGTCAAGTGCCGACAACACTCACTGCGTGACAACCAGCGGCCGGAAGCCGGGCGTCTTGCCGAAGGTGGCGACCATTGTCAGGCGGTGCAGCCCGCCGGCGACGCCGCGCAGGCTCAGCGTAAAGGGCGCCGTGCTCTTCCGCGTGCCTGCGGATGCAGATTGTACTTTGAGATGCGATTTACATATATGCTTATGCAGTGATTGAACAATATGTGCAGCCTGCCGGTGATGCCGCACAGGCTCAGCGTGAAAGGCGCTATGCTCGTCCGCGTGCCTGCGGAGGCAGATTGTGTGTCAAACTTATAACCAATGCAATGGAACGAGATGGAGATGTGTGCACTCCGCCGGCGACGCCGCGCAGGCTCAGCGTGAAGGGCGCCGTGCTCGTCCGCGTGCCTGCGGGTGCATATGAGATACTGCAGATGGTGTGAATCTCTGAGGGGAGGACGTTGCTGGTTGCTCGGGCAACAGTGCAGCGAAGCGGCTGCTGAGCCTTGGAACAGAGCATGATCGAGGTTCAGCCTGTGCGGCAAACAGATGCCCGCCAGATGGCATGAGCTTCCCGTCTCTCCCTGCCACAGTTGGGTGTGCATGGGGTGCACACGCTGCAACTGCCGGGCGACATGCACAAGGTAGATATCATAACCACAGCTCCAAAGCCCTGTAGCAGGACATGCAGCAGTTATTCTCACCCACGGGTTTGCCCTTGCGGCTGGGGTCGTCAAGGTAGTAGCGCACGCTGGAGATGGAGTCAGGCTGCGGGAACAAAATTCCATGCGAGCACATGTGCAGCACGCCGACGACGCTGCCGCCCGTCGCCAGCCCGCCACTCGCCAGCTGCGCAGGTAAGAATGGCAAAAGGGTTGCATGCAGCTGCGGAACGGTGTGTTTGCAGAAGTTGTGCGAAATTTGTCCTCCAGCCCGCCGCTGGCCGGGCTGCGCCAACGCTCGCGGGGCATCAGCTCCTGCGGCTGCATGCCTCTTCGCGGTGACAATGCAGGGGTGCGCAGCTAAGACACGGCAAGACACCACGCCAACACAATCCACAGCCGCACCTGGCCTTTGACGGCGCCAAAGTTGCTGCCGGACTTGGTGCCGAGGTTAAAGGCGTAGCAGGACGAGTCCTGCGGATACGGTGGCCGCCACTCACGGTGATTCTGCCAGATCAAGTGCCTGAGATGCGAACCGCCGCTGACCGGGCCACGTATGGAGCATTCAAGCACGACGCAGCGCAGGCAAAGCACCTGCAGGGTTGTCTGGCCGGCGGCATTCTGCAGCAGCGCCAGGAGCAGCAGCAGACTGGTCGCTGCCGCCAGTCTAGGTGCCCTGGCCATAGCGTGTCCCCTGTGTGCCAGGCGGGGGAGCAGGTCATTCAAGAAAAGAGGAGAGCACCGCTCGAACGCGTACATGCTCTTCCAGATATGGCTTAGTTCAGCTACATGAGAAAGAATCACAGCCTGAGCGGTGCTGTAGGCGGTGTCGTACCTCCACAAAGTATGCAGATTCGCGAACGCTACATAGGAGTTGCAGCTGCAACATGAACCAGCTGCCCGCACACGACGCGCGGCAAGTAACATCGTAGCATTGCGAATACCCCTTTTGCATTCGGCTGTTCGAATATCGGAGACCGGTGAGTGAACGCGACCGAGGAACTGGCCAAGTACATTCGTTTCCCATCAGATGAAGGAGGGTGCAGCTTATTCCTATAGAACCTCGTGACAATCTGAAGCACACCTGACAGTGCGCGGCTGCGAGCGGGGCGACGTCGTTCAAGCGGGGTCCCCGTCAGCCAAGTGTCGGAAATCTGGAGCCGGGCTTGCGACGCCCCACTTCAGCCGCCAACAGGCAGGCCTGAGCTGTTCCGCTGGATGCAAAGTGTATTCAAACCACTTTGTGACCTGAATTTGGTACCTGTGGCTTAGCAGCGGGCCAGCGGCTGATTTTAGGGGGAGGGAACCCTGGGACTACCAGGATGGCTCAAGAACAGTTCCCTGCTGAATCAGTGAGCGAGGTGCAGCTCGCACAAACATGCTGTCAGCAGCCGCGATTTCGAAATCAACCTTGATTCATCAATCTCTAATCCCATCTGGCCAGCCAGAAACCTGTTGGACGCTCGGTGTTGCAATTCTGTTGCAATCGCCACGTCACAACTTCTTGGAGGCCTACAGGGCAATCGACGTCGCCCTGTAGCTTGTTCCAGTCGCACGTTCTCATCTGTGGAGGTCTCGCCTAACATCCGATCGGAGTCCCTCCGCTGTGCACCCCCTGTCATCGAACACCAGCGCAAATGACGCGGTCACACAACGTTGCCTGCCTAGTTGTGTGTCTGGCGACTGCCTGCGCGCTGCGCGCCGTGTCGGCGCAACCGCAGCCGCCGCAGCCGTGCGGGTCACTCGACCTGTCGTCGCCCCTGACGCAGCACTGTTTTCCCGCCGATGGTGCGCTGTATGTGCTCTCTGCCGCCAAAGGTGTCTTGAGTCCTGCTCGTCGTCCCTTCTTCATGCATGTTCTACCGATCTTGCGCATATGCTTATGTCATGCATGGTCTGCCAATCTGAGTGAGCCTGTGCAAATGTGCAGGCAGTCACCATTTCGTGTGCTGCCAGCACATCAGCATGCCGGCCAACGAACAGTCGCCGCACGGCAACCGCAACCCGCTCGGCGATGTGATCGCCCGCGCCTCGAGCAAGGACAACCCGTCCTGGTGCACCTGCTCCGAAGAGGTACTGATCTCGCTTCGTGACATCTGTTGTGGCATTCTTCAGCATGTTACGTTCTGTCGTGTTGGGACTGGCACCCCATTGCAAAAGCAGGGGTCACCCTGTGTGGCTCCAAAGCTTCACGCCTGCTTCCCACCTTGCCTTCCTCTGTGACGACCAGGCCACCAGGAATGTTGGTTGCATCACGTGCGGTCAGCTTGACTCATGTGTGCCTGGCGACTGTCAGACGGCTCAGAATGCCTCAGCGAGGCATTCGGCTGATGCTTCACTAGCCCAGCTTCAAATCTCAGCTGCATGTTACTGCCGCAGATCTGCACGGAGCAGCTGGGCGGCTCGGTGGCGTGGAACATGCAGGGCGATGGGTGGAAGGGCTTCCAGCCGCGTTCTGGCGGCATCAGCAACTTCCTTGTCTGACGCTGGACGCGTGACTCGCGTTTCACACGAACGACTGGTACGCAGCAGCAGCAGCAGCGGCAGCGGCGGCGGCGGCGACAGCAGCAGCAGCAGCAGCAGTAGCAGCCTGCTTATGGGTATTGGCGGGGTTACGCTTGCAATCAGCCGTCTGCGAACATGGCCGGCAGCGACGCGCAACATGCATGCTGCACGGGTTTCAAATTGATCATCCAGACGTTATTCGCTTGCAGGAGCCATTCGCTTGATGGCATTTGACTTGCACGTTAGTTTGCAATTGGTTTTTTCAACCAAAAGTTGCGGGGTGAGCACGCAAATTGGGTCGGCAATTCTCAGTTTTGAAACCGAGGATTCGAAACTCTGCCGCCGTCTCCGCCAGCACACACAGGCCGCGAAAGGAATTCGCTCTTGAATCTGGCAAAGAAACTTTCGCCGGCCGTCGATGACCGCCAGACTTTGCACATGGCCAAAAAGGACTCACAAACGCACAAACACGCGTCAATTCCCATGCTCCTGCGGCACGTCAGATCAGCGGCGCGCGGCCAGAACAGCGTTGAGAGGTAGTGAGTTGTGTCTCGTGAACAGCGTGGAAGAGCGTGCTGGTCTTTGCGCACCTCACGCCGCGTCTACTGCAACTGCCGCCAGAGTGCCAACTCGCTTGCATCCCGGCCCGTCAGCCGTAGGAGCGTGGCGCCGGGCGTCAAGCGCTGCACAAGACTGATCGAGGCGGCGTTTAAGCCCAGGCAGAGCGTCACCTGTTTGGAGGTCCCTCCTGCAGGCGGCTTGTCGGGTGAGCGCCACATTCTCCGACACTGTTACAAGGCTGGAGACAGGCGCGTTCGCCGTCGCAAGCGAGCCTCATTTGCGGACTCCGAGGCCACATGTGCAGCTTGGCGATGTATATAGCCTTCGGCATGTGGCGACCCACTGTACAAGATGTGCACAACATGCCGCTGCCACTGCTGGCGCGGACCAGGGGACGCAGGAAACCAGGAGTATGGGGTGAACAGTATGCATCTCGGCTGAGCAAAAGCGGATGCCTGGCTGCAGCAGCCAGCACGCTTGATAAAGCCGCAGTTGAGTTTTGGCCATCCCTGACCGCAGGCAAGCTCAACGTGAGCAGCGTGAGCTGCAGCTGCAGTACCGGCACCAGCAGCAGAGGCAGCCGGCGCTGAGGCGGCTGCCAGTATGCGTCCACCCATGGGCGCGGGCCGCGGCGGCGGAGGCGGCCGGAGCTTTGGAGGCGGCGGCAGAGGCTTTGGCGGCGGCGGCGGCCGTGGAGGCGGCGGCTTCGGCGGACGGGGCGGCGGCCGTGGCGGAGGCTTTGGCGGTAAGGGATCAGCCCGCCAATGGTTCTGCTGATGCGCAGCACCACTTCGGACTCATGCTGCCAGCAAGCAGACCTTGCACAAACATGGAACCATCGTGGTGCAGCAGTGAAGAACAGAGTGCGTCCTGGGATCCGCGCAACGACCGAGGGAGCAATTGTAGCCGCAGCAGCTTCCACCGAGATGCGCCGCCTGCGGGCGGGCGGGTCCTCTCTGCTGGCCACAGCACCCGCGCGTCCCGCGGCAAGAGTGCTCCGAAGATGCAACTCGTCTCCAATTGGCCTCATCTTTCAGTTCAATACCTTTCAGGCCACAGCGGCGGGCGCGGTAGCTACAGCCCGCCCAGCAGCGTAGTCGTAGCGGGCGTCTTCCGGCAAATGTTCATGAACAAGTATTGATCTCTAATGCACTTTTGCGTCCATTCAGGCCGAGGCGGCGGGCGCGGCGACTATGGGCCGCCCAGCAGCGTGGTCGTGGCGGGCATCTTCCAGCACCCCTGCGAGGGCGAGGCGGTGTGCAAACTGACCAACGAGAAGGTGCCGTACTTCAACGCGCCCATTTACCTCGAGAACATCACGCAGGTGAGATGTTCTTCTTGCGCTCCTACTCTATGCGCTCGCCTGCGACATGTCCTTGTTGCTGTCGTGACAGCGCTGGGGCTGCCCACTTGCAATTGCCGGCACGCTGACTTCTGAAGGTTGGGATGTGCATGTCAGTGGTTCCTGTGCCCCAGTTGTGCGGCAAGGCCACCAGCGCTGACTGCTCTGCTTCCTGCTTTGCTGTGGCCGCACTGTCGCTCCTGTTGCGCACTCGTCAGCAGCTCAGTAGTTTTTGACGCCTGCCTGCTAAACTTTGCCTCAGGTGGGCTAGGCGGAGGAGGTATATGGCCGCATGTTCAACGCGTCCTCCACCACCATCAGAGAAGCACAATGTTCTTTTCACTTATGGGTCCACAATTGTTTCACAGGTGGGCAAGGTGGAGGAGATATTTGGCGGCGTGTCCAATGCGTACTTCACCATCAAGATGGGTGACGGCATCGTGGCGACGTCTTACAAGGCAGGCGACAAATTCTACATCGACCCCATGAAGCTGCTCCCCCTGGAGCGCTTCCTGCCGCAGCCCAAGGGCGCCGGCGGCCGCGGCGCCGGACGCGGTGCGTGTTTAATTTCATCGTCATCGTGCTCATGATTGTCTGTATTCATGGTCTTGCGCGGCCTTGAAAATGGTCACCCAAGGTTGCCAAGCGTGTGTTGATGACCACTCTGGGTTTGCTGCAACAATGTTCCAAACCTGGCAGTATGGGCACGTTTTGCTGTATATACAGTATGACAACTTCGCTCACAAACGTCATGTGCGACCTGCAGGCGGCGGCCGTGGCGGGCGCGGAGGTGGCAGGGGCCGCGGTCCGCCGGGCGGCCGCGGCGGCGGCCGCGGCGGTGGACGCAGCTTCGCTGGTGGCGGCCGCAGCGGCGGACGCAGCTTTGGGGGCGGCGGCCGTGGCGGCGGCGGGCGCGGCTTTGGCGGCGGCGGCCGTGGCCGCTACTAGACGGGCAGCAGGCGTGCAGCCGCAGGGCAAGGCGCTGGATGGAGAGGAAGGTGCAAGAAGGAGGGTTTCCTCCAATAATACCTGCATCCTGCGAGATGGCGCTCAAAAGCCTTGCATCGTTTGCTGCTCGATGCAGCCTGGAGGGGCGCGGAATGTGGAAAGGCTGCGAGTGGCAAGCTGAATATCTACAACAGGTTGAGTGATGGTGCATCGCGTCCAAGTTTGAGCACTTCTGGGGGGTGACCAGCCGTGACGCCTGCGGATCAGTTGTGTCGAGTAGCGGGCATGACATAGTCAGAACATGTGGACCATGCAGCACGACGACGGACGCAAGAACAATCATGCCAGACAATAGGTATCTCTGTAACACTCAGCAGTACTGACCGCCGGCTCTGATGCAACTTTTAAATCTTGGATATTGCTCTCGAGTTAAGGAGACGGCATCCGCCTTCGAATCGATACAGCCAACTATAATTACAGTCCCGAGTCCTAATTGTGTCCCTGAAACCAAACCAAACCATGAGCGACTGCAGGAGGTTTCAGCGTGCGCTGCCCCCAACCGGCGCAGTGATAAAGTGTGAATCTAGGTAGTCAGCCTCAATCAAAGAGGCGCTGGTGGGCGAGGTGATGGTCACGAGGTTCTCTGCCGCCGAATGTTATGACCATTTTTCCGTCTCTTATCAACTACCCGGCATCGCCGTCAGAGGACGAGCTGAGCGAGGATCTGCGACCCGAGCTAAGAACGACTCGAGCCTAAAGCGCCTGGCCAGCGTTTCTACTGCTGCCGTGCCACGCGACTCACTGCGTGTGATGCTGCTGTCGGCCTTCCCGCTTGCACCCGCCCGTGTCTGGAGGGTGGAACGCTGCTGCGCGATGAATGACCTTCTAGTCCTGCTGCGAGTCTGTCTTCCGCTGCAGCGACGAGTGCCGCCGCACGCCACCGGTGCCTTCCCCTGCGGAGCCGCGCCGGCTGCTGCTGGGATCGATGCCTGCCGCCAGTTCCCTGCACGGTGAGAACCAATGCATGAGCGCCAGTACCCAGCAGCTTGCACCGCTCATCCGCCTTTGAAATGTGAGCGCATGACAGTGCTATGTGCACAAGCAGACTTCCCACTCACAGCAGGGATGTGCTGACACGGATCTACGCCCGAGGTGGTCAGCTTTCTGCTGGTGGCAGAAGGTTGCTCCCTATTCTGCCACGTGCGCGTGCCCTCCTCCCACAATCATATGTTGATCGCACCTGATCTGCGCCGGGCTGATGAGCTCACTGATGGCGGAGAGGCTGCCGGACCAGCTTGCGCGTGCGACGCCATGCTTGCCGGCCACGGCTGCGGCGGTGCTGCCTGCGACGCCCTGACCCTGCGCGTGGGTGCCACAGCCACAGGTCAGGGCTGCACAAGTTGGAGCCGCGTGCAGTGTTCCACGGTCCAGGAATCTGTTCCACTGAACTCTCCCTTGAACTACTGCCTGCGGAGAGACCTTGGTCTGCTGGACAGAGGCTTGACGAAGGGCTGCACGCGGCCATGCATTCCCGGGCTGACATCTGCAAGCAACAGCATCCGGACCAGGTCAGAGCTCGGTATCGGAGAAGGCTTTGGCGCACTCGCTGGATCGGCAGAGCGATCGACGGACTCGTGCCGACAGGGCTGCTGCCAGGGCTGCCGCCATAGCTGCCGTATGGGTTGCTACAGCCGTACAGGTCCTCGCCGCCGCCGCCGCTGCTGCCGCCGCTGCCGGAGCGGAAGTGGCGGGCGCCGTTGCCACCGGGCGCGGGCTGTGGCGGCAGTGGCGAGGGCGGCAGGAGTTCCTCCGCAGCGCCGTTGACGCTGCGGTTAAGCGGCCCCGCCTGCATCAGCCGCCACATCTGCACAGGCGCAAAGCAGGCGTTAAGGGATGGCTTTGGGGCACGACACATGGCCCGGGTCCTATGGAAGCGTCCTCTGTTGCTCCAGCACGGCAAGGCGCTTCTTCACTGCCGGCGTATGCGCCATGTCCGAGTGAAGTGGAGTGGAGTGGAGTGAAGTGAAGTGAAGTGAAGTGAAGTGAAGTGAAGTGAAGTGAAGTGAAGTGAAGTGAAGTGAAGTGAACACACGTGAACACACGTGTATGGGCGGCACCGGCACACATTGGCCCTCAGCTGACACACCATGTCTGCACAGATATCCCTAGCTGTGACAGCGCCACACCGTGTGAACACGAACATACTTCATGTTCCGTATTGAAAGCCTTTCAACAAACAAATTACATACCGTGTCTGCTGAGAGGGCACTGGCTGTGGAGGCGCTGGCGCGCCGCACGCTGGGCCGGTCCGGCGTCGGCCGCGCCACCGGCGGCGTGCCCGGCAGCCCCTGCTCGGCGCTCCTGCAGGAAGCATGAGGACGGCCATTCGCAGTTGCACCATGCACAATCCGTCCCCATGCCCAGGAGGGCGCGGCTGCTGCAATCACTGCGATCCTCCGCAGGGCACACACTGCGCTGGGTAGTGCTCAGTGCGTCATCATACAACGGCATTAAAAGCCTCGGCTCTTAACGTCAAGATCTGTGAGCTGACCTGCGCAGGACGCCGCTCACGCCAGAGTCGCTGCTGGTGCTGCGCGCGCGCAGGCTCTCGCTGTAGCCGGCGCTGCCGGCATCGAGACCCAGCGGGCTGGGCCCGTTGGCGGCCGCCTGTGCCGCGACAGCCGCCATGCGGCGCAGGTCCGCAGCCGCCGCGGAGGTGCGGCGCACGCTATTCGACAGGTCCACCTGGCTGCTCACCACCACCTGCCAGACAGGACAAAACCCAGCTTAAGCACTCGGTTTACAAGGAAGTACATTTGCAGATTGAGAACGGTGTCCGCCGCGGCGTCGGAGGTCGGAGAATGCAGTTTGACAGATCCGCCTGGCTGCTCGCCAGCACCTGGCTAATGAGAGGAGACTCTTTCCGGGAAGCAGACCCTGCTAAGGAGGAGCTGAGGACCAACAGACGGACGTCATGATAGCCCACTGGCAAGTGGCGGCAGGATGAGACGGACAAAACAGCAATCACACCAGAAAACCCAGCAAAGCCCAGGGTGAAAGTGAATCACCACATGATCTTTCCGGACCTCGGTGGGGTCGTCCTGCCGGTCGCCCTTGCCGCCGCCGCCGCCGCTGGGCGAGGAGGTCAAATAATAATCGTCGCGCGTCGGCACCGGCGCAAAGCCCGTTGAGCTCTTCGGCCACGCCCCGATCTGCAGCCGATGACACCGACTTGTTGAAGCAACAGCGCTTTTACTCCTGTGGACGAGGGCAACAGGCCTCGATGCAATGTTGAGTGCGTGACTGCGTAGCTGTCTTCCTGGAAAGCGGGAAAGCAGATATGGAAACACATCAGAAAGCAGCATTACAGGCCACCAAACACGCCACAGGGCACCTGCAAGTCTGCAGTATTTCCAACGAAAATATGTCGAAACGCACCCGCTGCGACAGCGCGAGCGCCAGGCCCGCAAACACGGCCAGCGCGCCGATCGGTGCCAGCAGCACCATAAGGTAGTGGCCCGGGCCCCGGGACCGCGGCGTCGCCTTCAGTCCCAGGGTCTTGCCGACACCGGCGGCTGCCGCAGCCGCCTTGGATAGCGCCGCCGCCGCCACTGCCTTATGCCCGGCGCGATCTGCAGGCAAACACCATGACTCTTGTCCTTCCGGCGTCTGTCACACGGACTGTTTTCCAGGAGTCGAATGTGTGTCGTGTTGCACAGCTTTGCCGCCACCACCGCGTGCTCCATGCGATCAACAAGTTTCATATCGTGACTAGATGTCAAGGTGCCTGTCCAGCTGGACTGCAGCAGGGACGTGGTTTGACGCCAAGCCTGCTGGCGCAGGCTTGGGACGGGAGATAACAACTGCGCCGACCAGATGACTGTGTCAGCCGCTCCCAATAGTACAGGCTCCACACCTGGCGAGCTCACTGCGCCGGACACAGTGCCGTAGTGCTCGTGGTCCTCGCCGCTGTCTTGCACGATTTCGGCGCCGCCAAAGCCGGCGTGCGACAGCGTGCCGGACGCCTGCGCCGCCAGAGCCGCCGCCGCCTGCCGCTGCGCCGCCGACAGCTCCTTGTTGGCGGCGATCTGCTGCAGCTGCGCCGCGGCCCGCTCGATCTGCGCGGGGGCAGACAAAGTTAGAAACTGAAACTGAATAGGACTTGACGAATCCTTCAGCCGCTCTTCTGCACGGCTTGCCAGCGTGCTCCTGCGCTGGCTCTATTCAGCTGCAGCTGCGAACCAGGCGCCTGCCATCTCACGCCTTCTGCTCAGCCATTTCGGCGCTGCAGACTTTTATGAAACGGCACCTGTGCGGCGGCGCGCCCAATTGATTGTGTTGGCAGCACCCCCACCTGAGGGGCGGCGGCTGTAACGACGAACCCTACGGTGCTTGTTTGACATTCAGTGGGGTTCCCGACCTGAGCGGCGGCGCGCTCGATGTCAGCGGCGGCCTTGCTGGCGCCGCCCGCGGAGACGACCTGCCCGCCCAGCGACCCGGACACCGTTTCCTCCTCCAGCTCTGGCAGGTCCAAGTCCGCCAGCAGCGTGCTTGGAAGCTGCACCACGTCCACGCCTGTGCAAAACACGAACAATATGCGATGTTGAAATGTTGCAATTCATTCTCGAATTGCAGGAGACAGTCAGAAGGTTCTGTTTCGTCAGCTGCGCATTGGGCGTTACTGGTTTCTCCGCACCCGGCGCGTGGATGATGAACTTGTGCAGGTGCGAGGCGCGCCCCTTGGCGGTCTCGGCCACGTACACTGCCAGGCTGCGGCTACCGCCCAGGGTGGCAGTGACCGGCGCGGCCGACAGCGCGATGTCATGCGGCGAGTGCACGCCGCCCAGCTCCCACGAGTCCAGCACGCCCGAACCTGTCGCATGGGGGTGGATTTAGGGTTCAGGGTTTAACCCTTTTAGGTCCTCAGCTCCTTCAGTTTCGGAACGGATAACAAGCTCTTCGAATACTTGCATGTGATTGTTCGGCCGGCAGCGCGATGCCATTTGGCGAGTGCATGCCGCCCAGCACCCAGGAGTCCAGCGCGCCGAGCCTGCGGCATAAAGGGAAGTTTTGAAATTGATGAAGCCACTGTCTGCAAACGATTCGCATATGTTTCTGGCCGACAGAGCGATGTCGTTCGGCGAGTGCACGCCGCCCAGCTCCAACGAGTCCAACAAGCCAGAGCCTGCGGAAGGGGCGATCACAGATAGAATGTAGGTGGTTGGCAGTGGACCATCTGCAACTGCTGCAGTCAACACCAGCAGTGCTCGGTCGTCAAGCATGCCTGCGGTCAACAGCCTGAGAACGGTCGCTGGCATGCGAAGCCTGACTGACACCGCGCCAGGCTGCACACTGTTCAACGAAATGGAACGTTGTTGCGCACCGGCAGTCTCGTCGTCGCTGGCGGTGCCCAGGTGCAGGATGGTGGCCGACTGGCTGGCCTTGTCCCAGGTGAGCGCCAGCAGCGAGCCGTAGGGCCCCGCCGTGAGCGCGTACACCGGGCCAAAGGTATCCAGATCCCAGCTGCGCGTCAGCTCGCCTGCGCATGAGATGGAGAAAACCTGAGGTTGAGGCCAACGTGAGTGAAGTTTTGCAGCAGTTGCCGAGAGCGCACACACCGGGCCAAAGGTGTCCAGGTCCCCCGCTGCGAGTCAGCTCGCCTGCAAGACGGCATGCCTGCGTCCAATCAGAAACAATGCAGGGAGTTTCCATTTAAAGGGGGAGCGGGTGAGCGCCCATGCTCTTGCCTTGGCAGGGCCGTGCCGGGTCGTGCAGAGTATTATCAGGGGCGGCGAGAGAAGCTCACAGCTCACATCACTGCTCGGCATACTGCGCCCCTGTCTCACCTGCAAAGTCGCCAGCGATGTGAAAGCGGCGCACGGCTGCGGAATCACGGTCCGCGACGTACAGCGCATTCGCGCACGGGTCCACCGCGATGGAGTGCGGCACCCGCAGCTTCCCCTGGGGTGAAGTGAAACATGTGTGTCGGACTCAGGACCAAGAGGAGTGGGCAACTTTGTTGTGGCACGAAGGAGCTGCCGCGGAGGGGTCGCTGCACTACAGTGCTGCAGGGTCTCGGAGTTTTGAACCGAGGGTACGGATACCATGTCGCTCGCCTCAGGTTTTCGCGTTTACAGCGACGCACCTTGGGCAGCGTGATCTGCTGGATGAAGCTGCCCGTGGGCGAGAAGTGCATGACGCGCGAGTTGCAGTAACCGTCCGCCACAAACACGTCGCCGTTGTTGGACACCGCCACCTGCCGCGAATTTGATTGCCGATGTGAGCGCATGACGTTCAAGTATTACACTGGGCAGCATTGCAGTGGCACATGCTTGTCATGCCACATGATTGTTGGCAGTGCTGTTGCTCCGACTCCTTATTCTCTCGCAGCATTCCATGTCAAGGCGGCTGCGCGCATTCGGCCGCGCACCGAGGTGGGCTTGCAGAAGTGCGCGGTGTCGTGGCCTGGCTTGCCGCGGATGCCAAGCGTCAGCAGCTCCACGCCCTCCATGCTGAACTTGATGGCCTGCACCGTTGCGCTTTCTCTTAGCATATGTTATCAACCTGGTGTGAACCCCTGCACGCATCTCGATCCATCATGACTTGTATCTCATTTCAGAACAAGTCTTCTCCCACGCCATGTTGGATCTGATGGCCTGAAGTATGATGTCGCGGATGCGCTGACTTTGGCGTACCTGATGGCGGCCCACGTCGGTGACCCAGATTGCGTCGTTGCGAGCGTCCACCGACAGGCCGTGCGGCATGACCAGCTTGCCGTCGCCCCACGACTGCAGCACCTCTCCGGTCTCCTGTAGATCATAAACAATAACAATTGAAATGCGAAATTCTGCTGGAGATGAAGGCTGGAATCTGCGCTGGAATTGCTGAAGCCTCTGATGCATGGTCGACCTGTCCAGCAACGCCTCTGCCGAGCAACTTCCAGACATCTGCTGAGCAACTGAAGCCTCCGCCACTGCATGACTCCTCCAGGCACGCCCCAGAAGCGCGCGCCTGGCGCAGCTGCAGCATGACGGGGCCGCGGATGGGGGTGGGGTCAGTGATGTGCTCTGCGCGGCCTCCGGAGAAGAAGGTGGCGGCGTCCCACGGCTTAGCCCCCCGGTGCAGCACCCACAGCGTGTCGTCAGGGCCCTTGGAGACGCCTGTGGTGCAGCACATGCTCAGGGTTTGGGAATGGCACGCCGCAGTAACGATTGCGTCATCGATGTGCAGCTCCCATCATAGAAATTGCGTCCCTCTAGAGTCGAGAGCACGCGGCAAATGGAGTCAAAACTTATGCCGGCGCACTTTGCAGGGTTTGGGAGAGACCTGCAACCCCCGTGCATTCATGCAGGCCCGTCACGGAAGCCTGCTGCCGTTCAGCCCCAGCGCCAGGACACGGCATGTGAAGGTTTCTGAAGGCTCGCCTGCGATCTGGCCGACAAGAGTGCCATCGTTCTGCCTGTGACCCAGCGCCCCCGGCGGCTTCCACAGGCCGGTGCCCTCCCGGCTGAGGTGCGCGCCCTCCGGGATGCCGCCCGGCCCCTCCGGCCGCACATGCGCCTTGTCGTTGCCGCACACCTGCGCACGCGATGCAGCCCAGGTGTTGTGCTCCATTCCACACATCTTGAAGCAAGCACATGCCAGTGCTGGTGATCGGACTGGGATTAGCTGCCGCACCCGATAAAAGCGCAGCTGCGGGGCTGGTTGCCACGGCGTCGAGGTGATGAGCAGGAGGTATGCATTCAAAATTCGGCGTTGAAAGGTTTGGGTGTTTAAGGTTTTGATTATGTAATTCGGGGCGCACCATGAAGTAGGGGTTCTCCGACCACACCATCATGAACATGTTGCACATCTCCTGCTTCGTGTCGGGCCCCGCCAGCGTCTCATCCTGCATCGCAGCAAGCACGGTGATCAAACGGATACACAGCAGCACATGATGAAGGTGGGAAAATCTAGTGCAGCTGCCCTGTTGTGTTCACAGAACATGCGACCATGCGGCACTCAAGCAGGGACTCGGCAGTTTGCAGGAACGGGAAGCCCAGCAGCCACATCGGCGACAGCCCTGATGGTCCTGAGCGCCCCTGAGAATGAACTGCCGCAGGCCCCTCGCCACGGAGAAGCTTCAGAACCCACCGTGCGGGAGGAGGAGTCGAATTCGCAGGTGGTGGTCAGCTGGTCGCCGGGCAGGATGCGCAGGTCGCCGCGCCCCGTGAGCGGCGCAAAGCCCTGCCCCCGCCGCGGATCCCCCTGCGCGATGCGCGCGTGCCCGTCCACCGTCTTGCGCTCCATCCACACCGACCTGTGAGTTTGCCAATGGAGTTACGGCTGACCACCGTAAATAATCCTCCAGGTTGTGCTTGAACTGACTGCAGTCCATGATGCTGGTGTCTCCTTCACGTCCGACGAAAAAGATCACCATCTCTTGAAATCTGGCAGCCAAGTCCGCAGGAAGCTTATACAATGCGACCACACAACTGCGCCTTCGACCCACCTGCCGAGCTCGTGTGTGTGCACGCGAAAGGCGAGTGCGTGCAGCGGCTCGAAGCCGGCGTAGCAGCAGCTGGAGGACACGCGGTGGCTGGGCTTGCCGGACGGCACCGCGAACTTGCTCGCGTATGTCAGCATGCCCGCAGTGAAGGGCGTCGGCTTGGGGCTGAGCGCCAGCCGGTAGCCGGGGCGGTCGCCGGCGGGGCGCCCCGTCGAGTAGTGCACCTGCTTTCGGCACAGATTTGTCAGCAGCCTGTAGCACTGCGTGCAATGTTGGGACGTAGGCTTGGGGCTGAGCGACAGCCGGTAGCTGGGGCGGTTGCCGGCGGGACGCCCCGTCAAATGGTGCACCTACAAGTGGGGCGGTCTGTGTCATTTCCAGGGTCTGAGGAGACGTAAGCAGCTCATGGGCTTCCGCGCAGCGTGACGCAGGCATCGAAGCGGCGCTTTCCCTTGCTTTCCCCAGCAGCCGTGCAGTGAACGGCGCAGCCGTGCGGGCCGTGGTGGCGTGCAGCAGCTGGGCTGCCGGGCGCGACGCCCCCGGAAACGGCATTGAAACAGAGGCGGGGCCCTCGTCTGCCTCATACCTCATGTCTTTCGTGTTCGTTCACCTGCAGGACGACGGTAGCGATGCCGGTGCCGGCGCCCACAGAAAAGGACACGCCCGCCGGCAGCTTAACCGCCGGCGCGGAGGCAGACCAGCCGGAGAGGATTGCCTCGCGCCCCGCGCCGCACGGCGACTTCATATAGCAGCTCCACACAGGCACGTCCTCCGCCGGCACCTTGCAGCCTGCGGATCAGGATGTAGGAGTGGCGTCATGATTGTGGCGGCCTTTGCAATGCAACATCTACCGGGTTGGCACTGGCGAGGTTGCGCCTGACCGCCGTGTGCCCGGGAACTCGAGGTCCCCAAGCTGTAGCCTGCACCCAGCTTCATCCAAGGCGATGGAGGCAGCGGCAGCTGTCCGTCCGAGACAGTCTGCATCCACAGCCATGCTGCATGGTCGTCGCGCAGCTGGCGGCGCTGTGAGTGCCTTGTCCGGTGTGTGTCTCGTTGTGCACAGTGACGCTGGACCTCACACTTAGCTTCATGTGCTCGTAAACTGTGCAAGTGCACAACCTGTTGCAGAGACTATGCATGTCCGAGGTCTTCCGGGCACTATGCGGGTAGCAGGAGGAGGCGGATGGGGGAGGCGTGTACTTCAAGCAAACGTCTGCCTTGGCACGTCAACGTGCTGCGTAGCAGGCAAAACAAAACGAAGCTGGGCAGTATGAAATCAACCCCAGCCACACAAGCCCAGTAGAGCATGGCAGAAAACACACCATACAACATCATGCTCGTCGCCGCGTTGGAGTTCGCCAGCGGCTCGAACGCGGTCAGCTGCAGCGTATCCGCCGGCAGCCTGATGGAGGTGCATAGGTACGAATCCGGCTTGTCGTCGCCAGGCAGCGCTGCCTCTGGCAACAGCGCGTCCAGCGATGTGGGGGTGTCGTCAAATGTCGGGCTGGGCGCTGAGATGACATCCTGGCAGCTTGCGGCACCCAGTATGATCAGCAGATATGCTGTGAGCGCTGTGCTGCACGTTTGCAGCTGCCCGCGGTGCATGACGCGGCCTGTGCTGTGGGATGCCCGCTGGCTCTCCTCGCTCTTCTGCCGCGCCAGCTCGCGAGGTGCTCGCCACAACGGCGGCGTTGACGTCTACGACCAGTCTTGACAACGATACTGGAGACTGCAGCTGTCTTGGCAGCACCTGAACCCCGGACGACAACGCTGACGCCACAGTAGTAATCAAAGCACAGAAGTCGGCCTGCTGACTTTTTAGACAAGGCTGCGCTACCATATGCGCCGTGGATGAGTCAAGTTGGAGAGAACTATCCAACCTTGTTCGATGCTGACTGTCACTTGCTGCGCATCACGCCTATCTGTGCTGTGAGAGCCGTTGTTTGTGGGAAGTGCACGTGGCGCACTGTGCCGCGCTCGAAGACTCGTACAGACAGGCTGCAGCCCAAGACGCTCAGGAAGCAATGGAGAGGCGGCAAATCAGCTTGCCCCAAGGGCAACACAGCATTGCAAATTTTGTCGACGGAGCGACAATCACACGGGGCAAGACGTCGCAGTAATCATGGAATTGCAGTATTTCGTGCAGTACAAGTGTGGAGATCAGCCGTCACTCGGCTGTAGTACGATGCTAAGCGTAGAGCCTGCACTTACTGTCCCCACACCATCACGATATCTAAAGCCTGCACTTGGAGAGCAAGCAGCAGTCAGAGCATTGCCCTGTAATCTCGAGCAACAGGCCTGAACAGCACCGCAGGTCTGCTGCTTTGCAGAAACATGTGTCGTGGATGCGGTGCGGCGAAGCCTCGAAGTTGTTTGGCCAAATCTTCTCCGTTGAAACAATGCCTCAACCTCTGGGAATCCAGAACAGCAAAAACTGCAGATATTCTGCAAACCGGACACCAATCCAAACCAACGGTTGGCTAAACATACAGGTGCGCTCAGCGTTCAGGGAGCGCTGCGGTAGAACCAAGGAAAAGCCAGGCACGAGGCCATTGCTGCCTAGAGACCAGATAGACGGGTTAGAGCGACGGACACTGAAGATTCTCTATTGCGAGACAACGGGCAACGAATGAGCTGCTGGCTCAGAGTCAAAATCAGGGCGCAGGCGTTCAACGTCAATCATCCACTAGTCGCTAGAGATACAGAAAGGCTGGCTATCTTGCGGCGGCTGAGCGCTCCTTTTCCACACTGGCGCATGTTGTTCCCGGCGTAGCGTGCCCGCGTTTGCCGCACAATGTGGCGATTGCTGGCAGCATGTGCTGCTTGCACTCACGCCGACTGCAGCCCCGGGCCCGTGCTGCTGCCGTCGCCACTGCCGCTGCCGTCGCTGTCCTCGATGCCGCTTCCGGGCGCGGGGCGCGGCGGCCGCACCGGCGGCGGCCTTGGCCCCGGCTCGGCGCCGCCCGCGTCCTGCGCCGCTGGCTGCGGCGGCGGCGGGGTCTGCTGTCGGTGCGCCGCGGGCGCGGGTCCTGAAGACATGGGCGGGTGCGCCGGCGCCGGCATGGGTGGCGTCGCCGCTCCGCCGCCACTGCCGCCGCCAATGCCATAGCCGCCGCCGCCAAAGCTGCCGCCGCCCTGCCGCATGCCGAGCAGCTGCTCGACCGGCGACATCTCCGGCATCTGCTCCTCCTTCGGAACATGCATCGCTGCCAGCTGCTGCTGCGGCTGGCGCAGTGAGGGGCCGCCCATGCCGCCGCTGCCGCCGCCGCTGCCGCCGCCGCCGCCGCTGCGCGGCCGCGCCGGCAGCAGCGGCCCGCTGGGCCGCTGCCCGAGCTCAAACTGCTGCTGCTGTTGCGGCTGCTGCGGCTGCTGTTGCGGCTGCTGCGGCTGCTGCTGCGGCTGCTGCTGCTGCTGCTGCTGCTGCTGCTGCTGCTGCTGCTGCTGCTGGGCTGCGCTGACCGAGGCCATGCCGCCGGCGCCAGCAGCGGCGGCGGCAGCCATGGCCGCTGACTCGGCGGCGGACCGCGGAGGGTACCATGCCCCGAAGCCGGCGGTCGCCTGCGACTGCAGCGCCAGGCTACCAAGGTCCGCCCCAGGGCCGCCGAACGTCGCCGGCGGCATGAACAGCGCGGAGGTGGACTCCAGCCGCCGCCGCTTGGCTGCCGGGTCCTCGCTGCCGCCGTCCATGTTGCCTGGTGTGAAGCACACGAGAGGGGTCAGCAACAGGTCATGTGTGGGGCGCACAGTCTTCTTCACAGTTTATAGTAAGGTGCGCATTCACGCACATGGGCGTGCACAGGCTCCGGTTTCACATGCGTGCGAAACGGCATGCCCAGGTCGACCGTGAGAGAGGATCAGGCCCGGAGCAGCTCGTGACAAGAGTGCACCAGGCAACTCGCCGTTGAAGGTGCCCGGGAAGGGCACACCCTGGCGCTCCCACTCCGGCAGCGCCGGGAAGCTGCCTAGGCTGCCCACACTGCAAACGCGAGCAGGGCGAAGGCGCGTCACGGCAGGGTGCACATCATAGGAGTGCGCAGCAGTGGCAGACGCATGTACTGGAAGAGAGGCAAACAAGGAATGAGGGGACCTTGCCAAACTTCAGCAGGACCCGAACAGCAGCGCATGAACCCCTGTGTGGCATGCGGATGGGAGCTGCCAGGCTTGCAGGGCTGAGAGAGGAGCCTCGCCTGCCCAGTTTCAGCAGGTTGTTGAGGCTCATGAGCGGGTGCAGGTTTGCGGAGCCGCTTTCCAGCGCCGACAGCCCCGGCGTCCACGGCCCCAGGCTGCCCATGCGCGCCGCGATTGCAGCGTTGTCGCCCGACAGCCGTTGGAAGCCTGCAAAAGACAATGTTGTTGCAGCCAGGCAGTGCTAGTGTAGAAAGGTTGGGGATCACGGCTGTTCTCTGCTCCTGCCATCATGAAGGACAGCCATTGCAAGCCGTGTTGCTGTCCCAATCCCAATCCCAATCAACAGCGGGAAGCCAACTACAGAACGCAATCCTGCCACTGTCAATCAGTGCCTGTTTGACTGTGATCGTGAGCTGTATGTGAGATGTGTCTTGATTGAGAGTGCGAGCTCATTGCACTGAACAGCGTGCCGTACGATGACACATGCAGGCCTACAAGATGCTCAACATGGAAGGCCACGAGATGCGCAGCATGGCAGCCCCAATGGCGAGACTTGTCGGCCGTGCAGCTGCTGAGATAAAAGGCTCGAATCGTGCCAACAAGTGGCTCTCTGCGATTTGCGTGCCCTGCAAACCGCTCACCCTGCATGAGATCGGCGGCGGCGCCGCCGCCACCGCCCTGACCGCCGTGCGCTCCGCCGCCAAAGGGCACCGCCGTGATGGTCTCAAAAGGGTTCGCCGGCGGCCCGCCGCCGCCGCCGCCGCCGCCAAAGCTCCCAAAGCCGCCAGACATGGGCGGGACTCTGCCCATGGGTCCCGAGCCTCCGGTGCCGCCGCTCGGCGCACCGCCGGGGCCGCCGCCGCCGCCGCCGGCCGCGGTAGCGGGGGCTCCGAAGTGCCCGCTGTGCGCCGTGGCCTGCAGCGAGGGGCGGCGCGAGGAGTCGCGGCCGTCGCGGCCGCCGCCGCCGCCCGGCCCGAGCGACAGCGCCAGCGGCCGCTGCAGGCCACCGCCGCCGGTGTGTGGCGAGTGCGGGTTGCCGCCGCCGGTGTGCCCCAGCCGCAGGTCTGAGCGGGAGGAGGGCAGCAGAGCCAGGTCAGGTGGCAGTTCTGGCCATCGACAACCACAAGAGAGGCGTAACAGTAGGAGCACCAGGGTTCAGGATCCAGGGCTAGAAAACATGTGTGACCAGGGATGGTTGGGGTCCTTGGCGCCACCTTGCGAATACTGACGTCATGGCGGCACGTGCTGCAGGGCCCGCCCACCTTGACTGCTCTCTGCATCACAGACAGCAATATGCAGAGTCACCCGTCTGGTCGGAGCCCGCGGAGGAGTGCTGCCGGTTGCTGAAGCCGCCGTCGCCCTGTGCGCCGCTGCCGCCATAGTCGTGCGACTTGTCGCATATCAGCTCCGCTGTCTGGCCCTGCAGTTCGTGCGGACCTGTCAGCAGTGCTCTGTAGCACAAGTGGCAACAGAACGGCGCTGCAGCCTCAGGGCGGTGGCCAGGCTCTATCAGGTCGGGTGTGTGTTGGAACGAATGCCTTGTGGACACTGGCAGAATGGACATATGCACTTGCAGGTGGGCAAGTCGGCGCATTTCTGCGTTGCTGCGAGAGTATTTCCCAATACGCGCTGCAGAGGGGCACCATGCGCTGAGGCGGAGCGATGCGCCGCCAGGCAGCTGTGCAGTGTCCCTGGCGGCATCAAAACAGAGCAGATGTGCCGGTCTGGTTTCTTCATTGAGCACATAAGGCAAAGGGGTCAGTGCTGCTCACCATTCGCTGCTGGCGATCGCCGGGCGGCCCCGTGAGGTGCGACCCCGTCGGCAGGTGGTGGCCGCCGCCCAGCGACGGCGACGCCGCGTCGCCGCGCCCGCTGGCGGGGCCGCCGCCCGGCATCCGCCGGTGGCCGTCTGCGCCGCCGCCAGAGTACTGCGCAAGAACGCGGACGAAATGTGTCACTTCGCTGCCCCGAGAAAGTAAAATGATGCAATTATGAGGGCAGCTTTCAGATGTTTGGGTGCAACATGTACGCATCCTGCACAGCAAACACATTTGCCAAAGAAGCCCCATGTACAGATGGGCACCCAGGCTGTGCCACGATGGCTTCCGCCAGTCCCAAGCAGCTTGTCGAAGCAGGGATGGGTGCATCTTCAACTGTTCCTCCCACACCTGTATGATGTCGTCCAGGTTGTCGAAGTGGCGGCCGCCGAGCGTGAAGATCATCCACCCCGGGTGGCCGTCCTCCCACCAGCCCGCGGTCGCGCGCCGCGTCGTGATCGCCGCCGCCTCCCGCTGCCCGGGGAGCTGCTGCTCCATGGGCACCACCTCCATCGTGTCCCCGCCGTCCGGGCCCCGTCGGCTGTGGATCAGCGCTGAAAATGGAGAACCATCTGTCAGTGATAGGGCTTGCGACAGCTACTGCTTGGTAGTCGGTGGTCATGTTCCATGGTGTCCCCGCCGTCCGGGCCCCGTCGGCTGTGGATCAGCGCTGAAAATGGAGAACCATCTGTCAGTGATAGGGCTTGCGACAGCTACTGCTTGGTAGTCGGTGGTCATGTTCCATGGTGTGGCCGCCGTCCGGCCCCGCCGGTTGTGGATCAGTGCTGCGCACACACGCATGACACATGCTCGTGATGACAGGCGCAGGATATGGACACAAATTCGAGTGAACCTTGATGCCTGCCGCTGCCTTGGAGCTGCCGCTGTTGACGCTGCAACTCCTTCGTCACCCAGGCAGGACCCTCTGCGACGCGTTCACTCCACTGGAAAGTCGGTTGGTTCCCCTCGGAGAGCTGCGACTGGACACGGCGCAACTGCAGGCCAACTGAGGTGCAGAACCCAGAGAGGAATTATGGCGCACCAAGAGGGCTGTCGGGGGCGATGTCGCCCAGGGCGCACTTGTACAGCAGCCCCAGCTCCATGTCCTCAGTGTACCATGCCCGTACCCGGTTGTCCGCCTGCGCAGTGGTGCTGAAGTTGTTTATGGAGGTGCTGAGGAGGATTGAGAAGTAGCAGTCAAGCAGTGCAGCAATCACGCACAAGAGGCGTAAGACAAAGACGAGTGAGCTGCACATTTTGCATCTAGAGGGACAGCAGATACGGCTCCGACGATCGGGACTCAACAGCTTCGCTGGCGAAAGACTGTTGAAGCTGCAACACGACCTCAACTGCACACCGGGCGCACGCGCACCTGCACCGCTGTTCTGGCGTGCTCGCAGGCGGCGTCCCACTTCTCTTTGGACAGCTTGAGCAGCTGCTTGAGACGCTGCTGCATCTGCCCGTCGCCGCTGCTCATCAGCGCCAGCTTCTGGAACTGCCGCACCTTGGTCACCCTGCAGTCCAGCAGGCAGAGTTACAGGGCCATGCCATTGGTGCCTCTGTTAAAGACTGCTTGCTCTACAACCTCTGAAAGGCTTGTGAAAGAAACTTGCAACTCACCGGTGCAGGTCGGGCGGCAGGTGCAGGTCGATGTCGGCCTCGGAGGCGGAGGCGGCCAGCTCGTTGAGCTTCTTGACCGTCTCCTTGCCGATGTGGTTGAGCTTGGAGATCGGGTCGTCCAACGACGGGATCTCCTGCTTCTTCAGGTTCTTCGTGCGCTTGGTCACCACCTGCGGACGGCGGGAATAGCGTTTCGATGTGTTGCGGTCTGTTTATGCTGCTTGTGGTCGGGACAGTCATGGGGTGCTAGAGAACAAGCCATGGGTGGCAGGTCGCTGGCAGTGACGCATCAGCGCAAGCTTTGCAGCATGGCAGAGGCAAAGCACCGCCTATGGGCAGCTATTGCGTGAGCCGGGCGGGCTGGGGACCACCTTCAAAGTGCCTCAAACAACACGGCACAATATAGTACAGCTTTGGGGACGGTGATCATAAAACGGAAACCTCACCACGAACTCCTCGGAGACGGCTGGCCGCACATGCACCGGCGAACCGTCAGCGCACACGCAGCGCACCATCAGCCGGAAAGGGGGCCGCTTGGTGCCCGCCAGCACGCTCTCCGACGACTCCGTCACCTGGGGCAGCCGCGACAAGCCCTTCCGATCATGTGGGACTCGAGCACAAGGATGCAAGCTGTCGGCTTGCAGGAGACTGCATGGAAGCTGCTCCTCAGGCCATGCAGCGAGGTTATGGTATCATGGCTGACGAGGGTGTGCGACAGTGCAGCGGGCGATGATTCCCTCTGCGCTTGAAAGGTGCCTGCTGGGCCTCTTGCCAAGGCTGATCACGGTGTCGTATGCAGGACAGGGGCTGGTACGGCGTCTGACTACAGTACCGGACCTGCCTCTTGTGAGACAATGACAGCATTGTGCACACAGGCTGCGCTGTCACTGCGCTTCACCACGTTCAATACTGTGAACAGCTGTGCAGAGGTTTCCACGGCGCACACCTTGAGGTCTTTGGCCACAATGACGCTGTCCGCCCCAAACTTCAGGGTGACCTGCAGACGCGCACACCCGGTTGGCATTGAATTGACGTGCACACCCGGTTGGCGTTGAATTGTCGTTCAATGCCATGCATCCGCGCCATGCATCCGCGATTGAGCATGGGCTCAAGTGGGAGCCCACACTGCACCGCACTGCGCACTGCACCTGCGGCGACGCAAAGTCGTCGGCGCAGGCAGGGGAAGTGAGCAGGGACCCGGGCTGACAGGTCATTGACGAAGCACTTCTCAGTGTTCCATCAAATCGTTGCTGACACCTTTTCCAGTGTGTTCATCGTTTCGACAACCGTGTGAGGCAGCACCTGCGGCAACTCGAAGTCGCAGGCGCAGACGGAGGAGGTGAGCAGCAATGCTTCAAGGTCATGTCAGATATTTGCTGTGTATTGGTACTCGTACGCGCGTAAAGCTGTTTCGGTCGTGGAGTTGGCGCACCTGCGGCGACTCGAAGTCGTTGGCGCAGGCGGAGGAGGTGAGCAGCGGCTCGCGGCGCTGGTTGCGCAGCACCATGCAGTCGCGCAGGATGTCCCACGACTCCTCGCCCTCCTCCCGGCACCGGCTTGCGTACTTGTTGCCGTCCAGGATACACACCTGCAGAGCATTTGGTAAGTGACGGCTTGGAAACATGTAATATATGGCTGCGCTTGCGATTTGAAACGTTGGCACATTCTGCAGGGCGCAAAGGGGGCCTGCATGTGGCAGTGGTTGCATCGACATGCAGGGCTGATGGTGCAGGCGACATGGGCCTACAACGCAGTGAAGGTGTGTTCACAGTGTCACACCTCCAGACGCAGACCGGAGAGGTCCTCTGTGACTCGCTGCCCCGACAGCGCGTCCAGCAGCTCGATCTGCGGGAAGGCGCGTCTGCTCAGCACATACAGATGCTGCCCAACATTGCCGCGCACATTATGCACACGCAAAGCCCGCTCAAGGCAGCCAGCGCAATCGGCGGAGCATGGCTCGCACGATGTTGCACATCGAATGCATATCCAGTGATACCCCACCTGGATCTCCCCCTCGCACTTTGCCAGCAGCCGGTCGCCCACCCAGTACTTGGGCGCAAAGTTGCCGGTGCACCGCCGCGCGGGGTTCTGCTTGCACAGCACGCACTGCGGCCGGTTGCAGCCGTGGTTCCTGCGGCGGAGCGTGAGTAAAAGTCAAAGAAAAGGCGTCCAGCAGCGTGCCCGCCAGGCTGTCGGGGTCCGTCGGCCCTAGCGCCGACTGGCGTTTTGGCCCCTTGAGCATGGGCACCCAGCCTCGCCCATGCTCAAGTACCAGACGTGTGAGGGGTAGCCAAGCTTCTTTGCTGCCTATGATCGCAGTGGCAACACCCGTGATAAAACTTCTCCCTGGAGCTTCCCTGGAAGCCGGCAGGTATTACGGTGTGCCGGCATGATCAGATTCGCTACAGATGCCGGACATCATCTCAATCATGCAGGCCTAGTGCCCTTTGCAGCAGCCCGCTGCCCTGGCCGAGTCGTCTGTCCCATTGCCATCAATTTGGGCTACACAGCTACGACGCCTCCGGGGCTGATACCTGCGGGCCCGCGGCCTAGAATTTTCATGACAGTCAGATCGGATAGCTGGCTTAACTGCCGGCCCGCTGGCAGCCCGCCTGGCGCCCGGGTGCAACTCAGGCACGGAGCGATTACACTGTCACAGCTGTTTGGCTGGCAGGCAGCGTACGAGACCCTCGGTGTCACACGGTGCCGCAGCAGGCGTCTGTGAGAGCTTTGGCAATGCCCGCACGTGCACGGACCGTCGAAGCAGCCATCTGCATCCGGAGACGAACCTGGTGCTACCCCGCTGGACACCTCCCCGGCTGCTAACAGGCGCTGTCCGGTGATCGCCACCCTGGCGACTCGACTACACGGCCATCACTCACCTGCAGTCGTGCACGAAGACCAGCTCTAGCTTGCGCTGCAGCTCCGGCCGCGGCCCCGGGGCGTCACCGCCCGCAGCTGCACGAGACTCGCCGATGGCCTGCCGCACCGCCGCCAAAACCAGCGGCACCGCCACGCTCGGGCACAGCAGTTGGGCTAGGCGCAGTCCGAACTGCATGAGGAAGGCCTCCGACGGCGCATCCTGCGAGCAAGCAGGCACCTCATCATGCGGCGTAAACTGCGACCGTCGAAGGGTCCAGCAGCACGGCGCAACATATAGCGACACAATGAAATGATTTCGTTTCCAGGCGGCCATGCAGGCGCTTGCGTTGCATACACGCAGGCGGCTTCCGTGCGACGGAATTGCCCGTCCCGGATGTGACTGACACACCTCCTCTGCTCCATGACGTACGGACCCCGGTTGCGGCGGATACATCTGCATCGTGGCGTCAGGAGCTGACAGAGCCCAGCGGCATCATGCTGAGGGCTCAGTCGATGGCATGGTGTGACGACACACAGGTTCGATGTGTGCACTGTTCCAACGACACGGGGACCGGCGAGCAACAGGTGGCACGGCCTCTGCAGTTGAATCTGCTAGCTCCTCGGATCGTGCGCTGCCTTTGAATCCACATGTGCCAGCGTTTGTGTCGCGACTCGCGATTGCACAATTGCGGTACATCTTGTATCATAAATGATCCCTCGCAATTGTTGGTACTTCCTGCATCTCCTGCCCGGCGGCCGCTCGCATTTATCGGCGGACAAATGGACGCAGATCCAATCGTGCAAGCACTGGCAATTTCTCCAACCAACCAGCCGCAAGGTCATCCAATGCCGCTGCTGTACAGGCTTGATGGGGGATCCAATAGGCTCTAGGTGTCACCGGTTGGCTGTAGGTGGTTGTACGCGGCATCGGCACCGCCGGAGGCCGCGAACAACGGGTTCATGTCTGTGTCACTCACAGCGTGGTGCTCTAATTGCAACAGAAAGCAGGGAAGAGACGAGAGAAGCAGAGGCAGCATCTTGGATGAGATGAGCTTTTTGAGGGAAGCCAGCCTCTAGCTTCAGGCCAGCTCCCGCTGGAGCTCCTGGTGTCCAAGTGAAGCTACACGTTCGGTCAATTTGCAACCTTACACATTCCATTCGACAGAAGCTTGCCTTCGGTGCTACAATACTGGCCGTATCTCCGTCGCTGCAACTCCAGTCCTCGTCGACATGGCTTTCAGGTGCGCGCCAGTATTTGCGAACCCTCCCATCTCCTGCCCCATTCTGCCCGTAGCTCCTCCGCAGAGACGACCACACGTCCGCGTGTACAGCGTTTGTGATGCGCTCCCCGCATGCGCCTCGCGCGGCCGAATTCCGAGGCAGCTGTACGAGACGGGCTCACGCTCCACTTTTCTCTGCCCAGCCCCAAGCATGCAGGGCAGCAACTGTCTGCCGAGTGTGCACCCAACTGGCGGCCCAACTTGTGGGTGCGCCTGTGTACGGACAAATCTGCATCGGTCTTCGGACCCCCCAGCCATGCCAGCTGCTAGATCCAGCGGCAGCTCTTCACGCACCAGTTAAACTGCAGATGCTTGACTCTCAGCCCAGTAGGTGGTTTCTTTGCGATGAGCGCCCATCTCATTGGCCTCCATGTTGCTGCTGGTGGCCCTGACAGGGCCACCTGGCACGCTGTTTGCACCACATACACGATCTGCATCGTGCACGGGGCTGACATATTGCACATTTTCTAACTTGCAGGCTCCCCTTCATGCGCCGTCGCGCCGTCGGCACCCGGCCGGCAGTGCGCCGTAGGCGCGGGTGCGGCTGCTTCCTGTGCGGCCACGGCGCGACCGTCGCGTGATCGCATGTTAGCAGACTCAGACTTCAGATATCAGTGAACCGAGTGTAAGTCAGTGCAGTCCGCGATTCTTGTGGCACGACGTTCGTGCGCACCTTGACATGTACCTCGGGTTTTGGGTCGGCTTTCACCTCATTTTTTTCTGCTGCTGCTGTTGTATTATGGCAACTTTGGCCGAGTTTGATGGTCTGGCAGCACTGACGAGTAGCAACCTGTAAACATGATCAGAACAAATCACAAACACTCTGTACATCACATGCCACTCCATGTCAGAATGCCGCTGTCAATCAACTTCAAGAGCGTACACCCTCCTTTTGTGCACCATCCTTTTGCGTGTTTGCTCTCCAACTTCCGTTGCATAAAGTTTCACTATGTGAAGGGCTCATGTGTTGGCGGAGATGCTCGCCAGCTGTAACCCATTTCATGAGTAGGCGAATGGGTTCTCGCCGTCACTGTAGCCTCCACGCAAATGGAGCATTGTGCATGCGGACGACTTTCAACGCCAATTGTCAACGCCGCTGCATTCAAATTTGATGTTTTGTCACTCGGCAAAATGCATCACATATTCTTGCGCCCACATGCAACGACATGTCTCGGCATGATGCAGCAATCATGGATCCTACTCCCGACAATGCTTCTTGCTCATTTGCTGCTTTGGTCAACATTGTACAACGCCCCCATGCCGCGGTGGTCTCCAACAGCCGCTCTTTGAACCCTTCGCGCGCCTACAGCTCGTACTGCGGAGCATTCACCACCGGCGGCGCAGTGGATGGGGGCGCGCTGCCGGCGCCCAGCACAGAGTACAACGGCGCCGCCACCGGCGGGTGCGCCACCTGCGCCGGTCAGAGGAGAAGTATGCACCTATCAGTACCTCGAAACAGCAGTGCACTGGTGCCAGCTAGCCACGTGACAGCAGGCTGCTGGAGAGCAGTTGAGCGCCCAGTCTTGCAGACAGCAGCACGGCAAAATGGCCCTAGAAGTCAAGGCTTCCTCGTGCGCTGCCCATGCAGGGTGCGTATCGCATATGCAGCTGATTGTGAATCAGTACTATGAAACGCCTCCAGAGGAGGCAGAAATGTGTACCTCGCCGGCCAGGATGCGGTCGGGGGTGATGCCTGGCAGGTTGGGGTACACCTTGGCATTTGTCGAGGCGTCGCTCGTTGTGACGCCACCTGCGCATTAGCTGACAGCCCGATCAAAAGCACGCTTGTTAGCTGCATGAAGGACTGCTGCAACAGGTGCGACATCCAGTGTAGCTTTCACTGGAGAAAGTGCCACTAGTTAGTTCAGAAAATGTGTGAGACGCCGAAAAATTGCATATGTGCGCTCACCTGTGATAGTGAGGTCCAGCAGCAGCCCTTTCGCAAAGTTAAAAACGAAAGCATCTCTGTCGCCGCTGCTGATGAGCGCCTTCAGGCTGCCGCCCTCCATGGTTTCTGCGGCCAGTTACAAAACGCTCAAGCTTGCCGCAGCGAGTAGGTGTCCCCAGGCCGATGAGAGAGTGTGCTGCTGCGGCCCGTGTGAGTTTCCCACAAGCAGATGCTGCAGCGTCAAGCACTTACCGCATCGTGTGTGCTTACGTTCGCGGTGCTGCAGTGCCCGACTGAGGTGATGCCCAACAGGGCGCGGCAGCCTTTTGTCTACAGGCGCCCGGCGCCCATATGCGGTCCTCGCCGCGCATTAGGCGTGCATGACAGAAACAAAGTCGGCCTCAACCTTACAGTTCAAACCCAGAAAAAGCTCACCGTCCGGCTTGATGTAGTCGACTGAGAGTCCCGCGCCAAACTTGAAGTCCATGTCCGCGGACTGGTACTGGCTCAGCGCCCGCTCCGAGTTGAGCACAATCACCGTCTCTGCCTTGCTCACGCCTGCACATGCAGAAAGATTTCGTTGATGTTAAGCGATTATTTCGTCTTGTGCCGCCGACTGGTACTGGCTCGGCACCCGCTCCAAACTGGGCACAATCACCATCTCCGCCTGGCTCCCGCCTGCGCATGCAGACATCAAGTTTGAATCCGAGGGCCATTTTCAATGTCTTGTGCTGTCCTGCGCCTGCTCCGAGTTGAGTGTGATGACTACTTCCGCGTCTGCTCACACTAGCACAGACATGCGCGCATGCGCGGCTCAGTAGAATCACCAAGCGTCAGCCCGCCGCCTGCCGCGTGCCACTTGAAGAACGCCGGCGCGCTCCAGGAGCCGTCGGGCAGGTGCGACACCACGAAGCCGGAGCCCATCTGCAGTCGTGCCGCAGAGTGTCAGTCCGCGAGTGGTGCGTGAGGGTGCAGGTGGTGGGGGCAGCGATGTGCCAGCCGCGGCGCAGCTGCCACGGGTGGGTACGACAGTGGTAGAGCTGCTGGTTTCGGGGATGAGACAAAGACCTGAGGTTCTGAAGCTGCAACATGTGCATTCCAGAAGCGTACCTGGCCGCCAACGTAGAGGATGCCCGCCTTCCATGTGCTCATGAAAACCAGGCCCTGCAGCAGACGCGACTGCAGTCAGCACCTATGGCACCTCATGCGATGTACTCGGGTTTCGAGCCGCATTTTGGAAGAGGCAAATGCCAGCCCTCACCTTGGCATTCTTGATCAGGTCATTGTACAGCGCGCCGACTGCCGGCGTCGCCTGCACCTGTGTGCAGCCAGAATGATGCTCCATTAAGTTTGTGATGAAGGCGGGCATACATGATTGCAGCTGTTCTGCACGGTATGGGCGCTCGCAGGTGTGCTTGTCCTGGTGCAGAGGCTGCGCACACTGCAGGAATGAGCCCTGTTTCCTGCAGGTACCTTTGCAAGGAGTGTCACTGCGATTGCGTCCTCGCGGCCTGGCTTGGAGGCCAGCAGGTCGGCCATGGTGTGAAGACAGCTCTTGACGTACGCAGGTGTAGCTGCTGCTGAGGGCTGCAGAGATCACAGGCGTTCGATGGGCTGGATTTCGTATGCGTGCAAAGCTCTGTTTCGGCTGGCACTCTGGAAAAAGGTACTGTCACTATGTGGCGCACAGACTCGAGTCACAGGTGCTCAAACTGGATGGGAAGCTGCGCGCGCGCTGGATTACGTGACCCGCATTCGCCGACTAGTCTACAGAGAGTCTTCGCAGAGGCCACTTGCCTCATCTCGGCTGTTCAAGTCTGCAGTCCACATGCATTCTGCAAGCCACCCCCGTCGATATATTTACTTTGTACTCCAGCAGCACTCCGACGGGTCATCAACATCTAGGTAGCCATGCACGCCGCAAAGCATGTTGAAAGCGGACGAAACCGCATGCTCTGTGGATGGCATAGACTATTTGTGCAGAAACGATCGACGATGGCCGCAGCAGCAAAATTCTGGTGGCATACCGCAACAACTCCTTTCGATTCATTGTCGAACAGGGTTTTGGCCGATTCGGATTTCTCAGCCTTGACATCTCTGAACGCTAATCAGCCTGAGTGAGGCTGTAACAGTGTAATCTTTCTCTCTTGCGGCTGCAATCACAATCTGCGATAATGCTCGTCAATCTTCGAAGAGCACCAATATGCGATATTGTTTGTCTGCAGTTTGCCATGCGCACGCCCCCTGTGCTCTCACCGCATGGCACCGCAGGCCAGGTCGTGGGGACAGCGCGGCCACCACTGCGGCCGACAGGAATGGTGATGGATGGCGCTGCGGCGCAGGGGCCGTGACTTCAGCCGATGAGGTCGAAGCTGCAAGATCCGAGCCTCCAGCACTTTTGCAGTCAACACCGCCAGCATATCATCCAGGCGTGTCCGGCTGCAGAAGTGGCAGTCACCCTCGTCAGCAGATTGCAAAGTCACGAACAACCATGTGGGGCAGTTCTAATTGGAGTATGGCCAACATAAAATCGTGTCTTAAAACATGAGGTGTCTCCTCATGTTGGCAGTCAGGTGGCCCAGAGCCATAGACGCCACACTGATGCGCTGATGCTGACGCCCGTGGGTTTTTTGTTTGTGCGCGCTCAGCCTTGACGCCGGTGATCAATCCGATCAGAGAAGTCTGGGTGTGAACATAATCCAGGTGCAAGAGCCTGACGAGCCTCACATCCTCAAAGAGGTGGCTGATCACAGCAAAGACAGAGGCTCCCACCTGGTGAGTATTGCAGGGGTTTCAGGGGTTTCAGCAGCGGCCGCCGCCTAGCCGCCGCTCCGGCCGCCGCCCGGTGTCCATGGCTGGCGCAGCGCTGCTGCTGCCGCTTGGGCGGCGCCAGCGTCCGCCTTGCTGCCCCACTCCACGCCGTCAGGCGTCTGCCGCCAGGCCGCCAGCCACTCCGCGTATTCCGCTTCCGTGCAGGCGCACGCCCTGTAGAACGTGGGCCACCCGTCCCGCAGGTAGCTGAGCGTCGGCCCCAGGTCCATGCCTCGCTCGAGCCTAAAGCAGGTGCGCGGCGCGATGCGGGTCTCCAGCGAGTAGGCGAGGTATGAGGGGGACCGCGCCAGGACCGCCACCGGCCGCCTGATGACTCGCTGCAGGAACGTCAGCTTGCGCACCTTGCTGGGCATCGCCATGTTCATGACGAGCATTTCGGGCCAGGCGGAAATTGCTGCGACCGCTTGCTGCTGGCTGAGGCCGCGCGCAGCCATCAGCCTGTCGAAGTTCGTTTGCAGCCTCAGCGTGGAGCGGCCTAGAAGTTCAGGCGCTGCAGACACCAGGCCAGCGATGGCATCGCAGGTCCAGCCGTACGAACTGCACCACTCCACCAGCGCTGACGCATGCTGCTCGGCGCCGCTCACTGAATAGGTCAGCAGCCGAGGGTGGCCCCGGAGCACACGCTCCAGCTGCTTACCGCTCAGGCCCAAGCTGCGCTGCCACGCGCCGCGCCGCTGCCGCAACTCCTCCACCGCCATGCACAGCATCACAGGCCTGTACAGCGCAAACGCGGCAGCCTTGGCGGCGGTAAGCCCCAGCTCCTGCCGCAGGAAGCGGGCGACACCCAGCGGCTGCGCCGGCTCGCAGGCCAGGTAGCGCGGCCACTTGCGCAGCAGCGCCGCCATGCCGGCCGGCTGCATGCCGAAGACGCTGCTCAGCACGCCCAGCAGCTGCTGCACCTCCGCCAGGCGGATGACCGCCGGCGCCGCCGTGTGCTGCTCGCCGCCGCTGGCCTGCTTGGCGGCGGCCAGCTCGTTTTTGCGGGCGGCCTTGTCAAGCCAGCCGGCTGCTTGTGCGCTGCTGACGTCTAGCGCTTGCGCAAGGAAGTCTGCACAGGCACGCTCCCAACCGGCGTGCGCCGCCATACTGCCACCACCGCCGCCGTCGTCAATGCCGCCGCCACCGCCGTCGCTGCCGCCGCCCTCATTGCTGCCGCTGCTGTCGTGTGCTGCAGGACTGCCGCCGCCGGCGCTGCCTACCGCTGTGGCTGCTGCTCTGCCCAGCTGCGGCGGCGTCCGCCTGCCTGCTGCCGGCTGGCCGCTGGCCGTCAGCACCTGCACCAAGACGGCGGGCCCTCGTTTCACGCGACCTCCGTCGTATGACTGTGTACCATGCGGGTGCGCGGTGCCGATTGCTGAGTGCCGTTTGCTGAAAACCCTTGCCCACCAATACGGCAAACCAGCCACAGACCTCCGCATAGCAGTATTGGTGAAGCTGTCCTCGCGCATCAATTGTACGTCCGAACAGGCTGCGATGCCGGTCCGGCAGATGCTGTGCTGAGGGTGATCGCTGCAGTGCCGCATTGCCGCTGCATCTGCCACGTCTGAACACGGATTGCCAGGTCGGCGTGGCAGCTATGGCTGAGCTGCCGCACGATGTCTGCATCTCGACGGTTACTGAGTTGATCCCGAAAAAACACTGCTGCAAACGGCAGTAGCTACAGACCATCCGAAGACAGTGCATCATGCCAGGTAATTTCGCCGCAGAGCAAATACCAAGTCTAATGTAGCGATCTGATCGGCAGCTGGAGCAGTGCCAACTGGAGCAAACACAAAAGTGATCGGTTGCCTGCAGCCAATACCGCTGCATGAACAGGCTGATCTTATTTTTGGGCGTTGATCTTGCCTGCTGGGATCTGGACTGCTGAGAGACAGCTTCAGGAGCACAGAGACATTTTGATAAGTTGCTTCTGGCTTGTGGGATTGCCATTCACGGGTGTCAGGCCGCTCGCAGGGTCGATCGCCGCCGGGCTGACTCGGCAGTTCACACATTGCAGTCGGGTTGCACAGTGCTACATTACCAGCGATACAGCTCTCCGCTTGCCCCACACTGGTGCTGTGCCCCTCAGTGTTGGCAGAAATCCGGCAGATAAGTAGCTGCCGGCGCCGTGGCAGCACCGCCACCAGCGAAAGCGCCGGCCCCGGTAGTGGTCATGAGATCTGCTGAGCAATGATCCGCCGTTAAGTCTTGTCAACTGAACCTCAAGTCCAGCATGCAGTCGAACTGCGCATGGCATCAGCGGTCCCATGCGCCAGCAGCGGCCTGCCGCGGGCCGGCGGCATTTCAGACAACGCATGGTGTGTCCGGCCTCGAGCGCCAGGCGCTGGCCGCAACACATGCGCCGTCACGGCGGCGTAGTACGGCCAGCGCGCATGCACACTACGGCGCGCAGCCAATGCAGCGGCAGCACAGTGCTAGCAGCGACATCGACAGCCACGGCAGCACCAGCTGCGGCGGCGGCATCCGCAGGAGAACAGCGAGTCTTAGGAGGGCCAGCAGCATCGCTCGCGGCGGTGGCAGCCGCGGCGGCGTCAGCTTTGGTGCCCCCACCAAGCCCGACACGGCGGCGGAAGCGGCGGAGTCCTTCCTGCAGTGGGCGCGCTCTGCAGGCATCGACTTCCAGAAGCTGCGCATCGGCAGCTTTGACGGTGCAGAGAGTTTGCTGAAAGCGTTCAAGTCGCGCGGGTATCTCCATAGTCGCCGCTGGCCTTACCATGTACCTCTCAGACTTGCGGGACCGCTGGCAAACACATTTACATTTAGACCGCGCTGCGTCAGTTTCGTGAGACAGAACAAACAGACGATGCCGGAGAGGGGGCAACAGAGAAGGCCCCTCAACAAACAGAGAAGGCCGGATCGTCGTTCAAAACTTGGTTCGATTGCAGCCTCTAACGCACACGCCGCAAGGCGCCGCTGCACCCAGTAGGCGTTCAATTCTGGAAATTCTCTTCCGATGTCTTGTTCTCCCCGCACTAGGTGTGCGTGGCATGGCGGCGCGGGAGGCGGTGCGGCCAGGGGACACGTTCGTGACGCTGCCCCGGGAGGCGGCGCTGCTGGCGACGCCCGGCCAGCGGTGCCCCTTCCCCGAGTGGATCGACGCCGCCTTCTGGGACGCCAAGCCCTGGTGAGTAGCAGACCTGCCGTCAGACGGTCTCCAGGCGGTTCAAGTTGAGTCACACCTCAAGTGCCGAGAGCAGCTGAGCACGAAAGTGGACGCAAGGCACAGATGTGGCAGTATGCATATGGAATCACATTGTCAAGCGGTGCACTCGACTCAGCCACTGGGATGATGCTGCAACGCCACATCACCCCCAAACACCGGTCAGACCCGCTTCCTGGCGGCCAGACTGCTCACGACTCTGCGCGCACAGGTCTGTGCGGCTGGCGGTGATGCTGCTGCACGAGCGGCGGCGCGGCGACGAATCCCGCACTTCCGGCTATGTGGACCACCTTTCGCAGGCCTTTGATAGCCCGCTCCACTGGAGCGCGGCGGAGCGGCGAGCGCTGCAGTACCCCCACCTGATCGCCGAGGTGGGAGGAATGGCTGGTGTATGTTGCTGCAAAGCGTGATTCTCGTTGTCCTCCCCAAAACCAGGACTCGTGGCGGCCCACAGGTGGAGCCGCAGGCGCGACTGCGGCAGCATGGTGCTCAACACCCCTTAACACAGTTCCCTGTTCTCTCCCCCGCAGCTTCTCCGTCTCCTTGATCACCATCTCGTCCTTGCGCCTGCTGCAGCAGCAGCCGTGACAGTGGGCCGAGCTGTACGCGGACCTCGTCGCCTGCACGAAGCCGGTTGTCTCCAGCATGTTTCCAGTCCTTCAACCAGAATAATGTTCAATGTCGGCTCTGGACGTCCACACGTGGAACAGCAGGAGCAGCAGTCGGCGCAGTTGCACACGGAATCGATCGCTGCCAGCCTCATCATCCACCTCATAATCATTGTTTAGAACCCTTTGTGAGTGATAAAACCCTGTGTGAGAATTCTTCAGGTGGAACAGCAGGAGCGGCAGTGGGCACAGCTGCACGCAGACCTTGTCGCGTGCAGCCCCGGCTGCGGCGTTACGCAGGAGGAGCTGTCGTGGGCGCTCGAGTGCGTCTGCAGCCGCGCCTTCAGCGGACCATACTCAGGTTTGCAGCCGAATATGCTCTGATTGGACACGCCGCTGTCTGAAAGTGTCGGATGTTGACCGTCGGGGCCCGATGCCAGCCGCAGCTGCGACGTCTCCTTTCACGGTGCTGGAACGTGGCTTCAGTCGTACCTTCGGCGAGCGGAGTGTTGCCAGCGTGCTAGACAGAAAAGCAGGTGTCCTCGGGTTCAATTTGTACATTCTTTACATTGCATCTCGCTCGTTCTGCATGCTCTGAAGCAGAAGGGCCTGGTCGACGGCGTGCTGGCGGAGCTCGGCGTGGGTTCCGTAATCTTTGGCGGCGCCAGCCTGCAGTCCGTGCTCAACAATGTAAAACGAACTCAATCATGCTTGCGACTTCCAAGTGTCATCAAGTCGTTCTTTTGCCGCAGGCTCCACCCTGAAGCAGAAGGGGCTCGTCGCCGGTGTGCTGGCGGTGCTCGGCGCGGGATCCGTTGCCCTTGGCGGCGCCAGCCTGGAGTCCGTGCTCAATGCCGGCATCGCGGCGGTGCTGTTCAACATCATCTACGACACGCTGCTGGGCGCGAAGCTCAAGTGGCATGCACTGTGCCCGGTGATCGACACCATGAACCACTCGTCCACCTCGAAGGTGAACACACACTCGGCAGATGCGCATGGCCTAGTCTGCACTCAGGCACGTCAGGATCCAGGGGTCACCTTGTGGGGGCAGGTCGGCATCACTCATCCCATGTGGGGGCAGGTCAGCATCACTCCTCCCATGTGGGGGCAGGTCAGCATCACTCCTCCCATGTGAATCTTTTGCAGTACACAAGGCGCTAGAAGACATGTAAAGCGCGCCCCAAACTCTGAACCCCGCCGGCGCAGAGCGAGGTGGCGTTCGAGTACTTCCGGGACCGCTTCTCCGCCGAGGCGGGAGACCCTGTAGCGGCGGGGCAGCAGGCGTTCATCACCTACGGCCGCCAGGGCAACGACCGGCTGCTGCAGTTCTACGGCTTCGTGGAAGCGGACAACCCCGCCGACACCTACGTCATCAGGGACCTGGGCGCGTCCATTGAGGTGTACCTGAACACTTCAGTGCGAGAGTCTTGAGACCCAGTGCGCGCTAAGCGCTGCTATCCGTGAAGCATCACACTCTGTGGGGTCTCCAGAGACACATCCGTTTTACAGCACTTCACAGCGACACGCGGGTCCACTGCGGCAAGCGCCCACCGCCAAGGCACAGCACATCATGCGGGAGGGTCCTTTGCAGGGTAGGGAAAAAAGACTAAGCGAAAAGCTATCTTCACACAGCATTCTGCCTGTGCAGGGAATTCTGGGGCAGGAGCTGAGCAGCTTGAGGCGAGCAGCGCTGGAGGCTGCCGGCTTGGCGGACGCTCTGGAAAAGGTGCGCCTGCGCTCTGCTGTTGTCGCGATCGTCCTGATCCTGCTGCAGGGCAGCCCACTCGGCAGTTGCTGCTGGTCAATGGCTGCCAGGACGCCGTGCTTCACCTGAATGCTCTTGTCCTATAAGAGTGCAGTGTAAGGAAAGTGGGTGCCGCTCCCTGCTCGTGGCACAGGGCACGTTCACGAGGTCCGGACCGGAAGCAGCGACGCTGGCGGCGACGCGGGCGGCGCTGTCTGCGGTGGACCCCCAGTCCGCTTCCGACTTCCAGCAGCCCAGCGTGCAGCCGGTGGAACTCCTGGTACACCAGGTGGGCAGGAATGCGTTGGTTGTAAGCCATGGAGAGTGGCCAGATGGTCTGCAGAGCTTCTGCTGATGCGCAGTAGGATATCGCATCTTGATCATGTCATTTGCCGGCTGCCGGGTGTGCCGGCTTGATGATGACAAGATGTGCTGCGCAGCGTTCTGGCCGATCACTCCCTGAGCACATGGCCCGTCACACGCGCAGGTGCTGGCCAAGGCACTTGAGGCGGAGCAGCAGCGGCTCCAGGTGGCGGCGCCAGCCGCCAAGTCCATGGCAAAGGGGGGCGGCAGCAGCGGCGGCACTGCCGGCGTGGCGGCGGCGTTCCGAAAGGAGAAGGCGGCAGTGCTGGCGGCGGCGCTGGCGGCGGTGCGGCAGCGAGCAGAAGCGCTGCAGTCTGGCGCATAAACTGGCAGAGGGCATACTGCGGCTGAGTTGAGTTCCGGTCGACAGCATCGTTTGTGGGCAGAATTCACTTGCACTTGCCGGATAATATGCTTCGTCCGGGAAGGCAACAGCAAGGGGGCCGCATGTCGAATGTTGTATGCGGTGACACTGCAACAGTCGGTCCTAACACAGCAGTGTCATCAATCGATTGCTATGCTCCCCGTGTGTCAAGCACAAACACTGCCACCAGTAGTCCTGGCGGCATGTTTATAGTGTCCATCAAGATCAAGCGTTGGCCACAGCATCCTGCCGCTTGCTGTCATGCAACCGCACAGCAAAGGTCCGAATCTCCATGGGACCCAATGTCACTTCCAGTGAGTCCTCACTGCACTGCTCCACACCCTCACAGCCCGCAGCGCCTTGCCAGACCGCCGCCAAGCCAGCACTGCCACTCAGACCGGCTTCACCCTCTGATTCGTGTACCGCCGAACCTTCCGAAGCATGCCGAGCCGTTTCTGCAGCACCCGAAGCCGCCCCCGCCTCGTTCACGTCGAAATGGTCTGTGCCGACAGCGTCGGCCGCTGCATTCGTGCCTTCTCCTGCGAGACCGCTGTCGCCGTCGCCGCCGCTTCCGCCGTTGCCGCTGCCATCAGCACCTCCTGCCACATGGAGGTCAGGTGCCGCAGCCAGTGGCGTGCCGGCGATCCAGGCCAGGCGCCGAATGTCCTTCAACGGCGTCGCGCCGCTCAGCGCCATTTCCTCGACTGCAACGACCACCTCTACGACTGAGGCTGTGCAGCTGTCGAGCAGGCTGCAGACATGGCAGTGAAGGCAGCAAGCTTGCAGACGCTGCGCTTTCTACCCAGAGTGAGTAGAGTGCAGGCGTGTGAAGTGGCAGTGTGCGGTCAAGCCACGGCGTTGTGTTGCCACGCTGTGCCGGTCTGCGGTGTGCACTCACCTGCGGCGACATCGCGGCCGCCTGCGGCCGCCCGCAGCAGCGGCGCCAGGTCCACCGTCACGTTGCCGGACAGCCGCGCGTCCTCGCCCACCTGCAGGTTGGCCGGTTGTGCATTCACCATTGTGTGCAAGGGCAATCCAGCGGAAAGGGTCGTTCATCCAGAGACGGTATTGGTAGCTGAGGAAGCACGCCCAAACCCGCAAGAGGAGCCCAGGGCATCGGGAAGGCAGCGGGAACGGCGACTTTAACACGAGTGGCCTGAGCGGACTTCTCGTGTTGAGGCTGCAGAGGCACGCAACCTTGGCTGGTGTCCATGCTGCTGCTTGCGATTTGACACTCCATCGCAGTACACTTGCGCTATGCCAACATGATGCAACAATCCTGGTGCCGTGCCCGACGTGGCCATATGACGGCCAGGTGTTCGGCAGACAAGCCTTTAGTATAATGCCTGTATAGCCGCAATGCTGTATGCAAAGTGCTCTGCCGGCCCCGAGCGTGCTGATGCGTGCGTCCCACACATCGAATCTTCTATTTTGACATTGCCAAGGGCTGTCTGCCCTGCCTGGTACAGGTGCGCGAGTCGCAGCAGCAGCGAGTGCCGACCCGTTGCCTGCAGCGTCAGCAGCTGCACATTGCCCGGCAGCGTCACCCCCTGTACACATAAACACGCACGCTCACACGGCTAGCAGTCTTTTACGCACTTAAACCGTCCGCTTTGAAGGCACGAGGAAACGACCAAGAGCAAGACCACCCGTGGTAACACGCTTTTCAGCGCTCCATGGTCGCTGTGTCACCAACCAGATGCGATCTGGCATCTGCTCACCTCGAGGTCGCCGCTGTGCGCCGACACGGGCAGCAAATTCAGGGCTGCATCCCGTGGCAGGAACACCAGCAGCGGCGGGTCCGCCAGCAGCTGCTGTGCCGTGCGCCGCGCCTCGGCCGCGCTCTCTGGCGCCTGTGCATTATTGTGTGACCGTCAGTGCGACGACCAGGCAACTGGAGGGTAAGATGCGGAAACCTGCAGCGGCAGGTCCGCCAGCAGCTGCCGCGCTCTGCGCCGCGCTTCCGCCGCTGATGGTATTAGCAGGGGGAGGAATGTCGCCAGCACTGCCATGGGCTGGTTGTATCATGTGCATTTGTTCCCCTGGTTGAGAAGGGAACATGCGGGAGAGACGATGACTCTCCTCGGATGGCTGCAGAAGCCTACAGGAATCCCCGATGCCTACAGGAATCCCCAATGCCTACAGGAATCCCCAAATGGAGCCCTAGAATGACCAATCGGCGTGACCTCTGGCGTCAGCACGCCTGCGCTGCCGACAGGCATCGCCCAAGACAGCCGCAGCCGCAGCCGCGGGAAACCAGCTGCATGGGAGCTCTAATGATTGGTCGAGCTATGCATGTTGTGCAGGTTGTGAACAATGCGCGCACCTCGAAGGTCAGACTGCACGAGCCGCACACGCTGAGGCTGTAGCGGGCGCAGTCGGAGACATTGAGGATATCTGCCGCAATTGTTACCAGCATTGCAAGAGCATCCAATTCGATGATCAGCAGGTGCGTGCCGTGCACAATGAGGCGGTCACAGGCGCAGTCGCAGCGAAAACTTTTATACATTCAAAGTCGATTGTCATCAGCACAGCTGGAGCACGCACCTCGAACGTCAGCAGGTGCGTGCCGCACACGACGCGGCCGTCGCGGGCACTTGCCAACTGCCTAGTGGTTGCCAATCGAGCAAAGCAGGCTCAACGCACCTCAAAGGTCAGCAGGCGCATGCCGCACACAATGAGGCCGTCGCAGGCGCAGTCTACCAGCCAACAGACGGTACTCCGCGCGTTCTCGACAGAGCTTCGAAGGGCCAACGAACGCACCTCGAAGGTCAGCAGGTGTGTGCCGCGCACGATGAGGCCGTCGCAGGCGCAGTCGCGGCAGCCGCAGGCGGTCTCGTTCAGCGGCTCCGCCACGCCGCGCCTATCATCATACAGCGTGCGACGGTGCAGCATCAGCTCCATTTCGCCACTGTGCAGCGAGGCGCCAGCTGCACGGTAGAGGGAAGTGTAACGCGAGGCGGAGGAGATGTTGCATTGTCCGAAATCCGTCACGCCGCGTCTGTCGTCTTACGGCGTCTGCCGTTGCAGCACCAGCTCCGCCTGGCCGCTGTGCACGGACAACCTGGCTGCGCAGGCTAGGCAAGGGCCAGCGCTCTGCAGAGTGCAGGAGAGCGCTGCCCAGACAGATCAAACAGCTCGCCTTGCGAGCGGTCGGTGAGGACCGCCAGCACCGAACTCCCGGCCTCCTGGATTTCGATGGCGGTCGTCACCGGGTAGAAGTTGCCGGAGACGGGTTCCGTGTTGTTGAGGCGCCAGGTGGGGCGGAAGTACCGCACCCGCGCCTGGCGCGCAAGGCGATTACCAAAAGTAAGGCGTAGACTGATACTGCAGCACTGCCCTTGCGTCAGATTTGCAGGTAGGTCTGAGCAGCTGCGGCTTGGCTGGGGAGACCCTGCTGCTATGCTCAAGATTCTCAAGGCCGCTGCAGAATGGCTCAGCTGTTGCCACTAGGCAAGAGGAGGATCTGCAGAGGCTGTTCAGGGGGGCCTGGCACCCTGCTGCCAAGGAGCGCGTTTCTCTTTCACTGGCAGCCAGCCTGCCGCACCTGCATCTCGCGGCCATTGGCATCTGTGGAGAAGCTGCGGCCGCTGGCCAGGTCGCTGCTGTACTGCAGCACCACCTCCTTGCCTGCGCTTCCAGGTGCAATAACATATAGGCTCTGACCATCGAGGAACTGATCGACTGGCTTCATCTCCTTGGTGCATGAGAAGTATGCAGCAGCATTTGCCAGTGTCACAAATGTCTGAAGATTCGGCCAGAGCGTTGTGGTATTGCCGTGCCGTCAAATGCCATGCCGCTGAATTCATGAAACCCAATCACAGAGAACACGCACCGAGGTCGTCGTCGATGGGGATGGGTCAACGAGGTGCTGTCGAAAACCCCAGAAATGAATAGACGCTCACAAGAAAGAAAATGCACACCAAGGTCGTCGTTGACGGGAATGGGTCCGATGGTCCACTCGAGCTCCACATGCGGTGCCCCATCCCACATCCTGCCACACGAGCGCCACCTCACATCAGTCTCAAGCCTGCTGGATTAGCTGACCCCTGTTCACGCCGATGTAGACGCCGTCGTCTTCTGCTGAGGTGTCTGATAGCGTCGCCTTGGCCCCTTTGGCACGCGGGCCATTGACAGCTGCACGCGGCGCAGAACAGAGCAGAGCAGCACGGTGCAGCGCATTGGTGCATCGTCCCGAGAGCAGCTCTGCTTGTAGCTGACCTTGTGCTGATTCACTTCCATACAAGCAAGCGACACGGCCACCGCACATAGTGGTGCACTGCACCCAGGAGGCGCGCTTCCATGGGCAGTATTCCTGTCTTTCTTGTTCGCTTATGGCATTTGGACAGAATGCAGCATGGCCGCCCGCACCTGGTGGTGAGCTGCGCCCAGGAGGCGAAGGTAGAGCGGACTTCCGTCAGCACCGGGCCCTCGAGGACCTCCGGCTTGAGCGCGTTGCTCTGCTCGATTGGGTACGACCCGTTGGGCCTGCAGCGCACCAGTACAGGGTGTGGCTGCTTTGTTGAGACGGCCCGGTGGCAGCTCAGTGCAGCTGCATGAACACATTTATAACTCACGACACCCAATTGCGATGGGTCTTCCGATCAGCTGTTCCGAGCTCTCGCTTCGCAAAGTCGTTGGCCAGGCAGCAAAAGTCACACCCAGCACGTGACTTGCGCAGCTCTGTCTGCCGCACGTATAGGTGCTGGTCTATCAATATTGGCAGGCACAAGACGCGCGGCCCAAGCAGGACGTTGCATTATGACTTGGGAATTACTAGATATCGCACCTGAAGATGTAGGCGCCAGAGGCGACGGCGCCGTCGGCGCCGTCGCTGCTGTTGTACCACCTCATGCTCACGTTCAGCGCCGTGGCCAGGCTGTCCTTGCGCAGCCTCACGATGCCGCCATTCCGCAGATCCAGCTGCGGCGAGGCCGCCGCCGCCGCGGCAGGGACGGCGCCGGAGAGCCGATCCGCGAGGCGCGGCTGCGATTCGAGGGCCGCGCCGGCAGCGCCCTTCTTGGCCGGCCACACATCGAACACGGCCCACCTGCGCACAGAGTGAGCGTTTGAGATGGCATCGCGGCAATCGGAGCACCCCGGCATCGGCAGGTCGGCAGTGGAATGTCTCTTGCTGTCATGAGACGCGCCCGAGCGGTGGCAGTTCGGCTGCGAAAGCCAATTCTTCGGGCCCGGCGTTCTCTCCATAGGTGGGCGCCCTGCCGCGGTCTCTTGTGGTAGCAGGGAGAAATCGTACTGTAAAATGGTATGAAGAGTTGTTAAACGCACGCACCCCAGCGGCGGCAGGTCGACGGCGAACGCCAGCTCCGCATTGCCGGCGTCCTCCTCGTTGGCGGCGCCCTGCAGCGCCGCGGCCGCCTGCAGCCGCGCAGTGGACGCGGACACCGGCAGCCGCTGCGCCTGAATACGCGTGCCGTTGCTGTCTGCTGGGAAACATTGGCAGCCAGTCAGTGGACGAAAATCTCGAGCGAGGAGCCGTTTTGGGGATGCGGATTTCGACTGCTCTAGATGCGGACATCGGCAGCCGCTGTGATTCGAGGTGTGTGCCACTGCTGTCTGCAGGGCGACTTTTAAGGCGAATCAGGAGGCAGATTTTCGATCCTGGAGACATGCGCAAATTCCCGTCTGCATAAGAGGCCTGCGGCAGCTCAGGAATACAAGCTTGCAGGGGCAATGGTCGTGGACTGCATGTGCAACTGGCGGCCATTATGCTCAACAACCCCAGTGGCACTTTGCCGACAACCGTGCCATGGGCACAAAATGTTGTGCTGCAAACTTGTGTCAGGGCTGGGCTCAGCAGGTGTGGCATGTGACCACCCGCACCTGACACCGACCAGGCGTGCTCGCCGGCAACGGGGATACGCACAGGGTGGCTGCGACGCCACGCCAGCGGGTTGTACAGCGCGAGGCTAAACCCTTCCCCCTTGCGGCTCGCCGCCACACTCGCGGCGCACACGCTGATGTTCAGCAGCCTGCACTGCGCAAACCCAGCGCCGCCTCCGCTGTTGTGTCCGGCGCCGCCGCCGCCGCCGCCACCGTTGTCACTGAGCTTCAGAGCTGGTGTGCCAGTGTCTGCTGCATCGGCGTCGGTCCGGAAAGACGCTGGGCTGGCTTCCGACACCTCCGGCGCCGGCTGCTGCCGCCGCCGGCGAAGCTGCCGCTTGAGGGCGCGCAGCACCACTTCCTCTGCATCCGCCAGCCCTGCAGCGCAAGCACACATGCATGAGAGTATCTCGTCGCAGAGACCTGCCAGCTGCTGGCATCGCAGGAACTACTGCATGGCGTTGTAGTCGTCGGCCACTGCCGCAACAGCTGCGCACCACTGCCGGTGTCAGTGAAGCATGTCAGGATGTTCCTGGTTGCAATGGTGATGCACCTGCCGCGACGCGCATGTTGTAGTCATCGGCCACGTGCTGCTTGGCGGTGCCGGTGACCGCGTCGTGGTGCTGCGCCAGCGACACCGCCTCCTCCAGCGCATCTGTGTTGGGGCCGTCCGGCAGGTAGCCCGCCGCAACCTGCCCGTTGCATCACCAACCTCAACAAGGATGGTGTGCACCGGCATCGATTCGCGTTCTCCGTGCTACGCCAGCGACCCTGCTTCCTCGAGCGCGTCGGTGTTGGGGCCATCTGGCAGGCAGCCCGCCGCTATGCGCTCAGTTGTAGCAGATTCGCCAAGGTGACACGGGGCACAGACCTACTGCGGCCGCCGCGGTCGCTCCGTGCACATCCGCTTGGCGTCGGCGCGTCATGCTGTGGACTCGCTCCAACACTAGGTCTGCAAATGCGCGCTCGCACTGCAGAAGCTGCGCAAGTGCCTTCACCCCCGTTTCATGAAAAGCCGGAACCGCACCTCGAGCTGGCGGGCTGCCTGGAGGTAGGAAGTAGCGCTCCGCAGGAAGCCCTTGGCCGCCGCCCGGCTCGAGAAATAGCCTGCAGGGAGCACACAATTGCCCTCAGAAAAAATAGAATCGCATCCCTGAATCGCACAACAGGTCGCCAAGCGTTGCCGCAGGTATTGCCACACTCACGAGGCATCCAACATCGGACTGAACGTCGGCGGGATCCAGACGAGAAATTGCCGCGCCGCTCGGATGAGACAAGATCACGGCGGCAGCAGAAAGAACCCCACCTGTCCAGTAGCAGTGTGGGCAGTCGGCGTAGGGAAAAAAGTCGTCCGTCTTGAGCGGCCAGGCTTCCTTGTAGCTGTGCTTGGCGGAAACATAGGCCTCCGGGCTGGAGTAGAACACGTTGAGGCGGCCGTCGGCGGCGGCGTAGTGGACCAACTTGTCCAGGTTTTTGTACCAGGCGTGCGCGTTGGCATACTGCGGGAGGACCAGAATTAATGTGTGGGTCTCAGAGGCGGCCGTTGGCGGCGGTGCAGTGGCCCAGCTTGTCCAGGCTACTGTACCAGGCATGCGCCTTGGCGTACTGCAGTGGGACACGCTAAAAAGTCCGCACGCATAGCGCCTCGTTTCGAAGGAGAAGGTCTCGAAGGTGTGAAGTTGAATCTCGATGTTCCGAAACAGACAATGGACGAACTTGCTGGTCATGTGCGCGGTGCCACGAATGTGATTGCCCTGCGTCATGCATGTGCATGTGCCCAAGATTGCGCACTGATGCGGCAGATGCGGCAGCGCAGCTTCGTCTGGCGGCGATGACAACAGTGCGGCAAATCTCGAGTCGGCCGAAAGACGGGCGGCTTGCACGAACGGAGCACAGTGCATGTGCGCATGAGCTCCTGCTACGTGCAAGGAGAAAGATCCTGTCGTCTCCAGTAGGAGAGTCTGTCTCCCTACTCGAGGCGAGCGCCCAACGGGCAGCTGAACTCATGGGAACAGCCGATTAGTCACAGGAGTCGTGCTTGCCACAGCAGCACCCCGGCATGCATGCCCTATCTGGCATGCACAATGGTGCGGCACCAACCGGAATCAAAAGTGTTCCTGCGGGACCAAAGAAATGAAAAGCGCACCGTGAAGTCGGTGCCCATGGTGAGCATGATATCGTCGCCGCGCGTCACGTTGAAGATTCGCTCGCACTCGTGCACGAACTTGTCCAGTCGCTCGCGCACGTTGACGTCGTGCAGCCGCGGATCGTCCTGCGCTCAAGCACAGGAAAAGAATCACAGCATGTTGTCTCCTGACTGCAGTCCAGCAGCTCGCCTACGATAGCGCCGCGGGTTGTTTTGCAGTCAGCATAGTGCAGCGTGCATGCGGCGCATTGTTGCAGGTGCCTCGTGCTGTGTGATTGGTTGCACTGCACTGCAGCGTCAGAATTAGCATGCGACTGACTGCAGCACAACACCCTTGCGCAACACCACTGCGCAGCAGCCATGCAGGGACCATGCATGACAGCGCTGATCAGATTACACGAGGCAAAGCAGAGAGCGGGCCCCTGACACTGACGTCACTCAGCTTCAAAGCTAGCGACGCACCTGGATCTGGGGGTCAGCCTGTCCCCAGTCCCAGTTGAATCCCGGCGGCGGCCCGTAGTTGCCTGCAGCACGTGCACGAGACTGGCTATGTCCAACGTCGTCCTGAGGAATTCGTCCTGCATAGAAACACCGATCATCATCGATAAAAGGCACCAACAAGTGCCGTCACAACGCACCAGAAGCGAAATTGCCGGTAAATACGTCCGCGTCCGAGCCGAAGGAGGCGGCGCCCCGACACAGCAGCTCCATCTCCTTCCGCTTTTTCCGCCGCGCCATGTCCTGCAACCAGATTTTCTTGGAATCGTCTTTTTCGACCCTTCTCGTGCAGGACTGCGATCCTGATGCTCAAGCTGGAACTGGAACCCAGACAGCGCTTTCCAGACCGATTTTCTGCACCACCGCAGCCCTGATATCTGCAGAGTCACACCTGGTAGTCGGCGCGGCCGAAGAACTGCGCATCAAAGCCGTACAGCGCGGAGAAGGCCGCCTGCGTGGAGGAGTGGCCGAAGGGGTCGACCTGCCAGCCGGTGCGCGGCGCCACGTCAAAGGTCTCCCTCAGAAACCTGCGGGTGTCATTGTGGGTCACAAATAAGAGCATGGAGACACTGTACTTGCTGACTCTGCAGGTGTCCAGTTGCAGTGAAGGCTGCACATAGTCGTCCTGACAGGCGACACCAGAAAATCGGCCCGTGTCACAGGGTCGATGAACTAAATCGCGAGGACATCCCTCCCAGGCACATGTCGTTGTGGGCCAGCCACGAGGGAGGTGCTGCGGGACTGCACCGGCCGGCGGCAGCGCAGGGTCTTGTCAACCGCGGCAACGCCAACGGACTTCTGAAGAACTGGAAAGCAAGCATATGCTGACCTGTGGCCGCGCATTGTCTGGTCGATCATGGCCACGTGTTGCACCGCGGCCTCGTCGTTCTGCACGTAGCAGCTTTTGTGTGTTCGCGATGAAACGAGTTCTGAATAAGTAATGGCCAACCCCGCTGACCTGTGGCCGCGCGTCGTCTGATCGACCATTGCGACGTAGTGCGCCGCGGCCTCGTCGTTCTGTACATAGCCGCCATTGACGAAGCTCAGCTGCCCGCGCCGCACGAGCCGCTTCACCAGGCGCCGCGTGGCGCCGGCCTGCTCCCGCCACCAGCGAATGAAAAATGCCTGCGCAGATGCCGTCATGCGTGTTTTGTTGGTGGACGTGCATCGACACCGAGCAGGTGATCAAAACGGTTCATGTGCATCCAGCTGCTGCAGCATGCCTCGCCAGCAGTAGGTGTTGATGCCAGGGGACACATGAGGGGACTCTAGGTTCGTCATTGCAGTGGCCCGAAAGCGCACCATCTCGCCATAAATGAAGGTCCGATCCGGGTGGTCCCGCAGCGCCGCGATCACAGAGTCCAGGATGTACTGCGTGCCTGCCACCTGCGCGTGGCCGTTGGAGCTGTGGCATATTTTGGTTTGCACCGGCTTGCGAGCAGGCAGCGGTGCCTCGCAGCAAGCATTTAAAGCTTGTAGGAGTACTGTGCTAGCGATGTGGTGGTCCATTGTATGTGACCTGGAAAAATTATCCTTGATCGGACTCGTGCTGCAGCGCTGGTGACATTTAAATGCGGTGGCGGGTGAGGCGCTGTGCCTGAATCGAGTTGTTGCTGCCGTAGTGGTACTGGTCGACCGTCTTCAGCCACCCTGGATCGTCGTGGGTGTGGCAGACGATGTGCACGTTGCGTGCGCCGTCCATTCTGCTGGGTTGAAAGGCCAGCGATTTCGCGAGGACGCATGTTGCGGCACACGACTAATGCAGCCGGGCAAGGCAGCTTGTTGGCGTGATGCAGCACGATCCCCTTTGCAAAGGAGTACATATAATAAAGTGCTCTGTGGCTGTCTGCACTGCACCTGGAAGCTGACGTGTTGTAGGTGTGGAGTGCTCCCACTGCGACGCTGCCACAGATGAGGCATGTCAGCACCGGGAACATCCAGCGTGCACCCGACATGGCAGATTCCAAGTGCTTTGTCGTGATTTGTCGCTTCTGGTCGCTTGTGTAGCTCAGAGGTGCGCCAGTGAAAATTCCGAAACAAGCGAACAGTCGGATGCCTCATGCAATGGCAGTCTCAAACGCGGCGATTCCGTCTTCCAACGCGTGAAATCAGCAGGATCGATATGAGACTGCAGGAGATGGACGAACGTGCAAATGTGCACAGCAGAAAATCGAAATCCGAGAGGGTGGGTTGAGAAAGGCGAAATTGCTAGGCCTCCGACCGGTAAAAAGCGATCGGAAGAAGAAAGAAGGCGCAACACAGCCAGCAAGAAACCTATGACGACAGGAGGAAGGCTTCAAAAGATCGTTCCTGGAAGGCAAACCCGATGTGCAACATCCTGTGGACGTCGTCGTACAGCCAGTCATGTTGTTGGGCTTGGCGCACGCATCTGCCGCAGCGCCAATGCCGTTCATCGTCAAAAGGTACTGGCCTGCGCATGTATTGGCGGCCCTCCTGCTCACAAGCTCACTTGTGGATGTGAGGCTGGGCAATTGCAGGACACGATCTCGCAGCAGAGGGACGAAAATTGTGTGGGGCGACAAGGGGGACCATTGCGTCACAACCCTAGATATGTGATAACGACCAAATCAACGACCAAACCAAAGGAGGCATTTGCAATTGCAATGCAAGTTGTGAGAACACACGCAGCACCCGATGGAACGTTTCCCGTGCGACTCGTACAGTATCTCAAGAAATTTCAGACACGGTCAAGCCTGCAGGCTGCGGCTCTGGCGCCGTGTGGGGCAGCCAGCACCAGAGCCACAGCCTTCACAGCCGGGGGCACGCAAGCCCAGCGGCCGCAGCTGGTTGGACACGCAAATCATCCAATTCCCGGAGGTGAGACCCCCAACTAAACGGTGCGGAAGCAGAAACGAGTACATGTGCCGATGTCACGCCGTTGCTGAACGCGCAGGCCGCCGCTGCCGTGCCAAGCCCCCTAGAGGCGGCCAGCGGCAGCGGCCGAGCCCTTGCAGTGCGCCACGGCAGACCTACCACTCTTCGGCTGGTTATGCCCAGCGTGTCATAGATACTTCGCGCAGAAAGACCTAGGTAGGATTGACGGCCAGGCCTCATGATGTGCGTGTGACGCGAAAACGTCGAACGCTTGTGAAAGCGGCGCTCAGACGGCATTGGTGCCGTTGGTGGTGGCCTTGGCCTCCACCTGCAGGCGCTTCATGCCGCGCTGCGACTTGCTCTCGTTGGCGAACCTGCAGTGAGCAGATCACGAGCGCCGTTAGATATTGAGACAACAAGCCCGCCCCTTGAAAACATGTCGAACATCAACGACTTGTCAGAAATCTTTTGCATGCGAATGCCAGTACAGAGCGGAGTGGATGTGCAATGCACGGAGAGTCATCAGAACGCACTTCATCACGGATTTGTGCTGGCCGCGCTCGCGCTCCTCAGCGGTCCAGTCAGAGAAGTAGTAGTCCTGTGGGAGCAGAGCGCACGGCAGTCGGGCGCTAAACAGGTGCATATTATTATTCTAGTGTGAGACAACATGCACTGCTGCAGCTGCTGTGGTCGTCGTACAGGCATGAAGCTAGATGCCCATTGAAATATGGCTCCCACATCCATGCTGAAGTGCATGCACGAATCAAGCGTCAGCTGGATAGGAGTGCGGCACATCAGATGTGGTTTAGGATGTCACGGGCGCACCTGCTCGGAGACGCCGGCCTTGGCAGGGCACACCATGCCGCCCCACATGGGAAAGTAGATGAACCAGGAGCACCCGGCAATGAGCAGCGCCATAACGCCCATCCACTTGTACGAGTCGTAAGCTGTGATGGAGCCCGCCGTGAAGAACGCTGCCTGCACAACAACAGGCCGCGCAGTCAGCATGTGCAAGACTGGACCACATATCGATTGCTGCTGCGGGGAACACTGCTGCTCACGCGCTAGGACATGAATTGAGTCGGCAGCGCATCGCGGCGCAAGCAGGCCAGCTCCTGGCTGCGCCCTGGTTCGGAGCTGGAAATGCAGCACCCTGAGAAAACAAATTCCCTCGTCAGGCGCGCACCTGGGTGATGGCGCCGCCCAGGTTGCCGCCCGCGCCGACGGCGCCGCAGATGAGGCCCAGGGAGCGGCGGGAGATGAAGGGCACGACGCCGTACACGGCGCCGCAGGTGCCCTGAACGGAGTGGGGGGAGGACTTTTAAAATAAAGCAGCTCACTAAGCTGCATCGTCAATTTGTGGACCCAGGAAGGAACGATTGAGGCGCTGCCGCAGCGGTATTGACCCCAATCGGTTGGGAAGTGCGCTGTGGGCTTGATACGCTGTCGGTTGTCATGTACACCTCGACGACTGGTCAGCGAGGATCCTGACCAGCCTGAGCACCTGGAACTTCGATGCATCAGGTCCACGATTGGGCAGCCAATGCAGCTCTGCGCACCTGGATGAAGATGGAGAAGACCACGACCATGGCCATGGTCCTTGCGAAGGAGTCCTGGCTGGTGCCCAGGATGATGCAGAAGGATGCGCCGATCGACATGCACAGCCACAGCCACCACAACCGGCCGCGAATGCCCCAGCGTTTGGCGGCCCAGTCGGAGATGAAACCACCTGCAGCACTTCCAGCAGTGTTGTGTTTCAGCAATGGGTCGGCAGCTCTTGTGATTGAGAGAAGCGCAGTATGAGATGAGTGAAGTGGCAAGAACTCGTGGCGAAAACTCGTGGCGAAAATTCGCAGCTGAGCATGCAGTCAGAGTCCGACAGTGGTCGATCTACAGCACGTCCTGGCTGTGCTCAGGGGAAGCCGCAGCTGCGTGCGCCATCTCACCGGCGGGGCGCGAGAAGAAGTTGAGCAGGCCGAAGATGGAGGCGAAGTTGCCGGCGGCAACGATGCTCTTATCGAACTGGCCCTGGAGGTACGGCGCCAGGTTGTTGTCCACGGTGAGCTCCACGCCGAAGGAGAAGCCGTACAGCGCCATGCAAAGCCAGGTGCGGTAGTTGCTGCGCGGCAGCAGACTGTGGCGTCAGCACTGAGTATTGGCGGGTCTGCGGCTGATAGGACCCTCCTGGACTGTCAGCAGACCTGATGGCACAGCTGGAAGAGACGCAGCGAATTGTTCACAGCAGGCATCAAGCATGCTGCCCACTGTCGTGCGGAGCACATGCACGACGGCAACTTGGAGACACTCAAGAGCCAGCTAAAGCTGAAGCCCGCACCTGAAAGCAACGATGAACTCCCTGCCGGTGCTGGGCTTGTCCTTGCGGCCGACCTTCCTCAGATCCGAGTAGTTACCTGCAAAGCAAATGCAAGCACATGAGCAACTGACTCCATGCCTGTGAAGACCTCGCGTGCAAGCGCTGTCTCCTTGCCCCTTTTGAGGCACGCAGCATGCTGTTGCGTCGTAACGCGAGTCGCACCGTCTGGCAGGTCGGTGGCGGCACACATGACGAGTGCGGCGATGATGACATGGCAGGCGCCCGGCACGAAGAAGGCCCAGCGCCAGGCCTCGAACTCGGGGACGTTGTGCTGGATGGCAGTGGTCAAGTACGGCATGATGATCTGCGTGGCGCCGCCGCCTGCATTCAGGCAGTGTTGATCATTAGTTGCGCAGGAGGGTCGGGTTCAAAGTAAAAGGACGGCGCTGCAGGTGCTGATGCAGCCTGCGAATGCATGAGGCAGCACAGTGTCTGCGTGTGATCCAGGGGACGCACCCATATTCCCCCAGCCACCGGCGAAGGCGTTGGCGGTGCCGACGACGTTGGGCGAGAACATGATGGAGCTCCAGAACTGGCAGCACACAAAGCACGCCAGGCCGAAGCCGATGCAGCAGCGCACGATGATGAAGCCGGTGCTGCCTGTGACCATGCTCATGAGGAACACTGCGCGGAGTGAAGAGCAGCAGGTCGGTTGTCGGCAGTGCAGTTGACAATGTTTACACCAGGCGCAGCGTTGGGCTGCGGCACGCGGCAAAGGAAACCCTGAAACTCTAGCGACGCGCACAGCGATGCTGAAATTTTCACTGGCATGCAATCAGCAGTCATGCGAGACTCGTGATGGCGAACGTCGCATACCTGGGCAAGAGGTGAGGCTCAGAATCATGATGTGGCCCATTCGCGGACCGAAGGCGTCCACAAAGGAGCCCATGGCGATACGGGAGAAGCATGTTCCTACATTCACCAGATGAATGAGCTTCAGGTCGGAACTGTGCAAGTGCGATTCACAGTCGTGCAATATCACCAGCGGAAAGAAAGGGGCAACGAACTTCCAGTGTACGGGTGACCAGCCAGTTATGTCAATACCGGTGATGGACGCGATGGCGGCGCCGCTGGCCTCCGTGCGCGTCAGGTTGATGTCCTGCCGGATGACTGCAGCGCAGCACGAGTGCAGCAGTCGGATAGGGCGACAGTGGGGCAATTGGATGCCAAGGCACCACTGACCAGCAAGCCTACAATTGCTCTGCAGGTGCGATCGCAAGGGCGGCAGCCGTTGCTGAAACATTAAACTGCCCGATCTGCATGCCGGATCGCTGGCATCCCAAAACAAATGAGCAAGCTGTGAGCTACACACGCACGTGCATCACGCGAGCCTTGTGGCCACAACTGGCCCAATGCCCTGAGCAGGTGCAGCGGCAGCTGCTGCGGCTATGCACCCGGGGCGCTTCATAGGAGAGCATGCATGTGTAATACAGACCAGACGATGTGGTCCTCCCGACTAGGACATGCAGCTCCTGCGCCTTGGTCGGATCACCGCGCGTTTGGAGAGTCAAATTGCATCCAATTTTGTGGAACCTCAAGAGTCTGTCAGAGATTTGGAGCATCGGAAAGACAGAGAAGAGACTTACTCGAGATCAGCGGTGCCGCGGCGAAGGTGCTCAGGAAACTGCAGTGCAACAGCAGGAGGACTGAGAGCAAGGGCAGACTGACGAAAGCACTGAAGCAACGACCGCAGGCAAGCGGTCAGCCATGATATGCCAGTGAGATCTTTACCTTGTGAAGAATGCCTGCGCGCAACAAGGATGACACGGTGTGAGCTACACAAGCACAGCGATGCACAACCCTGGAAACCACACACCCGGCGCAGTTCACACGGCACTCACCATCCAGTTGATCTGGAAGCTGAGCATGTGCGGCGGCATGAAGCTCCATAGGCGCAGCTCTTTGCCCTTGTGCTCGCTACGAGCAGGCACAACAGGCGTCAGCATGTTTCCTGCGAGTCGTCACAGTCGCAAGCAGCAAGAACATTGAATAACGTCGATCCTCGTGCCTGTCAACCGCCATATGGAACTTGCGCAGAGGCGGCTCATCGTCATCCATGGCTCCAGTCTCGTAGCCCTCCTTCGCAGGCGGCATACCGGGCGGGGCTGCTGCCATCTTGCTGCTCACAGTGTTCACTGTTAGCTACTGTGCTGGCGCGCCGGCGCGGGAGAGAAGGGTCGGGGCAATATTATTGGCTTCAGCAAACTGTTCTCGATCAAACGCAGCGGCCCGATCGCTTGCTGCGCCTGGAGTTGGCACGCTGCAAGTGCGGGCAATGCGAGCTCTCGAACCCCAGCGGCAGGCAAGGCTGCCTGTGGACAGACGCTGAATGAACACCGGATGCTGGCCGATGAGAATGAAAAGTGTTGCTCCGAGTGCTGTGGGTGTGCGACTTTGGATCGTTCAACACAACAGCGCACAGCCAAGAACTGGCGAAGGGGCGCGTGCAACCTCCGCAAACCCTAGAATTTGTTACCTCCAGCTGGCAAAGAGTCACAAACCTCGCCGCGTTCCTGCCCTTGTTCATGTGGCGGGAAACGAGTTCCGGACCTCCTTCGATTACGCGCATCCCGAGCCAACCCGGTGCAACCCGCGTGCTCATCTGGGGAACATCACGTCCTTACCACCACCCCTGCTGTGGCGCAACCGGTACTGGGTCAAAGTGGGGGACCTGGGTGCGCCAACGTGCATGCTGGCCCCCGCCGCCGCCATAGCTTCGGTGCGGCGGAGGCAGCAACAGCGGCAGAAGCAGCTCGCAGTAGCAGCGGCGGCACTGGCAGCTGCAACAGCGGTAATAGCCCATGCCGCCGCCATCGCTGCCGGCGGCGATAGATGCTGCCGATAAAGCAGGTACCACTGCGCACGCGGGCAGCAGATGGCGGCTAGGACTGTCTCCGAGTAGCACTTGCACATTGACCCCAGCCGGGAAAATAACGACTCACAGCTGGCACTACAGAAGCAGCAGGTAGCGGTGGCACGCATTTGTCCTGCTGTGGGTTGGCCCTGGGCCATGGCTGGCGTCCATCGTGCGCAGTGTCTTCGATCGTAGGATTCTCTGTCAGCGTCAGCAAGCGGCAGCGGACTACCGTCCAATGTGTGAAGATGTCTCAGACGCCTCAAAGCTAACGGCGGGTTCTTCAGGTCTCTCTTCAGCACGCACCGCTAACCCTTGACGCAGTCCGCCGCTCATTTCACGCCAGCGGTTGCCCTTGCTGATCACGCATTGGTAGTACCGCCTTCTTGCTACGCTGAACAGTGCTGCGATCTGAATGCCATACTGGATGACTGTCACCGGCGTCGCCGTCTGCTGAGCAGCATGCAGGGAGTCAGCTTGGAAGCCTTCCCCGAGGTCTTCGTCAGAGCAACCACCGCCGCTCTCTCGATACGGATGTTGCCGCTGCCACCGCACTCCTGAGTGTCGGCTACGTGTGATCGCTCCTCTGGTCGTGTTCATATTTGATGCAGGCTAACATGCGCAATTAGTTGACGTGCAAGTGCCGGCAAAGGCAAGTGTCGGCAAAGACAATAATGCGGCATGCGTTGGCTTGTGAGCAGAACGTCTGTCTCTGCTGAACATGGGTAGGGGCTCGTCAAATGTCCAACGAAGTTCGAGGAGTCAGTTTTCTGTCCGTCTGAGGCGTACACCACATGCATAACGACCGGCTTCTCGATCGTATTTCCAGTGACCACTCCATAAAACATCCCGCCTTCAGCCCAGTGTCGTCTGTCTGTAACGGTAATTCCGCTGACGCAAGCGCCGCAGAACACTCCTTTTTAATGGCGCGTCACTGCTGGGGCGCACAGGGAGCGCCGTGTCATCAGAGCCTCTTTCCGAGCCATATTTCAATCACCGTCGCCCCACACATCATCCTCCGGGTTTTGCAGCTTGCCGCTCTGGAAATCCATGAAGGCCTGCACGCCAGCACAGAACTTCGTCATTAAGATGCCGTCAGCAGAAATATGCGGAGCATGTCAATCCCGGACATGACTGTGCAATTGATGGGGTGTGTAAAAATTATGTCGCCGCACCTGCTGGATCTCGGCCTGGGTGTTCATCACGAAGGGACCGTACTGCACATAGAGAAAGGGAAGGTCAGCATCCCAGACGCCCATCACATGCAGACCGAGCAGAGCACAAGTGAATCACAATGATGCCCGTTGCGGGATGTAAGGTCTGGCAAAACTGCCGACCAGGTGCTCCAAGACGCGGCAGTGATACAGGATCGACGTGACAGCGGGCAGACCTGCACGATGGGCTCGCCAATGGGCTGGCCGGCGACCAGCAGGAACTTGATGCCGCCCGAGCCACCCTCCGCCACCACCTTGTCGCCTGCGACGGCATTTATATATGTTGGTCACAACGAATCCACTACTCGTGGGAACATGGCAGCGCAGCTGCGTTTTGCAAAATTATGGCTTCAGGGGCAGGGCCCATTGATGGACTTCAGCTGCCGGCCCGGACTGAAGTCTACTGAGCAGCGGATGCACAGCAGCCTCCAAGCACATCGCTGCACCTTCTGCGCTGCTGCTGCAGCAGCCGCAACGTAATGCGCATGGAAGTCCGAAGGCTGCGCATTCAGATCTCCTCGCAGCCGCAAAGGACAGAGGGCTGTGACGCACCTTCCCCCATGACGAGGTTCTGCTCCGGGCGCGCCTTGGCGCCGCCGATCTTGCCGGCGCCCTCGTACACGTAGCAGAAGCCATTGTACGACTCCGGCACCTGGCGCAAGGAAAGCAAGAATTACAGAAGCGCTTCGACGAGTGATCCCTACAGAGATGACAGGGGTCCATTCTGACGCCTGAACACTTGGTAACGCAGCTGCGTCCGGACGCGAAGTGATGGCCATGAGGGTGACCAAGCCTGTGTGTTGCGAGTAAGCAGCACACCGGCTGGGAGAAGGTGGCGCCCTCCGCGACGTGCACGTCCAGGAGCATTCCCGGGTTGCGCATCTGCAGCAGCATAGCGGCGGCGCATCAGCAGGAGTAGCAGCAGACGGATTGCACATCTTTGCAGGGAACGCTGTAGGAATGATTATAGGTTCGACGACCGAGTGCACCTTGCCCCTGATCTGCGACACGCGTTCAGGCGAGAAGCGGCGATGTGCAGCAAACGCAGCAGGGTGCTCTGCAATGACTCCATACAGCGTCCGGCCTCATGCGGTGAGAATCCATGGCCACGGCAGTTCGCAGGGACGATGCAGGGTGTGGCGGTAACCGCACCTTAATGGGGCCCTCGGCGCCGTATGACTCGCCGGCCATGACGCGCACCTTTACGCCGTCCTTCTCCACGCTGGGAATCTCACTGGCCTGGTAGTCCTGGTACCTGTGCCGTAACAGACCAGACGCAATCAGATGAGGACGGGACTACCATTGATATGCCAATATGTTCCAACCCTCAATTGGCGTGAACGCGCCGGCAACACGATGCTCCATCAGGTAGACAGCTGGCACGCACCTCGGCTTGACCATTTTGTGCTTCTTGGGCAGGTTGATCCACAGCTGGAAGCCTGCGTGCAGGGAGCTGAGATTGTGTCTCAGCATGTCAATCTTTCAATCATTGAGAGTGTGTCTCAGCATGGCAATCTTTCAATCATGCAGTCAATTCTACCTTATCCCAGCATACACTTGTGAGTTAGGTTCGTACCATGTAACAAACTCATGCTGTCGTCGATTACTGGCATCTGCGAGCACGCACAAGTTGGTCTCATGGGCTGCATTGCTTCCTCAGAGCAGATAATTGATAGCGCCCCCGCCCGGCATGCCGCCTGCAAAGGAGGGCTACAAGACTGGGGCCATGGATGAGGATGAGCCGCCTCTGCACAATTTCGAGACGGCGGTCGACAGGCACGAGGATCGAATGTTCTTGCTGCTTGCGACTGTGACGACTCGCAGGAAACATGCTGACGCCTGCTGTGCCTGCCCGCAGCGAGCACAAGGGCAAAGAGCTGCGCCTATGGAGCTGCATGCCGCCGCACATGCTCAGCTTCCAGGACAACTGGATGGTGAGCGCCGTGTGAACTGCGCCGGGTGTGTGGTTTCCAGGGTCGGGCACCACATGGCTTGCAGGGCTCGTTCCAGATTCTCATTGATTAGATTAGACAAGCGGGCATGTCACGTGATTCGACACCGGACGCTCGCACCTCAGAGTGAACGATGCCACGGCCCGCTGCAACATGAAACAGCGCACGACTTCGAAGCGTGTTGAAAGAGTGGAACAGAGCCACCTGCCGGGGTAGGGAGTCAAACATGTAGGGGAACAGAGGCACACACAGCGCACGCAGCCATAGAACAATTTTTTCGCAGACTGCATGTGTAGGTACATGAGAACAAACAGCAGCAAAGCACACAAGCGCACCAGTCATCCACTGCACGCCGCCTGGTCCGATGACGCCCTGGAGCACCGGGAAAGGGCCGCTGGTCAGCCGAGACTGTGAGCTAGGATCTCTAGTCCTCCTGCTGCACAATATCCATCCATCATTCTGTACATCATCGATTCTGCAAGAAGCAACAAGGCAGACGCACGTGGTTGCCGACGTGGTCGTGATGTTCCATCTTGCCGCTCAGCATGATGGAGCAGGTCTCGAAGCCGCGGTGCGGGTGGTCCGGGAAGCCCGCCGTCGCCTCGTCCGGCGGCATTTTCAGCTCGTCCTGCACATGAGAGTAGCCTCAGCCGCTTCAGAGGAATCCTCATATTCCTCAGCACATCCGGTGGGGATATGTGAAGCCCGCAGTCGCGTCATCCATCGGGCTCTCCAGCTCGTCCTGGGAGAGGTTTAGTTCATTCTAGATTGCGACTTGTTGAGAAGCGTGCTCCTCACAACCCCAGGAGCATCACGGTTCACAATCCTGCGTCCAAGCAAGCACGGACAAGGACAGGAGCAGCAGTCAAGTGTGGAAGCGCACCAGCATGAGGAAGGGGTCCAAGTTGCGCAGGGCCTGCGCATCGATGACAAGGACTGCTTGATGCATTTCAACCTCAGACTTCACCAGACACAATAACAAGTAAACACACGAGGTGGGAGGGAGGTGCCCCGAAAAATGCGTACCCCAGTGCCGATGGTGCGGCAGATGCGCACGCCCGCGCCCTCCATCTGCTTCTGCCCCTGCACCACCTGCGGCCAATGGGAGGATGTTTGAGAGCGGGTCTTCCACAGGAGGTGCCCTGTAGATGCCCTGTATTGTGTGCGACGAGGCAGGCGCCATTGCCGCGGCATGCTGGGGTGTAGCGACGCCACTGACACCGCCGTGCTGGCTATGGACCAAGCCATCAGTGTGGTGCATCTAGCAATACGCTTCTCACCTGCTTCACAGAGCGGATGCCCGCCATGGTGGCGGTGTCGGCGGTCGCCTGTGTACCCACACGGCGCGCGCGGCTGTCGTCCCAGTTGGCTGCGGGGCTGCGCAGCGGCGACGCGCCCGAACCAGTGCGGAGCGAATCGGCGGCGCGTACCGTGCGGGCGGTGCGGGACGCGAGGGTGTTTGCGGCAGCGGTGCGGTTCTGCAGTGCGCCCAGCAGCATGTAACTGGCGCCTGCGTCGGCAGGAAATTTGTTCACGGCCAATAGGGCAGTATATTACCGTATGTGAGGGCTAATTGTCGCTATCAAAACGCGAGAGCTTTTTTCAGCAGTTGCTTATGCTGCACCTAGGACTGGTGCATTTGCAGCGGGTGACCAGGTCATATCTTGCCGCGAGGGAAGATGTCATAGCTAAAAGGCAAAGGCCGACAAGTAGTAGCGTTGCAGGTGCGGGGAGACTATGCGAGGAACCAGCTGAGCTGCGGCGGGGACGAGTCTCCAGAGTGTCTGTATGTGCACCTGCAGAAGGTCAAGGTTGGGACATCATGCACCAGAATCATGCACGGCGCATTCAAAACGCAAAGAGCTCGATGCAACAGGTACTTTCAGGATAGGTGTCCAGGAGCTGACACACTGATCTGTTTCGCGGTTGCGCGTGCATGCATGATGGCCGATCGAGGTTGCAACGCGGGTAAGAGCGGCGAACCTTCTCGCACTGCGGCGCGGTCGTGCGCGCCGGTGTTGCCGGCGAAACTGTGGAAAACCTGCAATGGCAACGTCGCTGGGTGTTGTAGAGCGATCGAGACTCTATTATGATACTTCGCTCCGCCCTGTCGTAATGAGGTGCGACGCTACGGGTATCGGTAGCGCGCGAATCTTCATGACAGAAAAAACCCTACACGCCCGTAGCTGCCGCTAGCTTCCGCCAGGAATTTCTTGAGCTCTCGGAAGCCAGTCAAGTAGGCCAGCTCACTGAGGCGATCGCCAACGAGGTGCAATCACCTGTTTACGCAGTACTTCTGGCAGCAGCGACCCATCCTGCATCTTTGCCGCCGTGCAGGCTAAGCGCGCGTACGTGGCACGTGAACATAAGAAGCTCACACTCACTCGGCACCGCTGCCTCGACCCGTCTGCGTTTTTGCCGACGGTCTCTGATTGCGGCGTTTGACGTCGCCCTGTGTGGTACGTAGTATCGCATGCTCGTTGAAAACTCACAAATGCATGATCTGTGACGTCAATAGTACCCAACTAGCCATGTCTGGCGCACCAGCGGCCTTTTTGCGGCCTGCTGCGCTATTCCTTGCCTTGATCTGATTACACGCAGGCTAGACGCTTCGGCCTTCTCATCTTCGCAGAGATGTGGTGCTCACTGCTTCGCCAGCTGATCCTCCGACATCTTTGCCAGCTGGTCCTCCGATATAAGGAGGAGGTGCCACAATATTGCACCATTCTTGCTACCAGGTGCAGCGTCGAAATCAACACAGCGTCTCAAACACCGCCCATCAACGCCTCCGCACAGTATCCGGCGGGCAGGCAGGTAGACAGGCCTGCGGATCCAAGACACGGCAAGCGTCCAAAGCGTTCAAGGCCCCATGACCAGTGGCAGCCCTGGCGAGGAGCCGGCACGCCGGTCGCCGCGAGCACTCGCAAACGAGCACTCGCCGGTGGGCCCGAGGCGGTCGGACCCCACAGCAATAGCGCTGACGCGTCAGTCGGCAAACTCCGCCACCGCTGCTGCCGCAGACCGTCTGACGAACGGCCACGCCTCAGCGCCGCCGCGCTCTGACTTGTCGACTGCATCAGTGCCCAAGGTAGGTCCCTCCATTCCTGAGCTCCGCATCTTTCCGTTTCGTGCCCACATGCGCACGCCGCTCGTGCTCAGGCGTGGACTACCCTCGCAAAGGTCACGGTTCTGAACGGCAGCAGCTGTCTGCCACACAGCCATCCGCAGCGGTGCGGCCTGCAAAGTACCGATCAGGCAGTGTTGCAGAGCACGTGATGTCGAGCACAACAGCACAAGGCGCAGCTGCATCCAAAAGAATGTGCCTGTGGAACTTCCACGATATCTGGCGCAGGTGGCGCAGCCCTCGCGGCCGTCTCAATCTCCTGCCGTTGGAGCCGACCCAGCCAGCACAACATGCGGCTGGCCAGACCAGGTAAGTGTGGCACACTGCAATGATGCAGTGGATCTGCAGCGTGCATGTCAGGACCGCTGGATGCAATGCCGGCCCTTTTTGCAATTCAAGATGCCTGCTCTGCACCGGAGCGACTGCTGGGACAAAATGTTCTGGGATGGATGCTCGTGACTAATGGACGTAAAACCCTCTTCGACCAGACGTTGTCGCCCATGCAGGACCTCACGGACCTGGCGGACCGCATGGCGCACAGCATCCAGGTCAAGGACCGCTACCGGCATTTCAAAAAGTACCAGATGTGCTTCACAGGTGCTGTTTGCACTGGAGTGTTTTACCACTTGTGTAAGGTTCGCAAGAGTGCAGCAACATCTGCAAGCTGCGGCATGGTGGCAAGGCGCGGCCCTGGTCGTCGTAGGACATCTGCTGTGCAAATAGCAGGATCTGACCTCTGCACCTGGTTCAGAGCTGCAGAGGAGGGCAGCGTGCTATCGTCCTAGCTCTCCTGCTTTGCAGTTTCAACAGGAGCAGGCGCGCCTTGTGGGAACAACTTGGGCCGCCTTCGATCGGGAGGATGTCAACTGTGTCACTCGCCAGACTCGGTGCAGCGCCAGACGTCTTCACTGCATGCTGCAGGGCGGCAGGCGGTGGCGTGGCTGCTGGAGAACGCGCAGGTGGCGCGAGACGAAGCCGAGGCCATCCACATCGGCAACGCCATGCTGCAGCTGGGCCTGCTGCACCACGTGGTGAGCCGCATCTTCCATGCCGTACTATTTCTGCGTAGAATTGGTGGCTGCTTGTGAACAGCATCCACGGCCCAAAGGGAACTGCTGGAATCTCGGCCGCCGGAAGGCGCAGCCCCGGCATGCTCAGTCTGCGTCCATGGCCAGGCCGCGCCAAATGAGGCGGCACAGCAACAGCCTGTGAGCTTCCTGGCGCCGTTGTCACGCAGCTGTACAAGCACCCGTTCGAGAACCGCAGCCACTTGTACCGCTTCGATGGCGTGGGCCCGGACCACGACTTGGATGCGTCATCGGATGACGACCATTCGCACCAGGGCTGGTGCGCTGCCCGACGCCGCAGCTGCAGGATTGACACAGCTTGATAGCGTGATCTGCATCGTGTACAGCCTATCTTCCTGTGCATGATCGACATGATCGCTGTCTGCTCCTGGATAGGTGCCCTTCCTGCTGAGCCGCATTCAGGTGTATCCAATCAAGTGCCTTGCGCCTGCCGCAGGAACATGAAACTGCGGTCGACGAACAAGGCGGGCTGGACGCCGGGCCAGGAGATCACGCGGCTGCAGCGGCGGGCAGCCAGCACAGCGGCAGAGGCGCAGGTAGGACTCAGAAGCATGGCTTGATGCCGGGCTGCCGCCAGCGATCGATCCCTGTGCGTGTGTCACGCTACGCTCTCGAGATTCTCTGCAGAACTGCGCCCTGCTGCAAGGAGGATCTAGTGCAGAGGTGAATACAGCCCTCGAGAGCTCTCCTTGCAGGTGCTGCGGGCGACCGACGGTCTGCTGCACGAGGGGCAGATGCGGTTGGCGCGCAGTCACCGTGCCCTTGCGCGCCGCCTTGATGCGGTGCGATTCTGCGACCTGTGCGCACGATGCCTGCACTCCTAGAAACAAGGTTTGAAGCAGCTTTGCCTAGGTAGTGGCAGAAGTCCTGGGCAGTGGGGTTTTGCCGCCCGATTTGGTGCACAGTCAGGCAGCAGCGCCTGCACAGTCAGCACCTCTGCCAGCTCGAGACAATAGCAAGATTTGGTCTCTGCACTGTGCGACGGCAATTTGCGAAGCATCCTTGTGACTGCCGGAAGGCATACGCGCTCGGGCAGCAGGGTTTCGGAAGCTGCCAGGCTCATGCGAGCATGCATAGTGAGCTCAGCCAGAACACAGCACGCATTTCACAGGTCCATCATTGCAGCGAGTCATACTGTCAGCTGCCGAAACCCAGCTATCTGAGCATCTGAGGGGCCGAGCCTTGCTCGCAAAGTGGTGCCACGAGCACCAAGTCGCATTCGATGTCCCTTACGTGACATGCTTGCATTCGGAAGGATGTGTGCCGAGACACATTTCGGGTCCTGGATGGAAGAGCTTTGAAGCATCCTTAGTTGACTGGGTTCCAATCTCGGGTCAGCCGGTGAGTGCACCCTGTAGACGCGCGTGCCAGTCCTTCGCCTCAGCTCTGTGACACCACGAAGTACTGTTTTAATCGAATCTTTGCAAGCTGCATTGCAATCGAGCACAATCGCACTGGCTGCTTCACCCACAGAACGTGTTCATAACCATCTGGCGCCCCACAGGTGGTGGGCGTGCAGGAGCGCACACAGTTCAACACCGCAGTTGTGGCGCTGCTGCAGACGGCAGCGCTGCTGCTGCTGGTGCTGTTGCTGTACTGCAACGGCGGCAGCGGCGGCGAGGTTGGGGGCGTCGGCATGGGCCACGACGGCCGCCTGTGGCTGCCAGTACGTGGCTCAGTGTTGCAATGGGCTGGCTTCCTACATGGGGCTTATCATCTGCTCCTTGATACATTCTGCTGCGCTGATGCGATGCTTGCGGTGCCGTCTGCTGGTTCTCCCTGTCCTGTCTCAGCACCCTTCCGACTGCCCTCGAGCAGGCGCTGGCGCTGCTGCCGGCAGTGCCGCTGCTGTTCTACCTGTGGGAGGAGTGCTGCCGGCCCGGCCGTCGGCGCGCTGCCGCTGCCAACGGTGCGAACTTTTGATATCTTCATGACAACGTGCTTGAATTTTGCAAGGCTGGGAGTGCAATCCTCCGGTACTGCTGCAAAGTGCAGGCCTGCCACGCCAAGCTACAACATATGCGCTCAGCTGCGCGTTGTTACCCTGAAGCAACAAGATGTACAGAGCCGATGTGAGCTGTTCATCCCTGAGCGCAGCTGCAGATGACGAGGGCGGGCTCAGCGAGGCGCTGCTGGGCAACGCGCCACACTTGGACAGCGACCACAGCGGCAGCAGCCGCAGCGGCGGCGACGACGGCGACATGTTCTTCAGCGACGAGTGCGGCACCAGGCCGCCTTCCTCCGCCACGTCGGAGCACGTGAGCAAGTTCGTCTTATGCTGACACAGCGTGCCGCCGAAATGCTGCTCTGACGGAGTCGAAAGGGGGACGTGTCATGTAAGCGACGAGTGCGGCACCAGGCCGCCCTCCTTACGGAGTAGGTGAGCACTCCCTGGATAATCGAGGCCGAAACACCAGCTAGCACGACGCACGAGCCTGCTGCTCGGCGAGCAGAGCGCTGGCTCGGCTGATCGCCTGCACGTGGCGGACGCTCACCTGGCAGAGGGCCGCATTCGACGAAACAGCATCCGTTCTTGTGTGCAGAGCCTTGAGTCGGCTGCCGGGCCGGATGCGCCGGACGCCAGCTTGTTTGAGGGGTGGCTCCCGATCGACTCGTAAATGCGTCTAGCACTTTTGCATTCAGTTACTGTGCGCAGAGCCACAAGCCGGCCGATGTGCCGGATGTGCCAGACGCCAGCCTGTCATGTGGCTGCTTCCAATCGACATGTATCGGAATGCCTTGTGCGCAGAGCCACGAGTCGGCTGACGGGCCGGACGTGCCGGACGCGAGCTTGTTTGAGGGGTGGCGGGATGCGCCGGGATTGCTGCGCCTCAAGCCAGGCTTGCGGCAGCACCTCACCGACGGCAGCGACCCCTCGCGCATACCCCTCAACACCGCCACGTAAGCCATGCACAAGCTGTTGACGATTTTAAGCTATTGAATATCGAAAATGGCAATCAGTGCGCCAGCTCCAGTTCAAGCCGAGCGTGCGGCAGCACCTCGCCGACGGCGGCGACCCCTCACGCATACACCTCGACACCGCCACGTGAGTATCCGGAGGTTGCAAGGTCGGCATTGGGTCTGGGAAGTTGGTGCAATGCACACCTGCAGGATCAGCTGTGCCCATGTCGACCAGGGGTCCGTCGGCCTGCACAAGCAGCACAGTGATACAATGCATGGCAAGTCAGTGACCTCTTGCCTGCAAACTCAGTGCACGAATGCTACTTGTACTGTGGCGCAGGTCCATCCGGTTCGAGACAGACCGCTTTGTAGGCTCGGCGGCCATCTGGGTGCGCGACCTGCCGTCAGCGCCAGAGGGGCTGTTCGGCGGCAAGCGCCGCCGCAGCCGTGTCAGCATCCAGGGCCAGTTCAAGTGCGGGCTCCTACTCATCCTGTGTTTAGCGTCCAGCGCATCAGGAAACTCTTCGACATGTGAACTGCGTTTGTGTGCTCGCTCTTGACGCGAGGCACTTTGGCCTGAAGTAGAGGAGAAGAGGAAGCAGAAGTAAAGGAGAACAGGAAGAAGGAGGAGAAGAGGGAGAAGAAGAAGTAACAGTTGCAGCCCGAGTCAGGCTGGTTGTGGCGTGAACGAGTCAACTCTTGCTGTGCGCAGACAGCGCATCTGCATGGAGGACGTGATCACGGGGCAGGAGTTTTCCCGCTCCACGAACATGCCCGCCCGCTGGCTGGTGGACCAGGTGTGCCTTGGCATTGAGACGACGTGTCAAAGTCCATGCAACACACGTGGTACTTGTGCGACCGTACATTATGATCATGTGTGCACTGTTGCAGGCAAGGCCCGCTCCCTGTTTGTGCATGGGTCAGGCGCGGTGACTGATTATCGTGCGTGGACAGCTCCACTGAATGCCTGCAACCTCGAAACCTGTTCTTTTCAGGTCCATATGGACCCTTTCAATCACACCAACGCAGGTGCTGGTGAAGGTGGCACGTTTCATCAACCACGGCGTGGACATCATCGCTGCTTTATGGTTCCAACCAAGACCCGTATTGAGTTCCTCTTGTTGCCGCCGTAGGTGCTGGTGATGGTGGCGCGCACCATCGACCGCTGCGTGCAGCTCCGGCATTCAAAACAAGCCTCTTTCGAAATCAAGTCGTGTCCACACATCGGCACATGTGCAGGTGCTGGTGAAGGTTGCGCGCGCCATCAACCGCAGCGTGGAGATCGGCGACATGTCGGCGCCCTCCGTCCTTGTCCCCGTCGTCGCCATGGCCCAGGTGATTCAACTAAATACCTTGGAATCGTAGCAGGTTTGCGGTCACATTCCTGCTTATGTGTCACATGTCGGCGCCCTCCGTCCTCGTCCCCATAGCCATGGCCCAGGTGAATGCACTTCTGCGGCATGGCGGCAGACCTGCAACACACGCTCCCCTTGTTTTGGCCCTGCAGTGACATGTCGGCGCGCTCTGTCCTCGTCCTTGCCATCGCCAAGGCCCAGGCACATGCGATCCATTACAGCGGATCGGCGACAAGCGGCCCTGTCAGCTCTGGTCCTCCCAGCGAGGCGGCCAACTACACTGCTGCTGTTTGGAGCAGCTGGACCTGCGTGGCTCGACAGCCGACGTCCACCTACTGCCCGCGGCTGCTCTCAGCTCGAGGGCTTGAATGCGACTGGCTGACAATGTAGCACCTCACGTGCAGGGCTTTGTGGTCAGCGAGGCTGGGCAGCAGCCTGACCTGTTCGGCGAGGACACCGAGGACGCCCGGCTGCTGGGCCCGCAGTTCCAGGAGCCCAGTGGTGAGACTCATTCCTTGTCAGCAATCAACTTGAACTTCATGTGATATCATGTACATTGATGATCAGGTTGATACTTGCCGCAGCCACCCTCCTGGACCGACCGCACGGCTGTCGGGGCCGCAGTTTCAGCAGCCCAACGGTGCATGGATCGTCGCGACCCTAAAACCCTAAAACCTCTTGCAAGTGTGGACTCCTTTGATGCTTGCGTGGACAGCTCATCAACACCAATACACGCAGGACCCAACCATCCGCTTCGCCCTCAGCGCGTCTGAACTCAGCTGCAAGGGCCTCCTGGAGATTTGCGGCGAACGCGACAGGCAACTGCAGACACTGACATGAGCGTTGTCCCTGGTCTGCAGGCGCGCCGGCTTCGGTGGACAAGCGCAAGGCCTACTTTGGCAATGCGGACAACCGACGGAAGACGTTCTTTGAAACGGATAAGGTGAGACTCGGCCCCACCGCCATCGCCTTGTCATCATTCGCCCCTTGCAGCCATACGCCTGTCGCGTTCCTCGCATCTCTGGCCCCTCTTGCCTGCCATTATGTGCCCTTTGAGAATGCTGGCCGTCTCGCGGTCGACCTGAACAATAACCATAAGCTTTGAGCGCACTGCAGCGCTATGGAGCCCAAAACAAAACCCTGCGCGTCTGCAGGTGTACACTTTCCACATCTTCCAGCACCTGGTCAACCTGGGCAAGTACGAGCTGGATCTGTCTGTGTACCGGTGCGCCACCCTTCAATTTGGTCTTTCCTTCCACCTCTGCTGCTGACGGTCACGCGAGCAGATTTGTAGTTCACTTCATCAAGCGCTGTCGCTGCGCCACAAGCACAGGAACTCACGAGTGCATGGCCGCCATGCTGGGTCTGTCACAAGACGAAGGGCCCCCCGGCAAGGCTACCTTCCTATATTCTGCCGCTGCCAGACGGCGCTTCCAACCTCAGCCGAGTGTGCACATTCTTCCCACCGGCTCGATCCAGGGCTTGACGTTTCTCAAACAGCATCCGAAACATGTGCAGGTTCGACCTGGCGCACTACCTGGACGGGCAGCCGCTGCAATTCATGATGCGGCCGCGGGGCGACAAGGCGCACCCTTACTTCGCCTTCGAGATGTGGCACCGGAAGCTGCTGCCCGCTGCCAACCGGTACCATGGCTGAGGATCAGGCGCCATGACTTGGGGTACCTTGGTGTAGGGGCAGGATGAAACATGAGCGTGCGCGGCGCAAAACAGATACTGTTCTGGTGGGCCTCTGGCAGGGTGCCGAAACTCCCCCTGCCGGTACTTCATATGTTTGAGAGTTCGTCACAGCAGCGCAGGGCGCGGGAAATGTTGTAGCGCGGGTGACGCACAGAATCACCCGCACTGGGAACTGTTGTAGCGCGGGTGATGCAACAGACGCACAGAATCACCCGCACGCGTGCGACAAGACTAGTGGTGTCACAGTCTCATGTGAGCGTGCAATCATCAACCGTGTGCCAGCGGCGTCGGTATTGCTTGCAGTTTCTGCGTGGGATAGATTCACTTAGCTATTCTTGGAGAATTGGTTTTAGCCAACGGTGTTGAGTGTAATGTTTTTCCTGTTGATCGAGTGTGTGTGAGGTTGTAGTTCAAGCTGAAAGAGCAAGTAAAAATACTGAAAACATGTGTGCTCCAGTCATGGCTGCAACGATAGGTAATAGGTACCCATCAGTCAGACGTCACACGTACATTTGGCCATGTTCAGCTGCCTCAGGCGCGACACCGCTGGACAGGTACTTGCATGCAAAGAAAGGCATGTGTGGGAGACGCACAGCTGGCAAGACGGTCTGTACTGGCTGGAACTTCTCCGTACGTTTCAACAGAGTCCAACATCATCAATCGTGATGATGCAGCACAGCCGGAGCAACTAGACGTTATTGTCAGAGTTCAGTCTTCTCGCAAGAATAAAATTGCTGCAACGACAGGATGCACAGGCAGATACGGGTTGCTTGCCGCTCAAAATCCATGGCCATCGCCGCAACGCTCAGACGCTCAATTGGTACAAGGTCCCAATTCATGCTTTGCCCGTCGCCTTCTTGGCGGCGTCCTTGACGCCCTCCACGACACTGTCAACGGCGCCCTTAGCTTTCTCAGCCACATCGCTTGTGCCGTCCTTGCCGTCTGCGGAAGCCGCGCCTGTACACCCCAAATACACAATAGACGGTCATGCGGCAGTGATCACTGCGGCACTGTGTCCTGATGAAGCAGTGATGCCATCGTGAGAGTTACCAAACAGCCCAGTGGGAGAAGAGACAAGCAGCAGACCAAAGCTGTTTTGCATCAATTCTGCCCAAATCACTGTGGCCGAGGTGCATACCGCCAGCTGTGATGCCGTGCGCTGCCCCGGTCTTCTCCAGCGGGTTGTTGTTCTTGGGCTTGGCCCACTCGCTGTTCTTGTCGTTCTCCTTCCGGTCTGCGTTCTCACGGACCTCCTGCAGACAGGGCAGGCGCGTGCAGCATTCAGCCAACAGGGCATCCTGCAGCCGTTCAGGCCACGGCAAGCGGAATCGTGCGTGAGTGTCACTCAAGCTGAGCTGCAGAGGTGACACCAACTCAGGTGATCGTCGCTGAGTCTGTAGCAGATTTCTGCGGAGGGAAGACCAGTGCGTTGCACACTGGCTTGTGGAGTGGTTCGGACCTCTGGGTTGTTCACGCGGCCGATGAGGTCGTCCTTCAGGCCCCGGACTGCGACCTTGCGGCGCACTGCAAACATGAAGGCGAATCATCGTCAGTCAATGCGATCGTGCACCACCAAAACGTGCTGACACTGCGAGCGCCCAGAAGCTGCTCAGACGCCGACGCGACGCCGGCACTACGCAGCAGCAACAGTCGTCGAATGCTTCAGATACGAAATCTAACCTGTCAGCTGTGAGAAGCGCTGCGGCCGGGCTGCTGAGGGCCGCGCGGCCGAGATGCACGGGCGGGTGCCGGCAGTCTGCTGGAGCGCCATCATGTTGACTGCTGTCTTGCTCAAGAGACTTTGAGTATATTGGCTTTGGTTGTGAGGCAACAAAAGCAACGAGATTGCAGGTTGTCGTGCACAGTGTTGCGCCTCAAACTCGCCTCGAACTCTGGCCGGGCCTGGCTAACTTCCTGCTGGCTTCAGGCGATGACAGAATCTCGAAGTAGGTGGCATTTCAGACTAGATCAGCAAGTATTCATTGGTTCAATTTCCACTCTCAGTGTGCTCAGTGCGCCTGCCGTCCTGCAACAGCTGCAAGCTGCCGTGATTGACAGTGATTCTGCTGCCGCTACCACGGCAGCAGGCCGCGGACAGCGCCGCCGACGACGCCAATCGCCGGCGCCAGCACCACCGCCGGCACACCCGAGACACGGAGCGCCTGTCCAGCATACTGCAGGGGCGCATGAAGACGAATTTCTATCAAGTCGCTATCAGATCATGCTGCTTCGAATCCCAGAGTCCAACATGGCGCCCAGCTCGTGTCTGGTGCTGCACCGCTTTGCAGCCAGCTGCGCGGCCATGCGTCATGCTGCAACACTGCTGGCAGACCCAGCAGGCGCGAGTATGAGGCGGGGATCAGGGCATTCTAGTGACATCAAGAATCCGTTGAGTGTCTGTGCTTGCAAATGCGCAAGCCGCCAGAGAATGAAGACCCACCTTCTTGATGCCCCAAGTGATGCCGGGCATGATGCCAGTCCGGATGACTGCCTGCGTGCCGATGCGGCGGAAGAACGCATCTGCACACAGGAGAGGAAGGTGTATGAGCCTTCTCCGAATCCTGCGCCTGTGAGGGTCGCCGCAGCGCGCATGTGGTTATGATCATCTTTAAGCGTGTGGAGTGGGCACGAGCATGTCCCCAGATCATGCAGAGCGGCTTGGAAGCCTGCGATGCGGCAGCAAGCCACTGCATTGTTGCACAGCGGCTTCAGACGCCGGTCAACAATGCCTTGTTCTGAAACCCTGGAACTTGTAAAGCCGCCGCACCCGGTCCGGACTTCACGAGGGAGTGCGCGAAGTCGACGAAATTCGCCTCGTCCAGCGCGCCCAGGCTGCCGCCATACACCTCCACCGCCGTCTGCGCATGGCGGCACAGAGCATGTCAAAGCTCTGTGCTTATCGGAATTGCTGGCGGTGGAATGGGCTATGCCTGCCGGGCGCCGTCGCAGGACATCAACGCTGATCGCGCAAGGCATGCACCATTCCTTGGGCGGTAGCGTTGACGGATGCAGAAACGGTGCACCTTGATCTCCTTGCTGGAAGGCGGATCCTGCCACCCCGGCAGCCGCCTGTTGATGATGTTGTAAAGGTGCAGGATAGCCACCTCCACCTGCAGTGCACAGAACACGTGAAATTCACTAAATCCCATTACACCAGCAAAGCAGAAAGCGCCTGTGTGCAGCAGCACCGCCACCATCCACCTGCCGGTCTAAAATAACGGAGCGTTTGGGCTTGAGCAAGGTCGGCGTCTGGAACACTGTGGGCCCCTGTGCTGCTCTGCAAGTCGAGAGCCTGTGCGCAATGACATGAACTGCGCCTGCGAGAACACTGAACTTCCACCACGGTTGGAGATCGTGTTTTTCACCTCGACGGGGTCGAGCCGGCCGTTGTTGTCCTGGTCTACGTGCTTGAACGCCCGGCGCGCAGTCCAAACGAAGAACCAGTGAAAAAGGCCCATTGTGTCAAAGCGCCGAGCCTGCAGATCACCAGCACCTGTCGTCGATATCTCACCTATCCTGAGGGTCCCATGGCTAATGTCTTGATAAGAGGAGGCATGCAGACACGCCAAGCCTTGCCCACCGCTCGGGAACACTAGCTAGCCGGCATTAGGGCACTGTGCCGCCGCTGCGTCCGCTGAGCGGCGGCCTGCAGCATCGTGGCAGGCCGACACACTACGTGTCACATGCAGCGCAGGAGCCGCCTTCAAATGACGCAGAGAGGTGACCGATGCTGCTGAAATTGGCGTGACGCACCGGACGAGCCCCTAATAGATTGGTCAGCCCAGGTCGCCCCTCCGGCTGATGGCTGTTGACCGCCGATAGGCTGGCAGGATCGCGCCGCAGATAGCACACTTCGTCCAACGCAGCGATCGAGTGAAAGTGCATGCGAGTCAGGCGGACGCTGCTGTCTGTCGCCATCACGTGCCAGATGTTGCAATGTACCTTGCAGCTTGATGTGATAGCCGCTTGATCTGCGCAGTGTGATGCAATGAATGTCGCAGGCTACACACACAAAGTCCCTTGCACTCTCGAAACTGGCTGCATCAGCACAGACGTCATGCAGCGATGTCCCTGTGTATATTGCCTAACCTTTAGGCCTTGAGCACAGTGCCTCGACAGTCAAACGGCACTGCAGGGAGAACCAGGTAGATTGGGACGCCTACTGGGTTTCTGAAAAGCGACGCCGCACCGACGGCAGCGGCGGCAGCAGCGAGAGCGCTGGCGGCGGCGACTACAGCAGCGGCAGTAGGGACGGCGCGAGCAGCAGCGGCGAAGCAGACGAAGACGGTGCCGGCGACATTGCAAGTGGCGGCACAGATGTGTCAGACGGCCGCGGCAGCGATGCTGCGGACACTACGCACCCAGGCGGCGGTGCCAGCGTGGATCGCAACATAAACACGGGTGGCGCCGCGGCGCCGAGCAGGGACGCACAGCCGCAGCAGGCAGCAGGCAACGCAGCGCACCAGCAGCTCCTGCGCCGCGCACACAGCGACATCCCGATGGCGGCCGGCCTTGCAGCCGACGAGGGCGATGACGCGTCTGAGTGTTCAGAAACGAGCTCAGAAGCCAGCGTTCCCAGCGATCAGCAAACAGATGATTCGGACGCTGCGCTCCCTGACGATAGCAGCAGCGGCAGTGACGATGAGCAGCCAGCCGATGGCACTGCCCCAGCACCCGCGGGCGGCGGCGGCGCCGGCGGCAATGCAGGCGCAGCCGCCGCAGGTGCAGACGCTGCCGCCGGCAGCGAAGACGACTGGGAGCTCGCTGCTGTGGGGGATCCTCTGGCGGCGCTGCTGGCGGAGGGGCGCCAACCAAACACGGAGGACCTCCAAGGTCCGCATCTGCAAGACGCCTTAAACGACAATGTTGTTTCGTCTTTTTGTGTGCCCGGCTGGCGAACGGTAGAGACGCTTATGTGAGTTCCGGTCCGCCAGTCTCGATCAGTATGCACCAAGCCAAGCCGTCACCACTCGAAATGATGATTTGCTTCCTTCGCTCGTGTGCAGAGCCGCTGTACGCCGCGGCACCCGACGGCACGCACCCGCCGCCGTCAGTGCTGGAGTACCTCCAGAT
>JAABUM010000345.1_pt1 | contig 86718 bp, 73 predicted proteins | sample 5559161 | NCBI WGS metagenome assembly JAABUM01 (sample SAMN10711868, study PRJNA513369) | rock metagenome | isolation source: Antarctica rocks | place: Antarctica: Victoria Land, Siegfried Peak nord
GCACTCGAACAGCGCCTCCGCGACTTCATCGCCTACTACAACCAGACCGCCCACCCCTTCAAGTGGACCTACCGCGGGCGACCCCTCTGCCGCTAACGCGGCACGCATTCCTGCCGCGCTGTACTAGGTAAGGGCAACATTCGCGCGGGCATGGGTGTCTTTGGCGCGGACGCGAAACGGATCGGCACGGTCGAGTCGATGGGGGAAGATGCGATCCAGGTCGACGGACATCAGATCGCCCGTAACGTCATCACCCGTGTGACCCCCGATCGCGTCTTCCTGAAGGGGCGCCGCATCGATTACATCGCGCAAGAAATCCCGCTCGGCTAGTCCGGGCGTACAGCGTTACCCGGTCAGGCCAGCGGACGCCGCGCCCCCTCGCAAGCGCGAGCGCGATGTCCGCTTTTGGCTGTGCGTGTAGCAGCATCAACTCCCTGCACCACAGCCCCACGCCCGGTGGGCAGCCGCTTCGTGGCGGCGTTCGCGTCGGGCGTAGCGCTGGCCGAAAGTGCGGTACGCGGCCTTGCTGGCCGTGACTATGGATAGCCGATCGAGCCATCGGCATGCAGCGGGAAGGCGCGATGCCAGCGCCGATACGGATACCGGTCGAACGCCTCGATGTTCAGGTCGATACCCAGTCCCGGGCGGGTGGGCAACTCCAGGTAGCCATCGACGAGGCGCATCGGCTCGTCCACCAACTCCCGGCGACCTGGCACATCGTCGGGGAGATACTCCAGGATCAGGAAGTTCGGTGTGCAGGCCGCCAGGTGGACGTTGACCGCCGTGGCGACCGGGCCGACCGGGTTGTGCGGGGCGATCGTCGCGTAGAAGGCTTCGGCCATCGCGGCGATCTTCTTCTGCTCCAGCAGGCCACCCGCGCAGCAGATATCCGGCTGCACGATGTCCGCCGCGCCCCGCACGAGCAGATCGCGGAACTCATACTTGGTGTAGAGCATCTCGCCGGTGGCGATCGGCACGTCGACCTGGCGGCGCTGCGCCGCCAGGGCATCGATATTCTCCGGGCGCAGCGGCTCCTCGAAGAAGAACGGGTTGTAGGGCTTGATCGCCTGGGCGAGCTGGAGCGCGCGGATCGGCTCGAAGATCGTGGCGTGGGCATCGACCGCGATCTCCACGTCGTCGCCGAGCGCGCGGCGCAGCGCTTCCAGGCGGGCCACCGCCGCGCGGGTGAGCGCCGGACCCGGCAGTCGCTCGTGCCCCGGCGGGTGCGGCGCGACCTTGACTGCGGTGCAACCGTAGCGTTCCAAACGGGCGGCGGCATTTTCCGCCAGTGCCTCGGGCGTCGCCCCGCCCGCGTGGATGTAGACCCGCACGCGGTCGCGGCACTTGCCGCCGAGCAGCTGGTAGACCGGCACGCCGAGCGCCTTCCCCTTGATGTCCCAGAGCGCATGTTCGATCCCGGAGATCGCGGCGTTGGTGATGACCCCGCCCGGGAAGCGCGAGGCGTTGTACATCAACTGCCAGAGGAACTCGATGTCGCGCGGATCGCGGCCAACGAGCCAGGTCTCGAAGTCGTGGATCACCGCCGCGACGGCGTCATCCGGCCCCGCCGAGTACGCCTCCCCGACCCCGTAGAGACCCTCATCGGTGTGTACCCGCACGAAGACGAAGTTGCGGCTCTCGGGCCGCACCAGGAACGTCTCGATCCGTGTGATCTGCATGCCGCAATCCCCCTTGCCCCGTTCGACAATCGGTCGGCCTCGTCACCGGACGCAGTATCCGCGATTCGGCGGCGGACGTCACGGTCGCGCGTTGCCAACACGCGGATATGCCGGCTCTTCCTCCAGGCTCGACCCCGCTCGTGTGCGCCCCTGCTATCGACCACAACACCGCTATCGCTCGGCATGGGTTGGCAACGGTGACGATATTTTCGAGCGCGCATCATCGCTGTACCTCGCTTAATTCGGTGGGGATACGCAATTAAGTCTCCTCGTATTGCCTGCGCTCTCACGCCCAGGTCCGGTTACCGTGGTGTGCGGCAGATCGAGTTGCATGGTCATACTCACCTCGATGTCTTGCGCGCCGTTTAAGTGTTTCCTGGTAGTACCGCAGGTATACCATTCCTCGGTTTTGGAAAAGTACAAGCTGCTTGACAGGGAGGTACGGTCTGTTATCCTCACGGGTGTACCGAACTGCATACTCCTCCCCGCCGCAGCGTCAGCGCTGACGCTGCGGCGGGGAGGACGGCCCGACACGATCCGACCGGATCGTGTCGAGTAGCCAGGCCCAGGGGAAGGAGATCACCGTATGGACCCTCGCGGCAATGAAGCCGCCGACAGCGCTGCCCGATCACGAGTGACGCCGTTCCGGCTAACCCGTCGCACGCTCCTGGCGTTGACGCTCCCCGCTGCGACGGCCCTGCTCGCGGCCTGCGGCGGCGCGGCCCCCACGCCGCCGCAGGCCGCACCCACGGCAACGCTCGGCACGACTGCCGGGGGTGCGGCGACCACTGTGGGCGGCACGCGCGTCGCCAGTCCGACAACCCCGGTCGGCACCGCCACCCGTGCGGGCGCGGTCGCCACCGCAGGAACTCCTACCGCAGGTTTCTATCCCTCGCCCGCCCCGAATGTACCCGACGCCTACACGACGCTGCCCGCCGGGTTCACCTCGGTGAGTGCCGTGCCTGGGAAGGGGGGCAAGGTGAATGCCTTCCTGATCGGGTACAACCCGCCGGTCCCCGGACGCACCTCGAACAAATATTGGCAGGAATTGGAGAAGCGGCTCGGTGCGACGTACGAGCCGACAATCACGCCCGCCGCCTCGTACGTCGAGAAGCTCGCTGCGATCGTCGCGAGCGGCGACATCCCGGATCTCACCCTCCTCCAACTCGAATACGCCCCCGACCAGAATCGGCTGATGTTGCAGGGAGCGTACACCGATCTGACGCCCTACTTGACCGGCGACGCGCTGAAAACCTACCCGAATCTCGCGCGCTTCCCCGCCGCGTTGTGGAAGAACGTCGCGCGCAAGGGGAAAATCTACGGCGTGCCAGTGCCCAACCTGATCGCCCAGAACACGTTGATGTTCCGACAGGATTGGGCGGAGAAGGTCGGCTATGGGCAGATGAAGAACGCGGAGGACTTCCTCAATTGCATGGTGGCGTTCGCGAAGAATGACCCCGATGGCAACGGGAAGACGGACACCTATGGGCTGGGCTCCAACGGGTCGAGCGCCTTCAGCGTCTCGGCGTTCCTGCACATGTTCCGCGTGCCGAATACCTGGCGGAAGAACACGGACGGTACCCTGACCCACATGATCGAAACCGACGAGTACAAGCAGGCCGTCACCTTCATGAAGCGCCTCTACGATGCGGGGGGCTTCCACCCCGATATCGCCACGATCGCGACACAGCAGTCGCGCGACGGCTTTAATGGCAGCAAGATCGGTGCGTATAACGATGGCCTCACCGCCCTCGCGACCACGGCGGGGCTTCGCGCGAAGATCAAGCCGTTGACCCCCACCGCGAACGTCACCGCCTGGATCCCGCCCGGTTTCGATGGGGGGAAAGCTTTCTTCCACACCTTCCCCGGCTACAACTCGGTCGCCGTCATCCCCGCCAAAGTGGGCAAGGACGCCGAGCGTGCGAAGGAACTCCTGCACGTCATCGACTACTTCGCCGCGCCGCTCGGGAGCCAGGAATGGCTCTTCCTGAAGAACGGGATCCAGGGTGCCCACTACAACCCCGGCCCTGATGGATCCCCGGTGCGCACGGATCTGGGCAGCGTGGAGATCGGCGATCTTGCCACCATCATGACCAATCCGGTCGTCTTCTACTACCCCGATACTCCCGATGTGGGGCCGTATCTCCAAGGCGTCACCAAAGACCTCCTCGCCCTGGGGGTGGACAATCCGATCGTCGGGCTCTTCTCCCAGACTGATGCCGCGAAGATTGGCGAGTTGAGCCAGTTCAACCGGGATAACTTGACGAGTCTCGTCGCGGGACGCGACCCCCTCAGCGCCTACGACAGCTGGGTGCAGGGCTGGCGCAGCCGGGGCGGCGACCAGATTCGTAAGGAGTACCAGGATGCGCTGACCGCCAGCCAATAGCGGCAGGGTAGCCCCCGCCCCGGCACCGATACGGGAAGCCGCGCGGGGCGAGCGCCCGATCATGCTTCGTAGCCTGCTCGAACATGCAGGATCATCGGCAATACTGTGGGACAAGGTTCAAAGAGGAGTACACAGCATGGAACAGCACCGGCACGACAGCATGCCCCTCGGGGTATCCGCCCGCGTAGGGCGACGCGCTTTCCTGCGCGCCGCCGCGCTCGCGCTCACCCTGCCATCCGCCGCCGCACTCCTGGCCGCGTGCGGTGGCACCACGGCGACGGCGACCGTTCCCGCCGCGCCATCATCCGCCGCACCAGCCTCCGCCGCGCCCGCGCCTACGGCACCCGGCGTCGCGCCGACCGCCACCACCGGCGCGCGTGCGGCGGTTTTGCCCACTGCGGCGGGGACCGCCACCCGCGCCGCGACTGCTGCGGCCTCGGCGGGCACACCGACCGCCGACGGCCTGCTGCCCTCGCCGCTGCCAGGCGTGCCCGACGCCTATACGAAGCTGCCCCTGCCCTTCAAGACGGTCAATGCCGTGCCGGGCAAGGGGGGGAAGGTGACCGCCTTTTTGATCGCCTACCTGGCCCCGCCACCGCCGCGCGAGCAGAACAAGTACTGGCAGGAGCTCGAGAAGCGCCTCGGGGTGACCTTCGAGCCGATCTTGCAACCCGCCGATGGCTACCCGGAGAAGCTGGCGGCGCTCACCGCCGGGGGGAGCCTGCCCGATCTCACGTTCATCGTGCCGGAGCAGGTGCCGATCCAATACAGCATCATCAAGCAGGGAGCCTACACCGATTTGTCGGCGTATCTGAGCGAGAGCGCGCGGAAGGAGTTCCCGAACGTCGCGCGCTTCCCGGCCTATCTCTGGAAGAATTCGGCGGTCAATGGCAAGACCTACGGGGTTCCGCGCCCCCAGCTGCCGATCAACGCACCGATCCACTGGCGCAAGGACTGGGCGGAGAAGTTCGGCCTGGGCAGCCCGAAGAATGCCGACGAGCTCGCCGACGTGCTCACGAAGTTCACCAAGAACGATCCTGACGGCAATGGGAAGAACGATACCTACGGCCTGCACTTCATCGCGCAGTTCGCCTTCGGTGCGCCATTCTTCCAGGAGATGTACCGCGTCCCCAACCTCTGGCGCAAGAACAACGACGGCTCGCTCACCTACTTCATCGAGACCGATGAGTTCAAGCAGACTCTCGCCTACATGAAGCGCCTCTACGATGCCGGGGTCTACCACCCCAACACCGCGACTGGGAACCGCACCGATCGCAAGGACTTCATCACGAGCGGCAAGGTCGGCGGCGTGATGGACAGCATCGTCAACTTCACCGGCCCGTCGCCGAATGGCTTCCGCGATACGGCGCGTCAGCTCAGCGACCCGAAGGCGAACGTCGTGCCGCTGATCCCGCCCGGCTTCGACGGCGGCAAGGCGACGGTCGATCTGGCGAGCGGCTTCTTCGGCTTCCCGACCATCCCGGTCACCGTGGGGAAGAACCAGGATCGCGTCAAGGAATTGCTGCGCGTCGTGGACTACTTCGCCGCTCCGTTTGGTTCCGAGGAGCGGGTATTCCTCGATAACGGCATCGAAGGGGTGCATCACACCGTGAAAGCGGACGGCACCCGGGTCAAGAACGATCTCGGCAACGCCGAGCTCGGCGATCTCGCCACCCTGGCAGGCGGACTGACCACCTATTATTCGATCCTGCCCGGCGATGCCCAGGAGCTCCAGGACGCCACGCGCGATCTCGTGGCGCTCGGTCAGGAGAATCCGGTGCTCGGGCTCTACTCCCCGACCGACTCCGCCAAAGGCGGCGAGTTGAACCAACTGCGGATCGACCGGGCCGTCTCGATCGTCACCGGTCGCGATCCCCTCTCGGCGGTCGACCAGTACGTCAAGGACTGGAAGAGCCGGGGCGGCGACCAGATCCGCAAGGAGTATCAGGACGCCCTCAAGGGCTAGCGCGACGGGCGGGCCGGGAGATACTTCTCCCGGCCCGCCCGCCGGAGGGACGAGCTATGGGCGCGATCTCGCCGACCACCGCGACCGCCGCACGCAAACCGCCTGCCACCTCCATCTGGCAACGGCTCTGGCGCGAGCGCTGGATGTACCTCTTCATCATCCCCGGGCTGCTGTACTTCGGCGTTTTCCGGTACTTGCCGCTCCTGGGGAACATCATCGCGTTCCAGGAATACTCGCCCTTCCTCGGCTTCTTCGACTCGCCGTTCGTCGGGCTGGACAACTTTCGCCGCATCGTCACCGACCCGGACGTGATTCTGGCGATCAAGAACACGCTCAGCATCGCCGTGCTCCAACTCGTCCTCTTCTTCCCCGCGCCGATCATTCTGGCGCTGCTGCTCAACACGATGGTCTACGAGCCGGTCAAGCGGCTGATGCAAAGCCTGCTCTATCTGCCGCACTTCCTCTCCTGGGTGATCATCGTCGCCCTCTGGCAGCAGATGCTCGGTGGGGACGGCCTCCTCAATCAGGCGTTGCGCTTGGGCGGTCACGACACGATCAACATCATGGCGAACCCCGCGTTCTTCAAGCCGCTGGTGGTGTTGCAACTGATCTGGAAGGACACCGGCTGGGGGACGATCATCTTCCTGGCCGCGCTGACCAAGATCGACACCAGCCTCTACGAGGCCGCCGCGATGGATGGGGCAGGGCCGTGGTATCGGCTGTGGCACATCACGCTGCCCGGCATCCGCTCGGTGATCTTCCTGCTGCTGATCCTGCGCCTGGGACGGATCCTCGATACCGGCTTCGAGCAGATCTTCCTCCAGCGCGGCGCGGTGGGCGCGCGGGCGGCGGAGGTGCTCGACACCTTCACCTACTTCCGCGGTATTCAGGGCGGCGACTGGGGCTTCTCGGCGGCGGTCGGCCTGCTCAAGGGTGTCGTCGGCGCGGTGCTGGTCTTCACCGCCAATCGGGTGGTGAAAGCGTTCGGCGAGGAGGGCGCCTTCTAGGCGCGAAAGAGAGAGACCGATGACCGCGACTGGCCTGGGGCCGACGTCCGACTCCGCCGAAAACCCGCTCGATGCCGTGGCCCTCGTCCGTCCGGCGCGGCGCGGCGCGCGCTTCGGCACGCAGCGCGCGGCCTGGGAAGAACCACCCCGCCGCCTGACCGTGATCCTCAAGACGTTGCTGCTGCTCGTGCTCGGCATCGTGATGCTCTTCCCGTTCGTCTATGTCGTCGCGGTCAGTTTCTCGTCGTACCGCGACGTGGTGCAGGGCGGGCTGATCCTCTGGCCGGCGCACCCGACCTTGGAGGCGTACCGGGCGGTCCTCAAGGGCGGGATCGTGACCCACGCGCTGTGGATCAGCATCGGGCTGACACTCGGTGGCACCCTGCTCGACATGACCATGTCGGTGACGCTGGCTTATGGCCTGTCGCGTCCGGGCGTGCCGGGGCGGCGGGCGATGCTGGCGATCGTGCTGCTGACCCTCCTCTTCGCGCCCGGCCTGATCCCCAACTATCTCCTCGTGAAGCAGTTGGGACTCCTCGATACCTACTGGGCGCTGATCCTCCCCGGACTGATCAATGCGTTCAATCTGGTGATCCTGCGGAACTTCTTCATGAGCATCCCGCAGGAACTCCTGGAGAGCGCGCGCCTGGATGGGGCGAGCGAGTGGCGGACCCTCTGGAATATCACGTTGCCGCTGTCGAAGGCGGTGCTGGCGGTGGTGGCGCTCTTCTACGGGGTGGCGCACTGGAACGAGTTCTTCGCGGCCACGCTCTACCTCAACGACACGCATAAGTGGCCGATCCAGCTCGTCCTGCGGCAATACGTCCTCCAGGGCAGCTCCCTCGCCGAGGCGACGGTGATCGACCCGAACCAGCCGCCGCCACCCGCGCAGACGTTGCAGATGGCCGTGGTGGTGATCGCCACGGTGCCGATCCTGATCGTCTACCCCTTCTTGCAGAAGTACTTCACGCGCGGCGTGCTCAGCGGTGCCATCAAGGGCTGAGCCGCGCGCTGATGAGCTGACGAGAGGACGTGCCATGCGTATCACCGCAGTGAAGCGGTTCCTGGTGACCGATGCTGGTCGCGCCGGTATCTACGTGAAGATCGAGACCGATACGGGACTCTATGGCGTCGGCGAGGCGACGCTCGGCTCCTCGCCACGGGCGGTGCTGGGGTTGCTCGACGATCTCGAACACTGGCTGATCGGCGCGGACCCGGAACGGATCGAGTTCCTCTGGCAGCGGTGCTATCGCCGCCTCTTCTTCCGGGGCGGCCCTGTCACCGGCTCCGCCCTCAGCGGCATCGATCAGGCGCTCTGGGATCTCGCGGGCAAGGCGCTCGGCGTGCCGGTGCATCGGCTCCTCGGTGGCCGCGCGCGCGATCGCCTGCGCTATTACGTCCATGTCGGCGGTGCGTCCGCCGAGGCGGCGGCGGCGAGCGCCCGTCGCGCCGTCGAGCGTGGCGCGACCGCCGTCCGCTTCTCCGCCGTCCAGGCGACCGATAGGACTGGTATCCACGATCACCGCGCCGCCGTGGATCGTACGGTCGAGCACACCCGCGCGATCCGCGCGGCGCTCGGGCCGGACGTAGACCTCCTCGTCGAGTGTCATGGTCGCTTCGATCCCCCCTGGGCGATCGAACTCTGCAAGCGCGTCGAGCCCTATCGCCCCTTCTTCGTCGAGGATCCGATCCGCCACGAGTATCGCGACGCGCTGGCGCAGGTGCGTGCCCACGTCGCGACCCCGCTGGCGATGGGGGAGCGCGCCCACGATAAGTGGGACATGCGCGAGCTGATCGAGCGCGATTACGTGGACTATCTGCGCCCGGATGTCTGCAACTGCGGCGGGATCACCGAACTGCGGAAGATCGCCGCCTACGCCGAGGTCCACCACATCAACATCGTGCCACATAATGTCGCCGGCCCGATCGGCACCGCCGCCGGCGTCCACCTCGCCTTCGCGGCCCAGAATGTCGCGATGATCGAGGCTCCCTGGGCGCTGCGCGACGGCGAAGAGACGCTGGCCGGGCCGTATCCGCGCGTGGAGGGTGGCTATATCCTGCCGCCGGAAGCGCCGGGGCTCGGCGTGGACATCGACGAGGCCGCCTGCGCCGCCGCCCCGTTCACCCCCTGGCTCCTCCCCGAAATCCTGGCCCCGGACGGCTCGGTGCGCGACTGGTAAGTCGGGAGCAGGTTGCGAAGGAGCGAACTGTGTCGGACGGTGGACTGCGGCGGGAAATCAGATAGGGGGTAGGATCATGCGGGTAACGGGCGTGAAAACGTTTCTGGTCCATCCCGGCGGGGGCAAACACTGGCTCTTCGTTAAAGTCGAGACCGATGCGGGCGTACATGGTTGGGGGGAGTGCTACACCCAGGCCGACCGCGACCGCACGATCGCGTTGCAGGCGGAGCAGTTGGGCCGCTATCTGGTCGGTCGCGATCCGTTCGCCATCAAGCACTTCACCACGACGATGTACCTCGATTGGGCGGGCAAGCGCGGCTCGATGGAGTTCTACTGCGCCCTCTCCGGGCTGGAACAGGCGCTCTGGGACATCGTCGGCAAGGCGACCAACCAGCCGGTGTACAACCTGCTCGGCGGCCCCTGCCGCGAGCGCATCCGTGTCTACGCCAATGGCTGGGGCGGCGGTGCCCGCACCCCTGAGGCGATCGGCGCGGCGACGGCGGCGGTCGTGGCACGCGGCTTCACCGCCCTGAAGTTCGATCCTTTCCCCGGTCCCTGGCGCGAGATCATCGGGCGAGCCGAGGAGCGGGAGGCGGTCGCCCGTGTGCGCGCGGTCCGCGAGGCGGTCGGGCCGGACGTGGACATCCTGGTCGAGGTCCATCGCCGCCTGGGGCCGGAGCCCGCCGCGCGCGTCGCCGCCGCCCTCGCTCCCTATGACCCCTTCTGGTACGAGGAGCCGGTCTCCTCCCGGCAACTCGGCGCGCTGGTCGAGGCGCGGCGGCGGATCGATCTGCCGCTCGTGGCGGGCGAGGAGTTGTATACCAAGCTCGACTTCCGCCCGCTCTTCGAGTCCGGCGCGGTCGACATCATCAACCCGGATGTCTGCAACTGCGGCGGTATCCTCGAACTGAAGGAGATCGCCGCGATGGCCGAGCCGTATGCCGTGGCGATCGCGCCGCACAATTACAACAGCACGACCATCGGGCTCGCGGCCACCGTCCAGGTCGCCGTCTGCCTGCCCAATTTCCTGATCACCGAATACTTCGTCAACTGGGAAGAAGCTGGCGCGGCGATCGCCCGCCCGCCCCTCGTCGCCAGGGATGGCTACATCGACCTGCCGACCACCCCCGGCCTCGGCCTGGACCTCGATGAGGACGCGCTGCTCGCGCGGGGCTACCGCGAGTTCCCCGCGCGCACGATCCGCCGCCCCGGCGACGAGGGTCCGTGACCGAGTTGCGGTCGTCTGAACGAGAGCACCTCTCCCGCCGCTGACCGCCGCCAGGGGGCCGATAGCCGATCTTCGTGATCGGCTACCGGCCCCCGCAGCATTTTCGCTGCGGGGGCAGTGGCTCCTTCCGCCAGGCGCGATCCCGCCAGGATCGCGCCCTCGCCGGTTGCTCCTGTCGGCACAATCTCCCCCTGTCGCCTCGCCTCCGATCGCTGCGCCGCCCGCCCCACGCCCCATCAGGTATGCGACCCTGGCCCTCCTCTACCCGATCGCCAGCTCCCGGCGGATGGCGTGCTATTCGTGTGGGTTCGTGTGTGGACTCCCGCTGTGCCACGTCTTAGGCTGAGAGGAGCGATCGCTCCTCGATCCCGTTGCGCTCCCGGGCGGTCGCCCCCAACCGAGCACCCTGGGGATTCCCGAGTTTGCCGGGATTGATTGCCGCAGCATGGGGATAGCGGTGCCAGATAGTGGGCGGTGAGCCGCCACCCTGCGCCGCCGCACCTCGTGATCCGCCGCCCGTCGTGCCCTTCGCCAGTCGCAGTTGGCGTTCTTCACGCTCCCGGCATCGTGGCGCGTATGCCTCAGCAGTGTGGCATTCCGAAAATACGGGTCCGTTTGGGTTTCGTTTAGGATCGCGTGCCGACCCGGACAGCGATTGTGTGCCCGACCCGTACAGAGAGGCGACTGTAAGCGCCTGGTGGCAAGCACCCGGTGGCAAGCACCCGGTGACAGGCACTTGGTGATGGAGGAGATGCCTCATGGCCGCGCTGGAAATCCGGCTTTTCGGTGCCCTCTCCTTGCTGAGCGATGGTCAGCCGCTCACCCGACTACCGAGCAGGCGTGGCAATGAACTCCTGGCCTATTTGCTCCTCAATCGCCACACGCTGCACGCGCGCGAGCGTTTGGCGGGCCTCTTCTGGGGTGACAGCGACGATCAGAAGGCTCGTCACTGTCTGAACACGACCCTCTGGCGGCTGCAAGGTATCCTGGGGCTTCTTCCAGCGCGGCAGCAGTCGTACCTCAAGGTCGATCCACGACACATCGGGTTCAACCTGACCAGCGATTTCCACCTCGATGTGGCCGAGTTCGAGACTCGTTGTGTCTGGGCCGAGCAACTCGATCCCGAGGCCATCGATCAGCAAGCTTTCCTCTTACGCCAGGCGATCACCTTCTACCGAGCCGACCTCTTGCCCAACTGTTACGAAGAATGGTGTTTGGTCGAGCGAGAACGCCTGCAAAATCTCTACCTGCGCGCGCTCGGTCGACTCCTGGCTTATCACGTCGCGCACGATGAACACGACGCCGCCATCGATTGTGCGCGGCGCATCCTCTCCGGCGATCCGCTCCGTGAGGAGGTGCATCGCGAGCTGATCCAGATCTATCTGGCGACCGGGCAGCACGGCGCGGCGCTCCGCCAGTACCGCGCCTGCGAGGAAGTTCTGCGACGGGAACTCACCGTCGCGCCGATGCCCGAGACACAGGCGCTACTGACCCGGATGCTCGCTGCCACACCGCCCGCCCGGCGGACTGTCGGCCTGGCGGATAGCCCGCCAGCGATCGTGCTCGCCACCGGCTTGCCCCACGACCTCGCCGTCGCTATCGCCCGCCTGCACGATGCCAGCCTGTTCTTCGAGCAGGCGCAGGAGCAGTTGCGAGAAGCGACCGGCCTGCTCAAACACCTGGCGCAGCAGTATGAGCGTGCCGCGCCGGGCACGGCGGTGCGCGCGGCGGCGCAAGTCGGCCAACCGCATGGTGCCGCCGAACTCCGGCAGGCGCTCCGGCTCGTGACCGGTGCCATGCAGCAGCTTGAAGGTACGGTGGCGATCGGCGGCGGGGCGTGATGCGCGTGACCGTCCGGTGTTCGTGCCGTGCTTCAATGGCGTGGTGCCGGATAGCAATACAGCGGGCGGACGTGAACGTGAGCGTCCCTATATCCTGGACGGCGGCGGTCAGGGTAGCGTATGGAACCTGACGCCACAGATGCGCGGTGTTGATCGGGGTGGCGCGGTCGCGGCTGTTCGGTGCGGCGGACGTGGCCCTTTCGCCACCGCAGAGGGGTCATACAGCCACTCGCCGCCATGTTCAGCGGCGGACGTGGCTGTGCCGCGACTCCACCCGCGCTCGTCCAGCGCTCATCTGCGCGCCTCTGGCAGCGCCAGTTTTCGCTGATCTAGCCCACCTCGTTCGGAGCGGTGCCAGGCAGAGTACGGGGATAACGGCATGAGCAGCGCGCTCGCCATCGCGGCGACGACCTTCCTCCTCAAAGATCTGCTGGACAATCACCTGATCGCCCAGGGCTTGACTAGTAGTCTCGGCGAGGTCAGCGTCACCGCGCTGCCGCCCGACCGCGTGCCGGTCGGCGCGGAGGAGCGTAGCCAGCTCAATCTCTTCCTCTACCGGATCACGCCCTGCACGCTCTGGCGCGGGAGTCGCATTGGCGACGGCTCGGCGAGTGGTCGTGCGGCACCCGCGCCGCCCCGGTTGACGCTCGATCTCCATTACCTGCTGGCCGCCTACGGCGAGCACGATTTTCACGCCGATCTGCTGCTCGGCGTGGCGATGCAGGTGCTGCACCAAACGCCGGTGCTGACCGCCGCCACGATCCAGCGCGTGCTGACAGCGGGCGTGGCGGCGGGGAGCAGCTCGCCACTGCGGGCGGCGCTCGCCACGGCGACTGTGAATGATGGAGCGACCGGGATCGCGATCGAGCCCGAGTTCCTGAGCAGCGAGGAGACGGCGAAGTTATGGTCGGCGCTCCAGGCGCGCTACCGCCCCTCGGTGGCCTACAAGGTTTCGGCGGTCGTGCTCGATGGTGGGGAGTGACGGTCCGGTGAGTACGATGATCGACGCGACCGCCACGGCATCCTGGATCGAGGCGAATCAGCGTCACCTCTCGGCGGCGGTCGCCGCCGTCCGTGTGGCGCTGGAACGGCAGATCGCGCGTGTGAAAGGGGAACTCGCGGGCGCACCCGACGGCGTCGCCCCCCTCCCCGACGCGGCGACAGGCGTGCGCTCGTCGCCACCGGCGCTGGATCTGCTCTGTGCGGCGTTCGGGCTCTCGCCGTTCGAGCGCGACGTGCTCGTCCTCTGCGCGGCGATGGATCTCGATGGGGCGATCGCGGGACGGTGCGCGCTGGCGGCGGGCGACGCAACGCGGGCCTATCCCACCTTCGGTCTGGCGCTCGCCGCGCTGCCCGAGCCCCATTGGAGTGCCCTGACCCCCGACGCCCCGCTGCGGCGTTGGCGGCTGATCGAGGTCGGCAGCGGATCGGCGCTGACGCTCAGCCCGCTGCGGGTCGACGAGCGCATCCTACACTACCTCGCCGGTGTGCCGCACCTCGACGCGCGCCTGACCGACCTGATCGTGCCGCTGACCGCTCGCGAAGCATTGGTGCCGTCGCATCGCGCCATCGTGCAGCGAATAGCGACGGCATGGCAGGGCGATACAGCAGCCCCGCTCATGCAATTGTGCGGGGTCGAAGCGGCCAGTAAGCGCGCGATCGCGGCGGCGACCTGCGCGGCGGCGGGACTACGACCGTATCTGCTGCCCGCCGAACTCCTCCCCACCGCTCCGAACGAGCTTCATCTCATGCTAGAGCTGTGGGCGCGCGAGACCCGGTTGGGTGGGGCCGCGCTGGTGCTGGCCTGCGAGGAGGCGGACCTGGGGGATGCGGCGCGGCGCGGCGCGGTCGTCCGGTTGGTCGAGCGCCTCGCTGGCCCGGCGATCGTCACCAGTCGCGATCGGCTGCCGCTGCCCCAACGTCCCGCGCTGGTGGAGGAGGTGCGGAAACCGGAACGCGACGAGCAGCGCGTCCTCTGGCACGCGGCGCTGGGCGCGACCGCCATCGCGCTGAACGGGCAGGTCGACGGATTGGTCACACAATTCAGCCTCGGCGCGACGGCGATCCGCAACGTTGGTATCGCCGCGCTGGGCCAGCGCGATGTCGATGCGGGTGGCGCGGCGTTGGGACAGCGGTTGTGGGACGCCTGTCGCATCCAGACGCGCCCGCAGCTCGACGATCTGGCGGAGCGGATCGAGTCCGTTGCAGGGTGGGATGATCTGGTACTCCCGGAGTTGCAGCGCCGCACCTTGCGCGAGATCGCCGCGCATCTACGCCAGCGCGCCACGGTCTACGAGACGTGGGGCTTCGCGGGCAAAGGCGCGCGCGGGTTGGGGATCAGCGCGCTTTTCGCCGGCGCGAGCGGCACCGGCAAGACGATGGCCGCCGAAGTGCTCGCGCGCGAGTTGCGGCTCGATCTCTATCGCATCGATCTCTCGTCGGTGGTGAGCAAGTACATCGGCGAGACCGAGAAGAACCTGCACCGTATCTTCGATATGGCCGACGAGGGGGGCACGATCCTCCTCTTCGACGAGGCCGACGCCCTCTTCGGCAAGCGCAGCGAGGTCAAGGATAGCCACGATCGCTACGCCAACATCGAGGTCAGCTATCTGCTCCAGCGGATCGAAACCTATCGTGGTCTGGCGATCCTGACCACCAACCTCAAGAGCGCGCTCGACACCGCCTTCCTGCGCCGCATCCGCTTCGTCGTGTCGTTCCCCTTCCCCGACAGTGCCCAGCGCGCCGAGATCTGGCGACATGTCTTCCCTTCGGCCACCCCGACGGTCGGCCTGGAACCCCAACGCCTGGCCCAGTTGAATGTGGCGGGCGGCAACATCCGCAACATCGCCCTCAACGCCGCCTTCCTGGCTGCGGACGAGGGCGAACCGGTGATGATGCGGCATGTGCTCGCGGCGGCGCGTAGCGAATACGCGAAACTGGAAAAAGCACTGACGGGCGTTGAAGCGGCGGCATTCGGGTGATTATCTGGCGCGGTTTCTTCGTGATTGTTGTGATGCAGGATCGCGGGAGTAAGGAACACAATGGGCGAGCAACTACGGCTTCGACGACAGCAAGCGGCTACGCCGACGACGATGCCCCTGCCGTCCGCAGCGCAACGCGGCGATGCTGGGCAAAACGCGCCGCCGGATAGTCAAGTGCCGGGGAATGGTGTGCCGGAGAGTGCGAGTCTACTCACCCAGGTTCCGGTGGCGCAGGGTCCAGGCCTGGACCACGACTTTGCTCAGACTTCCGTGTTCCGCCCCCGGGCGAAACTCGCCATCGGCCAACCGGGCGACCCCGCCGAGCAGGAGGCGGACCGAGTCGCCGAACAGGTGATGCAGGCTGGCGTGGTCAGCGCGCCGGTGACGATCGCGACCAGGACGCAGCCAGCCGGGCCGGAGCGCCCGGTGCAACGAGAGGGCGATAGCGCGGGGCTGGTTTCCGATGTTCCGCCTCTCATCGACGAGGTGGTGCAAGCGGAGGGCCAGCCGCTGTCCGAGCATACCCGCGCGTTCACGGAGCCGCGCTTCGGGCACGATTTTGGCGACGTACGGGTTCACACCGATGCGCGCGCCGCTGAGTCGGCACGAGCCATCGATGCGCTTGCGTACACCGTGGGGCGCGACATTGTCTTCGGTGCGGATCGATATGCGCCCGAAACCGAAGCTGGCGGGTATCTGCTCGCCCACGAGTTGACGCATGTCGCCCAACAGGCGGCGCAACCGAACGCGAGCGGTCCGGCGCGCATGATTCAGCGTGCAAAGGAAGTGATCCCCAAGGTAGGCTGGGGCTCTGTCCCTTTCGAAGCCTTGGATGACTCGTTCATGGCGTTCAATCCGAGCGCCGAAGTCCTGATCGGCCCTGCGCGGATCGCGCTCCCTTCATTCCCCAATGCCCCTCGGGGAGAACGCCTCGAGGAAGTGCTGGTGCCTGCCCTGTCCAACGAAGGACAGGTCAGCATCACTGTGGAGATGTCCTGGTTCAGAGACAACATGATCCAGAACGATGAAGGCAGCGGCTACGCGAAGGGCTCGGCATCGTTCAAGGTCTTACCCAATGGGACATTGGAGTGGCGCGCACCAACGCCCGAGGCATCCAGTAATGGAATCGGTGCTTCTGTGGTGACACCGGTCATCACGGCTAGCGGTGACACTTTGGTGTTGACCGCAACGCTCAACGGTGTAGGCAGTGTCAGCACCACTCGGGGGGCGAGCGCGAGCACGCCCAGCCCCGACGGTGCCATAGTTGGCGTCCAGGTCGGTTCGGCGGTTACCCTGCCTGCGGGCGTAGCCGAGATCCGACCCTATTCGGTGCGGCTCAAGATCGCCCTGCCCGATGCGACGACCTCGGGCAAGCTAGTCGATATCTCCTCGACGGATGCGCGTTTTATGCCGGGTACGGATGAAGCAGCAGGCGGGACTGATGTGCAGCTCCGGCAGTGGTATGGCGCGCTTCCCGAGGAAGAGCGTAAGAGCATCGAATCGGGTGCAACCGAAATCATGATCGACGGCCAGGCGGGGACGCTGAAATCCGATGGCGATAACCGGGTCTTATCGCGGCAACGAGCCGATAAGACGGAGCAGGTTCTGCGCGATATTGTCGGCAGTGGCGCGAAGTTTAGGAAGCGGGCGCTCGGCGAGTCGCAAGCGTTCCCGGATGATCCTCTCGGTGAGCAGCAAACGTTACCCGCGAATGGGGTCGAATTCCCCGAGAAGCAGATCGCCAGGGTCACGGCAATTTTCAGTCGGTCCGTGCCTGCCGCGCCGACCGGTACGCCGTTGCCACCGAAGCCTTGATCCGCGCCGCGCCCAGGAATCGTCGCATCGCGTCCATGATTACACGCCCTGTGCCGCGTCGAATAAATCCTGGCGTCAGGCCATCGCGACGAAGAGCGAGCGAGCGAGACACACGCCTTGCGGTTCTGCTCGGGTCTATGGGGCAACGTATCCTGACGCTGTACCGCCGTTGTGACACCCGCTCGAAGGGACGACGCGCCATGCTGCACGATATCCACGACGCGCTACAACGCCTCATCCACGACCAGGGGCGGATCTCGCCGTTCGAGGTCGATGTCCGCTTCGAGACGCCGACGAGGGAGTGGCTCGGGCGCCTGACGCGCCCGACGGTCGTCGTCTTCCTCTTCGATCTGGCGGAGAACATCGAGCTACGCCGCAACGATTTCCAGCAGACGCGCGGCAACGGTCGTGTCGCGCGGCGGCTGCCACCGCGCCGGATCGATCTGCACTACCTGGTCAGCGCCGTGACAACCGAGGCCGCCGACGAACACCGCCTCCTCTGGCGGGTCCTCGAAACGTTGCTGCGCCATCAGCAGTTGCCCGACGATGTCTTGCCCGACACGCTGCGCTCGCTCGACCCGCCGCTGACCACCCGGATCGCGTCGCCACAGGCCGGGTCACGGCCGCTCGATCTCTGGAATGCGCTCGGCGCGGAGCCACGACCGGCGCTCTCCTACATCGTCACCGCGCCGCTCGATCTGGAGCTCGCGATCACCGCGCCGCTGGTGTTGACCCGTACGACCCGCTATCTGCGTGCAGGCGACAACGGCATCCTCGATGTTGGCACGCAGATCGGCGGCGTGGTGCGTGGTGCCGAGGGCGTGCCGCGCGCCGGGGTGCAAGTGGCGCTGGCGGACAGCGCGGCGGACGGCGTCGTCAGCGACGACGACGGGGCGTTCCGCCTGGCGGGGGTGCCGACCGGCGCGGTCAGCCTGCGGGTCACGCCGCCCGATGGGCCGTCGCGCACGGTGACGATCACCGTTCCCGGTGCGTCATACGACATCGTCCTGCCCTGACCGCCCGCCGCCGCCCCGCGTGTGACCGCGCCGACTAGCACCAGGGGTGGCGGCGCTTCCCCATACCCCGTATCGCCTCGCCGGTGACCACTCCTCGATCGCCCCGCAACCGCTTTCAGCGCCGTGCCCGCCCTTGTCGATCTTCGACAGGGGCGGGGTGTGTCACGCACACCGCCCGGCCCGGTGGTGTTGTTGGTGACCTTCCTGTGTTCGGTGTCTGTTTCACTGTCGTTACGTAGTCACGAACGGCGGTGTTCGTCGCCAGCGAGATTGGTCGGAGCGAGACGCGGCGGACTGCCGCACGCCGCTCCTGCGTGGCATGGCGGCGCGGTACGCACGATGATCCGATGATCCTTGGATCCTTGGAAGCGGAGCAGAAGGAGTGGGTGATGCCTGAGTACCTGTCGCCCGGTGTCTATGTCGAAGAGATCGATAGCGGACCCCGCCCGATCGAAGGCGTCGGCACGGCCACCGCCGCGTTCGTCGGCCTCGCGCCTGCCGGTCCGGCCAACCGTCCGATGTTGGTCACCAACTGGTCGCAATATGTCGACACCTTCGGCGCGCTGGAAGATGGTGGCGGGCGGAACCCCCACCTGACGGGTACCTACCTCTCGCACAGCGTCTACGGCTACTTCCTCAATGGGGGCGGGCGTTGCTACGTGACGCGCGTGGTGCCAGGGCCGACGAACGGGCAGACCCCCGGCGGCACCGCAGCCCCCGCCTTGCAATTGCCCAGCCGGTCGTCGACGGCGCTCCCGTCGCTGACGATCACCCCGAAGGCTGGGCTGCTGGAGGATCTACAAGTGGAGATCCGCCCCCCGTCCGACGACACCGCACTCGACGGGACGTTCACGCTCCAGCTTCGCATGGGCGGCGTCGATGAGTCGTACGACAACGTCAGCCTCGGCAAGCGCGGCGGGCGGAACGTGGTCGAGGCGGTCAACCAGGCCAGCAACCTGGTGACGATCGTCGAGGAGGCGGGCACCGGCACGATCGCCGAGCGGATGCCCGAGGTCGGGAGCTATCTGCTCAAGGCCCAGCCGCTGGTCGCGCCGCCGCAGGTGGCGGTGACGCACTTCACCGGCGATGTGACCATCCGCAGCGGCATGGAAGGATTAGAGATCGCCGAAGACGTCACGATGGTCTGTTGCCCCGACCTGATGGCGGCCTATCAGACGGGCGCGATCGACCGCGACGGCGTCAAGGCGGTGCAACTCGCGATGATCGCCCACTGCGAGCGGATGGGCGACCGCGTCGCGATCCTCGACCCGCTCCCCGATCTATCGCCGCAAGAGGTCAAAGCCTGGCGTGAGCGCGAGGCCGGCTACGACTCGAAGTATGCGGCGCTCTACTATCCCTGGATCAAGGTCGCCGGGAGCAACGGGAAGCCGCTGACGGTGCCGCCGTCCGGCCACCTGGCCGGCGTCTACGCGCGCAGCGACAACGAGCGCGGCGTCCACAAAGCCCCGGCGAACGAGGTGTTGCGCGGCGTCCTCGAGGCGGCGACGCCGATCACCAAGGGCGAGCAGGATACCCTCAATCCGAGCGGGGTCAACTGCCTGCGCTCGTTCACCGGTCGCGGCCTGCGGGTCTGGGGCGCGCGCACCCTCAGCAGCGATCCCGCGTGGCGTTACATCAACGTGCGGCGGCTCTTCAATTACGTCGAGAAGTCGATCGAGCACGGCACGCAATGGGTCGTCTTCGAACCCAACGACCCCGACCTCTGGGCGCGGGTGAAGCGCGATGTCGAAGCCTTCCTCACCGGTGCCTGGCGCGAGGGGATGCTCTTCGGGCGCACCCCGTCGGAGGCGTTCTTCGTCAAGTGCGACGAGGAGCTGAACCCGCCGGACGTGCGCGACTGCGGTCAGCTGTTCATCAACGTCGGGCTGGCCCCGGTCAAGCCCGCCGAGTTCGTGGTCTTCCGCCTCAGCCAGTGGGCGGGTGGCGGTTCCTAGCACCGCCGGAGCGATACGCTCGTCGTCGCTACGCATGACTTAACCACGAAGGAGGAAACCGGTGGTAGACAAAGACCCGCTAGTCTCGGCGTGGTTCGGGGTCGAGTTTCAGGGACAGGTTGTCGGTGCATTCCGCGAGTGTAGCGGCCTCGGCAGCGAGAATGAGGTCGTCGAGTACAAGGCCAGCGGACCGAAGGGCGAGTATGTGATCAAGAAGGTTCCTGGTCGCATGAAGTGGAACAACATCACGCTCAAGCGCGGGATCACCGACGCGATGGACATGTGGAAGTGGCGGAAGCAGATCGAAGAAGGCAAGCTCGACGAGGCGCGGAAGAACGGCTCGATCGTGATGTACGACCAGAAGGGGGGGGCGATCGCGCGCTGGAACTTCGTCAATGCCTGGCCGAGCAAGCTCACCGGGCCGAGCGCCAACGCCGGCAACAACGAGGTGGCGATCGAGGAGTTGGAGATCACGCACGAAGGCTACGAGCGGGTGAAGTAGCCGGACGGCAAATTGGCGGGGCAGGGGGCGGAGACGATCGCTTGTCCGAGATTGTCCCGCCGCGCGACGCTTGCCGCAACGCTCGAACCTTCAGTCGTTGCTGCCCCGCCGCTGGCCCCTACGTCCCGCCGCCCCGGATACAGTGAGAGGTATGCCGTGGTTGCCGCGCCGCTGCTGCAAACCGAGTTCGCCTTCACCCTGCCGTGCGGCTATATCGACGAGCGCGGTCGGTTGCACCGGCAGGGCACGATGCGCCTGGCGCTGGCGCGCGACGAGGTGGAGCCGCTGCGCGACGCGCGCGTGAAGGACAACGACGCCTATCTCGGCATCCTGCTCCTCAGTCGGGTCATCACACGGCTTGGCGACATCGCCCCGGTCACCACGGCGGTCGTGGAAGGGCTCTTCTCCGCCGACTTTGCCTACCTGCAACAGCTCTACATGCGGGTGAACGATGGCGGCTTCGACAGCTTCGAGACGCAGTGCCCGGCGTGCGGCGCGCGATTCGCCCTGTCGCTGGCGGGCGAATAGGCGACGTACGGCGACGCGGCAGCGTGACTGGGGAGCGGGTAGGTCGTGGACGAGCACGATGAAGGGCGGCACACGGCGCACGACGAACCGCCGCACGACGCGAAACCGACCGCTGGCGGGTCGGGGCCGATCGACATCGAACGGCTGACCGAGCGGGTCTACCAGTTGATGCTGGCGGAGGCGCGGCAGGCGCGGGCGCGCGGGGCGACCTCCTTCGCGCGGGAACGGCGGTGAGCGATGCAACAGGGCTATCCGAACTGCCGCTTCTACATCGAGATCGACGGCATCATGGAGGCGGTCTTCACCGAGGTGAGCGGCCTGCAAGTCGAGATGGAGGTCTTCGAGTACGCCGAGGACGGCAACAACGATTTCGTACATCGGCTGCCTGGCCGCACGAAGGTGAGCAACCTCACCTTGAAGCGCGGCATGACGTCCTCGAACGACTTCTTCAAGTGGTACGCCGAGGTCGCCAGCGGCAGGGTCAAGCGCCGCAATGTCTCCGTGATCCTCTACGACGTGCGCGGCGAGGAGCTGACGCGCTGGAACTTCGTCAAGGCTTATCCGGTCAAGTGGATCGGTCCGCAACTCTCGGCCACCGGGCATGACGCAGCGATCGAGACGTTGGAATTGGCCCACGAGGGTCTGAATCTGGGGTAGCGCGACGATGCCACGGCGGCAACAGTATCTCGCAGGACGAGGGACAGGCTATCACCAGCTGGCACGGTGGGTGGCGGCACGCCAACCGCTGTCGTTGGCCGCGCCGCGCGTGCCACTCCCGCTAGCACCCCTATCCCTGACGCCGCTCCGCAATCCGCGACGAGACAGCCCGATCGACGACACCGCGTCGTGGTCGATCAACGCTGAAAGCGCCTTCCCGCCGACCCACGCGGATCACGAGCCGGGGCTTCCCCTGGCGCGCGTCGCCGCCGAAAGGCCGTTCGGGCGATCGGTCTCTCCCGCTGAGCCACACCTCCCCCCCCTTGCTCTCGCGACGAGTCGCGACGGGGCGCGGGGCACCGAACGACCGCAACGGGCGGGTCGGCATACGGTCGCCGGGGCGAATATTCCGACGACGCCCGACGAGCGAGACGATCGTGCCACAACAGCTCTCGTCCCCGGCGCATCGGCATCTCCTGCGCCCTTGCTTGCCGTAGCCCCGGGGAACGGCGACGGGCATGACGACATCGAGATCCCGGTGCCATCAAACGAGCGCACTGTGCCTCCTCCCGCCCGCGAGGACGTTGCACCGGATGACACCGTGTTGGGCGTCGAGGTTGTCCGCACCGGGTCGGGGCCACAGCACGCCGCTCCGGTGAGTCCACCTCCTTCCACCGCAACCTCCCCCTCATCACTGCTCGCTGAAGAGACGCAGGTGCGCGACGACGAGCAGCGGCCCGACAGTCGACCGCTCGCACCGCCCGTCGGAGATAAGCGCCCCGATCGAGTAGACATCACGCACGTAGGCATCACGCCGCGTGGAACGTCGGACGCCGGGATTGCTGCCGTGCCCGCCGCGAACACCGGAGCCGGAGCCGAAGTCGTACCCGTCGTGACCCCAGGCAACGCAACCACTGCCACGCCCGCCGTGACCACCGGCGATAGGACCGATGTGGAGATCGTGGTGCCGCGACGACCACGACCGCAGCCGCCGTTTTCCGCCGCGCCAGCACGCGCTGAGCGCCTACAGGCACGCGAGGATGGCGCTCCGCGCGCGGATACCACCGCGACCGCAGACGCGAGCCAGACGCGAGCCAGCACGCCGGAGCTGCCTGCGCGCCAGCCACTCCCGGAGAACGGCGTCCCGCTCCGGTCCGCAGCGGATGAGACACCGGCTGGATCACAGGCCGAAGCAGAGCATGAGGAGCTTTTCGCGCCGCGTCGGATCGATCGTTCGCCGGAGACCTGGTTGGCACGGTTGACCGGGAGGGCACCCGCCGCGCAACGCCCGCCCCTGTCGGCACCCGTGGCCGCGCCGCGCGTGGTACCGGGACAAGACGCTGCCCCGGTGGCCGAGACAGCGGATCGACGCCCTCTGACCGTAGCAACCACGCCGCCCGCGCCGGTGCCGACGCTACCGCCCACTATTGGTGACGCAACAGCGCCACCAACAACCACAATTGCCGCTGCGCCATCAGCGACACCAGGATCGACGCCGACGGTGCCACCGGCACCTATCGCTGCCGCTGCGCCCGCGCCGTTATCCGCTGCCGATAGCCCTCCCCCGCCCTTGCCGGACGCCACCCGGCGTTTCTTGCAGCCGCTCGTCGGCATCGACCCGGCGAGCGTGCGGGTCTACGGCGATCCCGCCGCGACGCAGTTCGCCGAGCGCGCCAACGCCGATGCCGTCGCGGTCGGGGACATCGTGGCGTTGGGCGCGGGGCATACGCCGGGAGTAGGTTCGCCGGAGACGCTCGGCCTGTTGGCGCACGAATTAACCCACGTCGCGCGGTGGCGCGCGCCGCGCTTCGTCCCGCCGATCGCCCGCACCACCGAGCACGAAGCAGGCTCCGGGCGCGAGGTCGCCGCCCCGACAAACGAGGAAGGGTTGGCGCGGCTGGTCGAGGCGCGCGTCACGCGGGCGGCGGAGGCGACCCTGACGCCTGAGCATCGGTCACCGCCTCTGCCCTTCGGTGCGCCGGTCGCCCCCGCCGCCCCCTCGATCGCCGATCGGGAACCGAATCGCTACGCAGACGCGGAGGTCGTCCGCACGGAGGCTGATCCGGGGCAACAGGCGACGGGTAACGACATGTCCCGCGCGGTGCCTGCCGCCTGGAATGGCCTGCCCGCACCCTGGGAGCCATTGCCGACGTGGCTCGATGCGCCCGGCCCAGGAGCGCCCACCGCAACCCCACCGCCTGCGGCGAGTCCGGCCACGTCCGTCTTTTCTCCGCAGGGAGCGGCGGCTCCGGCGGTTCAGTTGGCCGAGCGCGGGCGCACGCCGGACGAGGCCACACCGGCTACCGCCACCGGGTCCGCCGCGCCGCCCGCCGCCCAGTCGCCCGAACCCGACCTCGACGCGCTGGCGCGGCAGGTCTACGCCGTCTTGCGGCGGCGCTTGTCCGCCGAGGGTCGCCGCGCCTGGTAAGCATCTGGAGCATGAAGCGTGAGCAGTACCAGCCCCAGCAAGGCCACGATCATCAATATCGATAAAGGCGACTCGATCGTCGTCACCTGCTTGTTCAATCCGAAGGAATACGCCTTCACCAAGCAGAATAGCTGGACGCGCAGCACGAAGAAGGGCTCCAACGTGCCGCCACTGGAGTTCAGTGGGGGGCAGCCAGCGACCCTGACGGTGCAACTCTTCTTCGATACCTACGAAGGGGCGGCGGGTACGAAGGACGTTCGCAAAGAGTACACCGACGCGATCTGGGAACTGATGATGGTCGACGAGCGACTGAAAGATGCGAAGACGAAGAAAAGTCGCCCGCCCAAGGTGCGCTTCGTCTGGGGCACCGCCTGGTCGTTCGACGCGGTGATCACCAGCATCACGCAGCGGTTCACCCTCTTCGCCGCCGATGGCACGCCGGTGCGCGCGACGATGGACGTCACCTTCCAGCAGATCAAAGATGCCAGGCTTTTCCCGCCCCAGAACCCGACCTCGGGCGGCGTCGGCGGCGAGCGGCAGTGGACCGTCCGGGCCGATGATACGCTGACCGGCATCGCCTACGCCGAGTACGGCGACCCCCATGCCTGGCGGCGGATCGCCGACGCCAATCGCCTGACCCAGGTGCGGCGACTGCGTCCGGGCGTCGTGCTGGAGATCCCTCATGGTTGATACCAGCAATCTGATCAGCCAGTTCTACGCGAAGATCGGTGGGGTCGATGCCTCCGCCGAGTTCATGAACGATCTGCTCTCGGTGACGGTCGAGACCAGCCTGCACCTCCCCGATGTCGCCATGCTGGTGCTGCACGACCCGCGTCTGGCGTGGATCGACGACGACCGACTCGCACCCGGTACGACGATCGCGATCGCGGCGAAGGCTGGTGTGGGGGCACAGCCCCTCTTCGAGGGCGAGATCGTCGAGATCGAGCCCGATTTCGGGCCGGGCACCCACCGGCTGATGGTGCGGGCCTTCGATCGCCTGCACCGGCTGGCGCGCGGTCGTCACGTCCGCTCGTTCCTCAACGTCAGCGACGGCGATCTGGTGCGGAAGATCGCCCAGGAGGTCGGGTTGCAGGCGCAGGTAGGGCCGACGAGTCAGATCCACCCCTACGTGCTGCAACACGCCGAGACGAACCTCGAGTTTTTACGCGGTCGCGCGGCCATGCTCGGGTATCTGCTCTTCGTCAGGGGGAGAACGTTGCATTGCGAGCCGCCGAGCGCGGCGGGAACGCCGCTCGAACTTGAGTGGGGCGTGACACTCAGCGCCTTTCATCCCCGGCTCACGACGGTCGAGCAGGTGAACGGCGTTACGGTACGAGGCTGGAACCCCGATGATCGTGAGGAGATCGTCGGCCAGGCCGAGCGCGGGCGTGGTGCGCCGCAGATCGGCGATTCGCGCGATGGTGGCGAGGTCGCGCGCGCCGCATTCGGGCTGGACGCTCAGGATCTGATCACGAATCGCACGGTCCGCAGTCAGGCGGAGGCGGACCAACTCGCGCAGGCGGCTGCTGACCGCGTGGCCGGGCATTACATCGAGGCCGAGGGAACCTGTGGCGGTAATCCGGCGATCCGGGCCGGTGCGGCATTGCATCTGGGCGCGGTTGGCAAGCGCTTCGGCGGGACGTACTTCGTCACCAGCGCGACCCATCTCTACAACGGTAATGAGGGGTACAGCACGCAGTTCAGCGTCTCCGGCCACCAACCGGCGACGCTGCTCAATCTGCTGCAAGCGCCGTGCGATTCGGTCCCCGCGACGAGCGGCCTGCTGATGATCGGCATCGTGACCGATAACCAGGATCCGGTGAATCAGGGGCGGGTGAAGGTATTGTTCCCGTCACTCTCGCACGACCACGCCAGCAACTGGGCGCGCGTCGTCGCGCCCGGCGCAGGCCATACGCGGGGGATCGTATTCCTGCCGGAGGTGAACGATGAGGTGCTGGTCGGTTTCGAGCAGGGCGATCTGCATTATCCCTACATCCTCGGGGGTCTGTGGAACGGGCAGGACGAACTGCCGAGGAAAGTCGAACCGCCCCGCAGTGGAAGGGTGCCGAAGCGGGTCATCGGCTCGCGCGCGGGCCACACGATCGTCTTCGACGACAGCGACGGGGCCGGTGGGATCACGATCGAGGACGCCAGGGGCAACACGATCACCCTCGATAACGGCTCGGGCGCGGTGACGATCGAGGCGACAGGCAACGCCACCATCAAGGCCGGTGGCACCCTGACGCTGGAGGCGCAAGGGCAGGTCGAGCTCAAAGGCACGGGGGTTACGATCGATGGTGGCGCGGCCACCGTGGACGTCAAGGGCTCGATCATCAATCTCAACTAGCCGTGCCTGAGGCGCGCACGGCGCTGGCGCTGCCGATACGATAGCTGGCGCGATCTGGAGGAGACGATGGGCCAACCGGCGGCGAAGCAGGGCGACACGATCACCGCGGTCGATATCCACATCATCATGATCCCGACGCCGGGCGGGCCGGTGCCGACGCCGCTGCCACACCCCTTCCAGGGGCTGATCGATGGCAACCTTAGCAGCAACGTCTTCATCGGCGGGCTGCCCGCTGCCACGCAGGGGAGTACCGCCGACAATCTGCCGCCGCACATCCCGCAGGGTGGGCCGTTCCAGCGCCCGCCGACGAACAAGGGACAGATCATGGTGGGGAGCCTAACGGTGCTGATCAACGGCAAGCCGGTGGCGCGCAACGGCGACCCCGCGCTGACCTGTAACGATCCGGTCGATCTGCCCGCCGGTACGGTGGTGGCGGTCGGCACGGTGCTCGTCGGCTGATGATGGCCCCCGCTGACACGGGGAGAAGGATGACGCGGATGAGCGATTTTCTCGGGGTCGGCTGGGCCTTCCCGCCGCGCGTCGATGCGCGCGGTCGGATCGCGCTGGCACGTCAGGAACGCGACATCGAAGAGGCGATCCAGATGATCCTGCTCACACCGAAGGGGCAGCGGGTGATGCGCCCGGAATTCGGTTGCCGCATCCACGATCTCCTCTTCGCGCCCAATGATGCCACCACCGCCGGCCTCGCCACCTATTACGTCGAAGAGGCATTGGGGATGTGGGAGCCGCGCATCACGGTGGACGAGGTCACCGCACAGGTGGACCCTGCCGATAGCGGGCGGCTCTTGATCGCCATCCGCTACCAGATCAAGGCGACCTACGACAGCCGCACGCTGGTCTTCCCGTTCTACCGGATTCCGGGCGAATCGGTGCCAGGCTACTGATAGGATGCTGCGCCCCAGCGGGTACATCGAGGATACCTGACGGGGTGATGATACCTGGGCCGCGCCGCGATCGTTACGATGAACGTCGTATCGCCTCGCCAAGAAGAAGGTAAGCGCATATGCCATTACCGGTGCCCGATCTCGATGATCGCCGCTTCCAGGACATCGTCGATCAGGCCAAGACGATGATCCCGCGCTACTGCCCGGAGTGGACCGATCACAACGTCAGCGATCCGGGCGTGGCGCTGATCGAACTCTTCGCCTGGATGACCGATCTGCTCCTCTACCGGGTCAATCAGGTGCCGGATGCGCTCTACGTCAAGTTCCTGGAACTGATCGGCGTGCGCCTCGATCCGCCGCGTGCCGCGCGCGCGCCGGTGACGTTTTATCTCTCCGCCCCGCAACCGACCGACGTGACGATCCCCACCGATACCGAGGTCGCCACCATCCGCACGGAGACCAACCCGGCGATCATCTTCACCACCGGGACCGACCTGGTGATTCATCCGCCGAACCTGCTCGGGGCCTTCACGCGCGGTGCCGGTGCGCCCGGCGGCGGAGCCTGGCTCGCCCATGACTTGCGGCAACTGGCGTTGCCGGGGCAGGAGATCGCGATCTTCTCGCCGCAACCTGCCCCGGGCGATGCCTTCTACCTCGCGTTGCGGCAAGACCACAGCCAGCACGTCCTGGCGCTCGTGCTGGGCTGCGAACTCGCCGGTGGGGCCGGGGTGGAACCGACCAATCCGCCGCTGGAGTGGCAAGTCTGGCAGGGTGGTGCGGCGCGCTGGGCACCGTGCGTCGTCGAGTATGACGGCACCGGCGGGTTCAACCAGTCGGGCGAGGTGATCATGCACGCCCCGGCGATGGCCGAGGGCGAGTTCGGCGGGCAGCGCGCCTACTGGCTGCGCTGTCGGCTGACCGAGGCGCAGGCCGGCCCCGGTGCCTACCGCGTCTCGCCGAAGCTGGAGCGCTTGCGCGTCGAGGCGCGCGGTGGCACGGTCGGCGCGCGCCACGCCGTCACGATCGCCGCTGCGTTGGTGGGGCAGAGCGACGGCACGGCGGGCCAATCGTTCGCGCTGCTCTATACCCCGATTCTCGCGCGCGACCCCGCGCGTGATTACCTGTCCATCGAGTCGTCGGGTGGCCCTGCCGAGCGGTGGGTGGAGGTCGCCGACTTCGCCGACTCGGGGGCGGACGACCGGCACTTCACCCTCGATAGTCTCGATGGCACCCTCGCCCTCGGCCCCTCGCTCCTCCAGCCGGACGGCTCGGTCTACCGCTTCGGTGCGATCCCGCAGAAGGGGAGCACGTTGCGATTCAGTCGTTACCAGCACGGCGGCGGCGTGGGTGGCAACGTGCCCAAGGGTGTCCTCGCCGTGCTGAAATCCTCGATCCCCTACGTGACGCGCGTGACCAACCGCGAGGCGGCGCTCGGCGGTCGCAACGCCCAGGGTCTCGACGACGCCAAACTGCGCGCCCCGCAGACCCTCCGCACGCGCACCCGCGCGGTCACGGCGGACGATTACGAATATCTGGCGCGGCAGGTGCCGGGGGTGGCCCGCGCCGCCTGCCTGGCCCCCGGCGCGCAGCCCGCCGCGCCGACCGACCCGCGTCCGGGGCAGATCTTCGTGCTGGTGGTGCCGCAGGCGGGCGGCGACGCCGCCGGGGTGATCCTGTCCGAACAACTGACCCTCTCGGCTGAGCTGCGCGCCGCCGTGCTCGCCTATCTCGACGATCGCCGCTTGCTCGGCACGACCCTGGAGGTGCAGCCGCCGCAGTATCTCTGGGTGTCGGTGGACGTGACGCTCCACCTGCCCGAACGTCGCGATCCCGCCGCCGCCGCCGAGGCTATCCGGCGGGCCGAAGCCGCGCTCTATGGCTATCTGAATCCGTTCACCGGCGGCCCGACCGGCGACGGTTGGCCCTTTGGCCGCGACCTCCATCTCTCCGAGATCTACGGCCTGCTCCAGCGGATCCCGGCGGTCGAGTTCGTCGAGGAGGTGCGGATCACGATCGCGGATAGCGGCGGTGGCGCGGCCCAGGCGATGCCTGCACGATTGCCGGTGCCGCGCCACGCCGTCATCTGCTCCGGCCAGCACCGTGTCAGCGTGAGCTGACACCCCGGCCTTGGGTATCGAGGACCAGGTCAACGTTGACAGCCTGGTACCGCTCCATCCCTGTCGCCCCGTGAATGGGGGCGCGGGAAGTGTCAAGAGGTAGCGTGATCATGTCGTCGAGCCCGCCGGAGATGGGACAACTGATCGTCGAGATTCAGGGGGCCGTCGTGGCGACGGTCCCGCTCAATCTGCCGGTGCTCACGATCGGGCGGACGCCGGACAATGGGCTGTCGTTGCCGCACCCGGACGTCTCGCGGCATCACGCCGAAGTGCGCCTCACGGACGACGGCCCGATCTTCACCGATGTCGGCAGCTCGAACGGCACGGTCGTGGCCGGTGCGCGGCTGCTGCCCTACCAACCCCTGCCGCTGATCGACGGCCTGGTCATCCAGATCGGGCCATTCTCCCTGACCTATCGGGCACCGCAGGCGGCGAGCCAGGGGGACGTGGCGGACGCCGCGCCGCTGGTGCAAGAAGCCCCGGCGGCGAGCTCCCCGGCCCCCTCGCCGCTGGCGAGCCTGCCGCCGCCGCCCTTGCCAGTGGTCAAGCGCCGCCCGACCAGCGCGGTCCCGCTCGCGCGCGGCCCGGTCAGCCAGTATCTGCGCGATCTGCCGGTGATCTTCGAGAGCAACGGCGACAACGATTTCCTGGGCCGGTTCCTGCTGATCTTCGAGTCGCTCTGGGAGCCGCTGGAGCAGCGCCAGGATCACCTCGCGCTGTACTTCGATCCGCGCACCACGCCGGCGACATTTCTGCCCTGGCTGGCGGGCTGGCTGAGCCTCGCGGTCGATACCCACTGGCCTGAGGAGCGGGTGCGTCGGCTGCTGGCGGAAGGGATGGAGCTCTATCGTTGGCGCGGCACCGCGTATGGCCTGACGCGGATGATCGAGGTCTGTACCGGCCTGACGCCCCAGATCGGCGAGCGCGCGGGGGCACCATTCGTCTTCTCCGTCAGCGTCGCCACCCCGCCGGGGGGCACCGTCGACCGCGACCTGATCGAGGGGCTGATCCTCGCGCACAAGCCAGCCCACGCCGGGTATCTGTTGGAGGTCACGCCATGACCGGTTCCGCAGTCGGGCAAACCGTCGGCAACTATCGCCTCGAAGCGCTCCTCGGGACCGGCGGGATGGGACAAGTCTATCGCGGCAAGCACATCCACCTCGGTCGGATGGTCGCGGTGAAGCTGATGCACGCCAACCTCGCCTCCGACCCCGGCTTCCAGGCACGCTTCCTCCAGGAGGCGCAATCGGCGGCGGCGCTGAGCCACCCAAACATCGTCGCGATCCAGGATTTCGGCCAGCAAGAAGGCCGGTTCTACCTCGTGATGGAACTGCTGGCCGATGGCTCGGTGCGGAGCCTGCTGCGGGAGCGCGCCAGCGACGGACAGCAGTGGCCGCTGGCGCTCGGGCTCGATCTGGTGCGCCAGTCCGCCACCGGGTTGGCGTACGCGCACAGTCGCGGCATGGTCCACCGCGACATCAAGCCCGACAACCTGTTGATCCAGCGGCTTGGCACCGCCGGCACGCCGGGGCACGCCTACACGGTGAAGGTCGGCGACTTCGGCCTGGCGCGCATCGCGGATGGCGGCGTGATGACGGCGAGCGGCGTCACGCTCGGCACCCCGGCCTACATGTCGCCGGAACAGTGCCAGGGCGTGGAACTCGATGGGCGCAGCGACCTCTACTCGCTCGGTATCGTCCTCTACGAGGTCGCTACCGGCTACCTGCCGTTCGAGACGAAGAGTCTCAGCGACGCCGTCTACAAGCACGTTTACACCGCGCCGCCCTCGCCGCGCCAGGTGCGGCCCGACTTGCCGCAGGCGCTGGAGGAGATCATCTTGCGCTGCCTCGAAAAGCAACCCGCCGCTCGCTATGCCACCGCGACCGACCTTGTTGACGCGCTCGCCAAGATCGATGTCGGCGTCAAGTCGCAACCAGCGGCGTGGCCCGCGCTGCCGCCCGTATCGTCACCGGTGGTGCCGCTCTCGTCGCCACCCCCGCCGCCCTTTGCGGCGGTGTCCCTGCCGCCATCGCCACCGCCGGTGATGCTCCCGCCCCCGCCTTTCGCGTCGGCACCGTATGCGCCGAACGGCACGATCATGCGGCCGCTGGCCGGGACGGCACTGCCCCCGCCGCTGTCGGATGATGGTGCGGGGGTGGCCGTGCCGGTGGTGCAGGTGCTCGATGCCGGTGGTCACGTCCAACAGTCGGTGCCCTTGCAGGCGTCGTGGCTGACCCTCGGGCGCGGCGACGACAACGACATCGTGCTGCACGATGGCGCGATCTCGCGGCACCATCTGCGGATCGACTGGGACGGGCGGCGCGCGACCGTGACCGATCTCGGTTCGAGCAACGGCACCGTGCTCGGCGAGCAGCGGTTGCTGCCGCAGACGACGCGCGAATGGAACACCCAGGAGTTGGTGGGGGCCGGGCCATTCTGGCTGCGCCTGGCGGTGCCGACCGCGCCGCCGCCGCCGCCTCCCGCCGCGAACGCACCAGTCCCGGAGGTGGACGCTGGCCGGTTGCGGGTGGTGCTGGAAGGCGACACCCTGACCCTCACGCCCGGTCAGCCGGCGGTGCTCCGCCTCACCCTCGGCAACCTCGGGAGCACCGTCGATCACCTCCGCCTGACCGTCGAGGGCGTCCCGACGTCGTGGGTGCGGGTGCCCCCGCAGGAGGTGCAACTCAACCCTGGCAACCAGGCACCGGTGGCGCTCAACATCATCGTGCCGCGCGCGGTGGAGAGCTATGCCGGGGAGTATCCGGTCACGATCCGGGCGCGCTCGCGCGAGAATCCCGCCGAGTCGGGCACCGCCGAGGCGCTCTGGACCGTCCTGCCCTTCGTCTCCGATACGCTGGCGCTCGCCCCGTCGCGCGCCGGTGGGCGAACCGAGGCCGCCTACACGGCGGCGATGCAGAACGAAGGGAACGCCGGGACCCGGTATAGCCTGCGCGGCCAGGACAAGGAAGGGAAGCTGCGCTATCGCTTCGCGCAGCCGGTGGTCGAACTCGACCCTGGCGGCAGCGCCGCTGTCGGGCTGACCGTGTCCGCGCCGCGCCGCTGGATCGGCACGTCCGCCGTCCGTCCCTTCAACGTCTACGCCGACGAAGTCGGCGGTGCGGCCTCCCAAAATGTCGCCGGGGAGTTCGTCCACGGGGCATTGCTGCCGGTCTGGGTGCCACCACTGGCCCTCGCCGCCCTCGCGCTGCTGGCCTTCCTGGTCGTCAGCGTACTCGGGCGCAACCCGAAGGCGTTGAGCGTGAACGTCACGCCGCAGGACCGGATTGTCGGGGAGCAGGTCACGGTCAACTGGGAGGTGAGCAACGCGAAGCAGGTCGCGGTGAAACTCGATGGCACGACGGTCGAGACCGCCAAGGATACGAAAGGGAGCTACAGCTTCGTCCCCGACCACGACGGCCCGTTCCGGCTCGAAGTGATCGCCTCGAATAACGCCGGTAGCCTGCCCAATAACCAGACGATCACCGTCCGTAAGGCGGACGCGGACGAGCCGCTGATCGAGCAGTTCGACGTCTGCGCGGTCGGCACGCCAGCCGGGGCCGCCTGCCCCGATCCGTTGGTGATCACGCTCGGTGAACAGGTGGTCATCCGGTGGCGGGTGCAGAACCCGCAGCAGGTCAGCCTGAACATCCTCGGCACCCTCGAAGGGCCGGACAAGACGGCGGGTGAGCGCACCGACATGCCCGGCCAGTCCGGCCAGATCATCTATATGCTCGTGGCGAGCGACGCCGGCGGGGCGAGCAAGACGCGCACGCGCCGGGCCAACGTGGCCGTCCCCCCGACCGCAGTGCCGCTGCCGACCGATGTGCCACCGCCCACCGCAGCGCCGCCGCCGATCACCGGCAATGGTGGTGGCGGCGGCGCTGCGGCGCAAACGATGACGGTCAGCGCGGCGAACGCCGCCGCCGGGATGGCGGCGACTGGCACGGCGAGCGCCGTCGGGCAGATGGCGGCGACTGGCACGGCGAGCGCCGCCACCGGGCAAACGGCCACGGCCAGCGCGAACGCCACCATGCCGCCGCTCGGCTCCTGGCGACTCAGCGCCGCGCCGCTGAGCGTCGCGCGCACCGGTCATGCCGCGACCCTGCTGAAAGACGGCAAAATTCTCGTCACTGGCAGCGTCGGCAGCAACCCCACCGCCACCGCGCTCAACACCGCCGAGATCTTCGACCCGACGACCAACACCTGGAAGCCGACCGCGTCGATGAGCACCGGTCGCACCGCGCACACCGCGACGCTCCTGGACAACGGCACGGTGCTGGTCGTCGGTGGCTACAACAATGGCGACCCCAAGCGCGACCCGGTCGATGCGCTGAACACGGCGGAGCTCTACGACCCGGCGAAGAATACCTGGAGTACGGTCGGTTCGCTGCCCGCCAATCGAGCCTTCCACACGGCGACGCTCCTGAAGGATGGCGGCGTCCTGGTCGTCGGAGGCGCGAGTAGCAGCGGCGGGGTGGGCAACAATACCGCGCTCAAGACGGCGGATCTCTACAATCCGGTGACGAAGACCTGGCTGCCTGCGGGCACGATGAGTGTCGCTCGCATCGGCCATACCGCCACACGATTAGGCGATGGCACGGTGCTGGTCACCGGCGGCCTGAGCGGTGCGGGCAGCACCGCCGCGCCCGTGGCCGGGGCGGAGATCTTCAACGCGGCACCGAAGCCGACCTGGACCGTCACCGGCGCGCTCGGCACGGCGCGTACCGACCATGCTGCGGTGCTGCTGCAAGATGGCACGGTGCTGGTGACCGGTGGCCGGGCCGGGCCGGGTGTCACCGGCACGCCGCTGAATACCACCGAGCTCTACAGCACCGCGACCAAGACCTGGAGCAAAGGCCCCACTTTGAGCGTCGCGCGCGCCGCGCACACCGCGACGTTGCTCAACAGCGGCGCGGTGCTGGTGGCCGGCGGCAAAGCGGCAGGTTCCCCCGGTGCGTCGTTGAACAGCGCCGAACTCCTCCCGCTCGCCGCCAAGGCGTGGCAATCGGCGGGGACGATGACGGTCATCCGCTCCGGCCACACCGCCACGTTGCGGAATGACGGGCAGATATTGGTGGTTGGCGGCACCAACGATCCCCGAACCGAAGGCTATCGAGAGCAGTAGGGGAGCTGCGTCGATGCGCCCCTCGATCAGCATAGGAGGCGGCATGAGTGCCAGTCCACGCGCGAGCCTGACCGTGACAACACCGCCGGTGGCGCTCGTGCCCGGTCGCTCGGAGACGGTGACCGTCATGGTCGTCAATCAGGGGGGACAGGCGGAGGAGTTCCGGCTCGGCGTGCGCGGCATCGAGCCGGGCTGGGTCACCTTTCGGCCCCCCTCCCTCTCGCTGGGACCGGGCGAGCAGGGCACCATTGCGGTGCTGGTACAGCCGCCGCCGACCGCCGCGCCGAGCACGGTCGCCCCGGTGTTGCGACTGAGCGCCCGTAGTACCGGCATGACCGTCGCCGAGACGCCGCTTACCACCGCGATGACCGGCCAGGCCGTGACCATGAACAATCTGGCGACGCCGGCCATTGGTGGCGCGGCGGCGGCGCAAGTGGGGGCGGCACGCAGCGGATCGCCGCGCTGGTTGCTCCCGCTGCTGGCCGTCGGTACGCTGGTGTGCCTGGGGCTCCTGGCGCTCGGCGGCGTTGCCTATTTTCGGAGCGCGGCCCCCGAGCCTACGGTGACGGTCCGTGTCGTACGTCTGACGGCCACGGTGCCGGTGGCGGCGCGGGGAACGGCGACCCCGGGTACCGTGCCGACTGACACAACGGCGAGCGCGATCACCCCGGTGGCGCCGGTGGCGGGTGCCAGCGTGCCCGGATCGGCGGTCGCCGGCGGTGGTGCCTCGCCGGCCCCCGCCTTCTCGCCATTCTCGCCGTCGCCATCCTCGGCACCGGTGCAACCGATCGCCTCGACGCAACCGGTTACGCCTGTGGGCACGGCGCAGCCCACCGCCCCGGTCCCCACCGGTGTGCCAGCCGCCACGCGCGCCGCATTGCAGACGCAGGCCACGCTGATCGGGCACACCGATCACGTCCGGGGGGTCACCTGGTCGCCGGATGGCATACGCCTGGCAACGGCGTCCGATGACGGGAAGGTCAGGCTCTATAGTGCCGCCGGGGCGCTTCAGATGACCCTCTCCGGCCATACCGCCGGGGTGACGAGCATCGCTTGGTCGCCGGATGGCCGCACGATCGCATCGGGCTCGGACGACGGCACGGTGCGGCTGTGGAACGTCGATGGCAGCCTCCGAAAGGTGCTGACCGGGCACGATGGCTACGTCACCAGCCTGAGTTGGGCACCCGACAGCAGCGGCCTGGCCTCGGGGTCGTGGGATACCAGGGTGCGGCTGTGGAATGCCGACGGCTCGCCCCGTGCGGTCTTCAGCGGTCATACGGGCCGCGTGCAGAGTGTCGCCTGGGCTCCGGGCGGCACGACGATCGCCTCGGCATCGTGGGACGGCACCGCGCGACTGTGGGGTGCCGATGGCCGGGAGTTGCGCGTGTTGAGCGGGCATACGAAGGAAGTCTGGGCCGTCGCCTGGTCGCCCGATAGCAGCACCCTGGCGACCGGTTCGGCGGACACGACAGTACGCCTGTGGCGCAGCGATGGCACGGCGGTGGCAACGCTGCGCGGCCACACCAAGGAGATTACCGGCGTTGCCTGGGCACCAGATGGTAAAACGCTCGCCTCGGGTTCGTTCGATGGCACGATTCGTTTGTGGAACAGTAGCGGCCAGCCGGTGGCCCCGCCGTTCGGTCACAAAGACGTTGTCACCGGCGTCGCCTGGTCGCCGGATGGCAAGACCGTCGCGTCGTCGTCGTGGGATCAGACGGTGCGGTTGTGGCGCTAACCTGCTGCCTCACGCATGGTGAGGCGTGCGGGTGCTGAATCCGCGCGTGGACTGGCTCGGCACCGCTTTTCGGGATCGTTGATGTCTCTGCGCTGACCCCACTTGCGCCGGATGCGGCGCGAAGGGCGGAAGGGATACGCCAGCCCAAAGCCGACCGGCCCTCCGCCCGTACCGCAGTTTTCGGCTCGATACGCCGCTACTGAACCGGGTTGCTCAGGCGTCCAAGCTTCTCGATCTCGGCCTCGACGAGGTCACCCGGACGGAGAAAGGTCTGCGTCGTCACGCCGACACCGCCCGGCGTGCCCATGCAGAAGAGATCGCCCGGTTCGAGGGTGACGAATTGCGAGATGAAGGCGATGCTCTCCGGCACATCGAAGATCATCTCGCCCGCTGCGGAGTGCTGCCGCAACTCGCCGTTCACGCGCAGGGCCATCTCCAACGCCTTCGGGTCGCCGATCTCGTCGCGCGTGACCAGGAAGGGGCCGAGCGCGGCGAAGGAATCGCACCACTTCCCGGTCAGCCAGTCGAAGAAGTCGTCCATCGGGCGGGCGGTGCGCGCCGCCGCGTACTTCAGTTCACGGGCGGAGATGTCGTTGAAGACCGCGTAGCCCGCGACGTACGACGCCGCCTCGGCGAGGGGGATCGCCTTGCCCCGCTTGCCGATCACCGCCGCGATCTCCAATTCGTAGTCGATCTTGTCGGAGATCGTGGGGATCGTGATCGCCTCGCCCGTGCCGATCAGCGAGGTGCGCGGCTTGATGAAGAAGCGCGGCGTGATCTTGGCCTTGTCCACGCGCGCGCCGCCCCCCTCGGTGAGGTGCGACTGATAGTTCCCGGCCAGCAAGAAGATCGTCGGCGGGCGCGGGATCACCGGGCCGAGGTCGGCGTCGGCGAGGGCCACGCCGGGGGGGATGTCCCCCGCCTGCGCCAGGAGTTGGCCCACGCGCGCCAGCCCTTCCACGCCGAGTTCGAGCAGTCCGACAATATCGGCGGGGAGTTCGATGCCGAGCGCGGCCCCGCCCCGCGCGAGATCGATGACGCGCTCCCCGGATACGACCCCCGCCCGATTTGCCCCATCCTGTCGGTACGTTACCAGGCGCATCGCCTTCTCCTTTTCCTTCTGTCATGTCCACGCATCCGAGGCTGACCGTTGCTTGTCGCGCTATTGCGAGCGCCCGCGCGCCGTGACCCGCCAGATCTCTGCGACCTGCCCGTCGCGGATGGCATAGACCTGATCGTGGAGATTGGCGGCGGCGCAGCAGTGCCCCGGATGGACGATCAGCGTCTCGCCGATCGCCAGGTCCGTCCGCTCGCCATCGCGCACCAGGAAGGTGCCATGCTCCTCGGAGAGATAGCCGAAGCGCAACTCCGCGTGCCCCTCGGCCTCGGGGCTACCGTCGCTGTGCAGGCTCTGTAGCCCGGCGTCGGTGATCACCTTCTCCGGCGTGGGGCGGCTGACGACGGTGCAGAGGAGGCCGAACGCCAAACCGAACTCGGGGAGCTTGTCGCGATAGCCGGGGTCCATGTAGACATAAGAGCCCGATTGGTGCTCGGTGACGCCGGGATATGCGCCGGAGATCGCGTACGTGCCGGTCCCGCCGCAGGTGAGGGTTTCTACCGGCAACCCGTGGCGGCGGAGGAGGTCGCGACTATCGAGCGCCCGGTCGAGCATCAACGCCGTCTCGCGGCGGCGGTGCGCGGGATCGGGATGCTGGACGACGTGCCCCTCGTAGACGTGGATCCCGGCGAACGCGAGGCCGGGTGTCCGCGCGATCTGCGTCGCCAGCGCCAGCGCCGGTTCGCCGGGTGGCGTGCCGCAGCGCCCCATCCCGGCGTCGATCTCGATCAGCACCGGCAGGGTGATCCCCGCCGCAGTCGCCGCCGCGCCCAGTTGCGCCACGTTCCCCGCGTCGTCGGCGATGACCCGTACTCGCGCGCGTTGTCCCAGCGCGCAGAGGCGCGCGATCGCGCCGGGCGCGACGATCTGATTGGCGATGAAGACGTCGGTGACGCCGCCATCGACCATCGCCTCGGCCATCCCGACCTTGGCGCAGGTGACGCCGACCGCCCCCGCCGCGAGTTGTCGGCGCGCGACCGCCGGGGCGCGGTGGGTCTTGGCGTGGGGGCGCAGCGCGGCGGGTCGCGTCGCGAAGAACGCCGCCATCGTGGCGATGTTCGCGTCCAACGTCGCCAGATCGACGAGCGCCGCCGGTGTCGGCAGTGCCGCGACAGGCCGACCGAGCAGCGGGTCGTCGGTGATCACATCGGCGTAGGTCATCGGCTTCTCCCTCTCACTCAGTGAGCGCATCGCGCAACGGATGGCGCGCTCAACGACCGCGCAGCACCCGACCGGGGAGCGCGGCGGTCGGCTCGCCCGCCGCGACCACCGTCTCGCCATTGACGATCACGCGCGCGATCCCGGTGGGGGCACGGAACGGCTCGGCCCACGTCGACTCGTCCGCGATCGCGGCCGGATCGAAGAGCACCAGATCGGCCCCGTAGCCGGGGCGCAGGAACCCGCGATCGCGCAGGCCGAAACGGGTGGCGGGGAAACCGCTCATCTTGTGGATCGCGGCTTCGAGCGAGACGGTGCCCCACTCGCGCACCGCCAGGCGCAAGATACGGGCGAAACAGCCGTAGCCGCGCGGGTGGCCGCTCGGGCCGTGGTAGACCCCATCGCTCGCGACGAGCATCTGCGGGTGGCGGATCGTGTCGCGCTGGATCAGCTCCTGCTCGGCGGTCGTGCCGCCCCGGTGGTAGACCATCAGGGCGTACGGGTCTTCCTCGGCCAGGCTGCGGACCGCGAAGTCCCCGCGTGACTCGCCGCAGGCCGCCGCCACATCATCGAGGTTCTGCCCGATGTAGCGCCCGGTCTGATTGGCGACGAAGACGGCGCGCTCCCCGTTCGCGGTCGCCGCCGTCAGCCGCGCCTCCAGGTGCGCGGCCATGCGGGCGCGGGCGGCGGGGTTGTGGAGACGTTCGCGCAGGCCGTCGGGGCCGCCCGCCTGCTCGGTGATCAGCAGCATCAGCGCGAGGTGCGTGCAACCCGCCGGGTAGAGGTACGACTCGAAGGTGAGATCGCAGACCGCCGCCGCCTCGGCGAGCAGGGGCAGCGTGAGCGTGTCCGCCGTCTCATGCGAGATGTGGACCGGCAATCCGGCCTGCTGCCCGAGGGCGATCGTCTCGCGCCATGCCCCCGCGCGCCCGAGATCGGTATAGCGAACGTGCGCGGCATAGAGCGCGCCGTACTCGCGCGCGACGTTGCAGAGGGTCAGGAGTTCATGGAAGTCGGCGTTGGCGCTCGGCTGGTAATCGAGCCCGAGATTGAGGGCGACCGCCCCCGCCTCGAACCACGCCCGCGTCAGCGCCACCATCCGGGCCAGCTCGTCGCCGGTCGCCGGTCGCGCATCCCACCCCATCGCGGCGAGCCGCACCGCGCAGTGCGGCACTTGCGGGACGACATTGGCCGGGGTGTTCCCGGCGAAGCGCGCCAGATAGGCTTCCGGCGTGGCCCAATCGAGCGGCTGGGCCGACTGACCGTAGGCGAAGAGGGTGTATTCCCAGAGTTCGCGCGCGCGGTCGGGCGCGAGCCCGGTCCAGCCGAAGCCGTCCGGTCCGAGCAGTTGTGTCGTCACCCCCTGCGCCAGCGCCCCGTGGCGGTGCAGCCCGCCGAGGAGCGCGATCTCCGAGTGGACGTGGACATCGATGAAGCCGGGGGCGACGAAGAAGCCGGTCGCGTCGATCGTCCGTGCGGCGGTTGAGCCCGCGAGCGCGCCGACCGCCGCGATCCGGTCCCCGATCAGCCCCACATCGGCGGGGTGGGCGGGGGTCACGCCGTCGCCATCGACCACGGTGCCGCCCCGAATCAGCGTATCGAACTCCATCTGCTCTCTCCCCTAATCGCGCGGCGCGAGGGCGACGAACTTTCCGGTGCGGGCGGATTCGTAGGCCGCCTCGATGATCCGCAGCACCATGATCGCCTCGTCGATCCGGTAGGCGGGCGCGGCAATCCCCGCGATCGCGTCGCAGAAGTTCAGCAGCGCCAGCCGGGCGGCGTGGCCGTAGCCGGCGGCGGCAGGGGTGGCGAACGCGCGCCGCTGCCAGGGGGAAGCGGCCCAGCGCGGATCGGTGCTGTAGGCGCGCGCCTCGTCGGTGGCGCTGTTCCAGCGCACCCACCCCTGCTGGCCGTAGAGGGCCGATTCCGGCGCGTCGTCGCCGAACGGCGATGCCTCCCGCGTCGGCAGGAGATAGCCGTAATTGAGCGAGGCGAGCCAGCCCGACGCGAAGCGCAGCGTCACCGCCGCCACATCCTCGACCGCGACCGCCTCCTCGCCCGCCGTCGCGGTCAGCGCCTGCACCCCGATCGGTGCTTCGCCGACGATGTGGGTCAGGAGATCGACCATGTGGCAACCGAGCCAGTGGAAGACCCCGCCCCCGCTGCGGTCCTCGTCGAAGAGGTAGCCGTATAGCCCGCGCGGATCGCGCAGCGTGATCGTCGTCGTCGCGGTGGTCATCTGCGCGAAGGTCAGGGGGCCGAGCAACCCCTCGCGCACGAGGTCGCGCACGTAGGCGGTCGTCGGGTAGAAGCGCGACTGATACCCGGCGGTGAAGACCAGTTCCTTGCGCGCGATCAGGTCGCGTGCGGGCAGCAGATCGTCCGCCCTGCGCGCCTCCGGCTTCTCGGCCCAGAGGTGGATCCCCTCGCCCGCCAATCGCGCCAGCATCGCGCCCATCTCGTCGTTCCGCAGCATCACCTGCGCGGCGTCGGGGCGCGTGGCCGCGAGGAGCTCGTCGAGATCATGGTAGACCGGGACATCCGCGAACGGCCCAGCGAGCCGCGTCGTCGGATCCTCCGGGCGTGCGAGGAAACCAACGACTGTGATCCGCTCGCGGAGCGCCCAGAGGGTCTCGCGGTAGGCGGCGGCGTGCAGGTGATCGCTGCCGATTTGCACCAGTCGAATCATCGGGCGTCCTCACACGATGGCGCGCTCGGCGCTCCGTCCGCGTCCAACGGTAGCGCGATCAGCCGATTCCCCTGTTGCTGCGAGGCCAGCATCGCGATCAGGAGTTCGACCGTCTGCCGGGCCGCGCGTGGTGTCGAGCGGGTTTCGCCGCCCCGTTCCAGCACCGCGATCAATTCTTCGAGCGCGCCCTGGATGCCCCCTTTCATCACCATCGCGGCGGGGAAGGGGCGGCTGACCTGTTCCCCGGTCCCCTGCTCGGTCGTCCAGAGTTCGGCGACGGTGCCGCTGATGCGGATCCGCCCGGTCGAGCCGACGATGTCCCATTCGGCGTTGGCGAAGGTACCCTTGGTGCCGTTGAAGAAGCCGCGCGCGCCATTGGCGAACTGGATGAACGCGCTCGCCCCCGGCTCGGATTCCGGGGCATGGCCGCCATCGCCGCCATACCGCGCGAAGCCCTCGAACCCTTCCTCTAGCTTCGCGAAGACCTGGGTCGGCGCGGCCCCCGCGTAGTAGCACATCAGGTCCACGATGTGCGTGCCGTTGCGGAAGAGCATCGCCCGCTCGCCGTGCAGCGTCCCGACGATGGTGCGGACCTCGCCGATCGTCCCGGCGTCGATCAGTTCCTTCGCGCGGTGGAAGAAGGGATCCCAGCGGCGCGTGTGCTCGACCGCGACGACCGTCCCGTGCCGCTCGATCGCCGCGATCATCCGGTCCGCGTCCGCCAGGGTCGTCGCCAGAGGCTTCTCGCAGAGGATCGCGGGGATCCCCCGCTCCGCCGCCGCGATCACGATGTCGGCGTGCCGGTCGTCCGGCGTGCAGACGCTGAGGATGTCGATCTCCTCGCACGCGAGCATCTCCCGATAGTCGGTATAGATCCGCATGTCCGGCCAGGTCGCCCCCCACTGCTCCGCGAACCGCGCGGTCGCTGCCGGGACGATGTCGCAGACGGCGACGACGCGGGTGTTGGGGATCATCGCCAGGGCCGAGGCGTGCGAGTAGGGGAGCGCGTGGCGCCCGCCGCTGAAACTTGGGGTGACGGGCGCGCTGGCGATCGCGGTCAACCCGATGATGGCGCAACGATAGGTCTTCACGGCCACTCCCTCACACTGCATCGAACATCGGTCCACGCGCGCGGCGTGGTCTTGGCCGGGGCGTTCGTCGTTGTCTCGCCACAGCCTGGTCACTTGCGACTGCGCCGGGGATTCAGCGCGTCGGCCACCCCGTCGCCGAAGAAGTTGAAGCCGAGGATCAGCAGCGTCAGGACGCCGCCGGGCACGAGGACGAGGTGGGGATAGTAGCGCCATTGGTCGAGGTTGGCGTTGATCATCTGCCCCCAACTCGGGGTCGGCGGCTGCACCCCGACCCCGAGGTAGCTCAGCGCCGACTCGGAGAGGATCGCGTTGCCGAAGTTGACGCTGACCGCGATGATGATCGGCGCGATGCTGTTCGGCAGGATGTGCCCGAAGAGGATCACGCGCGTCGGTGCTCCGATCGCCCGCGCCGACTCGACGAATTCCCGCTCCCGCAGCGAAAGAACTTGGCTGCGGATCAGCCGCGCATAGCCCGACCAGCCGACGATCGCGAGCCCCCCAAAGACGACGATGAAGTCGATCACTTCCTTGCTGCCGAACGCCGCGATCCCGGTCAACTTCGCGAAGCCCGTCAGGCGATGCTCGACCGGCGAGCGCAGTGTGGCGTTGAGGAACGCCGCCAGCAGGAAGGGAGGGAAAGCGAGCAGCACGTCGGCCAGGCGCATGCAGATGCCGTCCACCAGGCCCCCGGCGTAGGCGCTGATCAACCCGACGACCGGCGGAGATCAACGTCACCAGCACGGCGACGAGGAGCGCGGTGCGCGCCCCGGCCATGATACGACTGAAGAAGTCCCGCCCGAGTTCGTCGGTGCCGAACCAGTTCTGCGCGCTCGGCGGCTCCGCGATCCGGTTGAGGTCTTGCAGGAGCGCGTCCTGCGGTGCCAGCGCCTGCCCGAAGAGGGCGAGGAAGACGAAGAAGAGCACGATGAAGCCGCCCACGAGCGCCATCCGATTGGCGGCGAGGCGGCGCAACGCATCGCCGCCCGGCGTACGCTGTCGTCGTATGGCGGCGGGCGACGGGCGCGGCGAGAGTCGCACGCATAGATCCTGTTCCTCCTACCATGTCAGGACCGCACGCGCGGGTCGAGCACGCCATAGGTGAGATCGACCAGGAGGTTGAGGAGCATGATCCAGAAGGCACTGACGATCGTCGCGGCGGTGAGGACCGGATAATCGTTGTTCTTCAGCGCCGAGAAGAAGAGTTGCCCGAGTCCGGGGATCGAGAAGGCGCTCTCGACGAAGATCGAGCCGCCGAGCAGGAAACCGAAGGTCAGCCCCAGGCTGGTCAGCACCGGGGCGAGCGCGTTCCGCATGACGTGGCGGACGAGGACGCTGCGTTCGGTCAGCCCTTTCGCGCGGGCGGTGCGGATGTAATCCTGGCTCAGGATCTCGGCGACGCTGGTGCGCGTCTGCCGGATGATCCCGAGCAGCGGGTAGGCGCTGAGGATCGTCGCGGCGATCAGCGTCTGGTAGCTGAAGATACCGTGCCAGCCGGTCGGCGTCTTGATGATCTTCAGCTGCAAGACGAGGAAGACCAGGGTGATCGGCGCGAGCACGAAGGCGGGGATGCTGTGCGTGACGACCCCGAAGAGGCCGATCAGCGCGTCCGGCCAGCGATAGTGCCAGAGCGCCGCGACCACGCCGAGCCCGATCCCGGCGACCGCGACGATCACCGTCGCCACCAGCGCGAGTTGCGCGCTGACCGGCAGCGCCTTGCCGACGAGTTCGCCGACGCTGACCCGCTGGATGTAGGAGCGCCCGAAGTCGCCGTGTACGGCATGCCAGAGGTAATCGCCGAACTGCACCAGGAGCGGGCGATCGAGCCCGTACTGCTTCCGCAGATTCTGGTAGACCTCCTCGCTGGACCAGTTCTCCCCCATGATGATCCGCAGCGGGTCGCCGGGGCCGTAGAAGCTGAGCAGATAGGTGACGAAGGCGACGCCGATCAGGAGCGGGATGAAGGCGAGGATGCGGCGGAGCGCGATCCGAAGCATGGGAACCTCCTCGCGAGTGGTCGGTAGTCAGTAGCCAGTGGTTGGCGGACTGTAAAGGCTTTCGCCGGTTGGCGAATCGAAGGATGCTCAGCAACGGCACGATCCACTGACTACCGACTACCGACTACAGCCTACTCGCCCCTGCTACTGCGCGATGTAGATCTTATGCAAGCTGTTCCAGATGCGCGCCTGCACCACCTTCATCCCGCGTACCTTCGGCTTGAAGAACCAGGTCGAGGTGCCCCGGAAGGGGGCCAGGAAATACGCCTCGGACGAGACGATCTGGTCGACTTGCTGGTAGAGGTCGCCGCGCTTCTGCGTATCGGTCTCGGCGTCGGCCTGCTTCAGCAGGGTATCGACCTGATCGTTCTTGTAGCGCGCGGCATTGGCCGACGAGGTGCCGAGGAACGGCGGCGAGATGAACGAGGGATCCTCGACCGTGGCACCGTAGCTGAGGCGGAAGATCCCGCCCCCCTCGAGCTTGCGGACCTCATCCTGCTGCTCGGCCACCGTGCTGTAGACCTTGCGGAGGATGTCGACTTGCACACCGAGGTTCTGCTGGAGCTGCTGCTGGATCGCCGTGGCGACCTTGCCCCAGGTGCCCAGCGCGGTCGCGCCGCCCTGTTCGGAGACCAGGATCGTGATCTTCGGGAGCTTAGCGGCGCTGCCGTACGTCGATTGGCTCAGGAGTTGCTTCGCGCGCGCCACATCGAACGTCGGCTGGAACTGCTGATCGCCGCCGCCGGGATACCCCGCCGGGATGTTGCGCTTCTGCGGCGGGTAGATGCCGTTGAGCGCCGCCGCCGAGAGGATATTGAGATCGACCGCGCTGGCGAACGCCTGCCGCACCTTCAGGTCATCGAACGGTGCCTTCTCGCAGAAGAAGGCGAAGTACCAGGTGGCGGTGGCCGTTTCCCAGTAGAGGTCGGCGCTGCGCTGGCCGTTGGGCCTGGTCGCCTGGGCGAATTCGGCGGGTTGGCAGACCAGCCCATCGATCTCGTCGTTGTCGTACTGCACCAGCTGGGTCTGCGCGTCGGCGATCAGCTTCATGGTGAACTTGCTCAGCTTGGCCGGCTCGCGCCACCAGTATTCGTTGCGCGCCAGCGTCATCGTCGCCTGATCGCCGGGGGTGAACTCGGTCACCTTGAAGAAACCCGAGGTGACCGGTTTGCGCCACCATTCCTCGCCGCCGCCGAGCACGTTATCTTTCTTGAGGGTGACCGTATTATAGAGGCGGCGACGATGGGGAAGTACGGGACCGGGCTGGTGAGGGTGAAGACGAGCGTCTGGGCATCTTTCGCCTCGATGCCATCGAGCGTTTCGGCCTCGCCCTTCCGTACCTTGTCGAAACCGACGATCTTCCCGGCGGCGACATCGGGGCTGGTCGACTTCGACTTCGGGTTGCAGATCCACTCCCAGGACCATTTCACGTCGCTCGCGGCGATCGGCGAGCCATCGGAGAACTTGGCCTTGGGGTTCAGCGCGAAGGTCCAGGTCTTCGCATCGGCGGAACTCTGCCACGAGTCCGCGACACCGCCGACCAGCTTCCCATCGACCTCGATGCGCGTGAGCGCCTGGTAGACGAGCATTTGCAATTGCCATAGGTCGCCGCCATAGGTGGGCGGATCCATGCGGAAGGCGGTGGGGGTGACCATGCGAAGGGCTTGCGCGCTGTCCGGCGCGGGCGGGCCATCGGCGCGAGGCTTGCTCGGCTGCGGGCCGCTGGTCACCGCTGCAGAGGGCGCGGCGGATGCGCCGCTCGCGCTGGTCGGGGTGGGCGCTGCGGCACCAGGGCTGGCCGAACTCGCCGCGCCGGATGTGCCGCCGCTGCCCGTGGTCGCGGCGGGCGGCGCGGCGGTGGGCGTGCCTGCGGCCCCGCCGCAGGCGGCGAGCAACGTCGCGAGCGGCGTGCTCGCGGCGAGCAGCGCGGCACGCCGGAGGAAGGTGCGGCGGTCGAGCGCGCGCGGCGCGGTCGCGGGCTGTGGCGGTAACCCCTCGGAGCGGTACACCATCGGAATCCTCCTTCACGCGGCAGCCTACATCCATGCGTCGGCCTACATCGAGGATAGCCTCACGATGGCCCGGTATCTGCACCGGCCCTCTCGTACTCGCGGTATTCGGTTGGCATTGACATTTTGGTCTATTGGTATACCATCATACCACGGGCGGGGCGGAATGCAAGGGGTGAGCGGGCATGGATCACGAGATTGAAGAAGCGCAACTCGATCGGATCGACTTTCTCAGCCTGCCAACGCTCCCGCGCCAAAATCTCTCGGAGCGCGTCGCACAAATCTTGAAACACCTGATCATCGATCAAAACTTGCGAGAAGGCGATCGTCTCCCGCCGGAGCGCCGACTCGCCGAGGCGATCAACGTCAGTCGTACGGTGTTACGCGAGTCGCTCAGTCGGCTGATCGGTGAGGGGGTGATCCGGCGCGGCACCCCGCGCAAGCTCGAGGTCGCCGCGTTCGACCGGGCGAAAGTCTCGGCGGAGTTGGCCGGGCTGGTGGAGCAGGAGTCGTCGCTCCAGGAACTGATCGAATTGCGCGTCTTCGTGGAGATCGGCTCGTTGGAGGTGATCGTGCAGCGGATGACGCCGCACCGCCTCGCCGAGATCGATCGTTGGGTCCAACTGGGCGAAGAAAAACTTCGCACCCACGAACCGCTCGCCCTGGTGGATGCCGGTTTTCACGCCGCCCTGCTACGGACCACCGGCAACAAAGCGATCGAAGCCTTCCTGCCGATCATCGAGGAGAATCTGCGTCAGAGCCTCGTACGCAGTACGGGGCAGTTCGCCGGGAGCGGGAGCAGCGACGATTACCGCGTCGTGACGGAGCACCGCCAGATCCTCGAAGCCTTGCGCCGCGAGGATGCCGCCGCCGCGCGGCTCCTGATGCTCGCGCACTTGAGTCTGTATCTCCACCGCGACTGGCGGTGGCGTGGTCGGACCGTGACGCTCGGCAGCGCCGCAGGCCGATCCGATCCAGGCCCAAACCGGCCTGGTTGAGCGGTCTTCGCCGTGCCCTGGATCGCTGATCAGCGCCGCACCGGTGACACTGCACCGCCTACCGCCCAATGGAGACGGGGAACGAGGCAGGGTGCGGCGCGCGCTTGCTCGCCTCGGCCAATTGCCTGATCGTCGGGGCGGTGAACCCCTTCGTGACGGAGGCGGTGCCGAAGACAGTGTCGGGGGTGATCGGAGCCGCGCCGCCCACCCTGCGGGCTCCGCAGCCTTCCGCCTAAAAGCCACCGTGGCGGGTTGAGCGAACAGGCGGCGTGGCCTCAGCCCCGGTCCAACTCCTCTAACACCGGCGCGAACGCCGCGATCCCGGCGCGATCGTTGGGCACGAGCCAGATCTGCATGTGCGTGATCCCGCCGCGCGCGTAGGTGCGGATGGCCTCCGCGATCTGCTGGGGTGTCCCCGTGAGCGGCTCGACACCGCCCGCGATTTCCTGACCCAGCGGCGCGACGCGGACCGCGATCGTCCGCCCGAGGGTGTCGGGATCGCGTCCGTGGGCGACGCAGGCGGCGTCGATCGCGTCGCGCAACGGCGGGAGCACGTCGGGCCAGTTCCGCCCGTAGCCGAGCCAGCCGTTCCACAGATCCGCGTACTGGGCGGTGAGGCGGAGCATCCGCTTGCCGGTCGCCAGGGTGCCGATGAGGATCGGTGGCCCGCTCGGGCGCGGGCCGCGCGGTTCGAGCGTGAGTTCGTGTATATCGTAGTAGCGGCCGTGGAAGTCGCAATAGCCCGTTCGCAGCAGCGTCGTGATGATCTGCAAGGCCTCCTCGAAGCGGCTGACCGCGTGATCGAACGGGAAGCCGAATGCGCGATGCTCGAAGGCGACATCGCCGGATCCGAGACCGAGGATCAGACGCCCGTTGCTGACGGTGTCCAACGTCGCCGCCATCTTGGCGACGAGCGCGGGATTGCGGAAATTGGTGCAGGTGACCAGCGTGCCAAGCGTCACCTCCGGCACCGCCATCGCCAGGGCGGTGAGGAGCGTCCAGGTCTCCCAGGCTCCGGCGGGCGGTTGATCCTCCACGCCGGGCGGCACCGGACGGCCCGCCGTGATCCACAGCTCCGCGCGTTTGACGTACAGATGATCGGGCAACCAGAGCGAGTCGAATCCGACCGCAGCCGCCAAACGGGCCATGGCGAGCGTCTCGTCCCAGGCATAGGCGTTCGGCAGATGCAGCCCGATTTGCAGGGGACGCTTGCGCGCAACGGGCGTGGGCGTCGGTGCGGCGATCGCCATGATGGGAAACCTCCAACTACGAGCGTTGTTCTAATGAGGAGTAGATGATACTACCGGCACGGAGTAGACGCGTAAAGCATGAACGTAGCAGCGTCAGCGCTCCCCCGGCAGGCGTGTCGCTCGTACCGTCTGATCGCCTCGCTGCCTCGTGTTGCGCGTCGCCGTGCAGTTGGTGTTCCTCGACGATTGCGCCGTTGGCAATCTACCGGCAACCAGCTGTCCTCGGCCCGCGTATTCGCGGTATCACGCTACCGGTGTGGCAGTATAGGGTCTGAGTTGGCCCCGGCTACCTGAAACGGTATCTCGCGACGATTCTAGGGGCGGGAGAAGGTGCCGTGGTCCCGCATACAATCGAAGGACAGGCCCGAGGTGCCGGTGTATATGCGCTACGTATTCCGAGGTTAGGAGTACGGGAATTGCGTTGTCTGTCTCGACAGGCGACAGCGAGCGGTGCCGGATCGCCGCGATCCACGCCGCACCACGGCTCGTAAGAGCGGACATCCCTTCTGTGTTACGCTCACTCGCGATGCGGAGGTGGTGCATGGCAAGAGCTCGCGATCGGCTGAGCGAGGCTTGGCGGGATTTGCACGAGGCGGTGTATTACGCGGCGGATGCGACGGGTTGCGCGCAGTTTCTTTGGTTTGGTGATTTGCAGGCACGTCGCGGCGACGCCGCCGCCGATATCGAGTCGCTTCGCTGTATACGGAAGGCCGGACGCCTCGTCGGAGAAGAGGAGCTCCGGTATCAGCGGCTGTATGCCGAGCATACCCGGCTTATCCGTGAGGCGAACGATAGTATTTCTGGCGATAGCGGCGATAGCATGGAACGATTCATCGCTGCTGCCCGCGAACTCGAGGTCCGCATCTGGCAGATCGTGCCGGATAATGCGCTGCCGAGCGGCATGCTCACGCGCATCGGCAGCCTCACCGGCGAGCAGCACTCCTTCGCACGCAAGGATCGGCGCGGCGGCGTATTCCTCGACGCGACCGAAAAGCGGGGTTGAGCGTGGCCATTGGTCGGCGCGGACAGGAGTTAGTCGTACCATCGGGCGATCGCGCGATGTGCTCAGGTCCAGGTTGACCACGCGGCGGAGTGGCGTCGTCAGATGGGACGAGCGTGCAATCACGAGGAAACCATGATGCTATCAGGGGCTACCGATCAGGCTTCCAATGGGCTCGGCGCACGCTTGCGTGATCTGCGTAAGCGGTACGCCACCCTGAATGTGCTGACGGAAATCGTCCATCTGGACGACCATATGGTCGCGATGCGCGCGACAGTGCGTATTGATGGACAGATCACGGCGCAGGGGCATGCCGCGAAAGCAGCGGACCAGACAGGTTCGTTCGTCGCCGAGGCGGAATTGCTCGCGGTGCGGCAGGCGCTGCTGCTCGCTGGCTTCGCCACAGACGCGGACCTTGTGCCCGCAAATCCCGATGCGGTAGCCCGAGCGTCGCCTGTCGTAACCGTGTTCCCTGAGGCCACTCCACCGCCCCGGACGAGCCCGAATTCGGCTCCGGCCATTTCGCCCGCGAAGCGGCAACGCTCGACGGCAACGGCGCAGCAACCCCTGACCGTAGCAGCTGACCTACCGCATGAAGCGAGCCTCCACGCTCTTCCAGCCAGCGCACCTGCGGCGGATAGCGTCGCGGTAGCGAACAGCGAGAGCGTACTAGCGCCAGCACCAGGCGCGATAACGCCGGTCGACGCTGTGGCCGACGCTACACTTGCGGCAACAATCCCGGATGCCGATCGGGTGCCCGCTCCACGACAGCAGCGGAACCGCAAAGCCCGACGCGAACGCGAACACGCCCCAGCGACGGCGGCGGCTTCGCTGCCGGGGGACACAGGAAGCGGGGCCGTCCCGCAGTCGCGGGCGGCACACCCCGCGCCCGAGACACCGTCAGCCGCCATTGTGCCAGCCTCCACCGGACCGGATGTGGCCGCGCTATCCGGCGAACCCCCGTCCGTGCCGGTGCGGGCGAGCACGGTCGTGCCAACGCCACCCTCCGGCGCGTCCGCGCGGCAGGAGCCCCTGGCCGAGCAACGCAACAGCACCACGGCGTTGCCGGGCACGGGCGCCCCGACCCCTTCGCGCCCGCCGGCACCACGGCGTTCACGGTCCGTGCCCGCCAGCGAAGCCGCTGCCACCACGCCCGCGCCAGATATACCGCCGACACAGGAACAACTCCGCGCGGCATGGGGCCGCGGGCGTCCGATCCCCGCCTGGTGGCCCCCGGAGCGCCCGCTCGTAACGAAGCGGGTCACCAAGGCACAGGCGGAGCGCCTGCGCGCGATCGCGCTCGATGAGGAGATAACCCCCGCACTGCTGGATGTCTACAGCACGATGCTGTTCGACCGCACAATCGCGGACCTGGATCAGACGCAGTACGCCATCCTGGAAGAACGCCTCGATCGCGCCTACCCGAGCCCCCTGGAGGAGACGCGTGCGCGACGCTTGATCTACCCGATCGCGGTCGGGGATGCCATGCCGATCCCGCCAGATCGCCCCATCTTCGTCCGTTGGCGCGATGTCCCACCGGTTGCGGCGGTTGAGGAAACGCTCAAGCCCGCGCCACCATCCTGGTGGATGCGTGGCCCGCGCGTGAGCGGGAGGCGCCGCTAGCCAGGGGGGGCGTGATGTCGCGCAGCACCGCGCTGCTTCGGTAGAATACCCCGAGAAACGATGATCAGCGCGCTATCGAGGACCACGTTTGGACAAGCAGGATAAGTCTCAGCAGAAATGGCAAGGCACCGCGACGGGGGAGGCGATCCAGGAGATCCGCCGCCTGCACGAGGCGCTCGCCGACCAATCCGCGCGGGAGCAGGAGGACGCCCGGGAACGGATCGCGGACCTCGTGCGCGTTCTGCGTCGCAGCGGCGTGTTCGGCCAATACGATCCCCACCACGGTCGCTTCATCGAGGAACGTCCGGCGAAGAAGGTGCCTCGCAGGCGGTAAGGGGCAGGGAAATCGGCGGGCGAACGATCGGGGATAGGCTCGTGAACTCGGTTTCCGAGGGTGATGAGGGCGACCGGCGCGCGTTCAACGGTCGGTAGACCGCACCCCGTGAGGAGGAGCACTGGACGCGGCAGCGGCACAACCCATCCGTGAAGACGGCTGCCTCATCTGCGGGCGGTCTGGAGCCATTGTGCCGATCGGCGTGTACAGCGAGTATGTCGGGGAGGGAGAGCGCTGCGGGGAACGGGTCTGGATCTGCGAGGAGTGCGCGCAGGTCGAGGCGTATGCCCGTGCGTTCGTCTTCCAGGCGCGTGAGCAGTACAGCCATCATGGTGGAGGCGACTGGCAGGGTCTGCGTTTGCCCGAGACAAGTTCCGGCTTCAGTTACCGCATTGTCTCGCCGCTCCTGCGCGCGCTCACCGACGAGCAGGGGTTCAACCGCTTCCACACATGGACACTCGATATCTAAGTGGTCTGTTTCGCGGATACGTGGTGGGGCATGGCGTGGGGGCTGGCCGCTCCCCGCCGCTGCGGCGGCGACCCTCCCCGACACGGGGAGGGTCGGTTCGGCCCGACACGTATGCGTGCAACGCAGCACGAGGATGTCGCGCTTTCCCCTCGGCGCTTTGGGTTTATCTCTCGTCCTTCTGCGCCATCGAACGACGCCATACGCACCCGCCGGCCAACACGAGCCGGGGTCAATCTCGCCCCCCGCTATCTGCGGCGTTTGGTGCTGCCTCGACCCATAGTGGGCTGCGCCACGCCCATCGATCGTTGCGTTGGCGAACCCGCACGGTGTACCAATCCCGGGCGGGTTTCTGGACCGCTGCGTACACGCGAACGTGCCGCGAAACTCGTCGCTATGCACATATTGATGGAAACGTGCCACGCGACGACCGGGCAGGGACGCGCATCGTCGCGCTGATGCGGTCGACCGCGCCTGCCCCTGACCCGGTGCTTCCCACCGGGCGAGCCTGACCTCAGCCCAGATACGTGGTCCGCCGTTGCGCGGTACGGAAGGTGAAGCGCTGTGCGCTTCGGATACGCCAGTAGGGGCCGAGCGGGTAGAGCGCCGGATCCGGCCAGTGCGCCAGCGCCTGAAAGAGACGCGACCAGTTGCCGGTGTGGGCATCAGTCAGGGCGCGCAGGCAGTGCGCGCGGTCACAGACAACGGCGAGGCGCACGGTGTGCTCGGCATCGCGGAAAGCCTGGACGACGCACCGCGCGCAGTCCACCGCTACCGCCTCGCCGCAGACGAAGCAGCGATCGGGCCGCTCGCGCAGGGCGTGTTGGGTCTGCTCGATGGCCTCCTGCCAGGCGGTGCCGCTCATACCTGTCCTATCTTTATTGCCTGCCCGACGGTGACGATGGCGTGTGGTCTTGCCACTATGCAGATTCCGGGCCAGCACCTCACCCGCGTCGGCGAGTCCGTGGGGCGATCCGCGAGGAGGCGCTGCATAAAGGTGCAGCACCCCCTCTCTGCGCTTTTTCGCTCCCTCGACGCGACGCCGATCGAGCTACGCTTACAGCCCCGGTGGGTCTGGTTAGCGATGTTCCGGTGGCCCACATACCGCTTCATAATTGACGTTCAGCAGGTTCTCCACTCGCCCGTAGACGCTCTGTCGGCTAACGAAGGCGTTATGGATACAGTTTCGCACGATCAGGTCGTCCGCCTGGATGAACTGCTGCGCGCGCCTGGTGTCGTCCGATTCGGTATTCGCCGCGTGCCAGCGCGTGCCGTAGGCGGCGTTCTGCCAGTGGGTTTGGTTCCCCTCCGGCCAGCGGTTCGCTTGCTGCATGCCCTGTGTTGTTCGACAGGGTCCTGTGCTGCTCCACGGAGTCCGAGCTCGGCGAGGAGCCGCGCCGTACCAGCGATATGGCACATGCGGAGGGGCTGCCGTGGTAGGATGATGATCGATCGGTGGTAGCGCGGCATGAGCACGTGGAGAGGGAGCGACATGGATTTCCAAGACATCGCGGTGGTCGATGTGCGGGTGGAGCCGGGGGCGTCGGGCGACAACTATCGCTTCGCCTTCCTCCTCTCGCGCGTGCCGGAGCGCTTCTGGCCCGAGTGTTTCATGGGTGCCTACGGCACGCAGTCTGGCCTGCGCCGGGCGGAGTTGACCGACCGTGCGGTGACGATCACGCTGCGCGAGGCCGAGGCCGAGGCGTATGCGACCGCGATCGGGACGGCGGTGGCGCGGGCTAACGCCGATTATCGGGCCGATCTCGCCCGGAAGGCGACGGAAGAGCAGCAGCGCCTCGACGGCGAGCAGCAGCGTCGCGCGCGCGCCGAGGAGCTGAGTCGCCAGGCGCGGCACACGCTCGGCATCTGAGGCGCGTCGGGGCGGGTCGGTGGCGTCCCGGTACATGACGCCAGCGCCCGATCGCCCTGCTGGAGGGTTGCCCTCGCGACCACGTTTCGCCGATCGCCTGGCGCTGGGTGGTGCGGCACACCGCAACGTCACGGTCGCAAACGAATGGTGGGGCCGCGACGTATTACGTGCAACCGGTGATCGCGGCTGGCTGCGCGTGGGCGCGGCAGGGCACACCAGGAGGGGCGAATCATGGATCAGCAGGCGCTCGACCTCGCCAAGAACGCGGCTCGCGTGTCGCTCGTCAACGCTGGGATCTTCGCCGGTGTCTACTTCGTCATCGATCTGCTGAGCAAGATTCCCGTCCTTGGGGTGGTGTTCTTCTGCCTCAATGCGCTGCCGAGCCTCGCCGCCTTCTTCGCGATCGCCTACCTCGCGACCCCCAAACTGATCCCCTTCCCGGCCAATCAAACGAGGGCGCTGCTCGCGCTGTCTATCGGAATCGGGGTGGCCGTCGTCGTGACCATCGCCTTCCTGATCGTCACCCTGATCGACGGCACCGTCGCGCTGATTATCGGTGCCGCCCTGGGCGGCTCGGAGAGCGCCTTCGGCAGCGCGGTTGGCGGGGCGGGTGCGCTGATCGTGCGCCTGATCGGGGCGCTCTTCTTCGGCCTGATCGTCGGCACACTCCTCGCCTTCCTGGGCAGCTACGTCGCGCTCGACCGTAACAAGGCGCTGCAACACGTTGCCCGCCCGTTCTAGTGCGTGGCTGGCAGCATAAGCCCCAGGGGTCGGCGTAGGCGTGCTCCTGCTCGTGGGCGAGGCTTACCAGTCGGCGACGCTGTTGTCCGAAGGGTGATACCACTCGCCGCCAAGTTCCTCGGTATACACCGTCATCCGGGCGGCTTCTCGCTCGTCCACCTCGATGCCGAGACCGGGACTGTCGGGAGGGTGATATGCCCATCCACGATCGTCCAGGCGGTCTGGACGAGGTCGGGGAGCAAGCGGTCCGGGCCGACCAGCTCCTGAATCAGGAAATTCGGCACGGCGGCGTCCACGTGCAGGCAGGCGGTCAGCGCCACCGGCCCGATGGCGCAGTGCGGCATGATATGGACATAGTAGACCTCGGCCATGTTGGCGATGCGCTTCATCTCGCTGATCCCGCCCGCATGCGCCACGTCGGGTTGGATGTAGGCGCATGCGCCCTGCTCGAAGAGCGGGCGGAACTCCCAGCGGCTCAGCAGCCGTTCGCCGGTGGCGATCGGGAAGGGGACGTGATCCGCGACCAGTTTCAGCGCGTCGACATTGTCTTGCGGCACCGGTTCTTCGACGAACATCGGACGTACTCCGCGCAACTCGTGGCAGACCTCGATCGCCAGGGCGGGGGTCATCTTACCGTGGAAGTCGAAGGCGAGTTCGGTATCCGGCCCCACCAGTTCGCGCATCTGCTGGGCGCAGGCGATGAACTCGTCGATCCGGGCCGGCGGTTCGTGCGCCCGCCAGGTGCCGGCGGGGCCGGATTTGAAGGCGTCGAAGCCGCCCGCCCCGCGCAAGTAGGCGAGCCGTTCTTCCGCCGCCTCGCGCGCCGCCGTTCCCGGCTCGCGGATGCCCCAGTGGGCGTAGACACGCACGCGATCGCGCGTCGGGCCGCCGAGCAGTCGATAGACCGGCACGCCGTGATATTTCCCCGCGATATCCCAGAGCGCGTGGTCGATGCCCGAGAGGGCGCTCATCAGCACGTTGCCGCCACGGAAGAATGCCGAGCGGTAGATGTGCTGCCAGTGGTGCTCGATCCGCAGCGGATCCTTGCCGATGAGGTACTCCGCCAATTCCTCGACCGCCGCCATCGTGCTCTTGGGCTTGCCTTCCAGCGTCGACTCCCCCCAGCCCACGATGCCGTCATCCGTGGTGATCTTGACCAGCCGCATCCGCGGATGCGGGAAGAATTGGTCGATCTTCGCGATTTTCATCTGGTGTCACCTCTGCTAATCGCATTGTCGTCGACACTGGCACCGGTTTGCCGCAAACCGGTGCCGCCGCGATTCGCGCGGCCCGTCTCACCCGAGGTGCCGCCGCATCGCCCGAGCGGCGCGTTCCGGCTCCCCGCATCCTCTTCATCACGCTGGGCATACACGCTGTTCGGTGTGCTGCTTGACGGCACATGAGTATCCTGATAGCCTGCGGTCATGTCAACCCTGTAGATCTCACCCCCAGGGCTGTGTCAAAGTCGGGTTATGCTCATCACGGAGCCGCCGTGCTCACTGTGGCGTGGTGAGGCAACCGACAACTGCGCTGCGCGACCCGCCGATAACCCACGCGAAGCGCGGCCTGATCGCCGGACCACGCGACTTTGACACAGCCCTGTCGAGGAAGCATCGCGTCTGTCCGCGCGTCGGCTCGTTCGCGATCTGTCCGGCCACGCCTATGAGCGGGGCGAACCGGGAGATGGCGACGCTGCCGCGCCCATGATTCGACACATAGACGAAGCCGTCGCCCGCCGACCCGGCGCAGGAGCCGACGGATGCCGCACTGCCACACTGCCGCGCAGGCCTGCCCGCGTGGCGTGTGTGGCGCGCTGTGGCTACCGACGCACGGAGTAAGGAGCGGCACATGACCCCGACGATCGTCCTGCGCTTCGCCCTCGACGAGCCCTATCTGGCGACACTCCGGGCCGCGTTCCCGGCGGTCGATTTCCCGGCCTGCGCGACGCCGACGGAACTGGCGGCGGCGATCGGCACGGCTGACGCGCTCATCGGTGGCGGCGCGCTCGACGCCGCACTCCTCGACGCGGCCCCGCGCCTGCGCTGGATCCAGCTGCCCGTGGCGGGCGTGGACGGGCTGGACTTGGCACCGCTGGTGGCGCGCGGCATCGCCATCACCACGTTCAGCGGCGTCACCGCTCCCAACATCGCCGAGCACGTCCTGATGATGATGTTCGCCTTCGCACGCAGTCTGCGCCTGCTCCTGCGGCAGCAGGACCGGCATATCTGGCGGGATGGCGATGCGGCGAGCGACCCGCGCCTGCGTGGAGCCTCGCGCACTATCTTTCCCCCGGTCTTCGAACTCGAAGGGCAGACGCTCGGCGTGGTGGGCCTCGGCGCGATCGGCGACGCCCTCGCGCGCAAGGCGCACGGCGTCGGTATGCGCGTGATCGCGACGCGGCGTCGGCCCGACGCGCCGCCCGACCACGTCGCCCGGCTGTTCCCGCCCGACGCCCTGCCCGCGCTCCTCGCCGAGGCCGACCATGTGGCGCTCTGCCTGCCGCTCACCGCAGAGACACGCGGGATCATCGGCGCGCGGGAGCTGGGACAGATGCGGCGGTCGGCCTATCTCTACAACACGGGACGCGGCGCGCTCGTCGCTCAGGCGGCGCTCGTCGATGCCCTACGGGCGGGCACCATCGCCGGGGCGGGGCTCGACGTGACCACGCCCGAGCCGCTGCCCGCAGACTCGCCGCTGTGGGATCTGCCCAACGTCCTGATGACCGCGCACACCTCCGGGGCCACCCCACAGCACTGGGAGCGCGGCCTGGCGCTCATCATCGAGAACGTGCGCCGCTTCCTCACCGATGAGCCGCTCCGCAATCGGGTCGATCCCGCGATCGGCTACTGAACGGCGCGCGTTGTCCTGTCGTAGAACACGCATCGCGTATCGGGGTAATGTGCGATGGGCCGCGTCTGGCGGTAGCCACGTACGCCGGTTCGCGGATGTGTGCAGGTGTATTCGCGGCGCTATCCGGTGATAACGACTCCGCTATACGGCCCGTGAGCGCGCGCATTTCCGCAGCCCGCGATCGTACAGATAGAACCCATGTTCTGCTAAGATAGCGCTACGATGTTGGCGGCACGCCGTACCGGTGCCGCTCGGCTGCGGCCATAGCGCCGCCGTTGGTGCGACCTGCTGCAGCGAGTAAGGACGTGCGCCGTTCTTGTCGATCGAGAGGATATATGGCGAAGACGCTGCTCATCGTCGAGTCGCCGACCAAGGCGAAGACCATCGGCAAGTACCTTGGCCCGGACTATATCGTCCGCGCCTCGATGGGCCATGTGCGCGACCTGCCACGGCGCACCCTCGGGGTGGACACCGCCAATGGCTTCGCGCCGTCCTACGAGATCACCGCCGAGAAAAGCAAGACGGTCGCGGCGCTCCGCAAAGCGGTCCGGGGGGCCGACGCGGTCCTCCTGGCGACCGACCCCGATCGCGAGGGCGAGGCGATCGCCTGGCACATCGCGATCGCCACCGGCGTGCCGCGCGGTCAGGTGCGTCGGGTGGTCTTCCATGAGATCACGCGGGGCGCGGTGCAGGCCGCCGTGAAGGCTCCCCGCCCGCTCGATATGCACCTCGTGGACGCGCAACAGGCGCGGCGCGTGCTCGATCGCCTCGTCGGCTATACCCTCAGCCCGGTTCTGTGGGCGAAGGTGGGCAAGGGCCTTTCCGCCGGGCGCGTGCAGAGCGTGGCACTCCGGCTCGTGGTGGAGCGGGAGCGGGCGATCGCGGCGTTCGTGCCGGTCGAGTACTGGACGCTCGACGCCGATCTCGCCAAGCGCCCGCCCGATGATCCTGCGGGCCACTTTCGCGCGCGGCTGGTCGCGATCGGGAAAGACGCGGCGGAGCTCCCGAACGAGGAGCGCGCCCGGGCGGTGGTGCGGGCGCTCGACGGGGCGGCGTACAAGGTCATCGCGCTCCAGGCGAAACAGACGCCGCGCCGCGCCGCGCCGCCTTTCATCACCAGCACCTTGCAGCAGGAAGCCTCGCGCAAGCTCGGCTGGGGGGCGAAGGCCACGATGTCCGTCGCGCAGCAACTCTACGAGGGTGTCCAGGTCGGCACAGAGGGGCAGGTCGGCCTGATCACCTACATGCGTACCGACGCGACGCAGGTCGCCGCCGAGGCCCAGGCCGAGGCGCGGGCGTTCATCGCCCGGCAGTGGGGCGACCGCTTCGTGCCCGCCACGCCCCCGCGCTACGCCGGGAAGGTGCAGAACGCGCAAGAGGCGCACGAGGCGATCCGCCCGACCGCCACCATGCGGACGCCGAAGAGCCTGCGCCCGCACCTCTCGCCGCAACAGGATCGGTTATATAGCCTGATCTGGCGGCGCTTCGTGGCGAGCCAGATGGCCCCCGCACTCGTCGAGCAGACGACCGCAGACATCGCCACGGGCCGCGCCGGGAAGCGGCTCCCGTTCCTCTTCCGGGCGCAGGGGTCGCTCATCACCTTCCCCGGTTTCCTCGAAGTCTATCGCGAGGGGCTCGACGACGACCAGCGCGACGCACTCGACGACAAGACCCTGCCCGCGCTGAACGAGGGAGAATTGCTCGATCTGCGGAGCCTCCTGCCCGAGCAGCACTTCACCGAGCCGCCCCATCGCTACACCGAGGCGACGCTCGTCAAGGCGCTCGAAGCGCAGGGGATCGGTCGCCCGTCCACCTATGCCGCGATCCTCTCGACCGTGATGGATCGGGGCTACATCGAGAAGGTGGGGAAATCGCTGGCCCCGGCGGCGCTAGGCTGCGCGGTGAGCGATCTGCTCGTCGCGCACTTCCCCGACATCGTCGATCCGGGCTTTACCTCGCGCCTGGAGACGCTGTTCGATGACATCGCCGCCGGGAAGCGCCGGTGGGGGCCGGTGCTCGCCGACTTCTACGGCCCGTTTGAGGCGAGCGTCAAGCGGGCGGCGGCGGAGTTGCCGAGCGCGCCGCCCACCCCGCGAATGGCGGGGGCGGCGAAGGCGGCGTCACGCCAGGCGCGCGCGGTCGGGGCGAAGCGACCAGCAACCACGCGCGCCCGCAAGGGCATATCCGCGCGCGCTGCCCCCGTCTCGACCGGGATTCGCTGCCCGGCATGCGGGGCGGGCTTGCTCGTCGAGCGCCGAACGAAAGCGGACGCGCGCCTGTTTTACGGCTGTGATTGCTATCCTGTCTGCCGGTTTACCACGAACGAACCGCCATCGCCGACCGGCTGACTGCGTACAAGGGGTGCCACCGCGTAGCGGCGGGACCGGGTCTCGCTCGCGATCCTGGCGAGGTTGCCGGGGTTCCTCGCGATCATGGTCGCTCTCTTCGCCGTCAATCTCATCGAGCGCGCCTGCGGGCCGCTGCTCCCGCTCTACGTGTTGTAACTCCACGCGCCCGAGCGGCTGCCGGGTACGATCTCCGGCGCGGTCATCACGCTCGGCTCACTCGCGGCGGTGGCGGCGACCGCGCCGGGACGGTTGAGCCGCCGCCGCGATCTGCGCCTCCCCCTGTTGACGCTCGGCGGGGGTGGCCTCGCCCTTCTCCCGATCGCGGCGGCGCAGCAGTGGTGGCTCCTCTTGCTACGCCCGCTGCTGGACCTTTTCATCGGCGGCACCACCACGCTGACCTACGCGATCGCGCCGCGCGCGCTCCCCGAGCAGTGGAAGCTGACCGCGATTCGGTGCGCCTGGCGGGCTGGCGATGATCTGGTGGGGCCACCGCGCCCTTCGTGTCGGGTGCCGTGACCGACGCGGCCCATAGCCTCCGCACCATCTTCGGGCTGGATGCCGTGCTGTATGGGCTGCTCCTGGTGTGGGCCTGGCGCGCGATCCGCCCCGCGACCGCTGCGACCATCCGGCCCGATTAGCCCAGCCGCAGCAGGATCGTTGCACGCGCGCTCCCGGACTGGTCGCAGCGGTTGACCGCTCACACCACGCCCTGGCGGTACTTCCGCGCCCGGTCCCGGTCGGGCGAGTCTGTCATATCGACCCGCGCCTGGCGATCAAACAGGACTGTGCCTATGCCCCCAAGTTGACAGCCCTCCATAGGCGGTATACCGTGCTTTTGCTTGCGGCGGAAGGTCGCCACAGATGCGCGCGGGGGAGGGCCATGATGGCGCAGCTGGACTTCGGGGTCACCATCCGCCCCACCATACACGGCGGCACCATCGCGGAGATGGATCGGGCCAACGCGCGCATCCTCGACGCGGCGCGCGGCCATGACCTCTCTTGCTGGGTCATCGACCACTTCCAGTTCGGCGCAGACCCGATCATGGAATGTCTGGCCTTCCTCGCCTATCGCGCCGGGCAGACACCCGGCCTGCGCTGGGGCACCCTCGTCCTCGGCCAGGGCTACCGCAACCCCGCCCTCACCGCGAAGATCGCCACGACGCTCCAGCAGCTCACCGGCGGGCGCTTCATCCTCGGCCTCGGCGCGGGCGATGCCGAGGCCGAGCACCGCGCCTACGGCTACCCGTTCCCCCCGGCGCGCGTCCGTGTGGCGCAGTTGGACGAGGCGGCACGGATCGTCACGGCCCTCTGGCGGGGCGGGGTGGTCACCTTCGCGGGCGAGTACTACCAGATCGCGGAAGCGCGCTGCCTCCCCGCGCCCGTGCCGCCCCCGACGCTGATGATCGGCGGCGGGGGCGAGCGGCGTACCCTGCGGGTGGTGGCCGCGCACGCCGACTGGTGGAACGCCGACTACTACGCCCCCGCCGAATACGCGCACAAGCTCGGCGTCCTGCATGAGCACTGCCGGGCGGTCGGGCGCGATCCGGGCGCGATCGTCCCCAGTTGCTACATGGGCCTCAGTATCTCGCGCGACCCGGCACGCCTCACCCGGCGGCGTTCGATGGGCCATCGCGGCGAGGTCCACGTGATCAGCGGCACACCGGAGGAGGTCGTGCCGCAGCTCGCCGCGTACGCGGACGTGGGCGTGCGGCACATGCAGCTCAACTTCCTCGACTTCCCGCGTACCGAGAGCCTCGACCTGTTCGTGGCTGAGGTTCTGCCCCACTTCGACCGCGCGGGCACCTGACGCCACGCCCGCAGGGCGACTCGGTGCGAGGCCGACCCACGATCTGCCGGATCGCGCGCAACGGGTGTCGGCTCGATGCCCGATCGCTAACCAATGGAGGAAGCGCCGATGACCACCCAGATTGCACCGTCCCCCTCCCCCGTGCGCCAGGCGTGGCTGGACCGCCACCGCGAGGAGGTTCTTGAGCCCGAGCTGCCGATCGTGGACCCGCACCACCATCTGTGGGACCGCCCGGGCTGGCGCTACCTGCTCGACGAGTTGCTCGCCGACCTGAACAGCGGCCATCGCATCGTCGCGACGGTCTTCTTGCAGTGCGGGGCGATGCACCGCGCGACCGGTGAGGTGGCCCTGCGCCCGGTCGGCGAGACGGAGTTCGTCAACGGCGTCGCCGCCATGAGCGCGAGTGGCGGCTACGGCCCCACGCAGATCTGCGCCGGGATCGTCGGCCACGCCGACCTCCGGTTAGGTGCGCGGGTGGACGCGGTGCTGGAGGCGCACCTGCGCGCCGGTGGCGGTCGCTTCCGGGGTATCCGGCACGGTGCCGCCCGCGATGACACGCGCCCACTCCCCGCCAACGCACCGATGCCCGGTCTGTTCGCCGACGCGGATTTCCGCGCGGGCTTCGCCCGGCTGGCACCGCATGGCCTCTCGTTCGATGCCTGGCTCCACCACCCCCAGATCGATGAATTGACGGCGCTGGCGCGTGCTTTCCCCGACACGGCGATTGTGCTCGACCACGTCGGCGGGCCGCTCGGCAGCGGAGCCTACGCCGGACGTCGCGACGCCGAGTTTGCCCGGTGGGCCACCAGCATCCGTGCGCTCGCGACTTGCACGAACGTGCGTGTGAAGCTAGGCGGGCTGGGTATGCCCTTCACGAACCTCGGCATGCACGATGGCCCCGAGCCGCCATCGTCGGAGCAGCTGGCGATGGCCTCGCGCCCATATTTCGAGACGTGCCTCGCGGCGTTCGGCCCGGACCGGTGCATGTTCGAGAGCAACTTCCCGGTGGATAAGGAGTCGTTCAGCTACGCCGTCTACTGGAACGCCTGCAAGCGCCTGACGCAGGGGGCGAGCGCCAGCGAGCGGTCCGCGCTCTTCAGTGGCAGTGCGGCGCGCTTCTACCGCCTGGAATTGCCATCCGATGTATAGGGAGTGTTGAGTACTCGTATGGTCGGGTGGCATGCTGTGCGCCGCTGCTGGCGCGGTAACGGTGCGCCGCTGAACCCGTTGACCACCGCCGCCCACGGAGCGCCACGGGGCCGTCGCGGCGAACGGCCTGCTGCCGCTACCATGCGTTCCGCCTATCCAAGCGTCACCATACAGTCCGTAACACCCGCTAGCGGAAGCGCCACCGTTCGCCGCGCGCCATAAGGCTTTCGTCATCGGTGCGTGCCGCTCGGCAACAGCTCCCTTCGGTGGTGCGCCCCTGTTGCCTGCGGTGGTCGCAGGGTGGATGGATATCTGCGTCGCCGTGAGCGGCTTCCTCACAGGCTACGAGGCACAAATCGCCGCGCACCCGACGCCGCGCCCGTGATTCCCGCCGATTACCGCGAGCACCTGCGCCCACGTCACCGGCGTGGTTAACGTGGCGCTCTCCCTGATCGTCCTCCCCCGGTCCTGGCGAACGCTGCCCGCCGCTCACGACGAACCGGGCCGGTGGTTGGATTGAAAACAACCGCGCGACGCGCTTTTACGCCTCGTGGCCCGCTAAATGCATTGCGTGCAGCAGCGCCAGCGCCAGCGACTCGCAGATTTAGCCGGGCAATGCCTGCGCAACCACCGGAAGGGGTGATCCGTTCTTCGTGCAGGTACGTAGTTATGAATGGGTGAGTGCGTAGTCACGGGAGGAGTGGCGCTCAGCGCGACTTTCCATCGCCTGGCACCCTTCTGCCTTCGCCTCAATGCACTTTCGCAGTCCTGCGCCGGTGCTCCCTCCAGACGATGTCACAGTGAAGAGTATATGCCTCATCCCGAGGGGGAGTGTCCATCGATGGTCCACACCGGACAGAGCACTGATGCAGTCATGCGGGAGTTCTCCGCGAAAGATGATATTCTCGCGGCGCTCGCCCTGGCCCGACGACTGACCGGTGGCGAACGCGCCTCGTTAATGTTGCCCCTGGTCGCCACCCCGGAGTTACATGTCGTCGCGGCGACCGGCGTTGCGAGCGATCGACTCATCGATACGCGCGTGCGTCTCGGCGCGCCAGTCGCCGGTCTGGTGGCCGAGACGGGTCGTTCCTTACTCGTTAATGATGAGCAGGAGTTCGCGATGATCGTCGGGCGTCAACCGCTCGGCGACCGTAGCGCGGCGTTTATTAGCGTACCCGTGCCGCTTACCGCAGCCGGGCGCGGGGTACTGAATATCGCCGATCCGATCGGACGTGCACACTTCCAAAGCGACGATCTCAGCGCGATCCAGGGACTCGCCACGATGATCGGGCAACTGAATTCCCTGCACGCGCAGATCGCGCAAGAACGCGACAAGACCTCGGCCTTGCGGAAAGAACTCCTCTGGATGCAGGAATCGGAGCGACACCGTCTGGCGCGTGACTTGCACGATGAGGCGGGCCATGCGCTGACACTGGCGGTCTTCCAGCTCGATCTGGAACGGATCAAGCCGACGATCGACCCTGACGCCAAAGCGACCCTCACCAGGGCGCGCGATGCGGTGATGGAGTGTGCCACATCCCTGAATGACATGGCCTTCCGCCTGCGCCCGCGCATTCTGGAGGATCTGGGCCTCGTCTCTGCCTTGCGCGTCCTGACGGCACAGGTGCATGAGGCGAGTAAAATACAGGTAAGCTTGAACCTTAATGATGCGGTTCGCCCGCTCTCTACCGAGACCGAATTGGTCGCCTTCCGTGTGGTACAGGAAGGGTTGACGAACATTCGTAAGCATGCCGAAGCGGCGCACGCCTGGGTCGCGCTGATTTTCCACGCGACGGCGCTCGAGATCCATGTCTGTGACGATGGCGTGGGTACGACCGCCGCCGAAGCGATGGGCAATCAGCACAGCAGCCAGGGGTTGCGCGGGATGCGTGAACGTGTCGAGCTGCTAGGCGGGACGCTCGAATTCACCCGGACTTCCGAGCGGGTAACGCGCCTCCGTGTTCGCTTGCCTCTCGAGTGAGGCCGCTACCGACGATGCGCCCGACCATTGTCGAAGACAACCGCACCACACCGGCGGCGCGGCGCAACCAGCTCAGGGCCGAGCGCGGGCGTTATGCGTCCTCCGCCGAAGGCAAGCGAGCGCCGGAGCAAGAGTGCTCTCTTTCGCCAGCCTACTGTAGGCGCGCGGATTGCATAGCTATGCTGGTGCGGTGCGTGCGGTGTGCAGAATTCTCCAGCAGCAAGAAGAACCGCCAGAGGATATACGCGGATGGGGTAGCGAACCATGAGCACAACGACGATCCGCGTTCTCCTGATCGAGGATCATGACATCTTCCGGCAGGGGGTCAAGTTGATCCTCGAAGCGCAGCCCGAGATCACCGTGGTCGGGGAAGCACGCAACGGTGAGCAAGGGCTGGCCCAGCTGACCGAGCTGGGCGATGTGGACGTGATCATCACCGATCTCGTCCTGCCCGACATCAGTGGCATGGAGATTGTGCGCCGCGTGAAAGCGCTGACGGATCGCGTCCAGATCATCATCCTGACCCTGCACGCCGATGACGAGCACATCCGGGGCATGATCGAAGCCGGGGCCGATGGCTACGTGATGAAGCAGGTCGCCGTCGAGGAGTTGATCGGCGCGATCCACACCGTGGTGCGCGGCGAGACGGCGCTGACCCCACTGGTCGCACGCCGCCTGATGAACCAACTCCAGAGCGATCGCGAGCACCAGCAGCGCGTCGGCACGCTGAGCGCGCGCGAGCGGCAAATCCTGACACTGCTGGCCCAAGGACTCACCAGCAAGGAGATCGCCCAGCAGATCAGCATCAGCGCCAACACGGTAGACAACCACCGGGCGCGGCTGCTCAGTAAGCTCGGCGTCAGCAATACCGTCTCGGCGATCAGTCTCGCCGTCAGGCAAGGCTTGATCCCGCCGCTCGACTGAGCGCTCTGTCCACCAGACGCCACGCATAACCCTGTTCCATGATGGAGATTGCCGCCCCGATCGGGCGGTATTGCTTTGCGTTTCCCGTCGCTCCAGCGGGGCACGAGCGGCCTTTAACGCGTGAATGCGTTCCCAGCCTGACCCCGAGCGCCACCTTCGCGACGATCCGGCCCGGGCGCAAACGCGGCGCGAGGGGGCGGTACGCTGCTATCTCCGGTGCGAGCTGTCGCCTTGCGACGCATCGATTGGCGCGAGCGGTGGTTTTCCACTAGTGGTTCGTGACGCACCATCAACCCGGATTTCCTAGTACGAATGGGTATGACGCCACGCGCCCAGCATCGCTACCGGGGGGTGGTTCTTCACCCACGATTTTTGGCCGAAAGGCATCCCGACAAGCGATACGCGGCCCCCTAGACTATAGATCAGCACATGATGATTGTTGTCGAGTCCAGGGGCGTTAACGTGCAATTACCGAAACGCATCATAATTGTGGATCGCTCGGCGCTCTTCCGTGCCACGCTCGCCCGCTATCTCGTGCTCCTCGACGCCGGTTACGAGGTGATCGGTGAGGCGGCGACCGACGAAGCGGCCTTGCTGGAGATCGCGCGCTTGCAACCGCAAATCGTCCTGCTCGATCTCGATCTCCCCGATCGGAGCGGCCTGAGGACGACCCGTGACATCCGCCATCGCTGGTCGGGCATCGAGGTCATCGTGGTCACGAACCATTTCGATCGCGAATACTGCGAGGCCGCACGCGCCGCAGGGGCGCGCGACTGCCTCGACAAACTTGTCCTCGTCGAGCGATTGCCCGCAGTGCTGGCGACGGTCAGCGATGCCTGCACCGCTCCCTTTGGCGCTGAGCGGGGCCTTGAAACCCCCTATGAGCCGCCCTGAAGGGATGCCTGGCCTCGTACCGTAGCGGCTGACACCGATTGCTGATCCGCCGGACCAAGCGCGTACCGCAAATCTCGAGTTCGTTTGGAGGAAAACATGTCACCTGCTGCCACCCCGCCCGCCTACCAGCACCATCGCATCACCGTGGTCGTCCCTGCACTGAATGAGGCCGAGAACCTGCCGCACGTCCTGCCGCTGATCCCGCACTGGGTCGATGAGGTGATCCTCGTCGATGGTAACTCGATCGACGACACCGTGGCGGTCGCCCGCGCGTTGCTGCCGAGCATCAAAGTCGTCATGCAGCAGCGGCGCGGCAAGGGTGCCGCCCTCCAGAGCGGCTTCGCTGCCGCCACCGGCGACATCATCGTCATGCTGGACGCGGATGGCTCCACCGATCCACGCGAGATCCCGGCCTACATCGGCCCGCTCCTCAGCGGGGCCGACTTCGCCAAGGGCTCGCGCTTCTTGCAGGGGGGCGGCACCGCCGACATGTCCCTGCACCGCCGCCTCGGCAACCTGGGCTTCGTCTACATGGTCCGCATCTTCTTCGGCGGGCAGTACACGGATCTCTGCTACGGCTACAACGCCTTCTGGAAGCGAGTGCTCCCGATCCTCTCCCTCAGCGGCGATGGCTTCGAGATCGAGACGGTGATGAACGTCCGCGCGCTCCGCGCGAAGCTCAAGATCGCCGAGGTTCCGAGCTTCGAGGCACCGCGCGTCCACGGCGAGGGGCGGCTGCGAACCTTCCCCGACGGCTGGCGCGTGCTCAAGGCGATCATGCGCGAGCGCAGCACCCCTTTCGCTGTCGGGGAGGCGCTGCCAGGGACTATCGGTAAGGACACGGTGATCGCCAATGGCGCGCTGCCCCGCGCCGCTGTGCCACAATTGCAAGGCGAGTCGTCGCCGGTGGTACTCCCGACGCGCGGGCAGCCAGCGATCAGCACCGAGGCCGATTAGCTCGCCAGCGCCGGCTCGCCGACCGCGACTATGCTGCCGGACAACCACGCACAGCGCGGTCTCCTGGCACACCGAATGCCCACAAACTGAGGTTACTCGATGAAGAGCGCACCGCACGCGAGGCCGAACGACCAGGCGACCGATACCCCACGCCGTATCTGCGTCGTGGGGGCCGGGACGCGATTTTTGAGCGGCATCAGCTACTACACCCAGGTGCTCGCGAATGAGCTGTCGCGCTCGTACGACGTCTCGGTGATCCTGATGCGCCAGTTGCTCCCCACTCGCCTTTATCCCGGGCGGGCGCGGGTTGGCGTGGAACTGGTGCGCCCGACCTATGCGCCCGGTATGCGCGTCTTCGATGGCGTCGATTGGTACTGGATGCCGAGCCTCGTGCGCGCGCTGGCCTTCCTGGTCCGCGAGCGCCCCGAGGTGGTGGTGCTGCAATGGTGGACCGGCACGGTGCTGCATTCGTACACCGCGCTCGCGGCGATGGCGCGCTTGCTCGGCATGCGCGTCGTCATCGAGTTCCACGAGGTGCTCGATCCCGCCGAGGCGAGCCAGCCGCTGGTGCAGCGCTACGTGCGCGCGATCTCGCCGGCCCTCCTGCACCTGACCGCTGGTTTCGTGGTCCACTCCGAATACGATCGGGGGAGCCTGGAAGAGCATTACAAGCTTGGCGAGCGCCCGGTCGCGCTGATCCCGCACGGCCCGTACAACCAGTATGTCGGGACGGCCACAGGCGCGGCGCAGGGCTACGCCGGGGCGACCGCGTCTGTGGCCCAGGGAGAGGAGCACGCTGCGGTCTGTCGGCTCCTCTTCTTCGGCACGATCCGCCCGTTCAAGGGGCTCGAAGATCTGCTGACCGCCTTCGATGCGCTCTCGCCCGCAGAGGCCGCCCGCTACCGGCTCACCGTGGTCGGGGAAACCTGGGAGGGCTGGACCCTCCCCGAGGAGCTGATCGCGCGCAGCCCCCATCGCGCGCGGATCACCTTCATCAATCGCTACGTACACGATGATGAGGTCGGCGATTTCTTCGCGGCGGCGGATGTCGTCGTGCTGCCCTATCACCGTTCGTCGGCGAGTGGGCCGCTGCAAATCGCCATGAGCACCGGCCTGCCGGTGATCGTGACGGCGGTAGGCGGGCTGCGCGAGGCGGTCAGCGGCTATGCGGGGGCGATCACCATCCCGCCCAAGGATCCCGAGGCGTTGCGGGCGGCGTTGCCGCGCGCGGCGGCCCTGCGCGGCCAGCGCTTCGCCGATCCCCATTCCTGGACGCGCACGGTGCAACGCTACGACGCGCTGTTCGCCCAGCTCGGTCGGCGCAAGCAGGCGATCGAGGGGCAATCGGCATGATCTGTTCGGGGCTGCACACGCGAGCGACGGCACGGTGTGTCGCGCAACGATTGTTCGGGGGCTGGCGATGGTGAGGTTGCGTCGCGCTGTTTTCTCTCCCACGCCGCCGGCCGATACGACGAGCGGTGTGCCGCTCGCCGCGCCGTCCGTAGATTCGGGCGCGGTGTCTACGGGGCGCGCGCGCCTGTGCGGCGACCGCGCGATCCTGCGGGCCTGCTTCGGGCCGCTCGCGCTCGGTTATCTCGTCGCGATCATCTGTGGCGCGGCGCTCGCCTGGGATAGCGGCGGTATCTTCTTCCAGATGCTCGACATGCAGGCCCCGGTCACGCCGAATCAGCGCTGGCTGAATGCCATCGTGCAGGCTCCCGCCCTGCTGGCGAGCAACTTCAGCGACAATCTCGGCCTCCTGGGGTTTATCTTCGGAGTAACCTGGGCGCTGTTGCCGCTCGGGGCGCTCGCCGCGACGTGGCTGATCGTGCGTTGTCGCGCCCCCGAACTCTTCCTCTGGCCGGTCCTTGCGATCGGGCTCGGCCTCCTCCCGGGGATCTTCTATCTGGGGACCGAGGCCAACATCGCGCTGATGCTTGCCTGGCCGATATTCCTCGCCACGCTGCTCGGTGTCTCGCGCTCGTCGCTGGTCGCGGTGGCGGTGTGCGCGCTGCTGCTCGCGATCAGCCACCCTTACGCGATCGGTCTGTTCGCCCTTCTCACGGCGCTGGCCCTGCTGATCTGGCAGCGGGAGGGACAGCAACGCCGCGAGTTGACCGGCTGGGCGCTCGCGTTCGGCATCCTGACGTTCCTGACCGCGCTCCGTTTCCTGCTGTTCCACACCAGCTATGAGAGCGCGCAACTCTCGCTCGGCGCACTCGAGTGGAATTTCCTGGTCGCGGTGCGCGGCTATCCGGCGGCGGCGCTCGGCTGCGCGGCGCTCGTAGGCGTATTGTTCTTGCTCCTCCCATACGTTGGCGCAGGGGCGACCCGGACAATCCGGGTCGTCCAACTGGCCGCCCTGCTCCTGCTCGCCGTGCTGATGGTCCTCTGGGCGCGCGATCCCCACCTCTGGTCGCAGGCGAATAAGTACAGTTACCCGGCCCTGCCCGTCACCCTCGCCTTCATGGCGCTGACCCTGGTCGATCGGGTGCGCTCCCGGCCCGTGCGTCCGACGCCGCGTCGCGTATGGTTGCCGCGCTTGCAGACGATCCGGTTGGTCGCGCTGATCTTCGCGCTCGTGATGAGCGTACAAGGGGCGTCGTGGTTCGGGCTGACGCAACAACTCCGCCGCACGATCGCGACGAGCCCTGCGAGCTGTATCTCGATGGCACCGCTGGGGTGGTTGCGACAGACCCCGCTCGATCAGTTTGCCACCCCAGCCTACGCCCTGCTCCTGCAAGGGCGGACGCCCGAGCGGCTGGTCCTGAGCGGCAACGGTTGCGGTGAGGAGCAATTCAGTGCGGGCGTCAATCTCAATCAATACTATCTGCGCGGCTGGCAGGGCGGCTGGTTCAACCTGGAACCGCTCCGTACCGCCTTGCTCGACCAGCAGCAGAATACCGGCGTGTGCAGCGTGCTGCTGACGACCGGCTGGAACGATACGGAGACGAGCGATCCGTACTGGTGGCGTTGGAGTAGCGGCCAGGACTCCCGGATTCGCATCCTGGCCGCCGCCGATGGGCAATTCATCCTCAACGGGCAGATCGAGTCCTATCGGTCGCCGAATCGGGTGACGATTATCGTCAACGATGTGCCGCAGCAGACGGTGGACATCACGCAGGGGGGGCAGAACATGTTCAGCCCGCTCACCTTCTCCCTGAAGCAGGGCGTGAATGAGGTGAGGCTGGTCAGTCGCAATCCCGCGCAACTTGTCGGCGAACGCGCGCTGAGCTTCGATGTGGCGAACCTCACCCTGACCAGGGGTGACAGCGGGCAGCTGTGCCGCTTCCAACCATAGCGCGTGATCGGGCATCGGCGGGCGCATCCCGCGCCGCGCCGCGCCCTGTGGAGGAGACAAGAACCATGACCGCAGGAACGATCGAGGTGGGTATCCGTCCGGCAGTTGGTGGGAGGCGCGCGCCGCTGCGCGTGCTCTTCCTGGCTCAGCGGTATTTCCCGTACATGGGTGGCCTGGAAACCCACGTCTACGAAGTCGCGCGGCGCATGGTCGAGGCGGGCGTCGAGGTGACGGTGCTGACGACCGACACCGGCGGCACCCTGCCCGCCACCGACGAGGTCAATGGCGTGCGGATCGAGCGGGTCCGTGCGTGGCCCGCCGAACGGGACTACTACTTCGCGCCCGGCCTGTACCGCGCCGTGCAGCGCGGCGATTGGGATGTGATCCACTGCCAGGGGTGCCACACCCTCTTCGCGCCGCTGGCGATGTTCGCCGCCTGGCGCTCGGGGCGACCTTATGTGGTCAGCTTCCACTCCGGTGGGCCGCCGAACGGCCTGCGCCGCGCCATCCGCCGGGCGCAATGGACCGCGCTGCGCCCGCTGCTCGCACGCGCGCGCCGACTTGTCGCGGTCTCGAAGTCGGAGGTCGTCTCCTTCGGCCACGATCTCGGCCTGTCGAAGGATCGCTTCACGATCATCCGCAACGGGTCGGAGATGCCGCCCGTCCCGGCGGTCGCCCCGCAGCGGGAGGCCGGGACGCTGATCGTCTCGCCGGGCCGTCTTCAGGAGTACAAGGGGCATCACCGCCTGATCGCCGCCCTCCCGTACATCATCGCCGAGCGCCCCGACGCGCGCCTGCTGATCCTCGGTGCCGGGCCATACGAGGCGGAGTTGCGCCAGTTGGCGAGGGCGACGGGCGTGGCGGAGCGGGTCGAGATCCGCTCGATCCCGCCCGAGCGCCGCGAGGAGATGGCCGCGACCCTCGCGGGGGCGGATATCGTCACCCTCCTCAGCGAGTACGAGGCGCACCCGATCGCCGTGCTGGAAGCGCTCGCCCTGCGCCTCTCGGTGCTCGTGGCCGACACCTCCGGCTTCCGCGAACTGGCGGAGGAGGGGCTGGTGCGCGCCATCCCGCTGGAGAGCAGCGCGCCGGAGATCGCGGGGGCGGTCCTGCGGCAGTTGAACGATCCCCTGAACCCCGGTGAACTCCACCTCCCGACGTGGGACGACTGCACGGGGCAACTGTTGGACCTGTATCGCGACGTGACGCGGGAGGTCCGATGCGCGTACTGAATGTCGCCCAGTTCTACCCCCCGATCATCGGTGGCGAGGAGCGCTTCGTGCGCGATTTCAGCGCCGCGCTGGCCGCGCGCGGGCACGATGTCTCGGTCGCGACGCTGCGCCAGGAGGGGATGGCGGCGTTCGAGCAGGACGGCGACGTGCGGGTGCATCGCCTGCCGAGCACCCTCGCGCGGGCGGCGTTCCTGCACGGCAGCCACGGGCGGCGCCATGCGCCCCCCTTCCCCGACCCGGAGACGACCCTGGCGCTGCGCCGCGTGATCGCGCAGGAACGCCCGCAGATCGTCCACGCCCACAACTGGATGATCCACTCCTTCCTGCCGATCAAGGCGCGCGCCGGGGCGAAACTCGTCCTCACGCTGCACGATTACAGCATGCGCTGTGTGACGAAGCGCCTCCTCTATCGCGGGGCGCGGTGCAGCGGGCCGGGGCCGCTCAAGTGCCTCACTTGCGCCGCCGAGCATCACGGCGTGGCGGTGGGCGTGCCGACGGTCCTGGCGAACTGGGGCATGGGCATGGCCGAGCGCGCGCTCGTCGATCTCTTCCTGCCGGAGAGCAACGCGGTGGCGGAGGGCAATGGCCTGGTCGGCGGTCGCTGGCCCTACGAGGTGCTCCCGGTCTTCACGCCGGACGACATCGGCGCGGTACACGGCGATGCGAGCGCCTACGTGGCGCAGCTCCCCGCCGTTCCGTTCCTCCTCTTCGTCGGCGCGTTTGCCAGCTATAAGGGGGTCGATGTGCTGCTGGAAGCCTATGCGGGGCTGAGCGCGCCGCCGCCGCTGGTCATCATCGGTTATCACACGACCGAGTACCCGGTGGCGACGACCGATCTGCCACCGAACGTGACCGTGCTGGAGGACTGGCCCCACCACGCGGTGATGGCCGCGTGGGCGCGGAGCCTGATTGGGATCGTCCCCTCGGTCTGGGCCGAGCCCTTCGGCCTGGTGGTCCTGGAAGCGATGGCGGCGGGACGCCCGGTGGTCGCCTCCAACATCGGCGGTCCCGCCGATATCGTGCGCGACGAGGAGACGGGCCTGCTGGTGCCGCCCGGCGATCCGGTCGCCCTGCGCGCGGCGCTCGCGCGGCTGATCGCCGATCCGGCCCTCCGCGCACGCCTCGGGGCGGCGGGGCAAATCCGTGTCAACGAGTTCAAGGCGGCGGCGGTGCTGCCCCGCATCGAGGGTGCCTATCGTACGCTCCTGGCGGACGACCGGACGCTTGAACAGGCGAGGCGGACAGCGGACGAGGATTCCCGTGTCCTCTCGTAGATCGGGCCGCGTGCTGCGGTCGGGGGCGTTGGCTGCGGTAGCCGTGCCGACGCGCGCGCCGGAAGTCGTCGAGCCGACGCGGCAGCCTGCCATGCCCCTTGCGGTGGTGCATGGCGGGTGGGGTTGGCTGCCGCTACTCAGCCTCTCCAGCGCCTGTGGCCTGCTCGTGATGTCCCTCGGCTTCACCGGCGCGCGCCTGGAAGGGCCGTGGGCGCGGTGGGGCGAGCCGCTCTTCTGGCTCGGCCTGCTCGTCATCTTCGTCCCGGTCGCCCTGCGCCTGCTCGCGGTGCAGGTGTCGCGGCGCGAGCGGATCGGCCTGGCCGTCGTGCTCGGGATGGCGCTCTATCTGGTGAAGATCGCGAGCTACCCGACGATGTTCGCCCTGCATGACGAGTTTCTGCACTGGCGCACCGCCGACGACATCATGCGCGGTGGCGATCTGTTCGCGGCCAATCCGTTGCTCCCGGTGAGCGCACTCTATCCGGGCTTGGAGACGATCACCGCCGGACTGGCGAGTGTGAGCGGCATGTCGCTCTTCCTGGCCGGGACCATCATCCTGGGCGCGGCGCGCCTGCTCTTCGCCCTGGCGCTCTACCTCTTCTTCGAGCAGGTCGGGCGCTCGGCGCGGATCGCCGGGATCGCCACGGTCCTCTACATGGTCAACCCGAAGTTCATCGTCTTCGACGCGCAGTTCGCCTACGAGTCGCTCGCCCTGCCGATCACGGTGCTGTTGCTCTTCCTGCTGGTGCGACGCTCGCGCGAGCGGGGGGCGTTGCGCCTCGGCCTCACCGTCGCCGCCCTGCCGACGCTCGGCCTGCTGGTCATCACCCACCACCTGACCTCGTTCGCGGTCGTCGGTTTCCTGTTGCTCTGGTCGGTCGTCGCCCTGGTCGCCCGCCTCGTACGCCCGCGCTCGGTCGGCGGGCCGGGCGGGATCGCGATCCTGGGCCTGGTCCTCTGCGCCGCCTGGTTGATCTACGTCGCCACCCTCGTCGTCGGCTACCTCGCGCCGAGTATCGAGGGCTCGGTCACCGAACTGCTCCGCGTGATCGCGGGCGAAGACGCGGGCCGACAGCTCTTCCGCGACTCGACCGGTCAGGTGGCCCCGCTCTGGGAGCGCGCGACCGGCTTTGCCTCCACGCTGCTGATCCTCTTCGGGATGCCCTTCGGGCTCTACCAACTCTGGCGACGTTACCGCATGAGTCCGGTGGCCGTGGCGCTCGGCCTAGCGGCGCTGGCCTATCCGGCCAGCCTGACCCTGCGCTTCACCCAGGCGGGCGGCGAGGTCTCCGATCGCGCGGCGGGGGTGCTCTTCTTCGCTGTGGCCTTCGTGCTGGCGCTCGCCATCGTTCGCCCGCGCGCGGTCGGCGGGCGACGCATCCTCCAATACGTCGCCCTGACGACCCTCGCCGCGCTCCTCTTCGTGGGCGAGGTAATCGTCGGCTCGGGGCCATCCTGGGCACGCCTGCCCGGCCCCTATCTCGTCGCCTCCGACGCGCGCTCGATCGAGCCGCTCGGCCTGGACGCCGCCTTCTGGACGCGCGCATACCTCGGCCCCGACAACCGCATCGCCACCGATCGGATCAATGCGCTGCTGCTGGGCTCGTATGGGCATCAGCGCACGGTGACGCACGCGGCGGACGGGATCGACATCTCGCCACTCTTCTTCTCGCTCGGTTATGGCACCGTCCAGGAAGACATCGTCCGGCGCGGCGCGATCGGCTATCTGGTCGTCGATCGGCGGCTGAGCACCGCCCTCCCCGGCCTCGGGATCTACTTCGAGGCTCCCGAGGCCGATGCGAACCGCCATCTCCAGCCGATCGACCCGGCGGCGCTGGCGAAGTTCGACCGCCTGAGCGACATCAGCCGCATCTATGACAGTGGTGACATCGTGATCTACGCGATAGGGGCGGGTACGCGTGAACGGTAAGTATGGGATCGGGATCGCGCTGGCGGTCGCGGCGGCGCTGGTGGCGGGACTCGCCATCGTGGGCGGACCTGCCAGCGTCGTGGTACGGAGCCTCCTGGTGGCCCCCTTCGTGCTGCTGGTGCCGGGCTACGCCTGCGTCTGCGCGATCTTCGGAGTGGCGCTCGGTTTCGCCGAACGGCTCGCCCTCAGCATCGGACTCAGCCTGGCGCTCGGCGGGCTCGTGGGGCTGGCCTTGCACCTGACACCGCCGGGCGTGCGCCCCCTCCCCTGGCTGCTCGTGCTAATCGTCGTGACACTCGTGGCGGCGGCGATCGCGCAGCGGCGCGGCGCGTTGCCGGCCCTGCCGCGTCGGTTCGGTGCCGCGCTCCCGTTGCCACAGGCGCTCCTCCTCGGGGCGGCGGCGCTCATCACCTGCGCCGCGCTCGGTGTTGCGGTGGTCGGTGCACAGCGCGCACCGATGATCGGCTTCACCCAACTCTGGCTCCTCCCAAGTGCCACGCAGGGCACCGGTTCGGTCAACATCGGCGTGGAGAACCACGAGAACCGGACGCTGCACGCCGCATTGGTGTTGACCCAGGACGGGCAGGAGATTCAGCGGTGGCCCGATCTCGCCCTGGCGGACGGCGCAACCTGGCAGACCACCATCGCCCTCCCGACCACCGGCAACAACGGTGCGGTCGAGGCGACGCTCTATCAGAACGATGATCCGACGGCGATCTATCGGCGCGTACAACTCTCGCCTGATGGCCGATAGGGAGGATGGGGTCGGTGAGTAAGGTCGAAACGACGATATCAACACCCAAAGCGCGGGCCGATCGTGGGGCTGGCGGCAGCGCGCAGCGCTGGCGGCGGCTGCGAGGCAACGCGAACCTTTCGCTCCTGACCAGCGCGAGTTCGTTGATCGGGACGACGGCGGTCACCTCGATCCTCGGCTTCGCCTACTGGTGGTTGGCGGCGCGGCAGTTCCCCGCGCGGTCGGTGGGGCTGGCGAGCGCCAGCATCTCGGCGATGCTCCTCCTGGGCACCCTCGGCGCGCTCGGCTTCGGGACATTGCTGATCAGGGAGTTGCCTCGTCGCCGCGATCAGGCGTTCCCCTTCGTGCTCGCCGCGCTCACCGTGACCGCTGCCGCAGGGGCGGTGCTGGGCGGGGCCTTCGCCTGTATCGTCCCGTTCCTTTCGACGGAATTCGCGCCGCTGTCCGCCAGTCCCTGGACGGTCATCCTCTTCGCGGTGGGGGTCGGCCTGACCTCGGCCACGATCGTCCTCGATCAGGCACTCCTCGGTATCCTGCGCGGTGGGAAACAGTTCTGGCGCAACGCCCTCTTCTCCGCAACCAAGCTCCTCGCGCTCGGCGCGCTCGGCTTCTGGTCGACCGACCGGCAGGCGCTCGCGATCTACGCGACCTGGATCCTCGGCAATGCCCTCTCGCTGGCCTGGGTCGCCCTCGGGACCCTGGCGGCGCGGCGGAGTTGGCGTGTCTATGTCCCGCGCGTACGGGTGCTCTGGTCGTTCCGGCGGGCGGCGCTCGGCCATCATCTCCTCAACCTGGCGCTTCAGGGCACCTCGTTCGCGACCCCGCTGATCGTCACCGCCGTGGTCTCCGCGACGGCGAACGCTTACTTCTATGCCGCCTGGACGATGGCCGGATTCGTCTACGCCGGGCCGATGGCGCTCGCCGTCTCGCTCTATGCGGTCGGCTCCAACGCGCCCGAGGCGATCGCGCAGCGGATGCGGTTCACTTTCGGCCTGGCGCTCCTTGGCGGGATCGCCGCGAATGTGGTCGTCTTCTTCGCGACCGACCCGCTCCTGCGTCTCTTCGGGGCGGACTATGCGGCGAATGCGGGCACGGCGTTGCGCCTCCTCGGTCTGGGGGTCTTCCCAATCATCATCAAAGATAACTACGTCACCCTCCGACGGATCGAGGGACGAGTGCGCGGCGCGGCGGGGTTGGTCGCAGTAGGTGGTGTGCTCGAACTGGGTTGTGCCGCGATCGGTGCTCTGGTCGGCGACTTGAAGGGCGTAGCTCTTGGGCTAGTGATCGGGCTCTGTCTCGAAGCGCTGCTGATGCTTCCGACCGTGTACCGATTCTTGCGGCTCCGCCAGCAGCCCGCACCCAATGCCACCGAACCACATCCGGCCTGATCTGCACGCGGACAGCGTATCCAACGCACATGGAGTGAGCATCATGGCAGTACGTCTCGACGAACCGCATCCGCACAACTATCAGATTAGGCTTGCTGGGAGTGCGTGGTGGCACCAATGAGGGGCGTAGTAGGCCGTATCGAGGCCGTAGCCCACTATCCGAGCGATTTGAGAGGAGATCAGCTGATGATTCACACTGAGCAACGAGCGCACGAGCAAGAGCAAGGGCGGCCACTCCGAATTGTTGGCGCGGCTCAGGGTGACCCCTACAATCCGCATACCGTCTCGGGCGTTCCCCGTCACCTCCTCGATGCCCTCGACCGCCGCTACAGTGTGGTCGGGCGTGTCAATGCCGCCTTGCAGCCCTGGCAGCACTATTCCGTCGCTCTCGCCACATTTCATCCCTCGCGACCACGCTGGCGGGAGCGCTTCTGGAAGAACGAACTCGCGTTCCAACTCCAGACACGGAATGGCCGCGCCGGCCTGGCACAAATTCGCACGCCATACGATGTCGTCTTCCAGGTGCATGCGCTCTTCCGCACCACCGCTGCGCCCTACATCGTCTACGTCGATAACACGCACCGACAGACCCTGGCGGGCTGGCCGATCTGGAACCCGCTCCGAGGTCGGGCGCTGGATCGCTGGCTCGCCGATGAACAGGCGATCTACGAGCGGGCGACCCACCTCTTCACGATGGGCGAACCAGCGGCTGAATCATTGCGCGCCGCGTATGGCATCCCCGCCGAGCGGGTGACGAATGTCGGGGGCGGGGCGAATTTCACCACCCTGCCGCTCCTCGCCGAGACGGTGCGCGAGCCAACCATCCTTTTCGTCGGGAAGGATTGGCGACGCAAGGGCGGGGATGTGCTGATCGAGGCGTTCCGCATCGTACGAGCGCACTTCCCCGGCGCGCGGCTCCAGATCGTCGGGACCACCGCGGCACCGCGCGGGCCGGGGATCGAGGTTTTCGGGCGGGTCACGGATCGGCATCAGCTCGCCGATCTGTATGCCCGTGCGAGTATCTTCTGTCTCCCTTCACTCTTCGACCCGTTCCCGCTGGTGCTGATGGAGGCGATGGCCTCCGGGCTGCCATGCGTGGCGAGCGCGGTCTGCGGCATCCCCGAGATCGTTGTCGATGGCGAAACCGGCGTATTGGTGCCACCCGATGACGCGCACCGCCTCGCCACCGCCCTGCTGCGCCTGTTAACCCGGCCAGAGGAGGCGTCCGCAATGGGCGAGGCCGGGCGGGCGCGGATCGAGCGGCAGCTGAGTTGGGACCGTGTCGTCGATCGCATGGCCCCGGTGCTCGATAAACTCGCGCTGGTGCCGGGGGCGCGGTGCTCGGTGGACCCGCGTTTGCATACGAAGATGAGCATCTGATGGCGCGGCGGACGATCGCGATAGCGGCGGTGGAGGGCGGCATGGCAACGCGGGTGGGCAGGGCGACGAGCGTGGGCTTTCTCTTGGCGATGTTCCTGTTGCCGAATGGGGCACTGGCGGCACCACCGGTATCGACCGTATCGACCGCGCCGTACTACTTCCCGACGACCGGGCATTACCTCAGCGGGCGGTTCCGGCAATACTGGGAGGGCAATGGTGGCCTGTACGTCTTCGGCTTGCCGCTCACCTCGGTCTACGATGAGACGGCGGCGGATGGCAAGGTCTACAAGACGCAGTATTTCGAGCGCGCACGCTTCGAGTACCACCCGCAGAACGCGCAGCCCTACGACGTGCTGCTGACGCTGATCGGCACCGAGATCACCGCCCAACGTCAGGCGGAGCCCCCCTTCGCGCCGACCCCCCCGCGCGACGATTTCGGCTATCGCTACGCGGCGGTGACGCAGCACAATCTGCACGGCGGTTTCCTCGACTTCTGGCAACGCTACGGCGGCGTGCAGACGTTCGGTTATCCCCTCTCCGAGGAGTTCCCCGAGGTGAGCGCGACGAACGGCAAGCCTTACACGGTGCAATATTTCGAGCGGACCCGCTTCGAGTATCACCCCGAATATGCCGGTAGCGACGCCGAAGTCTCGCTGGGGCTCATCGGTCTGGAGCGCCTGAATCGTGTCGGTGTTCCGGGGGCGGCGCGCGCGCCGGAAACCAGCCCGCCCACCGGGAATACCATCCCTGGAGGCCGTCTCGGTCGGTAAGCACCAGCGCTAGCGGCCGGTGCAAGGAGAGGACAGAGCGTGACACTCGATCGGATCATCGCCATCATCAGCGGGCCGTGGGGCATCATCGCCACCCTGAGCCTGGTTGCGCTCCTGATCGGGCGGGAGGTCGCGGGCAGCCTGGCGGGGCGGCGGGCGATGCGCTGGCGGCGCGGCTTGAGCGTCGGTGCCGCCCCGCTCCTCGCCGTCTTCGCCGTGGTGGTGACGCTGCGCCTGCTCGGCCCGATCCAGGCGGTCCTCGGCGCGGCGAGCGATACGGTGCCGACGGCGACGGCGGCGATCGCCGGCGTCACGCCGACCGTTGTCGCCAACGCGACCGCCACCGCGCCACCGCCGGTGCAGGCGGTGGCGACCGCCGCGCCAAGTACAGCGGCGGCAGCCACACCGGCGGCTGTCGCCCCCACCGCCGCGATCACCCCGAGCGCCACGCCCGACGGGGCGGCGCTTGTGGCGCAGGTACGCACCACGCAGGCGGACGTACGGCGCGGCACGGTCGAGACCACGGTCGATTATGGCGGCGGCATCACCGCCGTCTCGACCGCCACCTTCGATCTCGGCGACGGTCAGCAACCCCCGCGACTGTTGCTTAGCACCACGTACAAGGGCGCGACCGGCAGCCGCATCGTCAGGCGGCTCACGATCGGGTCGCAGACCTGGCAGCGTGGGGCCGATGCGATCTGGGTGCGGCAGGCGACGGCGGATGACATCCGCGCGCAAGTGGCCGAGGTGCTGCCGCAGGTGGGCACGAACACCATCGCGGTCACCTTCATGCCCGCGCGGGTCGCCACGCTGCGCTGGTACGAGGCGACCCGCGACGCCGATGTCGCGCTCCAGGTGGACGCGGCGACCGGTGTGCCGCAGGAGGAGCGCCGCACGATCAGGTCGGGCGGTCCGACGCTCGTGGTGCGCTACATCAACTGGGATGGCCCGGTGGATATTCCGAACCTTGCCCCGTGAGGTGTGCAAGGACACGATGAGGCAGAGATCTTGCCGGCGCCCGCATGGTGCGGGTATGGCCTGGTAAGATGAGACGGGAGGAACGGACGATGGTTCACTATCTGCGCGGTCTCGGTATGCTGATGTTCGTCGCGCTGCTGGTCACATTCGCGATCCCCGCACGTGTCGTCGGCGCGGCGGAGCCCGATCCGTTGCTCCGGCTGGTGTATGCCGCGCCGAATGGTCCGGCGGTCGATATCTACGTCGATGGGCAGCGCAAGACGACGGCCAGCCAGTTCGGCGAGATCACCCCGTATCTCACCGTCACCCCCGGCGCGCACCAGATCCAGGTCTTCGCCGCGAGCGCGGGGCCGGCGGGTGCGGCGCTGCTCGACACGCAGGCGACCTTCCAGCCTGGCCAGGCGTATAGCGTCCTCGCCACCGATCGGGTCGAGCAGATGTCGGCGGTGGTGCTGAACGACGCGCTCACCATCGAACCCGGCGCGAGCGCGTACGTGCGCCTGGTCCACCTCTCTCCCGACGCGCCACCGGTGGCGGACGTGGCGGTGACGGGCGGGGCGACCGTCACCAGCAATCTGCCGTTCAAGGGCGCGACCGCCTACCTGCCGGTCGCGCCGGGCACCTATCGCTTCGATGTGCGCCCGGCAGGGGCGGCGGTGACGCTGGCGACGACGGCCCCGCTGACCCTCGCGGCGGGACAGATCTACACCGTCTTCGTCATGGGCCAGCTCGCCGACAACACCTTCCAGGCGATCATCACGCCTGACAACGCGCGCAGCGGCGGGGTCGGCGGCGTTCCCTCCACCGGCGGCGGCGGCATGGCTACCACCGGCAGCGCCTCGGACGTGTCGCTCGCTGGCCTGCCCCTGGCGGCGCTCGGCGTCTGTCTCCTCGGTGCCGTGGCCTGGAGGAGGCGTGTCGCCAACGCTTCGCGTCTCCTCTAGTGCAGGGGGCGACCCTGAGCACGAACAGCATCGACTTAGCTCGACAACGCCTAACCAATAACTTTGTCGAATCACCATCTGGGTCTATCCCAGGGGGGCCGAGCGCGGCACAACCGGGTTCGGCCCCCCTGGGATTTACCCGGTTTCGTCATCAATAATCGTTCGCGGCCTAGCTGATCAGCGGGCGCTGCTGGCCCTACCGTGTATCGGCCCCTGCGATCGATCGGCCACGGTAGCGGAGGAGCCCGAGGGGGACTTGCCCCTCTCCCGGTCGCGACCATGCGTGCAGGTCACGGATACGAGAAAGGGGGAATGCTATGGATGTTATCGCCTCGCCTGTGCAGGTGGACATGCCCATCGATCGCCGCCCCACACGGATGCCGCCGTTACGATTTGTCGGCATCTCGCGCGGGAATCCCCACAGCCCGCACGACACCTCCGGGGTACCGCGCAGCCTCTTCAACGCGCTCGGGCGACACCATACGCTGGTCGACCGCTTGGACACCCGGTTGCCGCGCTGGCAGCAGGCGCTCGTGGCGCTCGCTACCTTCCACCCGCGGCGCGCGCGCTGGATCGAGCGCTACTTCAAGAACCTCCTCGCCTTCGATCTGGTCTCCCGCCGAACGCGCATCAAGCTTGGCACCGTTGCCGGACCGTATGATCTGGTCCTGCAATTCAGCGGCCTCTTCCACACGCAGGGTGTGCCCTACATGCTCTACTTGGATAACACGTATCGCGATTCTGCCCTGGGATGGCCGGACTGGAATCCGTTGCGCGGACGGCGTCTGGCGCGCTGGTATATCCGGGAACGCGCCTTGTATCGAGGCGCGGTTCATATCTTCGTGATGGGGCATTACGTGGCGCAGACGCTGAGCAGCTTCTACGCCATCCCGGCCGAGCGGATCAGCGTCGTGGGCGGCGGGGTCAACATCGACGTGGCGACCGCGCGGGCCGGGTCGGGGGAGGACCGTGCGCCGACCATCCTCTTCGTCGGGAAAGAATTCGCGCGGAAAGGGTGCGACACCCTGATCGCGGCTTTCCGCGCGGTCCGCGCGCAGCACCCTGCGGCACGACTGCAAATTGTCGGCCCCGTCGTGCCCATCGAGGCGGGAATCGAATCGATCGGACGCATCGAGGACCAGCGCCAACTCGCGCAACTGTATGCGGAGGCCACGGTCTTCTGCTTGCCCTCCCGCTTCGATCCGTTCCCGGGCGCGCTTATCGAGGCGATGGCCCACGGACTGCCTTGTGTGAGCACCACGGTGTGTGGTATCCCGGAGATCGTCAGCGACGGCGCGACTGGCCTGCTCGTCCCGCCGGACGATCCCGAACTCCTCGCCGGAGCACTCCTGCGGTTGCTCGACGATCCTGCGTATGCGGCCCGCCTCGGGGCGGCGGGTCGCCGCCGCACTGAAGAGCATCTGAACTGGGACCGCGTGATCGGGCGTATGGATCCAGCGCTCAGGCAGTACGGTGCCGCCATCCACGGCTCTCCCCCGAGCTGTAGCTGACCACGGGTGCTCGTTCGGAGGCTGAAATGGGCGAGGGCGAGGTGAGGGCAACGGCAGGTGTTGTCAACTTGGGAGCGGGCTTGCCGGAGTGTGATACCGGGCGCATGAATGATGCTACCGCGCCGCCAGACCACGCCGGTTCCCGGTTCCCGCCGGAGATCATCGCGCACGCTATCCGATGGACCAGCTCGCCGATAACACCTTCCGGGCGTTCAGCACCCCGATAACGCGCGCAGCGGCGGGGTCGGCGGCGTCCCCTCCACCGGCGGCGGCATGGCTGCCAGCGGCACCGCCCCTGGCGTGTCGATCGATGACCTGGCCCTCGTGGCGCTGGGTGCCTGTCCGATCTTGCACCGTCATCTGGCAGCGTCGCTGCATCGCCGCTTCGCGCGCTCTAGCGCAGGAGCCGGACCTCGTACGCAGCCAGGGTGATGACGGTGCCGTTCACGCTGACGGTGAGCGGCGTGTCGCGCTTGTTGATGAGCAGCGCGACCGTATCCTGGGCCAGCACCTCCACATCGCTCGCGGAGGACGTGGTGGCGTAGAGGCGGGTGCCAGGACCGAAATACTGGTGGAAGGCGAGATAGACGGCGTAGTTCGGATAGGGTTGCCCGCCATCGGCCTTCGCGACCGGGCTGAGCAAACTCTCGATGTTCGCATTGCCGCCGATGTCGCCGAAGTACTGATTGCCGAGCGGCCCCCAGCGCAGGGAGACCGACGCCCCGCCGAGCAGCTCGTGGTAGAGGTTCGAGGCGGCCCCCGCCGCCTGGAACGCATCCGAGGCGTAGGTCGCTTCACGTCCCTCGTTGGGGTCGAGATAATCTTCCGACCACCAGAGCGGCAGGACGGTGCGCGCGCGGATCTGGCGGGTCATCGCCTCGTAGCGGGAGGTGATCGCCAGGAGTTGCGCCGGTTGCGGGGCGGGGCCGTCGTAGGGGGTCACGAAGTGCGAGAGCGCGCCATCGAGGCAGACGAAATCGGCTCCGTGCGCGTTCCGCAGCCACGAGTCGAAGAGGTCGAGTTCCCACTGCCCTAACGGGGCAGCGGGGTTGCCGCTATTGCCGGTGAGGGTGAGGTAGAAGCCGCCGACCTGGATGCCCGGATCGACGCCCTTCAGCGCGTCGTACACCGTGTTGTAGAACGCGGTGTACTCCGTGTAAGGGAAAGCAAATCCCTTCATCTCGTTCCATACCTGGTAATACTTCACATCCGGGTAACGCCGGGCGATCTGGCGCGCGAGTTCGGCGAAGTCGTCGTAATGCGCGGGCGTCGGGGGATAGAAGGGGTTGTAGCGCGGCTCGCCGGTCAGGTTCGGCTGAGGCGCGTTCGTCATCCAGTCCGGTGCCATCGCCAGGGTGAGGACCGGCGTCGTGCCCATCGAGCGCATGCTCGCCATGTACGCGTCGAGATCGGTCCAGTCGTAGACACCCGGGGCCGGATTGGGGTTGCGCGCGCCCCAGCCATAGATGTGGCGATTCTGATAGACCGTCGCGGCGCTCAGGGAGTTCTTGGCCCTGGCGATCGCGGTCGGATCGCCCTGGGTGCCCAGCCCTTCCTTCGTATGCGTCACGCCGGTCGATAATTGACTGACCCCGACGGCACGAGAGCGATCGATCGTGATCGTCACATCGGGGGTCGCCGTCGGCGTCGCGGGAACGGTCGTGGGCATTCGTATGGCGGTCGGTGTCGGGGCGGCGATCGTGGTCGGCGTCGGCGCGATGGGTGGGGAGGCAGGCGTCGGGCTCGGCGTGGCCGGAACCCCGCCCAGTTCCACACTTGCCAGCGAACTGCCGTGCCCGCCGAAGTAGCTATCGAGTGCCTGCCAGAGGGCGCGCGCGAACCACGCGCGTGAGGCCGGGCGGTCCCAGGTGTTCCACCCCGCGCCGACGCTCGTATCGGGTGGGAGGGCGGCGTAATGGACGTAGGTGGCGAGATCGCCCCGATGCCCCGACGAGGCCGGGAGATTCGGGAAGAGCGCGCCGTTGTCGGGCTGCGCCTGCCAGTACCCCTTCGCGATCATCGCGCGGGTGATAAGGCTGATCGTCTGTGCCTGCACAACCGCCTCGGTCGGGTGGAACGCGCCATCGTCGTAGCCACGGGCGACATTGTAATGCGCCAGCGTGCCGATGTTCCGCCAGAGGTCGGCGTCGACCCGTTCCTGGTCGGTGAAGGGATTGCCGAAAGCTGCTTCGTCCCATCCGAGCGCCCGACTGATCAAGCCCGCCGCCTGGGCGCGCATCACCGGATCATCCGGCCCGAAACGCCCATCACCATAGCCTCGGATGACTCCTCGCGCGGCGAGTTGCGCGACCGCATCGGCGGTAGGACTCCCGGAGGCGACATCATTGAAATGTGGGCGACTCGCGCCGCCGACACTGACCGTGTGATCGCGATCCATCGTCAGGTTCAGCGGATTCGCCCAGCCCCAGAACCGCCCATCAACGGTCCAACCGAGCGCGAGTGTCTCCGCTGAGAGGGTCGCGGCGAGCGGCACCACCGCGCCAGCGCCGTAGCTGCCGGACGCTGGTGTGGCTGCGATGGTGCCGCCTCCTGCAGTCGTGATCGTGAGTGTATAGGCCGATGTCGTTGCGGCGACGGTGATGGCAGAAGGAAATGCCTGGATAGCAATGGCCAGCGCTAACAACAGTACAGCGCAGATAAACAGCGCGCGCGAGGCGGTCGTCCGGCGTGTAAGCATCCCTTCCCACCTCATTGATAGCGCGTGCCATGCCCCATCGCGGCTCGTGCCGCCCTGCTATGCGCCACATGTGGTGGGCAATAGCGTGATGAGCACCGCCCTGTACGGGTCAGTAGGGCGAGCCGACACTGGCTTTCGACACGCTGAAGCATGGCAATACAGTGCGTGGTGTCTCTTTTCAGTGTGGGGAAAAGAAGAGCGGAAGGGAATGCGCTATTCGTTCGGAGAAAGCGCGGACAAAGGTGCCAGTACAGCGGTCCTGATCGGTCAGGGGTGGTATACCGCAATGCCGTCAAGGACGGCGCAGCGAAAGGCCGGTGACTCGCCGCTGCGTGGGTCGCTGAGGGCGAGGTAGCGTACGTTGCGGCCCGCGCGGGGGTCTGCCGTTCGGTGAAAACCGGACGTGACGGATGCCCCGCGCGTGGTACGATGGCGTACGATGCTGCTGTAGGGGATGGAGGGGCAGGGTCTATTCAAGTTCAGGGAGCGGCGGGGGGCTCCCGACTGGATCAGGCCCGCCGTCCGGCTGCGCGCGGTCGGTCGGTCCGGTACTGCCGCGCGCGTGTTGCCCCGCGACACGGATCGCGCACACCGGACCAGCGCTGCGGGCCGGTGACGGTGACCGCGCTCGACTTTGCATAGACCCTGGCGAGAAGGGGTGGCGCAGGGCTTGTTGGCAGCGGCGGATCGCTGCGGTTCGGGATCACGACAGGGTACGGACGCGGCCTCGCCCGCATGGCGATCGTCGATCCCCGGCGTGTCCGTACCCTTTTCATACAGTTTCTACTATTACAATAGCAGTTGCTTGTCGCGTGCGGATGGGGCGACGAGGGCGGCGTAGATGTGCGCCCAGGTGCCGTCGCGCTGCCAGCGCCGGTAGCGATCGTGGCAGGTCGACCACGGGCCATAC
>JAABUM010000346.1_pt1 | contig 86685 bp, 163 predicted proteins | sample 5559161 | NCBI WGS metagenome assembly JAABUM01 (sample SAMN10711868, study PRJNA513369) | rock metagenome | isolation source: Antarctica rocks | place: Antarctica: Victoria Land, Siegfried Peak nord
TTCAGCAAGCGCACCTGCAGACGCCGCTCATGTCCCGCACCCTGGCGGAGCGCAGCGGCAGCCGCACGCCAGCCGTCTGCACCTGCATGTGACATTATCATTGACATTGACATGGTGGGATGCACAAGTGAGCCAACACAGGATCCTTCGCCAACACAGGGTGCTTTCTCTCCCGGCTTGCTGCATTTGCTGCACTCGAACCCTGCGCAGCCGTCACGACCCCCAACTGCTGCTCTTTCCTTCAGCGCGCCCAGCAGCTTTGAAAGCAGCAGTGTAGCGCTGCAGCCGCTCTCATATCTCGATGGTGCGCATCTGCACAGAGGTCTTCACGCCCTGCAAAACCCTTACTAAGCCCACCCACCACGAGGCCGTCCTCCAGCAGCACCGCCTGACATCGGAGCCTTCTAAATTTCAGTGGTACGCATCTGCGCAGCACGCTCTGCGCCCCGCAACAACCTGAAACAGAGGCAAGCAGACAATAATTCACCACGAGGTCGTCCTCCAGCAGCACCGCCATGACGTCGGCGTGGCCGTACGCCGCGGCGCAGTGCAGCGCTGTGCGCAGGTGCGCCCGGTCCACCAGGAAGGGATCTGCGTCCTCCAACAACAAGTACCGCACGCACTCCAGGTGCCTGCAAAGAGGCAGCATTGCGACTCATCGATGAGCAACGTTACTAGAACGTTTGGCCCCTCCCTACCAGCACCTGCTTCCTGCATTGCGGATGAGAGGAAGGCAAGACAGGGTGGCTGCATGCGGCATCAAGCTCTAGAGTGTCTGAGAGCAGAGCTCGTATGCAGGTGCCGGACGCACCCATTGGCGCAGGCCAGCATGAGCGGCGTCTGCCCCCGCGACGCCCTGTGGTTTATGACCTCCGCCAGGAACCGCTCCACGGAGGCAAATGTGCGGCTCTGTTGCACATACACAAGCTGCTTTCCAAGGCCCACAGAATATCGTGTGCTGCCTAATGTGTGGTGCGCTCGTTAAGATGCGTGGTGTCTTGCTCTCCAAAGACAGGTGTGCATGAGACGCCGTCAACCAATCGAGCACTCTGATGGACAACGGACAGCGGTGCACATTTCCAGTTGGCAAGGTGATGATGTCCGTACCTTGTGGTCGACTTTGGAGGGGTCGGCGAAGTGCGAGCCGTAGGCCCGCAGCGCCTCCACCACCGCTCGCAGTACGCGCACGTGGCCGCCCGCCGCGGCGCGGTGCATCACCGACAGGCTGTCGAACAGGCCGGTGGCACTGGCCAGCTCCGGGCGCGCGTCAAGCACCTGCAGAGTGTGTGAGTGGAGCTTGTTTGTGGTTCAGCGGGTGGCGGACAGCCCGCCACCATAATGCGGGTCCGATGTGCATGTCGCAGAGTCTCCGCCGCCACATTGTAGCAGCCGCTGCACCTGAATGCCGCACGGCCTTGAATTGAGCCTGTGTTGAATCAGCTTCTTTCAATGTTCATGACGCCGGCTTTCGAGACAAAGAGGCTGGACGGTGGCACACGAAGGCCGCTGATGCCGCGCTCGCCGCTGTTTGCTTCCCGTGTGGAGCGGGTGCCATCATCATACTGACACTGCACACCGGAAATGACAAGCCAAGTCAATCGTGGCACTGAATCGTCGTACAAACGTGGTCTCGCAGGGGCCACGACAAAGCCGGTCGACCGCCAGTCTGATGGCTGTGCGCATTCCAGAGCTTCACAGGGGACGATCGCGAAATGCCGAGAAGATGCTTCAAAAAGAAAAATTCTGAGTTTCAGTACCCCTGCATCAAGTCCGACTGCACTGACAGCTCCAAAGCCGCATCCGGAGTGCGGGTCAAACCGCAGGACAGTTACCGAAAGTTCATTTCGGAAGGCAGTGCTTGTACTCGCCTGACGGACGCGCTCGGCATCACCGGCATTGGATGCTTTCAAAAGGGCTGCGGTGTCTCCTCCGCCGAATTTCAACGTGCTGATGCCCGCCCCCATTGTCGCTAGTAATGGATATCGGCCGCGCTCAAAGCTTGCCAGTCTATACGTCGTGAAACACGTTGGATGCAAATTACTGTATTTAATCCATTGGCACGAAGCACCTTCCTTGCTTCGCTACCGACGCAAAACGCTCGGTGCGAGTGCCGAGACACCTAGTCAGACTTAGTTTTGCATATAGGTAATTACATAGCTTCGGTTGCATTCTGCCACGCCATGGAGCTCATTACAGCTTTGATCCAGCATCCGGCTGTGTTTTCGTTCAGAGGCGTAGGTAGATGGGTAGGCTTACAGGTAGCCAGGTTACGACTGACAGCTAGCAACCTCCGTATTTCGTTTGGCGCACATCCCGCCATGGCGCCCGCCGCAGCTTGCATCAGCACATTGCCGCAGAGCAACGCGTACCTGCCGTGCTATCCCACGACATTTAATCTGCATAGACAGCGTGTCACGCTGATCACCAGGATCAGCACCCCCAAGACCGCCAGATTGTGTGGAGCCGCGCCGTGTCTTGTCATCCCATCAGCCAGGTAGGCATTCCATGTCTGCGCTTTGAGAATGACCTCAGTGAGTGGAAGAAGCGGTGGAACAAGTTCGCCTTTTCGAGCCTGGGTCTGATTCGCAGTTGAAGCTTGTGCAGGAGCATTCTGGCCAGTTCCGCCTCCTCAGCCGCCACCGCGCCACAATCACACGGCAACAGCGGAGCGCAGTCGAGGAACGAGCCTAGAGTGTTCCGGCGAAGGTTCTGGCATGACCTCTGGGAGGAGTTTAGATCAGACAGCTTCTTCAGCTTGGCGCTGTTCCTCGCCCCCGTCGTGTGCACCATTGCGCTGCTGCTCGGCTGTGCCATGCTGTTCTTCGAGTTGACGAGCGGCACCTCCTCAATTCTTTGTCGAGCACAGATCTCATGAAGCGCGCCTGCCGCGCACCTGCTGTAAAATAGGTACCTCTACTGGCTGTTGCTTGTGAAGCCCGCCTCGCTTCACTAGCTGCAGTGACTCAACCTGTCCAGGCATGCAAAGCTGCATGCGCATGGTGGCAGACAACAAAGCACAGTTGACAATTCGCGTAGACCATTTCGTCTGAAGATTGGCTCTGCAACATGCCTTCGGCTGGATAACGAAGCATGGCTTCGTCTAGCTAGCGTCTACACAGCGCCGTGTTCACAATAGCGAGGCGCTGGCTGGCGCGCAGGCATGCCCTACGCGAAATGCTGCGGCAAGCCGCGCGTCAGCAGCAGCGTGCTACCGCAAAAGCCCTGCCACGCCCAGGCGCCAGGGGCCGAAGGATGCCGCAGGGCCGCAGCAGTGCCGCGCGACGATTGCCACTGCGCAAACCACTCGTTCATTCCATGTGTGGCGGATTCCCTCAGCTGCAGCCGGACTGCTGTCTGGCCTCGTGCCTGTGCGCTACTGCAGCAAAAGTCCCCGCCGCTGCCGCCGCCGCCGCCGCCACTGCTCAGAAGCCCCCGCCGCCTGGCTCGCCCGCCTTCTGCTGGAACCGCTGCACATCAATGCAGGAGCGTGTCAGAGCGGCAGGCGGGGCAACCCCAGCAGCAATGTGTTGCCGTCCATAGCCGCATCACCAGGAGTAGCATGCGCAAAGAGACTGCTGGGCACCTGCATGATGAGCTGCGTGGTCTCCAGAAACCGCTTGGCGCAGTTCTCAAAGCACGCCGTCTCCCGTGAGCTGAGGTAGTTTCCCGGGCTGCCCATGCACTTGTCCCAACACGTCTGCATTCGACAGGGACATGCGCTCAGATAGTGCCTTCACGCTTCCTCCTCAGCACACTGGTGCCATCACGCACGACGCTGCCCAAATTCGAGCGCCGGTCATGTTTGGACACGTCGTGTATCCTTCAACGTCGTGCAAAGCAGTGTGGAAACAAACATGGGATCTACAAGGCTCAAAACCGCAACCACACCACGCGCACCTCGGTAAGTTTTGCCACAGTCTGCTGCAATTGAGCTCGCGCTTGCTCCTGCGCAATTTAGATACTCACCTGTCACAAGATTGCGGATGCAGACGCTGCCGCTTCTGTAGATCTATTCACAGAGTGCCGCTACAGACGCAGATGCTGTGAAGAACGTTGTTTCACAGTGTGCCGCTGCGTGATGGAGCTTGCCCAGCTTTGCACATGATGCCACCACTCACCTGCATCAAGAACTGCTGCAGCTGCGGTGACACCTTCTGCTCATCTGCCATGCTGCTCGAATCACAACAGTATGATGGAGCCGTGCACTGTCAAGGTCTCAGCTGCAGCGGATTCCTGCTTGGCACGAAGGTGTCAAAACCAGGAGCACGTCCGAGACAGCGGCAGGTACTCGGTACAGAGGAACAGAAGAGAGCTCGGCAGTCCTGGAAAGTGCAAGAGTGCTTTTGCTGACTTCTGCAACGCCTTTGGTGTGTGGTGGCTTGCCCTGTTCTGCTACAGGGTGCTGTGAAAGCAGCGGTGGAACGGCGGCAGATTTGTGTTTGGAGAAGCTCATCCTCAATGTTTTAGACCGGAAGGCCAAGGACAGCGGCCAACGGCGAAGCTCTAGTGTTTCCAGAGAAATAGGTACAGGTGCCACAAACTTGCACAACAATCACAAATTGCCGCAACCCCAAGCGACGTGGGCGCTCACCCAGACCATGCTCACTACAGAAGCGTCAGCCGCGCGCTCTCAGCCCTCACACAACGTTCCATCGCCTCCTCTCCGCCGGTACCGACTGTATGAAGTCAGGCGTACATATCGTGCAAGCCAAAGCAGTGCTGCATCTGCAAGTGCGCAGATCCCAAATCATATTCGTTGCGCAAGCAATCGCCCGCCCTGCCCCCGGCACCCAGGGGTGCTCGCTGTCGCTGCTGCTGCCGCGCAGCGCTCCGTTCGTTCCGAGTTCCAGGGGCTATGCCTCGCTGTCTGCTGTCTGGTAGTCGTCGCTGGCCGCGCCGTTCGGGCTCGCCACCTGTTGCTGCAGAACAGAAGGCGCGCAAACATCAGCACCCGCATTTAGGAAGCGTTGATGCCGCATGTGCATCCGTCGCAGTCATCGTCAACGTTCACCGTGCAGTCCAGATGGTGAGCACAACTGGCCGGGCTGGGCAGTGAGCACAAACGAAGCGAGCAGTAGGACGGCAATTCAAACGCAAATCTCAGGATGCGGTCCTCACCACAGTGTTGATGTCGACTTCCGGGCGCGGGTTGCTGCCGTCCTCAGGCGGCGGCGGCCCGCCGCCAGCCTGCTGCCGCCGGGCTGCCTCGATCACGCCAACGGTAGCCTCCATGATGCCTGCGATCGCATGACACAAGCTCAGAACCTCTGCTGCATGGTGACATGCAGTTGCAGCGCCGGCCCAGCAGCCAGTTCGGACCAGCCCATGGTGCTGGCGCAGCTGCGTGCGCGCACAATGTTCTCTGGACTATGTGCACTCAGGTCCAGCAGGCCGGACGGCTGCAGCAGGCGCCGTGTGCTGCCCCGCAGCAGTCCACGTTCCATTGCAAAACCGCTGGACACTGGCCGGTGTTGTCAGCGTTGAGCGCAGCAGGCCGGGCGGTTGCAGGGGGCGCTGCAGCCACCGATCTTTGCCAAGGGTGACACAGCAGGGAAAAGATGGCACAACTGTATAAGAGTGTTCACCGGAGCGCAGCAGGCCAGGGGGCTGCAGGGGGCGCTGCAGCCACTGGTCCTTGCCCTCCAGGCTGGCGACCCACCGCTCGTCGGCATCCGCCGCCGCCTCGATCTGGCGCGCCTCCGCCGCGTTCAGCGCCCAGGTGCCCGCCTTCGTGCGCACGCCCTCCGCCTGTGCACATTCACATACAATGGGTCTGGAAAAAGCTGTGACTGTGTTGCAGTCACGGGCCTACGACGCGTTCAGCGCCCAGGTGCCCGCCGTCTGTGCGCATACAGGACCGGCATGTTAGCTGATGTTCTGTTAGCATTGTCGCAAGGTACAGGTCTTGGCAGGAAAATTTCGTGGCAGTGAATCGGCCACAGGCCGCTGTGGCACTGGGCGTGCCCAGACGCGGTGTCTTGACGCCGCCACTCCAGCCTCTCAAGAACCGGTTCTGCGGACGCCGAGGAGCTGCAGTGTGGGTCGTTAGGTCTGTATGGGGTCCTATATAGGCCCCGCCAACTCCAGGCGGTGCACCATACAGCAGGCGATGCGCCAAGCCCTTCTTCTCGTCTCTTAAGGCTGCCAGGAGAGCAGCTGCCTACAAGTGTGCGATCCTTTTTCGTCAACCCAAGGAGCTCTGGGGGCGCGCACCTCGGCGCGCTCTGCGCGGGCCTCCCGCCAGAGGCCGCCCAGCACGGGAAACTCCTCGAAGTGGCCCAGCTTCCGGAACTTGGCGTACCGGTCCAGCTTGATCTCCTCCTCCGACATCTTCGAGTACCTGCGCACACAAGGAGGATGAGGTGTTTTTGAAAAGGGACTCCGACAAAGGACTGTGAGAAGGGAAGATCTCGGATCCAGGTTAATCTCCTCCTCCGATGTCCTCGAATACCTGTGCACAAACAAGTGCAGAACATCGGGTTCCATGTCCTGGACTGACCGCAATGAGAGCGGTAGCGGTGAGTCTCCTTTGAAACCTCCAAGCAAAGTGCGTGTGCGCCAAGTGCTTGCAAGGAAGGCTGCAAGCGAGTCTGTGCGCATTGTATTCATGTCATTGTCCTTGAAATCCATTCTCGAACCGTACTGGAACCCATCTCGTCGATCAGTTGCCTGTGTGCGTTTGTGCTTTTGGCGACTTCGTTGGCCGTTTCAAAGGTTTTAACAGGCCATGATCAGATATGGTCAGCTCACCGGTCCCAGTTGCGCAGGATTGCGTCCTTGATGGCGGGGAAGGCGGCCATGGGGTCCGCGTGCGCGCCGCCCGCCGGCTCCGGGATGATCTCGTCCATGGCCTCGAAGTTGACCAGCGCCTTTGCCGTGATTTTGAGCGCCTCCGTCGCCTGCGGCACACGTGCACGTGTTTGTGGAGACGGGTGCAGGAGCACTGCAAGTGTGACAGTGACGACGAGCACGCTTCCCAGAAACGCTCAGCTGAACAAACTGCCGGCCGGTCGACAATGATGGACCGTCATCAAATTCCACCGACTGGGTCCAGATCATGTGTTTCCAGCGGCAGAGGCCCTGACCGTGACGGCCTTGTCACGCAACTTCCACAGGATGGCGGCACCTTGTATATTTCTGCAATTTAGGAACACCATGCAAGCCGGCAGCCCTGAGCGTCTTTTGGACTCTTGTCTTTTGAGTGCTGACAGCGGAGAGAGTGCTCACCGTGGCAGCCTTGTCGCGCGACTTCCACAGGATGGCGGCGCACGCCTCTGGGCTGGCCACATAGTACACCGCATGCTCCAGGATCAGCGACCTGCGCCACGGCCGACACGCATCAGCGCCGCACACGCAGAGTTTGGATTTCTTGGTTTGCTCAGACGCGGCATGCGTCGCAGCCTGTGGTGTGGCAGCTGGGCCGCAGCGTGCTGGCTTCTGGCGGCCGCTGCTTGACAACGTCTGCCGATTGGCTGCGCCGGCCTTGCAGCAGACACCTTGACTGCCATGTCGCTGCTTGCCGGCTCACCTATTTGCGATGCCGATCGCCAGCGCGCCGCCGGAGCCGCCCTCGCCGATGACGATGCTGAAGACGGGCACCCGCAGGCCAAACATCTCACGCAGGTTGTAGGCAATCGCCTCGCCCTGCAACAAAGGGTTTCCTGAGCGTCTCCGTGCAAGTCACGCTGCACTCCAGAAGCGCCTGACTTCGCCATGATGGAATGCGCAAACAACATGCGCTGACATCATCAGCTCTGCAGAAGGCTTCTACCTTTTTCTGGCATGTGAAACACACTTTCCAATAGGCGGAACAGCATCCTGCCGCCAATAGTGCATGCATGACTTGCCACGGGGCTGCACAAGCGTCATGTTGTTCCGCTTCGGCATCTCACCTGGCCCAGCTCCTCTGCGTTTTTGCCGGCGTACGCGCCAGGCGTGTCGACAAAGGTGATGATGGGGAAGCCGAACTTGTCGGCGTGGCGCATGAAGCGAAGCGCTTTGCGGTAGCCATTGGGCTGGGGCATGCCGAAGTTGCGGTGGATGTTCTCCTGTGCATTTGAACAGTGGCGCCGCGTCAGGGAAGTGCGTTGAGGTTGTACAAGGCCGTAACACTTGTCTGCTGGGGCCTCTGAGGTCGCATGGACTTGCATGAGCAGCAGGTTGCCATATCTGCTTTTCCTTTTCTTGGCTGCTGCAGGCGAGGAGGTGGGGTCAGGGCACGGCCGGGTCAGGCGCGGCTGACCTTTGTGTTGCGGCCCTTCTGGTGGCCGATCATCATGAAGGAGACACCGTCAATGGAGCCAATACCCGCGACCATGGCGGGGTCATCCAGACCTGTCGGCGGGCACACATCCAGTCACGCACAATGCCGACAAGTGTTGAGCCACGTCTGCTGCGACACTCACCAATGACATACGGCATGCAGAAGGACACCCGCGCTGTGGAGATGCCGATTTCATGCCGGAGGGTGCTCACCGGCGCGGTCGCCATGTAGCTCCACGAACTTGTCCGTGATATTGAGCGCGATGTCCAAGAAGGTGGGCCGGTTCGGATGGCGCGCCACGTGCAGCTGCTGCACCGGCGTCAGCCGGTTGTATGTGTCTGTCCGCAGCTGCAAGCGCGGGTGCAGCACCAGGTCATAAACACTCATACTGTGCAAGCTACTGGCCCATGCTGACCCTGTGATGATGCGAATCGCAAGCTGTGCATTGGTGTCTGGTATGGTGGGTGCTGTCCGCCTTTTTAAGTGCCGCTGCGATGGCGGAGTGAATTGAACACATGCGGGGGCTGTGATCGCGAAGCAGGGCCGCTGGCAGCGTGTGGATATGATAATACCTGAGCAGCGCGGCCCTCCAGCTCCTTTATCTGATCCGACACGTCCACGCCGTTGTCCTCGGCCACCTTTCGTACCTGTAGGGCAGAACAAGACAAACAATGGGTGCCAGCTCGCGACGGGCGAGTGCAGTGCATGCATGAGTCCACAAAGCTTGTAATCAAGCGTGCACAGAGGCTCAGGCCATCACTCGCCTCTTTGATGCGGTTGTCCAGCTCCACAAGGGGCTTCTCAAAGTCCAGGACGGCTGTGTTTTCGGGCTTCTCGGCCAGCGGCCCGAAGCGCGCCAGCATCGTCTGCATCCATTCCCTGCCGCCCCGACGCTCCTGCTTCGGCGTGTCGGGCGGGTCTGGCACACCCTTTTTGGCTTGCACAGCGATCTGGCGAGCTGGGCATCTGCTGGCCTGCCGGCATGGCTGTGCTCGCAGCGGCTGGTGCTGTGTGTGCAGACCACCGCACGGGCCGGGGCGCGAGTGGGCAAACGACATGCCCCGCTGGCCTCCGCTGTCCCCTGCTCACAGTGGCATCGACCAGATAACAAGGTGGTGCAGGCGCAGCGGCGTGTCAGACGACACCGGTCGCTGAGTGGGGTTGCGGTGCGGTGGCGCAAACGATCAGACACCAACTGACGCCTAGATTTGGACTAGCGGCTCGTGAATCCGCGATTCTGGCGAGCTCATTTTCGACCGCTGCTAGGCCGAGATCGTCGAATGCTGACTGATGCTTCATTAGTGGTACTTAACGTCGTGCTACTGATTTAGCCAGATCCAAGGTTACAGTCGTCACATGCGTGTAGACAGTGGTCGCCAGCGCCACCTCATCTTTTGCGCTTGCACAGCCTGCGCACTCGGCACCGCAGAGTTTGGGTGCCTGCAAATTGTGGCCGCGAGCAAAACGTTCTTTGGAGACGTCAGCTGCCCGGGGGACGTAATGATCGCCGCGCAGCTGGCAGCCGGTCCCTCAGCACTGTGCAGCACCTGCAGACTGTGAGTTGGCTGCACCACGCATGTGCTGCCTGTGGAGGCCTGCTCTACAGCTGTTCGAGGTGTTGAAGGATGGGTGGTGCCATGGAAGGCTGTCGTGTTGGTGACGAACGCCAAACTTGGCCACGGATTTCAGGGGATGTGTGGACTTCTGTTCTGCAGTCGGAGCGGCAGCGTCAGCATGCTGGCAGTCAGGCGAGCCATGGCGCCTCTGGCGTCGCGCTCCTTCAGCACGCGCGTGTTCGCAGCGGCGGCCACAGCAGAGAAGCCGCAGACCGCAGACGGTACGCCGGCCGTCGAATGCAACACGAGCACGTTGGCATGATGCAACCCAAATGATGATTGTGAGTGTACCAGACATCTTTACCGTGGATCTGCATCGTGTCTTGCAGGCGTGAAGTCGAAGCTGTACGAGATCCTAACAGACGCGAAGCCGATGACAGCAGCGCAGCTTTGGGAGGAGGCACAGGTGAGCATGCAATGCCACCGCTGTTCACAGCAGCATCTACAGCCGTCAGCACATGGATCTGGAAGGTGGTCCGTGGGATGCTGCTGTATGGGAGTCACAGCCGTGGAACAATGAGGCAGCCAAGCGACAGACAGCGTGTTTGAGCAGGCGTCTGCGGCGGGTTTGGTAGGTTCTGACAGCAGGGACCGCCGACGTCGCGCGCGTCTCACAGCAGCTTCGAGTGCATGCTCCTGCGCTGGAACAGATCAGAAGGGTCGAACGAGCAGTCCTGAGCATCGTCCACGTTCAGGCCTCCCATGCTGACGCATGAGGACTCACGGTCGCGCACAAGCAGAGGATCTTCGAGCAAGCAGCCCACGGAGGCGGTGATGCCTCTTGGCGACTCTCGTGACCACTTGTAACAGAATGCTCACTTGCTGTCGCGCAGAAGAAGGGCGTCCGGAGCAAGCGGCACATGAAGGTGGTGCTGCAGGACCTGCGGCAGCGCGGCTGGGTGGTCACCAAGCCCGGCGCCATCGCGATCGCCAAGAAGGACAAGGCCTTCCGCTACCAGCTCAGCGACAAGACGCTCACCAGCCCGCGCTTCAAGGGCGCCGCGCCCGCCGCCGAGGCAGCCTGAAGAGGCGGCTTGAGGATATGGTATGATGCGGAAAGTCGGAATCTGAGGTTCTTGACTGGAAACAGTGGACGGAACCTGGCGGTCACAAGAGAACCACTCCAGCTGGCTGCCTTTTCAACTGCAAATGAGACGAACTTGCTTCACGAGGATGCGTTTGTAAGCCTTCTGTCAGTTTCAAGTTTCTCAGTCCTCCTTCTACTCTCAAACAGACCGTGGTGGAACTCTCCCTGCACCGACCACCCTAGGGTGGGGGGTTTTGGTGGGTGGTGGAGGGCGCCTTGGACCCCCCCGCCCTACCACCACCTGATGGCGGTGGCATGTAGGTGGGGAGAGGGGGTGCACCCCAGAGAGATCCACCCCCTACCACCACCCTTACCCCTTGCCCGCTAGCGCAAATTTTAGACCACCAAGGCAACTTTGGGCGGCAGCCATTACAACAATGACATCAATGACCAGCTTGTGCACAACAAGACCATAGAGCTTTGGCTGCGTGGCAACCATTGACATGTCAGGCTCTTACGCAAGAGATGGCGCGCCGCTCTGCCATGTTCAAGCCTCTGCCGTGGTTGAGTGATGCCAACATGGTGGGGCGGGGGCGTCGCAAGGTGGTAGGTGGGGGAGAGGGTCCTGATTCCCCCACCCCACATGCAAGGTACCCTCCGGGGGTGACGCACTTTCAGCTACGTGGGGGGGGTGGCAAACCCCCCACTAGGGTGGGCGGCGGCGGCAAAATTGCACGGGACGGGCAGTGCCACTACAGATATGGCAGTTGCAGACATAATTGCAATATGAACCGAATCTGCAACATGCCGTCAGTGCCATTACTTGGTCGCTGCCTCGTTCACGTCACGCAGCTGCTTCACTGTGAACACACGCATGCGCTGGCCGTCATGACTGGTCGTCGCGCCCTGCGTTGCATGCACGTTCACGCATTAACATGAGCATAAATTAGCCACTGGTTGCATCTAGTTACCGTTTAGCACAGTACGAGGCCGTCTTAAAGCAGAATGCTGGGAGCGAGGAGCTTTGCAGTTCACCTGAGGCACGGTGATCAGATCATAGCCGTTCTGGTCGCTGCAGTTTTTGGCATTCTGCCGCCGCGCCTTCAGGATGGCTGCCTGGTTGTCCTGCCGCAGTTTCTGCACAACACAGCACTGTTCGAGCTTACGTGTACTGCACTTCTCGTCAGAGCGTTTCAGCTAGCGCATGCCGACTGAACACTCCCTCATTGGGCGCTCTGCGCATCGGCCTGGAAAGGCTAAATCCTGAGCCCTCTGGCGCCCGGGAGGGCGACACGCGAAACACAGCGAAGACGAATAAACAATTGATGAAGGTGCTCCACATCTCTGACACATGGAGCCGTAGTGCGCCTTCATGTCTTCGGCAGTGATGCGGTGGGGGTAGGTGTATCCCAGCACCACGTGCACCCGGCACAACGCCTGCTCTCGAGATAAGGGATAGAAACGAAAATGCCAGGAGAGGAAAGCTGCACCTTCATGTCGGCGACGATGATGCGGTGGGGGTAGGTGTCCCCCAGCACCACGCCAGCCTGGCGCAGCGTTTCCTCCGGCGCCGTCCACGGCGCGTGGATGTACTTGTTGGGCAGCTGCGCCACCTCCGGCACCCATGAGCGGATGAAGCTGCCGTCAGGGTCCTGCATCGGGATTGCTCTTGTTTAGTTTTCACACTCACGTATTCTGGACATACTTGTTTTGCTGGAGCAGCCGCGCCACCTCCGGCACCCAGCAGCGGGTGAAGCTGCCATTGGGGTCCTGCGTCGTGATTGTGTCTCCTATCTGTCGTGTACACATCGATGCATTCAAATTTGGATGTGTTTGTTGGGCAGCTGCGCCGCCTCCGGCACCCAGCAGCGCATGAAACTGCCATCAGGGTCCTGCATCACAACCACATTTCTTCCAGGTTTCACATCGCTGCGTTCATTAGTCTTCGTTCAATAGTCTCAATCCTACATGTATGGCCTATGTATGTAGTTATATGGCAGCTGCGCCACCTCTAGCACCCAGCAGCGGATGAAACTGCCGTCAGGGTCCTGCATCGGGAACATCTGTTTTAAATTCGTTGATGTTGCTGGGCGCACGCTGGTACTCATCGTACCCTCAGCTCTGGATGGAACACTGCAGCTGAGGCCGCTACGGCGGCGGCGGTGTCTCGGGGACCCTGGCCCAAGTGTCAGCCGGTGCGGCAACGACTCGTGAACAGGGCACGATTGAAGGGTCGGTGAAATGGGCTCGACAGAACGGACCTGGCCCTTGCTGGTGGGCTGCAGCGTGAAGTTCCACTGGTCCATGCCGCTCTTGCCAGCGTTCTGCCACATCATGCAGTTGATGGCCAGGTCCGCATCCACCTGCGATTCAAAGAAGCAGATAGTGAAGAATGACAACAGAACACTCGTTAGACAACGGGGCGAAACCTGAAAACGTCTATGGGACCGCCAACGTCTGCTCCGCGTCATACCCACCGCAGTGAGGGTGAGGCCTTGCACGCATGCACACTATTCTTGCCTCTACAGGTTTCACAGCTCCACTTTTACACGATGCAACGGCTGCGCACCAATGTGTCGTGGTACCACGCGGCGCCCTCCGCCCAGTGGATGTTGAGGTACTCGGTCAGGAAGCACGCCGTCACCATCCGCAGCGACTGCGGCGCGTCATCAGAGATCGGTATCTCAGTCAACACTTTCGTCCGATGATCGGCCGTGTAGCTGAGGCTGCTGCATGAGCCTCTTGAGCGCGGGACAAACCTCCACGTTTGAGCGATGTGGACAGTGGCAGGTTTTCCTTACCCAACACGAGATTCATGCTAGGTTTCAATCAAACCACATTGGATGTTACGAGCAGTGTGCTGGGTTTCACCTGCTGTATCCAGCCCGTCGCCCACAGCTGCCGCATGCCCGCGTCCACGAGCGGGAAGCCGGTCTGCCCCTTCTGCCACGCCCTCAGCATGCCCTCGTCGCGGCGCCACTCCTGCGGCACAAGCGTCACAGGACACTCTTGGCAGCGGCCAGACATACACAAGGCATCATTTCAGCACAGACACATGTTCATGGGAGCATCCAAGGCCGCATTGGCGTTTCCAGCCCGGCAAGAATCACACAAACGCTCGTCATGCCTGCCCATGAGTGCCGATGTCAGAAGCAGCACGCGCAGCAGGCACCAGGCAACGGCTGAGTCAAGACCGAGGACGCGGATGAGCGAGACTCAGGCTGAAGGCTAAAGGCTACTGAACACACACAGATTCAATGCAAGCAACACAAAGACAAACCTGGTCGTCGTAGTGGGCCCTGATGGATGTGCGCGCCATGGCCGGCCAGTGGTGCAGCTGCCAGTAGGCCAGATCGCGCCACACCAGTCGCCGCATGAAGGTCTTGCTGACGGTCGCGCCGCCCTTGCGGTCCGCCTCGTCCAGCACCAGGCGGGGGCTGCACACCGGAAATCTAATGAATTAAACATGAGATACATCAAACGAGCATTGATTGAATAATGATGGATGTAATCTACATGTTGATGCCGCACCATCGCCCTTCCGATCGGTTTACCTCGTCCAGTACCAGCCGCGGGATGCTCGATCACGACAGCACACTTTATAAATGCGATCTCCATTGGCAAAACACAACTGTGGCAGGTCACAGCGGGGCTTTGTCAGTGCAGGCTGCGTGCGGCCAGGCGCAACAGCCCTCAAGGGCAGTGCTATGCATGGTCACATGGACATGCACATGCAGTGATTGTCAAGAAGCCATGGAAAGAATCATCAAGCAGGTGTGGCGCGCCTGAGCTGGCCAACGTGGAGGAAGGGCGACAGGCGTGACACAAATTACATTTGTAACAATATTTCAGTGTTAGCTAACATATATGTAACAGATGTTGACAAGTCGTTTCAAAACCAGCGCACCTGAGCTGGCCGAAGTGGAGGTAGGGCGACAGGCGCGACACCGCCCGCGCGTCCGCAAACTGGCGGCTGGCCTCGTAGCTGCTGAAGCCTGCATGATTTGGGTAGCGTCCCATGGCATGTGGTGCTTGCTGCTCACAGGCTTGCAGCAGACGATAGGGCTCGGCGCAGTATCCAACAGCTAAGTCAGCGCAGCAGCAGGTTTGTTCTTGCTCAGGCCGACCTTCAAGGGAGGTTTCCCTTTCGATGACCCATAGATCCTAAACCCTCACTGATCTGGATGAAGTCGTCCCAAACGCTCAGCGCGTCCTGCTCGCCGGTTCGCCAGGCGCCCGGCAGCATGAACAAAACCCTAGTCCGAAATTCCTCCAAAACCCTCACCGATTTGGAGAAAGTCGTCCAGAACGCGCAGCGCATCCTGCTCGCTCGTGCGCCAGGCGCCGACGACCTGCGTGCCCCAGTCTATGACGGTACCGTCCTTCCGCAGCGGCATCGCCGCCAGACCCAGTTGCTCCAGTTTGAGGCCGCCGGCTTTCTCCGCGACCGTCGCCTTCGCTACAGGGAGGGTCGCGGGCGTCAGCAGCGGCTTCTTCAGCTTCGGCAGCCGCTTGCAGGCCCTGCACAGATAGATAGAGGGTGAAGCTGCGATCGACCTTCATAGCACTGCGATCAGGCATCGCTTGAGGCTGACAGCCGTGTGTCGCCAGAAGCTAACCCGTCCCTCCGCCCAGGCAGATGCACCAAGCATGAGGAAGGGCTCTGAACTCCGTTATGAATGAGCTGCATGCAGAATGGAACAAAATCTCCTCAATCAGATCAAGTCTTCTCTTCTCACTGAAGTCCCAGCTGCCAGAAGTAGTTCAACCCAGCTCTGAACAAGATGGGACGAATAGCGCGCCTGTCGAAAGGCGTCAGCGTGTCCAAGTGGCTGCATCACCTCCTGATCTCACTGGCGTCTTCGAAAGGATCCTTGCGGTTCAACAGCCTCAATGAAAGGCGCGCCTGTCAAAGAATGTCGGCGTGCTGGAGTGACCGCAACAGCACCCCATGTCCACGCGCACGTCTCGCAGCTGCCATGATGACCATTTACGAAAGCGCCAAACAACAGAGGAAGCAAAGCGCGCCTGTCGAAGGGCGTCAGCGTGCCGAAGTGGCCGCACCAGCGCCCCATGTCCACGCGCACGTCCCCCGGCTCCCGCAGCAGCAGCGTTGCAAACTGCCGTACCTGCAGCCCCGCGGCCTCCAGCCCCTCCGCCACCGCCGTGTCCGTAGCCTGCGCGTTGAACACATGTCGTTGATGGTTAGTAATAGTCACGACCGCCGTGATGGCTCGCAGAAGGAATACTGCGACCCTCCGCCGCCGCCGCGTCCGTCGCCTGCGCAGAGCGAACACAAGGGTGGATCTGGAATGCAAAGGGTTTCGGCATGGATACGTCCATTGCACAGCGTTTGTCGGTCACACGGCCTCCAGGCCCTAAGCCACCGCCGTGTCCGTCGCCTGCAGTGCAGATGTCAAAAGCAAACATGGGTTCGGCGCGCAGAGAGAGTCGGCATGGATGCGCGCTTTGCAGAAGCGCGTGGCATGTGGAAGGCGAACACTCTGCAGCTGCGGTCTGCCGCCTCTGGGCCACACAACTGGCTAGAGAAACCCATGCGGGATGACCGTGTTGCAGCAGGTGGATCACAGGATGGGTGTCTCGAGCAAGGCGGACTGCCGCGTTGAACGCCCCCCAGGTGTGGCAAAGCAGCGCTCACTCGCATGGCAGGCTCGTAGCGCCTGCCGAGGAACACCGCAGTGGAGCCCAGCGCCTGTGCCGTCTGTGTCACCGCCTCCAGGTAGGGTCCATCCCTGCGGTAAACGGCAGATGTGGCTGAGTCATGGGCAAGGCAGCCTCGAATCCAGGCACTTGACTCTGCACCATGTGTGAAAGCGCTCCAGAGCAATCCCCAACATCCGATGCCTGCATGAATCGTTCCATTCATTGCTTCCGATGAGATGCCAGGCACATGCCAGGCGTGTGCTTTGCCTTGAATCGCACCAGCCCCTACTTCCATTTCTGCATGGTGGCTTGTCCTCGGTGCGCCAGGCTCACCGGAAGATGATGCCGGCGCCTGGGCCATAGCGCCGCTGCAGATCCGCGTCTAAATGTGACAGCGCATAGTGCAACCACAGCAGGCTCGCGCCGCCTGGGCGCCATGACGTGCCTGCTGGGGTAAAGAAACGTGGTGTGACGATGGCTTGCCCACTAAACTAAAACATTCAGCTTCTAGTCCAGGGATGCAAACGCTTAGTACAGCCACAGCAGGCTTGCACCGTCAGGGCGCCATGACGTGCCTGCTGGGCCAAAAACACGCCTGTCACAACAGCCTGCCGACTGTAGAGGCTGTATCGGCTGAAAGTCGCACATCAGCATTAGCCGACGGACACACGCCAATGGCATCTCTCGCTGTCTACAACCGCGATAAAGCGTCCTCCTGAGCCCACCCGTGCGGATTGCGTCGCCATCCTCCGCCGGCGAGTGCACGTACACGAAGGCCAGCTGGCCGCCGCCGGCACTGGCGAACTTGGCCGCGGCGGCGATGGTCTCGTTGTCGTGCAGCCGCAGGTCCTGTCGCAACCACACCAGCGCATTGCCGCCACCGCCGTTCGCCGCGCCCTTCCTCTGTCGCTTGTTGGACCGGTCAGACCTGCATACACAGGAGACGTCCAGAATTCAATATGACACATAACAGCAATCTGTCGCCTCCTTGCCGCAGACCTCCTTGCGCGACCTGGACGAAACTCGGGAGCACCACGAAGCAAGAGCAAAAATGTGCAGGGTCAGCAGGTTGGTGGGCTCTCGCTACCACATCGTGCAGGTAGACGTGGCCTGTCATGTCAAGGGGGGCTCCAGAACATACGCTGCTTCGCGGCCGCTGCCTCCGCCGTTGCGCGTGTGCGTTGCTACGTTGTCCTGGTCGTTCTCGCGGAACTGCGGCTGCTCGGCTGACGCGGTGTCCGCTGCCGCTGCCTGCGGCGTGCTTGCATCCTTTCCCGCCGCCTCGGGGGGCAGCGCAGATGGCACAACCTGCTGCTTGCGGCGCGGCATGGCGGCGCCTGCGGACCGGCACGAGTGGTGCAGGTCAAGATGCTGTGGAGCGCCGGCATCTGCTGGCTCGCCGATGGTTCCTTCAAAATGCTCACATCAGCGGCATGCCGCAAGCAGCTCCCTGTCCCGCTGGGCGCGAACCACGCGAGCGGCCCGAGTGCATCCGCCAATGCAACCAGCCATGGGCGCAGCTGCTTCTGATGTCGAGACGTGCAGACGCTGTCCGACCCTGCTTGCCTTTCGTGCCAGATGTTAGCAGGTATTGTGCCGGCCGTGCTTGCCTGCCGTGTGAGGTGTCGGCAGACTCTTTAGCTTTGTGCATGGCGATCGTAGCTTGCCTGCCGTGTCAGGTATCGCCGAGCGGCCGCCCTCTGCCTCGAGCGCCGCGCGCAACGCCAGCTGCTGCTCCGAAGCCGGCAGCAGCGACGCCAGGTCCTCGAGCACGGAGTCCGCCGCCGCGCTGCCACCGCAGATATCGCGGAAATCGCACAGAAACTCCTCAGCGCTCGCCTCTCCTGTCCTGCAAATCCCCCAGTAGATCGCCCTGAGACCATTGCAGCCGCACTTGCAGCCGCACCACAGCAGCACACTCTGGCTCTTACCAATTGCAGAGCTACTCATCAGCAGTGCAACCGGCAGCGGCGTCGTATGGCACCAGAAGTCGGCTGACCTGAAGGCGCCTGCGCTTCGCTGCAGTTGCCTGACCAAAGCCTTGTCGCCGCTCAGGAGCCGGCTGATGTCGGCCGACAGCCGCACGTTGCGCTGTTTCCAGCTAGGATATGCGTCGCCGCCGGCTGCCAGCACCTGTGCGAGCGTGTCAGCGTCAATACCGGGCCGATGACAGATAGCATTTCCACCTGCAGTACGCTACAACTGGTGCCACCAAACAACGCGCATGTGTACACATTGTTGCTCATCGGTGTGGCACACGCAGCCTGCGCATGCGTCGCTACTCTCAATTGGATTGAATCTCACAGTGAAATACCGCTGCCGCTTCACATGATTGTTTTCGCGTGGATGCCTGAGAAGAAACGACGATGATGCACGCCTGGAACGAGCAACGGAAGCGAGCCACACTGTGGATGAACTGCGGAGTGCGACCAGTCTCAGCATCTGCTTTATGAGCTGCGTATGTGGGCGTTTCTATTCGCCTGCATTCGAAAGGTGAGGTTTTGAAGGAGAGATCAACAGAAGAATGCTCCCAATCCCGCAGTAGATCTGTCTGTGACGTCGATCGTCGATGTCGTGGCGGCATTTCACGCACAGCACGGCAAGTGGCACCTGCTGCCAACTCCAACATGAGTGGCGTTGACATGTCGGGAGCGATGTGGAAGTTGGGCGGAGTATCATGGTGCTATTTGCCGTTGATACTACGAGCTGTTTACATGCACCTGGTCTTCCAGTGGCCTGATATCTGTGCTGCGGCACCGCCATCGAGGCTGACACGCACAAGAGTGTCCGTGCACTCGCTGAATCATCGTTCTTCTTCCAGCAGCAGGCCGAAGCCGGTCCTGCCAGAAGCGCCGCCTGAGGACTTACGGCTGAGCGCGGCGGCATTACCGCTGCGTCTCTGTCTGCCGGAGCCACTTGCCGGGCTGAAAACGTCAGAAGTGTTGCCGCCGCCCTGGCCGGATCCAACTGGGCTGCCTTCCATCGCCTGCCGCCAGCCCTGCTGCTGCGGCGGCTGCCCCCCGCCGGCGGGAGTCCCCTGCGGTGGCGGTGACTGCTGCTGCGAGGCTTGCGCCTCAAGCAGCGCAGGGCTGGCTGGCGTGTCGCCACCGCCGAAGTCGCTGTCGGTGCTGCCGATGCTGAAGGCCGCGTCGTCCGCCGCCGCGGCCTGCGATCCCATTGAAATCTGGGCTGGATCGCATCGCAGGCTTGCGGGAAGTCATTGACGGTTGCAAGCCACTGATCAAATTTCGCCGCCGCCGCTGCCTGCGAGGCCGCTGCAGGCTGTCTGCCGATGTTGCCCAAGGCGCCGCAGGTCGATTTGAACCAAGAACTCCCATGCATGGATGCTGCTCGGCAGACACTCCTCAGTAACCCCACCACCACAGCATTTGCCCAGCCCCAGGAGTGCATCGCCTCAGCAAACACTGTGCCTCAGTAAAAACACCCACCAGGCTGGCGGCGAATGGGCTGAGGCTGCTGCCGGTGGACAGGCCCGGGCTCGCGGTAATGCCATTGCGCAGCGCCGCGGCGCCACCGCTGGTGAGCACCACACCGCCGCCAAAGTCTCCGACGCTGTCCGCCGGGCTGCTCAGCAGGCCCAGCCCCACGCCGGCGCCTGCGGCCGCGGTGAAATGTAGTGAATGCCGATTGAGATGAGAGGTTGACCTGCCAGGCTTGGAGTGTGGCAGGGCCTTGGAAGCAGACCTGGGTGCGGGCTGCTACCATCGCAGACAGCACATTCGCCGGCTGCAGCCAAGACTGCCGCAGCCGCGGCACTGACAGTCCACGCATCTGGTGGCAACGTTAAGGCCTTCACTGAGGATGCGATACGATGCGAACCCCATGCAAACGGCAATGATTGCAATGCGCACCCCTGGGCGTCTGCGCGCCAGATGCCTGCGGCGTGCTGGCGACGCTGCTGACGGAGGCCGAGCGGCGGGCGGTGCCGAGACGCGCCAGGAAGCCGCTTCCGCTGCTGCCGCCGGCAATGCTGCCGGCCTGCCGGAAAGCCATTTTGTCGCTCGAGGGGGAGAATGATGCGCCCGAGGGGTTGAATGATGCGCCCGAGGGGTTGAATGATGCGCCTGAGACGAGACCGGCGCGGGCGGCGGAAAAGGCGCTCTGCGCCCGCCACCTCGCCTCCACGCCCTCCTCGAGGTCGACCTGCGACGACAAAATTGATGATCAACTTTGAATGAAACTGGGTGAAGGCGCTGTGCGCTTGCCACCTTGCCTCCACACCCTCCGCCAGGTCAACCTGTTATTGCCGTCAATCACACCATGACACTGTGCTTTGTTGGTGGCCTTCAAAGTTCCGGCCTGTAATGACACTGCACCTATACAGGCGATCTTGCGTGTTTGTGGCGTCTGCTGTTTGTCGACACGAAGTCAATCGTCAGCGCAAGGCATGGCCACCCCGCAACTTCACAGAGGACGACCTCACAGTGGCATCGCCCAGGCCCCCTCAACTGCAGACAGCGCGAGATGACAGAGCGCACTAAGATGGCCACCTGCGTCTCGGCGATCAGGCGGTGGGTGGCATCGATACGCAGCGCGGTGCTCCCGGCGTTGCCGCCGCCGCCGGCCTGCTTCCGGGCGGCGTCCGCTGCTGTTTCCAGCTGCCGCAGCGTCGCCGCCTGGTCCAGCTTCCGCCGCGCTGCCGCCACGGTGCGCGCATCCGCTTCATCAGCGCCCCTGAGCGGAAAATCTTCGCTGTGAATATAGGGTGAATACTATTGTGGCGTCACAACGTCTTACAGCTAGGCGACTCTGCCTAAGTTGAGTGAAGCAGAACGAATGCAGGGTGCAACCCAAGGGTGTGCGCGCATGTATGAGGGCGCAAAAACTGCAGCCCCGCACCTGCACGCATCGTCCATGGCGGACTGCAGCATCCGCGTGCGGTCATCTGGGGCCGCGGGCGCCCCGGCCGCCTCATCCGCCGCCGCCAGCAGCTGCGCCGTCGGCGCCATGGCACCGTAGCCCAGGTCCGCCCACACCTGCCATGCACAGATGCGCGTGCACATATGTGTCATCGAACCAGCGCTAGGGTGGTATGCGCATTTGGGTGGTGTCTTCGCGCGCAATGCCGTCGCCATCACACCCGATGTCAAGATGCAGAAGCAGGCCGTGACTTGCACATGGCGGCCCTTGGACGCAGCGGTCGCTCTCGATAGAAGTCAACCCTCGCAGTGACGCACCTGCCGCAGCAGCTGCTCCGAGTCTCCGTTGCCTTCCTCGTCTTCGTCCCCGTCGTTCTCCTCCGGCTCGGTGTCGTCAGTGTGCTCCACTGCATGTGCCACCAGCTCGAAGGGGCTGCTGACGGCGCCGCCAGTCGTTTCGGAGCCTGCGCCCGCGACCACCCCATCGCCTGCTGCCGCTGCCCCGCGCGGCGCGGCGGCCGGCGCGGCGCCGGCATCGCTGCCGCGCCCCACAAGCGACGCGGGCGGCGGTGCAGGCGGCAACGACACAGCGGCGTCTTCCGCAGCAAGCCGCGTCGGCGACGCCGCGATGGAGGCTGCCGACCGCCGGGAGGTGGCGGAAACCCGCGACCCTGGCCGCGACGGCGACTGCTGCAGCAGCCAGGAGCTGCCTGCCGCGGCACTGCCGGCCGGTGACAGCTGCGGCCGCCGGGGGCTCCTCCCGACAGCTAACCCCTGCTGCCTGGGGCTGCGGTAGGAGTCTGCGCCCTGCGCCGCTGGCTGCCGGGGGCTGCTGTAGGCGTCGCAGCCGCCGCCCGTGTCGGCGGGGGTGCGCCCTGGGCTGTAGGCGTCGCCGCCGCCGCCCGCGTCGGCGGGGGTGCGCCCTGGGTTTAGGTTCAACCCTGGGCTGCGCTGGGGGCCGACGTCGGCGGCGCCGGGTCCGGCACGCGGAGCAGCGGCTGACGCAGCTGCGGGCTGACTAGCTCGCGCTGGTGGCGCCGTTGCCGCTGTGTATCTTGCGGCAGCGCTGCCGGACATGCCTGGCGGCGGCAGCGGCGGCGGCGGCTGAGGCAACACGTCCTCGGCCAGCAGCGCACCGATCTCCGACATGCGGTTCGCGGCGCGGTCCAGCCATCCGCGCATGCGGTCCTCAGCGCCTGGAGACATCTGGCCGGCCTGCACAGCAGGAGAGGCGCAGGAGTTGGCAGTTGCTTCGCAAAAATGCATCGCGGCCAAACACAACTGGGCTGAGCGGTTTGCAGGACAAGCAGGACAAACAAGAGACTGGAGCAGGATGTGCTGGCATGCTGGGAGCTGGAGCACCGTGGCTAGGCATGCATCGACCTGGCGTTGCAATGCCAGCACTCTCGGAACCCACCTGGGATGAGGCGATGCGGTGCAGCGGCACATCCTGCGGCGTCTCTGGCCAACCCAGCTGGGAACTTTCTCCCCCCTCGGCCTCCTCCCCTGCACACAAAGCAGCCACGATTATATGTACCCTTGCTCTGAATAACCAGGGCACGGGTTCATGTGCGTGTTATCAAGATGTGCCGAAGCTCACGAACTGGCTTCAAAACTGAAGACTTCCTTGTAGGCTCAAGTGTGGATTAGGAGTGCGGGGGAAGAGGCAAAAGCTCACCGCCGAGCATGTGCGCGAGGCGGCCGACCTTGCCGCTGAGGTACCGTGCCACCCGCAGGTGCGACCGCTGGGAATCCGTGCTGCGCCGCCGCCCCGAAGCGCCGCCCTGTGCAACACGTGTGTTATTCATCATTTTGCTGCTCGTGCCATGTAGACAGCTGTGCGTGAGTGTTCGACATGTCACTGTCAGGTGCTGCTGATTGGCAGTAGCCTTTGCGACGAGTATTGCTGTTTGCCCAAGATAACCAGGTCGGTAGACTCTGGCCAGTGAAGTCTGCTTGCACACCTGAGATTCCAGCGACAGGCGGCGGCGGGCGCCAAAGTCGGATGCGTCGCCAAACGACAGCACGCCGTTCGAACGAACGCCGTCCGACAGAGCGCCTGCAGAGGCGTCCCGCTGGATCGGGCCGCCAGCGGCCGCCGCCACGGGCCGCGGGCCGCTTGCTGCAGGGCCCAGCGCCTCCCTAGCCGCAGCCGAGTCCAAGCCTGGTTGAGAGTCGGCCGCAGCGGATTGGCTGCCGACAGCCGGGGTGGCTGAGGCCTCTGCGGCGGCCGGCGAGGCGCCGGGCGCTCTGCCAACGACTGTGTGCGCGGTGGAGCCGCTGGAAGCGGCGGCGCGCTGCGGCGACTGGCGAGCGGCGGCGACGGCAGCCGCTGCGGCGGCCGCTGCGGCCGCGTCACACCGTGCGCCATCCAGCTGCCTCTGTGTCACAATGGGAGAAGCATCGTGGAATGTATGCGGCGCATGGCGATGTCTGCACCTCCAAAAGCAAGACGATTAAGCAGTCCCAGATAGGAAGTTTACTTTCTCAACCTCAGATCACAACCTCCATTGGAGCACTGCCACCCGCACCCATAACAAGTTGAAGCACTGCGAGAAGCAACGGGCACTCACCTGCAAACCGGCTAGTCCCGCGCGTTGCAGTGCGATCGCTTGCAGCGACGAGTCCAGAAATGCACGCGCAGCCGGCGCCAGCACCGCTGACGAGCCATCTGCGATGTGATCCTGCAGACGAATCGCAGACCCCGATGCTCATATACGTGGCATAGATCTGCCGGGCTGAGCGTTCGGAAGAATCGCGATGCATCATCAGCACTTCAGAACAGCCACGAGCTCTCACCTTGTTCGTCCATGCTTGGAATCTTCTCACTAGGCCATTCTCAGTGGCGCTCGCAGCCTCAAGGTGGGCAGCAGCGGCTGTCCACACCGCTTCAGCCTCCAGATCGTGCTGCTGGCTGGCCGCAACGTCTGCGGCCTCCTGCAGGCAAAGCACTATACGTTCAGGCACAAGATTCCGCAACGATTGAAGCCGGCGGCAACGGTGTTGGCGCTGCAACCATGGACACCAGGCGGGTGCCGGGACAATCTTCAACAGGCTCAGGCTGACACCAGGCTGGATTTTGTCCTCTGCACAGCAGCCAGAGACTCCGGAACAGCGTTCTGAGTGCCGCAGGATATGCAACACAGATGGATTGAACACAGTTCGCCGTTTGTCACCTGCGCTTCGAGGAGGCGATGCGTGGCCGAGTGAGCCTCGCCGACGGCGGCGCGAAACGTCATACCGGCTGTGCACTTTGATTCGATCAACACATCGATTTCATCACAGCGATCGGGTTTCACCTGCGCTGCAAGGAGGCGCTGGGCGGCCAAATGGGCCTCGTTGACGGCGGCGCGGGACACGGCCGCCTCCTCCTCGACAGCCGCCCTTTCATCCTCCGCCTTCCCAAGCAGCAGACTCACCTCGTCCAGCCGCTGCAGCAGGGAGAACGAAGCCCAATCAGACACGAGCAGGCAGGCATCCTCGCAAGAAGCAACCGCCTAGGCAGCTGCCAGTTCGTCCTCCTTCTTCCCCAGCAGCAGGCTCAGCTCGTCTAGCCGCTGCAGCAGGGAGAACCAAAGCAATATTTGACACGGGCGGGCAAGAAGCAATCGCCTTGGCATCTGCCGATTGTCCCTCTGTCTGCCTCAGGAACATGGTGCGCAAGGCTGGCAGCAGGCTCAGCTCGTCCAGCCTGCGAATGGGAAGATAGCATGCAATTAGTCATTGGTGCCTTTGAGAATCTTTTGTCTGCTGCGCTGTAGCGGTGCCCTGGAAGTGTCACCATCCACCGTCTGCATGCAACCGCTGTCCATGCACTACTGCGGGCAATGTTTGTTCTACGGCCTGCTGCTGTCGTCATTTGTGTGTGCGCTGATAGGCGGCACCTCATACGCCGTCCGTCACAGTAGGCGTCTCTCGCGCCGTCGCCGACCGGCTGCCAGCTGTTGCATCACCATGCACCAGCGCCGGGGCGCCACCGTTGCTGGCTGCGACCCTGCCAAGTGTTTCCCTGCCAGCTGCAGCCGCCGACAAGTCTGCCGCGGCCTGCGGCGGCGGCGACTGCGGCGACGGCTGCGCCGATTGCAACTGCGGCTTCAGGTCGGACATGATTGCGTCCGCCTGGCTCCGCAGCCGCGTGAGCAGCACATCCGTCAAGCCCTTGTCCTGCGGGGGGCAGCGGGAACAGAGACTCACCTTCTGGAGGGTGCAGCTGGGGTATTCGCAGGTAGGCTTCCGTGGCGGCAGTTCGAGGCGGTGCGGCAGCAGAGCGCACCTGGTTGCCATCGCAATTCGCCCTGCGCATCGTATGTCCAGCCGGCTGGGGCTGGGACGTCACCGTGTTGTTTGCTTAGCTTTAGTGTGATCACACAGGCTATAGCATGAGCGAAGTCTTCCCAGCACTTGAGGGTTTGGGAACTTGCAACAGCATAGTTCGGTTTTGGCGCCTCTGAAACCAGCCAATGCGGCCAGCGCACCAGCTCGTAGTTGCGCAGTTTCGCCTCCAGCGCCTGCTTCTGGCGGTTGACGTGGCCGAGCGTGTCCGACATCTGCTCCAGCTCGTTGTCCTGCAGCCCCGCCTCGCGGTCCGAAGCCGCCAGCTGCCTTGCGGTTTCCGATGCTGCCGCCTCCGCCGCCTCCCGCGCCTGCGCACACAATCAGACATTCATTGGCTGCAGTTGCTGTGCAGTATCTTGATGCAGCTGACAGCAGCCCTGCCTCACGGTCCGCCGCTGCCAGCCGCCCCATGGTTTCTGCCGCCAGCGCCTCCGTCGCCTCCCGCGCCTGCACAAATGAGGCAACACTGTTGCTGCAGATGTTCGGTTCTAGTACAGTGGGGACATCCCCGGCAGCCGCCTGCTGCCTTGCAGTGTCCGTTTCTGCCGCTTCTGCTGCCTCCCACGGCTGCGTAGATGGATCACTGTTGTCCAAATATGCCCATCAGGATACATTCTTTGGACTTTCAGACGATGTCGTTCTGTCAGAGCAGACCTGCAGCTGAGTTTGTTGACTGCCCAGCAATTGCAGCCCGCTGCAGCCGCAGGCATCGAGTGCGCTCATGCCCTGACAGTATGTATGATGTTGTGTGTCCACAACACAGACGGTGTGCCCACGTTGTTGGCTGCGCTCAGAGCGCGCTCGGCCTCGGCGGCGCGCGCCCGCAGTTGCGACGCCTCCGCGTGTGCCGCCGCCAGCTGCAGCGCCAAGCTGCTGCCGTCCTCGGCCGTCGCCGCCGCATCGACTGCCTGTGTCAATCAAATCGCACGCATCACAGCGCGGCGTCACACCCGCCCCTCAGTTCTCACCGTCTGCTTCGCCTTGCAGAGACCTTGCAGTGACCTTGCCAGCAAGCCAGGCCATTCCGATTGTCTCACATGCTGGCGGCGGTAGTGATCAAAATGCTATGCAGGAAGCCAGGCGACACCTGGGAGTGGGCGATCCCTGAGGAGTTTTGGCGGTGCCACAGGCCGCGCAGGTGACAACACACCTCAGAATGCAGTGAGGGGAAATAGAGCGGCACCTGAGAGTGGGCGCTCTCTGAGGAGTTTTGACGGTGCCACAGGCCGCGCAGGTGGCCGCTGTCCTGCGACGCGAGCGCGCCGCTGCCGCTGCCGCGCCTGAACTCACAGTACAGCTCACATTCATCGCACGACAACGTCACGAATGCAGGCACCTACACGCTGCCATGCGATGAGCAACAGACACCCAGGAAGGCCGCACTTCTCGCCAACCAGGCGGAGAGGCGAGGTGCACCATGAGGCGTCTGCGCTGCCGGCCATCCACCCGCGTGGGCGTAAAACCCTCTCTCCCTCACTCGTTAATTTATCACTCGTCATTACTCGTCAAGTACTGTTCAGCAGAGGGGCTCACGTGCAGGAGCCATCTTGCGAAAGGTCCGCAGGAGGAGTCGAGGGGCCGGGGTCCCAGACGAAAAGCCAAGTGAAGCGCACTTGGTGGGGTTGGAGGCGGGTCGCGGCGCCGCCTGCTGCAGCCGCGCGTTGGCGCCTTGTTATTGTCAGGCTCTGGGTGGGCTACAGCCCTAGACCCCTAAAGAAACGCACTTGGTGGGGCTGGAAGCGGGCCGCGGCGCCTGCTGCAGCCGCGCGTTGGAGGCCGCCAGGTGGCGCGCCAGCGTTGCTTTGTCCGACGCCAGGGCCTGCTGCGCCGCGAGCGCAACGTCTCGCTCCGCTGCCGCCGCATTCGCTGCTTCCTGCACCGACGCCTGCTCCGCCTTTGCCTCCTGCGTTTTGTTTGGGACCCAGGTGGGTGCACATGTCCATTGCAGCAGAAATTTGTCTCTTAAGTTAGGTGAGTAACAGATCAAACCTTGCTGTTTCCGACGGTGCTCTTTCCGACGGTGCTGCTTCTAATGGTGCTCAATTTGTTCATAACACCCATGTGGATCAGGACAGCCCGCCAGCAGTTTCGTTTTTGATACCTGGAGCAGAGACTCCATCTCCTGGGCGGCGTGCAGCAGCTCCGCGTGTGCGACGTCCTTTGCTTCCAGCGCCCGCCGTGCCTCAGCATGCTGTGACGCCTGAAAATAGTCGCAAAGCCAGGCTCCAAATGCTTTCCATGGATCCGCTGGCTGCACAAGCCTGCCTTTGCTTCGAATCGCCAGGCATCAGCCACAGTGTTTTCCGTGAATGCATGTATCATCACTGCTGCAGTTCGATCAGCAGGCTGGAGGGCGAAGACGGCACCTGGGCACTTAGAGCAGTCTCCAGGCGGGCTGCCTGGGCAGCCTTCGTCTCAGCCTGCTGCTGCGCACGAGCGGCGACCGCCTTGACAGCGGCCAGCTCGGATGCTGCCTGTTCCTTTGCCGTCTTCGCTGCCTGCACCTGCAGCACATCGCCATAACATTCAGGGTCTCGATTTAAGAGCGCAAACGCACTGCATGTTTGTGTGTTTGTGTGGCTTGTGCAGCCTAGGCGAACCGACACCACAACGAGGCAGCTCGGGACACACTTCACAGCGCTTGCTGGAGCCAGCATGACTGCTCACACACCCGCAGCTGCACTGTGAGAACCTCATTGGGTGCAAAACTGACTGTCTAGCAAAGCACCTGCGCCAGGAGCTCCGCCTCGCGGTCAGCGACGGACTGCAGCTGCTGCTGGAAGGTCCGCAGCTCCGCCTGCAGGCCGGCGTCGCCGATGCCGCTGCTGTCGCTGCCCGCAGCATCCTCCTGAGAATTGTACAGGCGACGGCAACGCGGTATTAAAAGGTGCTGCGACAGGTGCGGCATGTCGAAGTCTGCAAATGACCTACAGCCACATTTCGTCGGCAGCTTGTACGAGCTTTGTGGGCACCCTGGTGAACTTCGTTGTGCACTGGGCACCTTGTAAGAGTCAATGACGCGGTCGGCGGCGGCGAGCTGGTCCCGCGCCTCCTGCAGGCTGCTGCGCAGTCCGTCCACCTCCCGCCGCAGCTCTCCGACGGCGCCGTCCTGCTATGGAAGAGCACAGGTCAAGACCTCAAGCCCATGCCTTTAAACATTGCAGGCGGGCGTTGCAGCGGAAGTTGCATGGACCACAGGCGCGCAGCCAGCTGCTGCACGGTGATTGACATATGCGCACCGCTGGCGGACCGCTAATTGTCTTGGTATGGCTCGAGATCATGCAGCGAGAACAGGTAGAAAAGCGGTGTGAGCAGCCCGCACCTCCGCTTCGCCGGTCAGCAGCTGCCAGGGCACCCAGAACAGCAGCGCGTAGGCAGCCAATGCCGCAGCGAGCGCCTCCGCCAGGCGCAGCCCCAGCGGCAGGCTGTGCAGGTGGCGCGACGCCGCCCGCCCCTGCGCCGCCAGCCGCCGCAGCGCCCACGCCGGCGACATGAACGCGTTCGCCGCCGCCTGGAAGCCGCTGCCAAAGGCGCCGCCGAATGAGCCCTTGTCGCCGCCGGAAGCCTTGCCGGTGGCGGCGGCATACTCCCGCGCCTGCTGCGCCTGCACCGCCGCGGCCAGCTGCTCCGCGGCGGTCGCCCGCCCCTCCAGCATCTGCCGCTGCTGCCGCTCCGCCTGCAGCGACGCCCGCAGCGCCGCCGCCTCCGTCTCCAAGCGTGAAGACTGCGCCCTGTGCTCCTCAGTGGCCCGCGCGGCCTGCTCGGCGAAATCTGCGGCGGCGCGCTCAACGCCCGCTGCCTGCCGCTGTGCCACGTCCGCCTCGTGCCGCTGCGCGGTTGCCATTGCTGCGTCGGCCTTCTGCCGCCACTCGCCGAGCTCGGCTTCCCGCGCCGACAGCACCGCCTTGAGACTTGCGACCTCCTCGCCGGCCGCCACTGCGTCGGCGCCCGGCTTGGCGCCCGCTGCCCCTGCTGCCGCCCCGCTCTGCTGCTCCTGCAGCTGTGCCAGCCGCTCTTCTGCGGCCGCCAGCTTGGCGCGCGCGGCGATCGCAGCGTTCGATTGGTACTCTGCCGCTGCCTTGACGTGCGTCAATTCCTGCGCAGCTACCCTGGCGGCCGCGAGGTCCTGCTGCACCTCCGCCAGCTGCCGCCGCAGCTGCTGCTCCAGTGTTGAAGAGCCGCTGCCGCCGCCGCTGCCGCCGCCGCTGCTTGTGCCGCTGCTGGTGCTGCCATCGTACACTTGTTGCTGCAGCTTTGCGCCTGCCGCCTGCGCCTCTGTGTGAGCGTGCGGCGCCGGCTGTGCGGCTGCCGGCTGCGCGGCGGCGTGCGGGCCGGGCTGTACCGCTGCGGGGCTATGCAGGCCCCGTAAGAGCCCCGCCAGCAGCGCCAGGAGCAGCAGGCAGCCAGCGGCGGTGCCGGCGCCCAGCAGTGTTGGGCGGTGACGACCGTAGAAGCGTTTCCACCGCTGCCTCCGCTCCCACCGCTTGAAGTCGGGATCGTTCTTCAGGCTGCAACAGGTGCCGCACCGTGCGTCGGTCAGGGACACCATGCAGGCAGCTCGCTGATGATTGGCAGTGCAGGACTGCCTAGAAGACACGCCGGATAGACAAAGAACCTGACATTTCCTACATTGAGGCAGGCCTACCTGGCAAGTTGGTCATCCGTGCAGCGGCGCTTCCTGGCATCATATTGCTCCTCTGTCAGGCGGCCTCCAAAGGGCACGTCAGGCTCGAGCTCGATGCCGTGCAAGAGCTCCGGACTGCGAGTCGCGTAAAGGGTCTTCAACGCTCCGAGAACAAGCCGATGCAGTGCCCGTTTGCAGGATGCATACAAGAATTCAAACTTGAGTGCAGGTGCAGCCCACCTGGGTGGAACCGGGATCGTTTCGTTGGGGTCGTGATCCATCTCTCAGGCTGGCATGTCAGAATCGTGCAGAGCTGCGTCGTTGCGGGCTGGCACGTTAAGCGTGCCGTTGTTACTGTGCTTCGCCACTGGACACGTCGCGTTTGAGAGGCACGCACGTCCTGGTGCGACACGACTGCGGGTCAGGTGTCAGGTGTCAGGTGTCAGGTGTCGTTTCGAGCGTGCCACGCTCTGCTCAGTGGCGAGGATCAAGGAAGTGCTACGGCGGAAATTCCAATTTTCGTTCCGACTCGATCTGTACTTCCGGAAAGCGGCGGCGAGACGGACATGTCGTGCACCAGTGTGCGGCAACGTCTGCCTGAAAGAGCTTTCGAATGGTGCAAGCTCGGCAAGGCGGTATGTGCCTCAAAAGCTGCAGGTCGAGCAGAGTCGATCAGCAAAGCCAACAATTGGGCCTTCATAACATTCTCATTTCGGGAAAGGCGCCTTTTCAGGTCCCCATTTCTCCACTGTTTTGCGAGTCCGACGGCTCGATCAGGCTCGGCGGATTGCGTCAAGTTCGCACAAAATTCCATTCGACAATCGCTCGAATCTTTTCAGATCGCTTGTCGAACGGATAACCATCTGAAAGATTTGCAGGCGTACAAGCTGCGCGCCGTCGTTCACTGATCTCGAGGCGCAAATACACAAAAGTTGTGTCGCCATGCTGGGTAGCATGCAGATCCTGGGCGGCACGCCTCTGCAGGCAGCGGCACACAGGCAGTCACGACACATGCAGAGCAGCAGCCGCCCTCTGCGCGTGGTCGCGGATGTTGAGGCGTACCCAGAGACCCGCAACCGACCCAAGGCAAGCATCCTGCAAATCTGCAGCGACGCAGGCTCGAGCCACGACGAGTCTCGCTATGGCAAGGTGTGATGGTTTCGTAAGTCTCGGCATGTTAAAGTGTATCTAAAGTGCTGGCCTTTCTGCGCAGCCGGGCATGCCGGAGGGAACGCCGAAAAATGTCGCGCTGGTGAGCATGCATGCATGTTTGCATGCATGCGTCATCAGCAGTGACGAGCTGCCAAGGTCCATACGCAATGGACCGCGTACGATGAGTTGTTTTGATGCGGATTGCATATTCCACTGTCACAAGCTGGTCTGACAAACCGCGCAGGACATCCCATCGCGGCCTCGCCGCAACCGGCGGTCAGGCACAATCCGCGGCGCGATATCCGAGACGCACATCTCGCCGGCGAACTTCATCCTGCCGGTCTTCGTGCATGACGGCGAGAAGAATGACCCCATTCTGAGCATGCCGGGCGTCAACCGCCTCGGCTGGCGCCATGGGCTCATAGACACCGTGCGGGAGGCGCGCTCCTACGGCGTCAACCAAGTGGTCATCTTCCCAAAGGTGAGGACATCCGTCCTCCGTTGAAGGTGGCGTGCTGGCTATCACTGCGGCTGACAACGAGGTTTATGGCAGGGGGGGTGCCATCATCACTCTCGTGCGAGTCAGCAGCGGCTGCGGCACGCTCAGGGTGGGTGCTCTCGACTCTGGCAATCCCACACGACTGCTGACGGCTCTGCTCCCATCCCCATGCGGCGCAGACGCCGGACCACCTGAAGACGCAGACGGGGGAGGAGGCGATCAACCCGGACGGCCTGGCGCAGCGCTCCATCGCGCTGCTGAAGGATACCTTCCCCGACCTGGAGGTGCTGCGCCGTTCCGCCCGCTGCCTGGCTTGGGCATTCGCAATGGTTTGAGTGTTCGCAAAGCTGACGCAATTGTCACTGAGTGTAATCAGATGTGTGTCGATGGGTTGGCGGACCTGATGGGCATCCAGCATCTGAGCAGAAGCCAGAGACCGCATGGACCCTCAAAACTCCGTCACAACTAAAACCTTGGACCCTGCAGATGTGACGCGGCACTGTGAAACCCAAATTGGATTTTGTAGCTGATTTGGACTATCATCCTAAACCCTGCATGTGTACACAGACGTGCGGGGCACCATGACACCCATTTTTTGTTTAGTAGTTGATTTGGCCTAAAATCTTGCACCCTGCAGGTGTACACAGACGTGGCGCTGGACCCATACTCGTCTGACGGCCACGATGGCATCGTCAGCGACGATGGCGTCATTATGAACGACGAGACCGTGGAGTTTCTGTGCCGGCAGGCGGTTTCCCAGGTACACATGCAACATTGCTGCATCACGCTCGATTTGCATCTGCCCCGAATTGCCCGCATCGACTAACAGGAAGAATTTACAGGAGACTGGAAGGCTGCTCGCAGATTCGCTGTGGCGGTCAGGCAGCCTTCTGATGGCGTTGCACCTCATGTGATATGCACACAAGGGGATTCATTGAGACAAGAACAGCGACGGCAGGCGCAGACGGGCGCGGAGCGTCATATATCAAACCCTGATGAGCGCCACCCGCGACACACCCTCCGAAATGCTTTCTCACCGGCAACCCTGACGCCTTTGACGGGCAGGCATGCGTGGAGCGCGGACATTGCAATGGCTGGCTGTGGCGCGGACATCGCAATGGCTGGCTGTGGCTTGTCATTGATGTCCAAGAATCCTACATCCTGACGGGCTGTGCCGCAGGCGGCTGCGGGCTCAGACGTGGAGTCACCTAGCCATGCATCATACACATTTAACTCTGCCGCAGGCGCGGGCGGGCGCGGACGTGGTGTCGCCCTCCGACATGATGGACGGCCGGGTGGGCGCCATACGCGAGGCGCTGGATGACGCCGGCTACAGCAACGTGTCCATTATGGCGTACACCGCAAAGTATGCCAGCGCTTTCTACGGGCCCTTTCGCGACGCGCTTGCCAGCGCGCCGCAGCCAGGTGGGCCTGCTACCGAAGCCGTGAAAGGTGCCAGCTGCAGAGGCAAGACGCTCACTTGCCACGTGCTTATCAGCGCCTTCTACGACCCCTTCCGCGATGCGCTCGCCAGCACGCCGCAGCCAGCAGGTAACGGGGATTGAGCGTTCCAGTTTCGAAGTGCGCCTTTCACGCCCCTTTCACGCTGCGCTGGCCATCGCGCCGCAGCCAGGTGAAGGAGAGAGATGATGTCCCAAGGTAGTCGAGGCAATATCCCCAAAATGGTAAGACTGCGTCTTCTTGGGGCCCTTCCGCGGCGCGCCAGCGCGCTGCAGCCAGGTGGGGAGGAACACAGTAAGCAGAGCAATGTCGCTGAAGCTTTCGAGATGCACCTTCTGCGGGCCCTGGCGCAATGTCCCCGCCAGTGCGCTGCAGCCAGGCATGGCAATATGATACCTGGGAAGCCACTGGCGCGTTTGCTGGATCCCCTACAATCCCAGCCCTTCTGCACTCTGCAGGCAGCAGCGGCCGCGTCATCCCGCCCAACAATACGACGTAGCAGCAGGACTCAGCCAATTACCGGGAGGCGCTGCTTTCTTCTGTCAGTTTGCCTGTAAACTCGACCTGCATTGTATGCACATTTGCAGGCAGCAGCGGCCGCATCATCCCCCCCAACAAGAAGACATACCAGCAGGACCCGGCCAACTACCGGGAGGCGCTGCGGGAGGCGGAGCTGGACGAGGCGGAGGGCGCCGACATCATGATGGTCAAGCCGGGGATGCCCTACCTAGACATCATCCGCTTGCTGCGCGACAACAGCAGCCTGCCCATTGCCGCCTACCACGTGTCGGGTACGCGCCTGTTGCAGGTGCATTTGGGGTAAGAAGGCCTTGCAGCGGATTGGCCTGGAGTGCTATGAATGTTGTTCGGCATGCCCCTCCTGGACCTCAACCCACCTGCTGCTTGACAACAGCAGCCTGCCCACCGCCGCCTCTGCTGGGTGCGCAGCTGCGTGCAGAAAGCTAATTCAGAAGCCAGAGCTGCTGGGGCGCGGCGGCGGTCGTGCTCATGGCGGCTGCTGGAGAGTATGGTATGTCGGCTTAGATTCAGCACAGCAGGTAGTCAGCCTGTACGGACCTGGACACGTGATGCGCGTCCGACCCCGAATGGTGGTGCCAGCGATGCGCGCGATGTGCACCTCTACTCACGCTCACGTCCTGAACCTTATAACCTGCAAAATCCCACAGGCGAGTATGCGATGCTCAAGGCGGCGGCGCAGAACGGCTGGTTGAACGAGCGGGACGCGGTGCTGGAGGCGCTGCTGTCGATGCGGCGCGCGGGCGCCGACCTCATCCTGACCTACTACGCCATGGACGCCGCCCGGTGGCTCAGCGAGTAGAAGATGGTCAGCTTTTTCAGATTGAGCTACGGGGAGCGGTGGACTGGGAGGACACGAATGGCGGGTTCCAGCGTCCAACAAGGCAGCGACCTATGCCGCCGCTTTGAGTGGGATTTGGGAACGGCTTTGGAAACGCCACTGTAATCATGGCGAGCAGAGCAGCATTCGTCATGACGGCGCGCCGCCGCGCTGTTCATTTCTGGCTCGCACATTGGATTGGCCAAGTGCTTCGCGTGAACCAAGGGGGTAAGCCGCTCTGACGGCCTCCTTTCACTTGCTGCGATAGGCGCTATGGCAAAACCCTGAGCCTGCACATCTGCCTTCTGCCGTGACCCTTCCCTAGGCCCTTTGTCCTTTCAAGCATCTCTGCCCTTCACAGAAGCAGCTGGCCTGGAGCTGCGACCTGCAATGCGGTGCACCAAAAGCTGATTCGCAAGCCTTTATAGGCATTCAATTCCAGTGCCTTCCTCCGGTGCGCGCCCCGGCGGACATACTTGCACATTGAAGAAGTCGAAACCCTGCATCGTGTGCTTACTCACCGATAATGCCCGGCCAGTTGCACTGGACGTTCGACTGACTCGAATCGGTCTCGGAGTGCAGCTTGACACTAGTTTGCCAGAAGCCCACGCCTGACGGAACCCCGAAAGTCATTGATGGTCACGCCGCGCAGCGACGCATACTAGAGCTGCAGAGTTTTATCTTGGGCCCGACATCCTCATCTAGTCGTCCCCTGCAGCAACCATGTCGTGGGAGCTGCTGCTGTACTTCATGGCGTTCGTGCTGCAAGCGGCGCTGATGGGCATCACCATGTTCACGGTGCCGACTGCAGCAGGCTGCCTGGATGCTGGTGAACATGAAAGAGGATGCAAGACGGAGGAAAAGGACGTGTTAATACCGATTCATCGGCACTTTGCTGCGCAGCTGATCAAGCTGTCGGACCTGGAGAATGACTTCATCAACCCGCATGACGCCACCAGCAGCATCAACGCCTGGGTGGTGCGCATGACTGCACGCCGCTTTTACGTGCCTGACACCCCAGCCTGCACCGCAGTTGCTGTTCAGTGCGATCTGCATGTGCTATGCATAAGCAGCACCAGGCATGTGTCACGTTTATGCATCTTCAGTCTGGACCCGACCGCCATGTCGCACATGCCACCGAAAAGCTTCTGAGCAATGGAGGTTCCTGCCGCACAGTACCCTGAGTTCGGGCTGCAAGCCTTCATGACGCTGCTGATGCTGCTGACGGGGCGGTGGCTGGTCGGCGGGCTGCACCTGCTGGTGCTCGCGTTCAATGTGCGGCTGATGTTCTTGCAACAGGTACGTGGAGTATTCCTCTGCTTTCCTCGCTCTTCGCTCTTTGCTCCTGCCGTCTCTCCCATTGCCAAACACGCCCGTATCCAACACCGCTGTTGATGTCATGCTTGTACACATGCGCCGAAAACGCAATGCATGCGAGGTCCTTTCGTTTGACGCGCAGCACGTCGTGGATGTGACGGAGATCTTCCGGGAGCTGCCGCGGGAAAAGAAGCTGCGCATGATCAAGCTGGCGCTCTACGTTTTCATTTTTGTTGTCGTCATCTACAAGTGAGTCTCCCGCCTTTCGTGACAATCCCTTCTTACACATCGTATGGTGCATGATGACATGGCATCACACATTTGAGTCAAACTGATGATGGCGTGGCAAAGACACTGATGCATGATGCATGATTGGTGTGCTTGCAGGCTGGTGGAGACGGCAGTGCACACGCTCCTCACGCCAGAGGGCCGTGTGCATGCCGCAAAGCTCATGAAGCAGGCTGCGGCAGAGATGTGATGAGGTGTAATTTTCCCGATTGGGACGGGGTCCCAGTTGCAACGATCGTGAAGGCGTGGCTGCAGCTGGAAGCTGCAAATCAGTTGCAGCAATGCGTCATTCGCCTTGATTCCTTGGCCCTGGCGCTGCCCCTGAGGAAGAGGGAAGGGGTCGAGAGAAGCCTGCAATCTGCAGACGGTTTGTGTGCTCATACCATAGATGTGCGCAGGAGGTGTGCATGGGGGATCCCCATTGACGTTGGGGAGATGTTTCGATCGTAACTCTAGCGGATTTACTCCAGCGGGTTTACATGGTTTGACTCGTCACACAACATGTGCTTAGACAACGTGCGTTGCCAGGGCATCTCTTCCCTGCATGCCGCATGCCGCAGGGTTAGAGAAGCAACCCAACGTGGTGCCTCGCAGCCTTCAGCTCGATTTAGCCAGGCTGTGCACTGCACCACGACAGCACATGCCACCATGACGCTGCGGTCGGCATCTGTAGACAGAGGTCGCTTAAAGACTCAACCCGCCAACAACACGCCAACAATCATCGTATCCTGAGATGAACAAAGATCAAACACGCACTCTTGGTGTGCTCAGCTGCAGCATATCTGTGCCTCCCGGCTGTCTCCACTGCCTGCTGCTGTGTCTGATACCTCCAAGCGTGCCAGCGCCGTTGCCAGATGCTGTCACACCTGGTCGGGCACGGCACAGAGCAAGTCGGTCCTGGTTCAAGTTATGCGATTGAAATTACGCGAACAGTTCCTTCTCATGCAAACCGTATTGCTCACAACATTCGAGTCTGTATCCCACGATGCGCACCGGGTGGTCCCGCGGCTGGCGCCAATAATGCTCACCTTGGTGCTGCGTTACCTCGAAGGGGTCGTTGTCCTCGTCTGAGCAGCCCGAGATCAGCTGCAGCTGCGGGAGCTTATATCGGCAAGAAGAGGACCTTCATTTTCCTCCTGCTGGGAACACCCTGAGGGAATGCCAGCCGCTGCGCGCGCTTGTTGCCCAGCACACCAGCAGACAGCGTGCCGAGCGCAATGACAAAAGCCCGCAGAGTGATACAGCCGTCTGCGCCTGCCTACAACTCGTAGATGAGAGGGCCAACCTCACAGTTCACTAATCTGCCGGCCTCGCTGTTCATTGACATCGGGAAAGCCGAGGTGCAGACAGGGACTGCACCAGGGGCTGCTGTAGCGTGCTGGTGTGAAAGCAAGTCGGCTTAATCGTATTGAATTGAGCAAGCTTGCAGGCGTTTGGTCGCGATGGCTCTGGATAGTCGAAAGCAGTCTCGTGTCGGAGAGGCAACGTGGAGCAACTGAAAAATATATCGACATGTATTCGACAGTGCAATCGATGTCAATCGATCAAGATGACAAATGTTGATTAAACATTTGCAAACGTGAAAAGATAGCAGATGCTTGGGGTCCCCGCCGTGTGGTTCCACAGCAGAGACTGCAACCACAGCACAGATGGTGGCGTTGAGCTTACTGGTCATTCCTTAGAAAGAACACGAACGCTGCAACAGGCTCTTGGATCAGAACTAAACTTTTCTCAGCTCAGAAAGAAGTTTACAACAGGTTTTACCTCCACTAAAACAGTAAAGAATGTCGATCCTGACCAGCACCACATCCGATTCATCCAGCATCATCGACGACATTGCAACCCGTACCATCCACGTGATTGAACACAACGCCGTTTCCCATCAACCGTCTAATTGCCCCACACACACCTCCTCAGCTATTCAGGTAGGTATGTGGACATTGAGCTGCAGCCGCGAACAGCTCCCTCAGCTTGTTCAAAATCACCCATCACAGCTCCACTGACGTCTCCACTGAGGTCTTCAGGCAGCTTGGTAGGGCACAGTGGTCTCGGGCGAGTCGTTCTTGAGGTACTGGCTGGCCTGCTCCTCCATCATAATGCGCTGGAACTCGTCGCCGTCGATCTGCTCCTTCTCCAGCAGCACCTCGGCCACCCGGTGCAGCACCGCGATGTTGGTCTGGATCAGGTCCTTCGCGCGCCTGTTTGGAAAGCGAGATGGAACTGTGAGTGACGTGTGCCAACTCCTGGGCCAGAAGCAATTGCAAAGACAGCCACGAACGGTTTGCAACCACATCAACACGAGTCTGGATCAAATCGTTAAAGCATGCCTTTGCGCAGGAAAGCATGCAGAAGACATGGCACGGCAGCGGCGAGCTACCACAGAAGCAGGCTCCCCTCCAGAGTGCAGGAAGCACACACATCCCAGAAGACCTCACAGTGCTCAATTTCCCGCCCAAAAAGCACACCGATAGGAGCGGTTGACGATGGCCTTGATCTCCTCGTCGATGATGTCGTAGGTGGCGTCGGAGCAGTCGGCGGGCTGCCCCATCTGCTGGCCCACGAAGGACTGGCCGCCCTGCTGGCTCCACGCAACCTGCCCCAGCCGCTCGCTCATGCCCATCTGCGTGATCATCAACTTGGCCACGCGCGCGACCTGCGGGGTGCGACAGGGTCGAGGGTTCAGCGCATGCAGTGGCAACAGGTGGTGGTCTCTGGTCTCACTGTTGGCTCTTGTGTTTGCTGCTGACTGTTCACACACGAAACTGGAAGTGCAGAAGCAGCGAGCAGACAGGATGCAGCACAGGCATGAAAAGAGCTGCTGTCTCAAAATCAAAAACTAGCACCTGCAGTTTCCAACAGAGTACTCCAGTCAGAGACAACTTGCAGAAAATAGATTTGCAGGATGCAGCTGCACCTGCATGAAGTCGGAGGAGGCGCCGGTGGTGACATCGTCCTCACCGAAGATCAACTCCTCTGCCACGCGGCCGCCGAGTGCTACCGCCATCTGCACAAAACAGAATCCACACGTCAGGGAACCGGTTTCTCCTGAAGAAGACATCCGACCGGATCCAGACGATGCGGCTCTGCAGCCTGCTCCTGACGCAACTTGTGGCCATGTGCCGCTTGCTAGGACAACAGGGCTGCTAGGACAACAGGGCTGTAGATGCGCCAAGCAGTTCTGCGGGTTTTGAAGGCGTGAGGATATGGTGAAAAGGATATGGTGAAAGGCTGCGCACCTGGTTCTCCAGGTAGGACTTGGAGTAGAGGCCGGACTCGAGGCGCTCCTCAGAGGGCGCAAAGAAGGTGAGGCCGCCCGCCTGGCCGCGCGGCACAATGCTGATCTTCTGCACCGGGTCGTACTCCGGCATCAGCGCGCCAACCAGCGCATGTCCTGCCTGTGAAGCAGGCAGGTTCAAGGCTTTTTAATGAAAACTGGTGAAATGATAGACGCTAGGTGCGCTTCTAGAGCTGTAGTCCGGCCTCGGCATGCCAGTGGGCATGCTGCCGCGCCAGCGATGGCTGCAGGTTCCCATATTTCCAGCAGGCAGACAGACCAGATTTTAATCTGGCATGTGATGGAGATTTACATGGCGAGCTCACAGCCCGCAAGCGCCGAAAGCAGAAAGGAGTTACGATTGGAGCCAAACACGGTGGCAGATTAATCGCTAAACCAAGCGCACCTCGTGGTACGCTACGAGCCGCTTCTTGGCCTCGGAGACGACGGCGCCCTTCTTCTCGGGGCCGGCCACGATGCGCTCCAGGGCGTCGGCGATCTCCTCCTTGGAGATCTCCTTCAGCTCCCGCCGCGCCGCCAGGATGGCCGCCTCGTTCATGAGGTTCTGGAGGTCAGCGCCGGTGAAGCCTGCACGGTGCCGGAACACACATGAAAATTTGAGCCTACACCACCTTCTGTGGCTGGGCCTCGAGGGAAACTGGCAGGAGCACTCAAAAACGAACAGACGCTCCAGGGCATTTGACTGCAGGAGGGGCGTTCAGACGCAGGGTATTCTGTGCCTATTCAGTGCCACGGCTTCCACAGGCTGCACAGAAAGGAGATACTCAAGTGTGCACCTGGCGTGCGGCGCGCGATCTTGTCAAAGTCCACGTCCTTGCCCAGCGTCTTGCCGCGCGAGTGCACCTTCAAGATGGCGATGCGGCCCTGCATGCAACAAAACTTGGACGCTTGACGACCACTGCTACTGCATTCTCTCTGTTGCTATCGGCTGCGAGATGCCAGTCACATGCAATCGCATGCAGGTCTTGCCGGGCAGGTCTCGCTGCATTGCCAGCAGATGCCAAGGGTGCGGGAGTTCACGAAGTTGTCACCTGCACGTCAGGCCGGTCGACGGTGACCTGCCGGTCAAAGCGGCCCGGCCGCAGCAGCGCCTGGTCCAGCACATCGGGCCTGTTCGTGGCTGCGATGACGATGACGCCGGTGTTGCCCTGCGCATTGTAAAACGCATTTTCATTTTTTGGATAAAAACATAAGAGCTCCATGCCAAAGCTGTTGCACAAAATGCTGAGGATGCAACACAGTGCCGTCCTGCAGAAGTGGAGGCTCAGCCCAATGTGGATGCTGCGCCTCGTCTGCCATGAACAGTATAAAGTGGGGATCGCGGAGCCGCGGCGCCAGCATGACAATTTGTAATTAAAACCCTACCTCGAAGCCATCCATCTCCGTCAGCAGCTGGTTGATGGTCTGCTCACGCTCATCGTTGCCGCCGCCCATGCCGGCGCCGCGCTGCCGACCAACGGCATCAATCTCGTCGATGAACACGATGCACGGCGCCTTCGCCTTCGCCTGCAGCAGCACAACGTCAATGAAGGCTCCATGCAGCACTGAAATCCAGAGACGCTGGTCCAAAGAATCACCAACCCGATCCTGCCAGCGGGTTCCTGACGGCGCACCAAACACAGGACCTGTTGCTCTTGGTGTCTGCAGCAGTGCAGGATGACAGTCTCCTGATCTCACCTTCTCGAACAGGTCGCGGACGCGCGAGGCGCCGACACCGACAAACAACTCCACGAACTCGGAGGCCGCACAGGAGAAGAAGGGCGTGCCCGCCTCGCCCGCAATAGCCTTTGCAAGCAGCGTCTTGCCGGTACCTGTTTGCAGACGAGCCGCAGGAAGGATCATGCACGAGTCACAGCTCCAAAACTTGATATCGACCAAGGCAGGTCGCGGAAAGCAATGCTGGCGTGAGCGGCAACTCCACAGCAAAACAGAACACAAGTTTCCTTTGCGCAAAAGCCAGGACCAAGCAGCACGACAAATGTTTCCTTCACGCACCCGGGGGGCCGACCAGCAGGCAGCCCTTGGGAATCTTGGCGCCCAGGCTGGTGTACTTGTCCGGCGACTTCAGGAAGTCCACCACCTCCGCCAGCTCCATCTTGGCGCCGTCGCAGCCCTACATGCGGTATCTGATCCAATGTGAGAATATGTGTTTTTCACACATTTGTGGGAAGGGCTGTTGAAGATGCCGGTGAGTGTCTCTCACACGCCGTGGCTGGGGTGGCAACTAGTTAAGAGGGAGGCTGCAGACGCTGTTGCAGCGGTAGATGGCCCGACAACGCTGCACTTGCATTGCTGAATACGCGCAGCCGACAGTGAGCGATGTGACTGATGACAACGCTGCGCCATGTTTCTTTGAGAGCAAAAGCGTACCGCGACATCGTCAAACGTAATGCCCGTCTCGGGCACCTCCTGGAACTTGGACTTGCTCTTGCCAAACTCCATGGGGCCGCCCATGCCGCCCATGCCGCCAAAGGGGCCGCCGCCCTGGCCGCCCTGTCCGCCCTGGCCGCCGGCGCCGCGGAACAGGAAGAAGAGGCCCGCGAAGGCGATGATAGGGAACAGCAGGTTGCCCAGCAGCGCCACGTAGTTCCCACCCTGCAGTGAAAAGGTCGGATTGAGACTTCTAAAACGTGCACTGCACCTTGCGTGCGGTGCATCACACCAGGTGCAAGACCAGTTTGGATGCAGACTGATAAATAAATGAATTTGAACATGGTCGAAAAGGCCATGCAGGCTGTTCCTCAGCACCTGCTGCTCGCCCTCGGAGACGGAGATGTCGACGCCCGCCTTGGCGAGGATGTCAACCAAGTCCGGGTCATTGGGCAGCACCACCAGCGCCCTCCGGCCTGCAAGGCGAAACGGCAACAACCAGGTATGAACGTTGGCGCCGGTGCAGCATGGTGACCTGTCCAGTTAGCATCAACAGCAGCAGGTGGAACGAGTGGCAAGCTGGGGCAATCTGTAACGTGCAGATGAGACGCACCATCGACGGCGGTCAGCTGCAGCTGGGTGCCGTCCTTGGCGAAGCGCACGCGCTCCACCTTGCCGCGCTGCACGGCGTTGATAAACTCGGAGTAGCGCCACTGGTTGCCCTCTGGCAGGCCCGAGGCGTCACCGCCGCTGGCGCCGCCCGACACCGCTGGCGCTGTCTGTGACTTGTTGCCCTGTAACAGAGGAGATATGGGGTTTCTAGCCTTGCTGTAGCCAGATGGAAGGCGGAAACCGCTGCGGCCTGATGCTGTGGAAAGCAGCTGCAAGAGCAGCTGCACATCAGCAAAAAAGCAAGCATATCGGTTTCACGCAGTGGAGAGCTGCACGAAGATGCGCACCTGGAAGTCCATGGTCTGCTGGGCGCTGGACTGCTGCTGCGCTTGCGGCTGCTGCGGCGCGGGCTGCTGGAAGAAGTCTGCAGCGTGCGCTGGGTTGCCGGCGGCGAGCGTAGCGCAAAGCGCAGCCACGCCAGCTGCGGGCATGCGGGCTGCAAGGTGCTGCGCCAGCTGCTCGCTCTGTATACGTGTGACAGCAGTGGTGTGAGTGGTGAACATGGGGGATGGACACACTTGGGGGTGAGCGCCGCACAATGCTTTCTCGTTTTGTTGAGGCCTTAAGCTTCGGGCTGACAGCACACCAACAGAACATCTGCAAGGTTCGGGCAGGTGCCACCAACGCACGAGCACGACACCGGTGCAACAACCACGAGAGGCACTGCTCGGATGCAGACAGGAAGCACAAGCCGAAGCAGCGCAGGCACAGCGTCGACTCTCTGGATGCATCCGTGCATGCGTTTGCCGCAGGCTTTATGGCCGTACACGTCGCCGAGCGGTTGCGGCAGGCCCTGCAGATTTATCGAAAAGCGAGCTACCAACCTGCTGCTTCGCTGTGACGAAGGTGTGCGTGCTGCGGGTCGCCTGCGGCATCACCCGCTGCACGCGAGCCTTAAGCTTCTGTGCATTGCGGGCCTGGAACCGCCGCGCTGTCCGGTTCAGCGGCACGGCTGTGGAGCCTGCGGCCAGCGTGGGGGCCTGCATGGCTACTGCTGCTGCTGCTGCTGCTTGTACGTCTGCTTGTCTCGTCTGCAGCGTCCTTCCCAATGATCCAATGTCAATGTAGTTCGTCTGGTGACGCGCAGGTTTCAAAGCGGTAAGTGAGCTCTGATGGGAAGCCAGATTGCTTCTGTGGCACAGCACCTCACAGCAGAGCGAACGCCACGTCGCCTGTCAAAACCCTAAAGGCTCACTAGATTACGTATTCTAAAGTGTCAAGGGCACGAAACAATGCGGCGACGGCAGCGCAATCCAGGATTGGTGCGGTTTACACTTCCAGGCTGCTGCATTGATGTTGACTTTGAAAGATTTGAAAATTGCAGTATGATGGCTGCAAGCATGATGCCGACGTGTGCCGCAGGCTGCCGCCCCTCGGTGCCGACTTTGGCACGTCATGCACCGCTGAGGACACAGCTGACCAGCCTAGCTGGACCGATCGGCGGTCCTGCTTTGCCTTGCAGAGCCCGAAACGCAGGTGAAGACGCATGCTTGAAAGCTTGATGTCATCACCGAAACTCACTGGTGATCACGTGACGAGCTTGATACTCGGTGCAGTATCGGGCACCTGCATGAGTCAGGAAGCCCCCAGTACGAGCTCGAGCCAGCCTTTCATCAGGACATGTGATTACAAGCTGTCAGTTGAAAATGATGATCGCGCCGGCAACGCGTCAACTGACACGCCCTCCGCCATGCAGCCTGATTAGCAGCAAGAGCGCTGTTTGCGTCCGATGTCAGAGGCCTGTCTGATGTCCGATCCGCTGTGTTCCTGGCGCAGCACCGCGCGCCGCGCGGCTGCACACCCGCGCGGTGCAGAAGGAGGACAAGGCCGCGACGGAGGCGGTGGAGGGCGAGGAGAATTTCGTAAAGGCTGCGCTGGCGCAGGTGCTGGGCATCCGCGGCGCCGAGGCGGTGACGGACAAGTGGAAGATTCGGCTGCAGCTGACAAAGCCAGTCACATGGGTGCCGCTCATCTGGGGTGAGCATACGGAAGAAAAAGCAGGAAAACATGACACGCCGCTGTTGCAATGCGCTCATAGCGGCATGGCTGCCTTGACCTGCTGTTGGCTCGTGTCAGGCGAGCGGCAGCAGCTCCTGGTCGACAACTCGCTGATTGGTGTGTGCCATCGCGCACATGCATGGTGATCGGTGGTGCGGACGGCTGCGGGCTGCGACAGATGAGGAGGTGAAAGTGCTCGAACCATGTTTGCAGGCGTGCTGTGCGGCGCTGCAGCCAGCGGCAACTTTACCTGGACGCCCGAGAACGTGGCGAAGTCAATGGTGTGCATGTTCATGAGCGGGCCGCTGCTGACAGGCTACACGCAGGCGAGTCCGTTCTTCCCGTCCTCTCGCGCCACTCCTGTTGCCTGGTGACATAGTGGTTGTCACGCGGCCGTATTGCTGGCGGTTTGCCACGTGCCTTTGGGTTGCCATACCGCCCAGCTTGGGTGTCTCAGCGCAGCTGCGCTGCTGCTTCTGCCGTCCTTGGTGCCTCTGCCATCTTCGCTGCCGCTGAAACCTGCCAACCAACCCTGTGACGCCCGCCGCGCAGACAATCAACGACTACTATGACCGGGATCTGGACGCAATCAACGAGCCGTACCGCCCTATTCCCTCAGGTAAATGACTAGGGTTCTCACTCAGGCTGACGCCTGCCGACGGAGTCAGCATGACTGTCGCGGACATCCTGCAACACATGTCGTGCAGTGACCGCGACTGACCTCGCCTCTGCAACCAGAAGCACAGCAAATGCAGAACAACAGGCGCAGAGCACCTGCCCAAATGCCGCTTGAAACCCTACACTCTTTGCAGGCGCGATCTCGGAGCCGGAAGTGGTGACGCAGTTTATTGTGCTGCTGCTGGGTGGCCTCGGCGTCGCATACGGCCTCGACAGGTGCAGTTCCCCTGGTTATTTCCGAAGCAAAGAGGAAAACACTGAGATGCGTTGTGACGCCGCTGCTGGGCGGCCTCGGCGTCGTGTGCGGCCTTGACAGGTGTGGATTCAGATGCTGGATTCAAAAGATGGACACAGATGTTGAAACATCATTCTACACTTCCATTTGACAATCAAAACTTGACAGTTGGAAACAATGAGCATGCTGTGCCGGCATCACCCACCGGCAAACCATTCAGGCAGTGTGGTCCATGCTCATGAAGTGAACGGCACTGGACGCATGATGAAACGCTTCGGCAGTCTTTCAAATTTTGATATCAATGCTGCAAATGGGCAGAGCACCAGATGCCGGCGCTGTTCCTGCTGGCGGTGGTCAAATATTTTGAAACATCATTCCCCAATATCAATCCCTATCTGCATGAACCAGTCTAGTCGACAAATTCCTCTCAATCATGCCGCAGGTGAGCGGGGCATGAGACGCCGATGCTGGCGGTCTTTGCTGTCATCCGATCGCCAATCTCGTTCTGAGTTGATCATAACTAAATTTGTGCAGGTGGGCGGGGCACGAGACGCCGACGCTGTTCCTGCTGGCGGTCTTCGGCTCCTTCATATCCTACATCTACAGCGCGCCGCCGCTCAAGCTGAAGCAGAGCGGCTGGTACGGCAACTACGCGCTCGGCTCGTCCTACATCGCCCTGCCCTGGCTCGCCGGCCAGGTGCGTGGTTCGGCTGTTCGCTTGAGGTTTGTTCCGGTGCACGGCAAATCAGTCGCAATCCCGGCGACATTGCCAGAACACGCAGCGGCGGTTGCCATGCGGGTAGGGACACCAGCCGCGCCGCTGCTGCCTCAGAAGCTCGTGCGCTGCAGGTGCTTTGGGCACGTCGAGAAGTCCAGCCATGGAGGCCTGGAGCCGAGGCGCTGCTGGCAGCTCGAAGAGTGGCAGACACAAACGACATCAAGAAACAAAGAGCTGCCTTTCTGATACCCAGGCGCTGTTTGGCGAGCTGCGGTGGGACGTGACCATCCTCACGGTGCTGTACTCGCTGGCGGGGCTCGGCATCGCCATCGTCAACGACTTCAAGAGCATCGAGGGCGACAGGTGTGGCGAATTTGCACCGATGCGGCATCTGCACCGCTTGTCAGTCTTCTCTAAACAGGGATAAGGCCTCACGTTGTTGTCTTGGTCGTTGAGGCGCATCGTGGTTGCACAGCGCGTGATATGTCTGCAGGGCCTAGTGGACTTTCGCTGTAAATCGCTTCAACTCGAAACCCTAGTGGACTATCGCTGTAAATCGCTCCAGCTCGAAACCTGAGATTTTGCTGCAGTGCCCGAAGGGAGCTGGGCGTGCAGTCGCTGCCGGTGGCCTTTGGAGCGAAAATCGCCAGATGGATCACCCCCAAAACCTTCCATCACCAGACTAACATCGCTCATGTCTTGCAGGGAGCTGGGCATGCAGTCGCTGCCGGTGGCCTTTGGCGTGGACACTGCCAAGTGGATAACGGTGGGCACCATCGACGTGACGCAGTTGTCCGTTGCGGCCTACCTGTACGCCGGCCTGCACGAGCCGGTGTACGCCGCCGTGCTGCTGGCGCTGACGCTGCCGCAGGTGAGCCTTGACCCCCGTTTTGATTTCTCTTAATTTCTCTTGCTTTCTCTTGAAAGCTAACAGATTCATTCAGAGTGTGATTTGAGCTGTACGGAGCCGTGCACTTGTACGCGGGCGCGCACCAACCGGTGTATGCTGCCGTGCTGCTGCTGGCGCTGACGCTGCCGCAGGTGAGCTTTTGGCCTCTCACAAATCCCGTTGAGAAGTGATAACAACTCAACATCAGCTGTCCGTCGCAACGTACCTGGACAGGGACTGCGCCAGTCCGTCTAGGGCGCGGTGCTGCTGGCGCACACGAATGCCGAGCCTGCCCACACAGCGGTGCTGCTGGCTGGCGTTCTCGCCGACTGAGTGAGGTGGTGTTGCTTTCTTCCTTCGACCCTCTCATGGCTCGCTCGATGCACTGCCACTGCTTCGGTGGCCAGTCTCTGGCAGTATACGTGGGCCCGGCTCGGGCCTTTTGGCTGAGGCTTGTGCCGGCGGACCGGCTTAGGCGTCTTCCGCCGCACTTATCTATATCAGGGTTTAGTACATCTTCTGATCCAACTTCATGGCAGTGTCTGGCAGTCCTAAAGCCGTGGTATCACATTCAGGACGCCGAATCTGCACGTGCTTTCTTGCCTGCAGATCTTCTTCCAGTACCGGTATTTCCTGCCGGACCCTATCAAAAACGACGTCAAATACCAGGTGCTGGCCCGCGGGTGCTGTATCGTACAAATGCCATTCTCTGCACGCCAATGCAGTGCTGTGCTGATTACCCTCATAAATGTGTAACTTCTGCTGTGCTTGGCGTTCAGGCGTCTGCCCAACCCTTCCTTGTCTTCGGTCTGCTGACGACGGGGCTCGCGGTAGGCCACCACTTTGGCGGGGTCGGAATTTAGAGGGAAAGCTCTCGAAAACTCTTGAAACACGCTCTTCTTTTTGCACGCTCATGTACTCTCGGAACCTTGCAGCCCAATGGAAGGATCCTCCAGTTTTTGAAGTTGCCTGTGTGAGGTCATCGGTCGCCGGTCAGGTGGTTGAGCAACTTCGTCAAACCCTAGAACTGTAGGCTTGTCCAAGGTGGGTTAGGCGCATCTGGTTGTAATGCCGCACATCGACTTTGCAAATAACGCCACTGTGGCAGCGGAACTTTGCTGGACCACATTCGTTTCCTTTTCTTCTGCCGCTGCCGCGCTTCACCGTCACAAGGACTCTATCCAGCGTTGAACTTTGGTCATGCAGTCTCGATTGGTGACGCCATTGCAGAAGTTTCTGCCACGCTTCTGATCAATGTATTTCATGCGATCTGCAAACGATGCAATCACGTGAAATAGCACAGTGCTTGACGTTTGAACAGAGTTGGGCAACCTCTTGGTTTACAACTCTAGAGCGCACGCTCCCTGGCAAGCCAGCCAGCAATTCACGGTTCTTCGGCATTACCAAAGAAGGCTTAAACATTATTCCAACCACAGATTACAGCAACGCGTGCACGTTCACAGCCAACGTGGTGTTGAAATCCTCAGGGTTCTCCTGCTGCGTCAGCTCCTTTGCAATCGCCTCCGCTTGCAGCGCCACCTGCGGCAGTTAAGGCGCCTCATTTAGTGACACGCCTTGACGAATGCGTCAGCTTTTTACAGTGCCTGTCGCAAGTCAGACAATTTCAACGTTGGAGAAGAACAGGTGCCCGCACAGCGGACTGACACCGCATCCAACCACCAACGACAAACCCTACAGAACCAGATCCCAGTTCCTGCCTTGCGGCATCGCGCAACACCTAGGCCCTGGCCACAGATAAAATGCGAGTGCACACCTCCTGGCTGAAGTTGGCCTTGGCGGTGAGGACATCGGCATTGCGCAGCGCGATATCAACAGCCTGCGTCGCCAGGTCCACCGCCGCGAGTGCCGCGTTTGTCAAATTGGCGCCCACAGAGATGTTGGGCAGCAGCGCCTGCGCCACAGCTGAACGGTTTTGGCAAAGACCTCAGAATATCAACTCGACGTTCAGGCAGGATTGCTCAGCAGTAGGGACGGCAGGTGCGGGATGTGCAAGGTGTGGATCGTCGCAAGACCGCTGCTGGTCGTGGTCAAGTTTGGGCAGCGAGAGACCAGAAGAACAGACCAGAAAGCGCGCGGAAGGCGTACCGAGGCGCCCTCCTCGCCGTCGAGGCGCGTCAGCATGCCCGTCCCCCGCAGCGCGTTGCTGCCGGCGACCAGCAGCGCCTCCGTTGCCGCGTCGTTGGCCTCCTGGCTCAGCGTCGCCACCAGCTGCTTCAGCTCGTCCGTCATCGTCACCTGGGCACGAATGTGAATTTCAATGGCTAGATTTCAATTTACCGTCGCCGCGTCACAGCATTGTGGTGCCTTGGTTGTGGAGCAGATTGGGTTCGACAATCGGGAGCAAGGCACCACCGCCAGGCGGATTGGAACGTTGACTGCAGGTGTACCGAGCACAGCTGCTGCGGCCGTCCCTGGTTCGTGCATCGGGTCTCGGCGTTGACATATGTCTGTGTTCCCAGGCGCACCTGCAGCTTCTCGAAGTTGGCGGCGACGGCAGCAATGCCAGCAGTGGAGTTGCTGGCCACGATGATCGCGCGCTGCATCGCCCGTGCTGCTTCCAGCTTCTCCTGTACGGACAACAACGAATCGGCTCTCAGCACTCGGCGTCATGAAACCGAGTGCCTCGCGGTGCTGCCTCCACGCATCCAGCCACCCTGGACCAACCTTCCGACTCAGGTTTCAGAATATCCAGCATCCATTCTTGCCTGGTCGTCCCTGTCGGCCTTGGAGCATGCCGCCTCGCCCGGCCGCTCCCAGACCCACTCAGAAAAACACTCGAGCTCCATTCGTGCGCAGCTGTTCTTGCCTGGTCGTCTTCGTGGCCCTTGGCGCGCTCCACCGCCGCCGCCGACTCCTCCACCTCGTCCAGCGCGTCCGCCGTCCACTGCAGCGCCGCAAGCGTCGCGTTGGCCTGCCGCGCAACGATATCCAGGTCCGCCAGCTGCCGCGCCTCCTCCGCCGCCGCGCCGCCCTTGCCACTCTACTGCGTGAAATTTTGCAGTTTTTTTGAGTGTGACTTCTGTATTGTGTTCGAGTGTCGGGTTGTTTATTGTTATTGTTATTGTTTTATTGTTTGTTTAATCAGGGCCTTTGCCTTCGACTTTGTTTTCAGAGTGTCACCCTATCAGGTTTGCCGACTGGCGCGCCTGCTCGCAGCCGCGCCGCCCCTGCCGCCGCTCGTCTGCATGGAGTCGTTGGATCACAGTGAATGTGTCAAAATTCAGTACATCGCTGCGGACAAGCTGTGCCCAGGTTGCGCTATCGTTAATTTCTTGTCAGGTGGCAAGCGGCTGTTGATATTGAACATTGCCGCCGCTGCTGCAGTTCGTCCAGCTTCTCTTGGCACAATTTCTGCCAATAGTCTCGTGCGTGCGAAGGCTTCTGCACAGGGCGCACCCGCTGCGCCCAGGTGGCGTTGGCGGCACGGCTGCTGTTGGCGGTCAGCAGCATGGCTGCCGCCGCCCCCTTGCCGGGCGGCAGGTCCTCCACTCGCTCCTCCGTCAGGTTGTGCCGAAAGAAGGACCACCCTGTATCATATGACGGTGTGTACCTTTAGGCACGGCCAGCCTGCATACTCTGGTGAAGAGATGCGATGGGCAATGTCAGGATGCTCCTGCCGTCCTGGCATCCTGTGTCTCTGTTCTGCGAGGTTGCGGGTGCCACAAGCGGGAACAGCCCATTTCTGCAGAGGCTGTTGCAGAGGCTGTTCCGTCACCCGGCGGTCCGTCCCCCGGGCCACGTCCTGCTGGTAGCGCCGCATGCTAGGGTGTCAGCAGCCTGAACACAGCAGGATTCAGGTGTGAGCCAAGTTCACTTCTTCTTGAGGGTTTCTAAATCACCTGGGGCGTCCTTTCCAGAGCGCACAGCATCCGCAAAGGCGCGCAGATCCAGCTGGTGGCGCTGCACGCGGTCGATGGCGGTGCCCAGGTTGGCGCAGATCAGCCGCATGTCTAAGAGCGCCTTGTCGACGCGCCGCCGCAGGTTCTGCAGGTTGACGTTCACCGCGCCTGCGGCAGGACGGGGAAGATGCTCTTGGAAATTGCATGATCTATGCCAGATGTCAAACACGCGCGGTTTCAGTGACATTTGTCACCAGTGCCTGCACGAACCCCCACCCTGGAGAAACAGCAGAGCGCTGCCATTGCAGCACAGAAGATTGGGCTGCGCACCCAGAGCAAGGGCATTGGTGCTGGCTGCCTCTTCCTCGGCGGTCTTGCCGCTGTCCTGCACCTCGCCCGGCTGCGAGGCGCCTTCGTCGTCTGTGCTGTTTATGACGACCGTCGCATTGACGAGCCCCGTGAACGCTGCCGCTGCCTGCGCCCGCATAAACAAGCATCAGAATGTCCACTTCTCACATGCGTCACAGGTGTCTGGCAGCATTGCGAGCCACAAACGAGAGCGGTCTCCGCATGCGGGCCCAGATGTCCTCAGCTTCCACGTTGCAATGGCGCGCGCATATCGGAACAAAAAGAAGGCTCGTATGGCATTCAGGAGGCCACCCTGCACCGAGCACGGCCACACAGCAGATGCAACAACACAAACCTGAGCCATCGCGTCCATGGTCGCGGCCACAGCCGCACAACAAATGCAACAAAATCAAACCTGAGCCACCGCGTCCATGGTCGCGGCCGCCTCCTCCCGCGCGCCGTCCAGTTTGCCGGCGGCGTCGGAGATGGTCTGGAAGGTGGCAGCCACCTGCACCGCCTTGGCCTCGTTGCTGACCGCCTCCATCACCTGCGACAGGCGGCGCGCGGAGACGCTCAAGCAAAGCGACACTCAGATGGGGAGGCCTTGGTTCTGCACTGGACAAGGTGGTGGTGGTGGTGGGGGTGGTGGTGGTGGTGGTGGTGGTGGCTGCTGCTGCACACATGGGCCCCAGGGGAACAACTGGGACGCGTCAGCCGTCACCAGCGTCTGCCTGGGCGAGAACGGGGTTTCAACCGCTGCTTGTGAATTGCGAACTTGTTCACCTTCCACGTGACATGAAAGCGAGCAAAAGGGAAGAAAGCGACAGGAAAGGAACAGGAAAGTCCAAAGAGTACCTGCTGCTCCTGCTGCACCAGCTCCTTGGCGAGGCTGACCACCTGACCCTCGGTGTGCACCGCCTGCAGCGTGGCGCGCGTGCACAGGGTGCCCACCACAACGCCAAACGCCATGAGTGCGTACGCCTTGCGCCGGCTGGGCGCCCACTGCAGCCCCGGCAGTGGGCCTGCGCGCGACACAGCAGGCTATGATTCCTTGTAGGGCATACAGGCAAGGAACGCCATGAGTGCGTACGGCTTGCGCAGGCTGGGCGCCCACTGCAACCCCCGGCAGCAGGCCTGAGCGGCAGGGGTTGAGAATGGAGTGGGGCCATTGGCGTAATGCTGCGTAGTGCAGCAGATCTTCGGCGTAGTGCAGAGCTGTCAATGTGCATCATGTGTTTGGCTGCTGCTTGAAATCTGTCGTCTGCAGTGGTGTTGCAGGCAGCTGCTCCAAATAGCGAGTGCGCCCAACAGCATCCCCCCAGTCGTCCTTCAATCGACACGTGCAACCAAGAGGAGGCGCACTGGCGTAGTGTGCATCAGAAGGCAACGTCAAAGGCTCACAGAAAACACAGGCCGCCAATGCTGCGTTATCACTGACAGACCTTACCTCCGGGTTGATCTGGTGAAGCAGCGCCCGGGCGGCTGTCTTCGCACACACAGTGAAACAAAACAAAAAATACAGCCCCACCTGTCCGCACGTCCTCTGGGTTGAGCTGGTTGAGCAGCGCCGGGCGGCCGGAGAGCGACAGGAACAGCGCCGCAGGCAGCACGTAGGCAATCACGACGGAGGCTGTGCTGCCCGTGAGCCCGAAGATGAACTCCACATTGGGCACCAGCACAGCCGCCAGCAGCGCCGTCCCTGCCGTCCAAGATACGCATAATTCAGTATGTTGAAAAGAGGTGAAAGATGTGATGGTTGCAGGTCAAAGTTCAGGGAGTGGTGCTGCCCGTGAGCCCAGAGCAGAACTGCACATTGGGCACCAGCACCGCTGCCAGCAGCGCCGTCCCTGCAACAGGGAGAGATTGCGATGAGATTGTATGAAGATGAATGCCGCTGGAAGATAAGGTTCTGGGAGGCGGTGCTGCCTGTGAGCCCGAGGATGAACTCCGCGTTGGGCACCAGCACCGCTGCTGACAGCGCCGTCCTTATGTCAACATGATTGTTTATTTAGTGTGTATGCTACCACGAAATGATGATCAGACCTGAGGCAGGTAATGACACCCTGTGAACCTGGCCGGCCTTTACACTACGCCATTTGTCGAATGATAGCGCAGAGAAACATACCTAGCACGGCAGTCGTTATCGCCTGTTCCTGTGGCGTGGTGCCCTTCTTCGCAGCTGGATCGAGCGGAAATGCCACCGCCACCGCCGGCAACAACGCTGCCTGCGATGCAGATGCGCCAGACTGAATGCACAGAGTGCAGACACGACGTGCTGTTTCTGGTGTGCTGAAACAATGCCGTGCCAAACCGAATATAAGACCCACGGCCGACAGTAAGCAGCACTTACAGCACGCCGCTGCTAAGCGAGCTATTCCGCCGGCCCATCAGCGATGCATGCACTCAACCTTGCATATTTATCCTCAAACCTCCAGTGCACCTGAAAGTTGTCCATGATCAGCGGCACAGACGCCATAATGCTGAAGCCATAACCCAATTTGAGGAGTCGCTCGTACACGCCGCGCAGGCCGGCCAGGCCCTTGCCGCCAAAATTGCGCAGCACGTCGCCTGATGTCCTGCAGGTTTTACTCCGCACAGTCATCGATCGATGTGTTGGTCCGGGGGTGTACATTCCATGCTGGGTGAAGAGCAACGTCACTCATGAAGTCATCACGGGGTTCGAGTGTTTGCTGTGTGGCACCTTTGGCGGAACGCGAGGTACCCGCAGGCGCCCACAATGACATACAGCACGGCGCACGCGCTGAGGGCCTGCAGTGACAAGAATGCTGGACAATTTGTCGGCGGTTCTCGTGCATTCACTGGTGGACCCAATATGAGGACTCACGAGGCGGACAATCGAACAGCGCTTGCACTACGCCCATGCACTGGCACCTGCTTGACCACTGAGGTCATCCGCTGCACTGAAGGGGCGCGCAGGTTGCCATACACACCGAATAGGAACTGCTGACTAGTAAAGCCGTATGCCTGCGATGGCCATGAGGCACTGTTTGGGCCGATTCCGTTCCATCTTCGAAAAAGAAGCAGAGCAGGCTCGCACAGTTGATCACTCTCATGAAAATGATGCTGCGGCTCTGCAGGGGAGAGAGCGGTACCAATAGCGGAAAGGCTATCAATATGCCGTCTGGCCTCCAAAGAATCACTGGACCTGCTCACAGCGCATGGCAACAGGATTACTATGATCGACACGTGTTCAGGTATTCTGTAGCAATCTGGACAGCTGTCTCAAAGTGAAGAGGCTCGCTGGAAGCGTCTGCTGACGCACCTGAGCTGTGAATCGGCGAAAAGCTGATTATGGCGACGACCGCCGCAAAAATGATGACGAACCAGACACTGATCTGCGACACAACGGCCAGCACGGCCGGGCTGCGCACCAGCAGAGCGATGGGCCTGCAGCCAAATCCAGGGTGGGTTCCCAGTCGTGCTCGCAGAGCACAAAAAGCACAACAGTCGCCTCACACTGCCTGCGATCTGCAGGTGGCACAACAAAACGTGGCGCCAAACAGAAGAAATCTACTCACAGGGCGCCCATGAAGGTGATGCCCGCCATCATGACGTTTCGTGACGGCTCTGCGCCGGGCGGCACGATCGTGCCCGCGACGGAGGACAGCACATCCGCCAGGATGTTGACGTACGCAATCAACGCCCTGCAATGTCAAATGGGGACTGTCCCACTGGACAGCTGGATCTGGAAAACGAGCCCGCAGCGCCAGCAGCAGACCATGGGACGCGGCATCGAACATGCTGACGTGTTGCCAGAGATGGGGCCTGCTGGGCACTGCGCGGTCTGCAGGGCGGCGCAAGATATGAGGCGGGTCCGCAGCCTCACCCCATGTTGAGGCAGAAGACGCATAGCTGCACCGCCTTGCGGCCGACGCGGCCGAAGCAGTGGCTGGCGAGGTCCTCTAGGCTGCGCCGGCCGGCGAGCTGGCTGGCCGCCAGCAGCAGCTGCATGGACAGCTGGCAGGCGCTGAAGCACAGCAGCAGCAGGATGCTGGTGAGCGCCAGGCCGCACTGGCGGTAGGCGAACGGGTAGCCCAGGATACCCGCGCCCAGGATACCATTGATGAGCGTGAAAGCCGCCTGCGTCTCGCTGGCGCAGCACGAGATAAATGTCATTCAGTAGGACATCAGGCTGGGCCGTGTACGGTGTTGTTACATTGGTGGTTCGACACCGCAGAGCATTAGTGGGCACTCATAACAGCTGCATGCCCGACTGCTGGTGCAAGGCGCCGTCCACAGAGTGATCTGGTACGGTGAGGACCTTCCTCACCTGGCAGACGTGTCGCCCGCATCCGAGTCGAGCCTGCGGGGCGATGTGATCTTCCCAGATCCAGCGGTGGGCAAATCCGAGCTCAGTCGCTCAATGACAGGGCTGCGTGGCAGTGGTTCAGTCTCTGCCTCAAAAGCCCGGGCAGATCGGCTCATCAATAGAGCAGACGACGCTCGGCTGGCCTTCGTGTATGGCAGCGGCATCTGAGTATATTTCTAAGGGCTTCTCTCGCCCCTAACACTCACTGCTCAGACTGCAACTCTGACGGCATCGGTGCTGAGCTGAAAAGATGCCATCAGCGGCTGTGTACAAGATGGAACTGCGGCATGTTTCGCAATGCTGCACGACACTGCACATTTGAGCTCTGACTTGGAGCGAAGGGTGCAAGCGCATTGTGAGGGCGCGGGAGGTTCCGACACTTTACTCCGACACCGCAGTGCAAGCAGCAGTTCAACGCATACGTGCATTGCAGAGCATCCTTGCTTTTCTTGCATCAGTGGGGTCTCCCTGGCAGTCTCGCTGGATTTCTCTCGCTCGCGTAAGTAGGTCTGCTCAGATCATTTCGATCTGAACAGGTCGTGGACCGCATTGCCCAGGTTTTGATTGCAGCACATGAACCCACATCCGTTGGTGAGTTTGATTCCTGACAGCAATAATGCATGCAGAAAGCTCCACGGCAGCATCTCAGTGCAAATGAACATGCACAGTGCCGCCGCAAGCATGCAGTATGTTTGTCATGTGCTGTACCCGCACCAATTGGAATGACGGTACCTTTCAATGCAGAGTTTCCCGTACTGGAGCCTCCACATGCAACCCTGGAGATGACGGGTTGCGGCAGTGACGCAACCGACTCACCCGGCGCGACCTGGCCGCTGCGATGGATGGGCGGGCTGCGACGCGTTCGCCAGGGACCCGCAGCCGCAGAGAATGCATACGGGGACGGCGGCGCACTAGCTGGCATGGAGCCGGGTACTCCGGTGGGCCAGCCGAAGAAACGCAGGCGGGCGGCGCCGTCCGCTGACAGAGTGCCCGTCAAGCCGCCAGTGGAGAGCGCGGCAGCCAGGACTGGGCCCGCGCTTCAGGTAAGAGGACAGGCTTCAAAGAGACAACTGTTGACATGTAGTTGAACCTGCTTCATGTCTGGTGGACAATGTCCTACGTCTGTGCGCCATGCTGCATGAGGGGAAACTGGCGCTGATGGCGGCGGCAACCTGCGAGCAGTGGCCGCCCGGCAGCAGGCTGTGGGCCAAGCTCCGAGGTAGTCCCCACGCCGCATTGCTTGCTGTCTGTCACGGAGTCAGTGGGTGCATGCTGGGGCACACAATGCGTGTCAAGCTTCCATTGATCCCGCTGCTGCTGGCGTCCTGCGGTCACAAACAGCACCAGGCCCGCATGTTGCCGGCGCAGGCAGCTGTGCGTGGCCGGCGGTCATGTGGTCCAGCAGCCTGTGCCGCCGCCTGGACCTCCCCGATCTGGTCACGGAATTTCGCCCAGGTGCAACTGCTGCGGCCAAGGTCCGCCTGCAAAATCTTAGACTCTGCAAAACCTAAATTCTACTCCCTCGCAGCCGCCTGCCTGCATATTCCTCTGACAAGCATCGTTCCTACACTTGGCAGGGTTCGGATGCTATGTGCGCCCTGCAGGCCAGGTGCTGGTGCGCTGCTACGGGCAGCACAGCAGCATGTGGTGCAACAGGGAGGCGCTGGCGCAATGGCTGCCGGATGCTGAGGCAGACGCTCGCCTGGCCAGGCTGCACGCCTGGGGCAAGACCCACAACGAGTGCGTATCCCCTACGCCTTATATCTCAGAATCTCATAGAATCCACACCTTCCTGCATCCCAGAGTTTCTGCAGCGCCAGTTTACTACATTGTGCAACGCTGGCTGGTCGCGGCGTTGGGTTGTGCTTGCCCGACTGTGGCCGCACCTGCAGTTCGCACTATCATTACCAGACACGCATTCACTTCCTGTGTCCCAAACAAGAGCGCCTTTCCTCCTTGTCGGCAGGCTACTGCTGGTGGATGCAACGCTGGCAGACATGTCAGCCAGCGAGGCGGAGCCGGGCGCCGAGCTGCGCCGCATGCTGCGCCTGGCCGACGCCTACGCCAAGCTGCCCGCGGGCGCGTCTGTGCGGCTGTGCAACGCCTGCGAAGAGGCGCGACCACCAGAAGCGCTGCTCGTCAACGCCTCAGCTGACCGTACTGACATGCTGCCCGTCTTGCTTCTGCGTGTCCACCTTGCTCTGCTGCCTTGTGGGCTGGGTGAAGTCATTTGCATAGTGTGGTCAAACTCCTTGTTTCTGGCATGTCACAATCGACGCGTCTCCTCCTCTCTGCAGGTTGGCGCGGCGCTTCAGTGCCACCACTGCGACCGCGCCTTTCATGCGCTGTGCCTTGCGACGCCAGTGCTGGAGGTGGAAGACCTCGAGCCAGGCGCCGACTGGCACTGCGCCTGCTGCTCCAAGGCCAACACGGTGTGCATGCGTGTGTGCTGATGGTGATGCCCCACCAATAATGGCGCTGCGATGCGGTTCCAGGTAGCCGTGCAAGTTGCAAGCTGCTTGCGGATGCAAGGCGCCAAATGCAAAGCATCTGTGCGCCGCCGGTGCCTGCAACTTGCCACCGGGACACCTTCCTTGACCTTGATGCATGCTACAGGTGCCGGAGGCGCAGGAGGCAGGGGACCTGGAGGAGGGGAGGCTTGAGCGCATGGGCCTCACTCCCGACTGGATCGTGGAGGTGAGTACATGCGCATGTCATTGTCCATGCGATGTGCTGTGGCGGCTGTCGAACACGTTTCAAGTCTGTACCCTGGTCCAGAGCCTTGACAATGCCTGTCGCATTGTCATGGTCTTTCCCGCACATGCAAAGAGACTGCCGGCTGCCATCGCGCGCTGAAAAGCAACTGCTCAACATCCCGCGTGCAGGCGGCGGCCTTCGAGGTGTTCCGTCTGCCAAAGCCAACGGCGGCCAGACCCTACATCGCTGGACTGCTGGACCCCTGCACCAACAGCCGCGCAGCGCCCAACATCCCGGCAGAAAGGATGTATGACCGCAAGGTGTGGGTTTCAATGGGGCTTTAGAGTTCTGTGCTCGCTGGAGTTTCTTTGCAGCCTTTGGACTTTGGTGGAAACAGCCCGAAACTGAAACGGTTTGCTATACTGGGATGATGTCAGTCTTGCACACGCTGCGGCATCTCACAACATTTCTGACATATGTCGACATCAACTCTGCCCACCATGTCGAAATCAGTGGCCTGCGCCGCCGCGCGATCGGTGAGTCTGGCGAGTCGGCTTCAAACTCATCTGACAGCGCTGGGTGCCTGAGTGACACAATGCTGCCATGCCCTCCCGCCAAAGCAGGGACTGAAATACCCGATTGCATGCACGCCAATGCCAGCGCACAGGAGCTCCACGGCCTGATCGCGCACTTCAAGCCTTGTTGCAGGACAACGGTCTGAAGCTGTCCTGCAGCTGGGAAGGCTACCACATCATCCTGAACCCTGACTACAGCTCCCAGGTACAGTGGCGGTTCGTCAATCGCGCCATTGACGAAGTCGAGAATGGGCGGGTGAGAAGATCACGCCGAGTGCGCAGCCACCAAACTTGCATATTACCAAGCACGCCTTTGTATTTTCTGAGCTGCACCTGCATGCAAGCCTCCAGCTGGTGAGAATGCAGCACTCACCGCCTTATGCGCTGCGGTACACCATGCGTCAACGGTTTGTTCAAGTTCTGTCTGCCACATCCGGCACGCACGACTGCAGGTGCCGGCGTGCCTGCTGATCGTGCGCAACAGCACTGACTGCTGCTACTACCAGCGGCTGCGGCCGTACCCGCGGGTGCTGCTGCTCCGCTCCAGCTGCCGCTTCAAGGCGCGCGGGTATTGGCCAGCTTTGCCATGCCTGACGAAACCTGCGCGCATGTCATTGCAGCTGATTTCTGCGCATGCTGGGCGATGTAACTTTCTGCACCTGGCGACTTGTGTCTGTTCATATGTTAGAACCCAAACTTTCCGTGGCTGTTGCAGGACTACGAGGCAGGGCCCATCGGCTTTGGCGTGGTCGTCTTCTGCATCGCCACGTGCAACGTCGAGTGCGTATGCTGTCCCTTCTGCCCCTTCGCTGGCTGCTTGGCGCCCTGTGCGGTACACGTGCCTGAATGCGGCGTTGTGCAACAACATGCACACGAACTGCAGGTCCAACTGCGCACCACGAAGTGGGTGTCGGGGCCGCCTGCACCAGACCCACCCTGCAGCAAGCCCGCCGCTGTGCTCATTTGCCGCTGAGCTCGTTTGCTTCTCATTCGGCTGGCTTATGAGCCAGCATCTGCTTGCGCCAGGCAGCTGTACCTACGCTTCTACGAGGCATTTGCGCCGCACGGCGAGCCCAACATCCCGGTGGACCGGCTGCTGCTACAGAGCCCGCAGTTCTTCCTGCTGCTGCAGCGGCTGCGGCTGCACGCCAACGAGCACCAGCGGGACCACTGGTGAGGATGCCCAGGGCTGTGCCAGAAAGAGCGTTCGATAGTTCATTTGTTTCAAAAGCACCAGCGAAGTCCACTGGTGAACAGGCGCACGGCTGAGCTGACACAAGGGACTCGGCCTGACGTGTCTTCCATCTCACATGGCTCGCGGCATGCACCTGTTTTATCATGGAAAAATCCCATGACGTGGCTTCAGGCGTCTGAACTAGCACAGGGCACCGTTTCTCACATCCTGCGCGCCGCAGTTTGCAGCTCATCAAGTTTCTGTCATCAAGTTTCTGTCTTGTCACTGTATGGGGAAGGTATGTGGAAGAGACTATTGATTCCGTGCAATTGCCGCTCCACAGGATCATGTGCAGCCTGTGCAGCAAGTGGCGCATCCTCGAGTTTGCCGCCTTCCAGGCTGTCAAGGGCGACGCGGGGTGGACGTGCGCTCAGCTGGGGTGCGCGTCTGCAGCGAACATAAACTGCAACAAACATTAAAGCTGCACACAAGACCGTGTAATGTGTCTCAGGTCGTGCTCTCTGCCTACTGCGGGTGCAGATTTGCCGCTGCAGGTTCAGATTTGCCACAGGATCTGCTGCAAACCTGGACCACACAACACAGCGATCACTGCGGCAGTGGCTGGCTGCAGCGCTCAGAAGTCGCAGTCGGCACAAGCTCTGGCTGCAAAGGCGCGTTACGCATTGTGCGCACTGGTTCCATGCAGGCCTGGCGATGGCTGCAGCACGCCGCAAGGCAAGCGCGAGCTGCGGGGCACGCGCTACGTGGCGACAGGCGCCGAGCCCAACGCGTCGCTGTTCGACTTCAGCCACGACAGCGCCAAGCCTGCGGCGATGGCTTCGCTGGCAGCGCCGGAAGCGGCCGTGGCGGATGAAGTCGTGGAGGTGCAAGAATGCCCGGCTACGAGCCTGCCGCGTGCATCCAACGCTGCAGCTGGCGCGTCGGCGATGGCGGCGCCGGCGCCTGCGGCGGCGACCCTGGCGTCAGAGGCGACGGCAGCGGCGACAGCAATGAGAGCAGCAGCGGTGGTGGCGGAAGGGGCGGGCCCGCCGCCCGCGCAGTTTGCGGCGCCTGCAATTACAGGCACGCTCACACCGGCCCCAGCTCCGGCCAAAGCGCCGGCCCGGGCTCTGGGGAAAGTCGGCGCATGCCGCGATGCAGGCTGCGCCCGGGCACAGGCTTGGACGGCCCCCGCCGCCGGCTTTGGCGACAGCGCGGGCGGCGCCGGTGGCGCCGCCGCACAAGGCACGGAGCTCTACATGACGGCCGCGGTGCATGCTGCGGCGCTGGCGGAGGTGCGGCGGCTGGCGCAGCTGCCGGCGCGCAGCGCGACGCTGCTGCACACACGCGACGAGGTGCGTACACCACTTTGCATGTGCACATTTGCAATCTTGTGTGACAGACGTTGACATACAGTCAGTCGCTGCTGCTGTTTTGTTTGTCTTGTTTGTCTTTGTTCTTGATGGCCAGCCACGGCCATGTTGCTGCAGCTGCTTCACAAAACGAGAAGAACAAAGAGTGCACTGTCACCACACAACCCATCCTACGGCTGTGCAGGTGCTCACTGTGCTGGAGTTGGCGCGACAGGCGTGCATGGCAGCCAACCGGGCATACCTGGCCGCACTGCAGGTGAACAAAACCCCTAAAACCCTGCAGATGCACGCTGCATGACGGTGAGGTCCAGTGCAATTCTCGCCAGTGATCCCGTCGGCATGTGTGTGAAGAACCGGCCTGGTGCCTGCATGCGGGCGCATTCAGACGCTTACTCATATTTGGCGATGCTCAGTACCTGTTACAGCTCAGCGGCAGATGTGCAAGTTGTGAGGGAGAGCCCGCACGGAAGTCGACCGGCACATCACAAGCAACCACAAAGCGTTCTGTACTCCGTGCAGCAGGTCGGGATGGCAACACCGGGCTGCGGCCGGGACGGAGCGGCGGCAACAGCAGCCGCTGCCGCCGCGGCGGGCGCGGGCGCGCCCGAAAATGATCAAGATCTGGACCCGAGACACTCGCTGGTGCAGGTGGCGGCGCGGCAGCTGGCGCGGGCGGCCGCCCTGGCGCAGGCCCAGCAACAGGTGCACATTGTACACCTGACTTTGCTCGCCAATACCAGCTGTGCAGGACCAATGTCTCAGAAAGCTGGAGCTGTGACAGAGTCCTGTGTTTGCCGGCTGCTCCTGATGAGTTCTCAATGGGCGCGTGCAAGCAAGTGGTGCAGACTTAGCTAAGCTTGGCTAGCTTGGCACTCTACCCTTTTCAGACCTGCTCTTGATGCCGTCTGCATCTATTCAATGCTGTCCTTCAGTACGACAAGCTGAGCGCGGGGCGGGAGGGCCGCAAAGCGGTGCGGTCAGCCGAGCGGGCGCAGCTGGACAAGGCGCTGCAGGGCCTCCAGGAAGAGGAAGCGGCGGATGCCGCGGCGGTGGCCGTTGCAGAAGCCGCGCTGCAACGAATGCGCCAGGAGCAGCTGGTGTGAAGACGGGAAGCTTACTTGGTACATGCACACTGATCAATATTGACGGTCGTGGGGAGACGATTGTTGCGCCCGAGAAGAGCTCTCCACTGCCAATTGTGGGCGACAAATGTCCAACAAGGGATGTATTGATGAGATGTATGTGCTGATGTAATGTACTGGTTTCTGCCTGGGCAAAGAACTTGGCTACTGCTGAAACGGCATGCACGATGGCTCGAATTGTGGTCGACGTTCCAATCATTACATACATACACGTGCCCATTTCAAAGCGGTGCCCATACCGCCAAAGATAACCACGCATGCCGAACGCGGCCCCTGTTGTGCGCACTCATCTGCACACTCTCCAGACCTGCATCCTGCCCGGCGCCATCATTGGGCCGGCCCAGTCTTCAGGCCGTGATGCGCTGCGAGGCAACACCGATCCTGTCCTCCATCTCCCCCCGGAAGTGCCGGATGAGCCCCTGCAGCGACGAAAGATTCAGCATCAATTCCGCAGATGGGCGCCACAGGTGGCCTCCTTGTGCGAGCGCGCGTTGTTGGTGTTGTGTGCAAGACATAGACTGGGCAGCCGTGCAGGTGCGGCAACGGCAGGTTTTCAGTTTGTTTTTCCGTTTTGATGCCGCACCTGCACAGGCCAGGCGGCGGCATCACCCAGCGCGCAGATGGTGTGCCCCTCAATCTGCTTAGTCACCTCCCACAGCCTGCGCATGCCAGGTCAGGAACAGTATTTGATGCATGCCTGATCCAGACAGCTCTTCCTGCATGTACCACAAGATTTCGCACGGCATGGCGGGCTTGGCACAGCCGCTGGAGACTGCAGCGCGGAAGGTAGATGTGCTCCCATGTGCGTATGACAGCTCTGGTGCAGCAGGCATAAGCCTTTGGTAGCAAACTATCTAATTTAGTTCTTGTATAGGCAGGGCTGGGTAGCGGCGCACATGTCGATCTCCTCTAGCCGGGCATCGCCCTTGCGCATGCGCGTCATGATGTCGTACAGCCTGCACACCAGAGACGTGATGCGGCGTCAGGAACGCAGTCCAAGCGTGCCGGTGATGATATCGGTCGTGTGCTGCCAGCCTCAACATGATCAGGGGCTGCGACGCGGCCAAGACTGTATAGCAGCTGAGCAGGCCACGCGGCAGGCCATTGCAGGATGGACAGTCCGGCAGTAAATGCGCAGGCAAGGAGAGATTGATCGGCTTACCAGCCGGTGCCCTCGCGGCATGGCGTGCACTGGCCGCAGGACTCGTGCTTGTAGAAGTACGACAGCCTGCGATGCAACAACCAGGCCAGCTTGAAGATAGTACAGGATGCAGAGCGCCAAGCATGCATTTGGATCAATCAGCGCTGGCAACTAACCATGTCCCAGTGTGGTCACACCTACTACGCAGCATTCAAATGTCTCTGCCAGCGGCAAGGCAGTGTCGCAGTACGACGGTCGGAACGAGCCCATAACTGACCGTGCGATGGCATCGACGATGTCTGTGCTCTTGTCCATCACGATGACCGCTGCCTGCAGCAGAGGCTCCTTTTTCTTTTTTCTTTTTTTGAGCACACGATCTACGGCAATCGAAAAACGACAGGGGCAGGCAGCCTGCAAAGGCATCCACGTTCGAGATCCAATGCAGTGTGAAATGTTCATACAGATAATTACGGGCCATGGCGGGACGCAGGGCAGACAGCAGCACGACGACGTCAAGATGACATAATACAACCCTGAGCGCACCGTGCCGAGGCCGCTCTGCGCCGCCTTGAGGCTGTCAAAGTCCATGAGCACGTCGCCCGCCACCGACTGCGGAATTAGCGGCACGGACGAGCCGCCTGCATGAAGAAGCGGAGAACGGAAATGTGGTGTGTGTCCAAGAAGTCTTGCACATGGAGGGGAAGTAGAAAGGGGAGGGCACAATCTGGTAGAACCTGCACACGAAGCTTGAAAGGGAGACGCGCAAACAGAAAGCGGTGCAGGGTCAGGTTCTCTCGAGGCCTTTTGGTGGAGGCAGGGAGAACCACAGGCACGAGAGTGTGCAGGCAGGCAGAGCCACAGGCAAGAAAACCAGCGGGGCGGCGCACCGGGGATGACGGCGAGCAGGTTGTCCCAGCCGCCGCGCACACCGCCCGCATGCCGCTCAATCAGCTCCCGCAGGCTGATCGACATCTCCTCCTCCACCTGCGGGTTTGCGTTTGCAATTCTGTTGATGTCCATTCAACCAGCAAGCGCAGCCTTGCGGATGGACAGAAGAGTCAGACTCAAGGCAACGAGTGCGGTCAGATCAGGCGTGGCCAGCCAACAGGACTAGGGCCGGGGCAAGCTGCTGCCGTTCCTCTTATTTGCACTGCAGTCCGCCTTGCCTTGTGTCAATATCGCACCATGCACGCGGCCGGTACAGGACGAGTATGGCACCCACCGTGCAGGGCGTGTTGACGTGGCCAGAGATGTTAAAGAGCTTGGTGCCGTGGTTGTTCTTGCGGCCAAAGGATGAGAACCACTCGGGGCCCCGCCGCAGGATGGTGGGCGCCACCGCCACAGTCTCCACATTGGTGACCGTCGTCGGGCAGCCGTAGAGACCCACATTGGCCGGGAACGGCGGCTTCAGCCGCGGCTTGCCCTGCAAAGAGACAATTGGAAACTCGGGTCATTCACCCGGTGTTGCAGCACAGACACAATAGTGAAACAAGGAGCTGATGCCACCATGTGAACTGAGGAGCAGTCGAGTTTTGGACGCAGATTCTCGGGGGCTCAGCACAGGAACTGTACAAATGGACTTACTGGCAGTGCGGAACAATTGTGTACCTGCTTGCCCTCCAGGGACTCGATGAGCGCAGTCTCCTCGCCGCAGATGTAGGCGCCGGCACCGTAGTGGATGTTGAGGTCAAAGTCGTAGCCGCTGCCACACGCATTCTTGCCCAATAAGCCCTTTGCATACGCCTCGTCCAGAGCGCGCTCCAGCGCCTTGCGCTCGTTCACATACTCGCCGCTGCAAGGAGCACATTGTTTGCTTCGTTCGATGTATTGTCTGGAGAAATACCTGCTTGCATATGCCTCGTCAAGAGGCACCGACATCCCCTCGTCCATGTACTCTCCCACGTGCTCACGTGCTCGGCCCTTCGCAGATTCAAGAATCCTCTTGAGAAATGGTTTTGCTGTCAACCACGTACAGTGGTCACCGCGCTCCTTATGCCTGTTGCACGACTCGCTGCCATGATTATAGGGTCCACAGCAGGGTCGTTGCTTTCAGCCCCGACATCTCGTTGAGGCACTCCTGCAGTCTGGACGACTGCCGAATTCATACACACGGTGAGCACGCATGAAGACTTTTGGGTGCAAAGTCCTCACCGGATGTAGATGTAGCCGGCGCGGGCGCGCATGCCAACGCCGGCAATGAGGCAGCCCTCCAGCAGCTTGTGCGGGTCGTGCCGCATGATCTCCCGGTCCTTGCATGTGCCCGGCTCCGACTCGTCGGCGTTGACCACCAGGTACGACGGCCGCCCGTCCGACACCTGTCGACATTTCACGGGTGTCGACATTTTTTTGCGTAACATTTGTCGCTCACAAGCAGAGAAGCGTGCAGCAAGAAAGGCAAGGGGCTCGCAGCGGCCATTGTACTGATGCGCGCAAGCAGAGCAAGGCTGCGTGGCAGCTCGATGTGCTTATGATTGCGCCGCATGATAGTGTGCATGCAAATGTATCTGTGCCGTCGGCGCCGTGCTGCATGCCAAGCCCACCTTAGGCATGAAGGACCACTTCAGGCCGGAGGGAAAGCCGGCGCCGCCGCGGCCGCGCAGCCCCGACTTCTTCATCTGGTCAATGATCCAGTCGGTGCCCTTGGCCACCAGGTCCTTCGTCCTGTGCCAGTCGCCGCGTGCCATTGCCCCCTGCAGCAATGTCCACGATGTTGCGGCGCGTGCCTGGCACTCACAGAATGTTCACTGGCTGCATGGCTTCGCTGCAGATGCAGGCCCACACCTGAACCGCCGGTCTTCTGAAGCATGACAATTCAGCGTAGAGGGCACCTAGAGCATCATTCCTGAAGGTCCCGCTGGAGCGGCCGCACCTTGAGGAAGGGGTCGTGCACGCCGTAAAGATTTGTGAAGATGCGGTCCTCATCCTTGAGGCCGCCAAAGTGGGTGCGCTCTGGGGGCGGGTCCGGCTGCTGTGGCGCGGGTGCGGCGGCGCTGAATGCGCGCGCAAAGCTGCGCAGCATGACGTTGCCTTTCAGCCGGTTGTGTTGCGTGACTCCATAATTTCAGCATGTTTAAGAGTTGTGCAGCGACGTCAAGGCCGAGGCTCAGCGTCCGGGCTGGTGTGTGGTGATACGACTGAGTGAAGGTCGCCATCACTCCTGCCCAGCCTCCGTGACGCCCTGGTTCTGTCACGCAGTCGCTTCATAATGCACCGAATGTGCCCACCTGGCGTTCAGCTGCCCCAGAGCCCCGCTGCGGGAAGCCCTGAGCAGCGCCATCCCTACTGCCTCCCGGGCCTCCCAATCACCTCTGGAACTGTTCACGGAACCTCTGATGCACACGCTGCAATGTTACGGGCCTGCGGGTGCCGTCCTGCGGCTACTGCGCGGTTGTGCGCGTCTATGCGTCCGACTTGTTGTCATTGCTGGAGCAGGCCACGTGCGTTTATAGGACTAAACCCTGAAGCAGCTCCTTTGAGTGACGGATTCTGCAGCACGCCAAATCGACGTTGCGCAGGCACTTGCGCATCGACAGAGGCTGTCAAGATGTTGCGCAATGGCGGCGGCGTGCTCGCACGCGCGCTGCGCCATAGTGCGGCAGGCGGATTGGGCTCGCAGGGCTTGCCACAGGTGTGCACAGGCTGCACGCGTATCTGATGCATATAGGAGCGGCCATTTGCGCCGCATCCACAATGTATGCTAGCATTTCTGATCCTGCGGACGCAGACAACCGCTTCGTGTCACCGGATTGCACTCGACAACACAATCCACGCCCACTTGGGTCGCACTTGCTCCGCAACAATTGTGCAATCGACTCGTGCGCCTCTTCTGCAACCCTCCAGGCGCTGCCGGGCGCCGGCGTCGCGCTGACACACCAGTGCCACAGCGCCGCCGAGGCCGCGCCTGGTGCCTCTGCCGGCGGCAGCGGCAGGAGCTGGCTGGGCCTGGGCGCGGTGGGGCTGGGCGCCGCCGTCCTGGGCGCCGGCACGCACGTGGCACTGGCGGAGGAGGAGGCGGAGCACGGGCTGCACGCGCCGCAGCACCCCTGGTCGCACGAGGGCATGTTCAGCTCGTACGACCACTCGGCAATCCGCCGCGGCTACCAGGTCTACCAGCAGGTGACTATCTGTTTTCAGGGCAGGGAAAAAGGTTAGTGTATGACGCAGCCTGGAACTTGAGGGACCTCGTACGTTCATGCCACATGCCTCCAGCCGGGCCGCTTCTGCTCTGCCTCACGCGGCATGCCATGAGTTGCGACACCCTTGCATGCAGCACAGACCGAACATGGCTAACACGAGCTTCGATCTTGCAGCGCTAACAGCGGCTGATCCATTTCGAGCAAACACGCAGGTGTGCGCGGCGTGCCACAGCATGCAGCAGCTGCACTTCCGCAACCTGGTGGACGTCGCATACACCGAGGACGAGGCTAAGACGATGGCCGCCGACATCGAGGTGTGGCTTGTACAATATGCAAAAATGCTCCGTGGTTGGAGCGCTGTGCCACTGCGCACTTGACCGGTTGCACTAGATCTTCCTGGTGTTGACTGGCATGCACCTTCAGCTGCACACCTGAACACCCGCAGCACCATTTCTGGTTGGACGAGAGTTGCATGAACCTCACACAAACTCTTTGCTGGGCCCACCTGCAGGTGGCGGACGGGCCGGACGACGAGGGCGAGAATTTTGACCGCCCCGGGCGGCTGGCGGACACGCTGCCGGCGCCGTATGCCAACGAGAATGCAGCGCGCGCCGCCAATGGCGGCGCCTACCCGCCTGACCTGTCGCTCATCACCAAGGCAGTTCAAGTCGACTCGTGTGCATTGAATGTCTGCGTGACTCTACACGGATGGCAGAACTACATCGTCAGCGTGATACCCATGCAAATATGATGTAAGAATGATGCCAACTGCCTTTCTATATCTCTATGGCTGACAGGAATGCTTTGTCTCTAACCCAGGCGCGGCACGACGGCCAGAACTACGTCTTCAGTTTGCTGCTGGGCTACCGTGACCCGCCCACTGGCGTCTCCGTGCGTCTTTTGCGTTTTCTGCGTCTTTTGGAATTCACTTTAGATTTTAGTGGTGATGCTTGACAGCGATGATTCTTCCAGCATTGTCATGCAGCCCCATCATCTGCACGCAGTCAGTACTGCCTGTACCAACCTGCCTGTCGCCTGTCTGAAATTCTGACGCAGTAGAGCCATGTGGCAAAACTCGCCACACATGAATTGGCGCCATATATTTGTCCACAATCCTGCACGCTGCTGATTAGGCTCTGTTCTGCTTTTGATTAGGTACGAGAAGGGCTCTACTACAATCTTACGTCATTCGTCTCTTCTGCTTGCCCCCTTGCCGCTGCCGCCTGCCAATTGCCATTCGTCGTTTCCACCGTTCACCAAATGTCATCGTTCGTTGTTTTGGCTGTTGTTTGCCGGTCGCCAGTTTCTTTCTCTGAGCAAAGCTTGTGCTAGTCATGTGGCTGAGATGACTACTTATCCTTCTGTGTTCCTAATTCCAGCTTACTTCCCGGGTGGTGCCATTGCCATGCCCAAGATGCTGGCGGATGAGGGTGTCGAGTACGATGACGGCACGCCCGCCACCGAGTCACAGCAGGCCAAGGTATGGGCTGCTGCGTCATGACGACTCACTTTCCTGCTTAGACTGAACAGTTCCAGTTCTGCTGGATCGCCTGGTCGTTGCAGCTGGGTGTTGTACGCTGGGAAGCCACCAGCTTACGGCTGACGCAATTGCTGGTATTGACATTATTTTCATCGGCTCCGCACAGGACATCGTCACCTTCCTGAGCTGGGCGGCAGGTGTGTGTACATGTCACCCGGCAGTCACTCCGGGCTGTCACTCGGCAACTGTGCATATGCTGGGTCCACCAACTGCTCTGATACTTGAACATATACTTCCTGCTTCCTTGCCATCTACTTCCTCTCACCTTTCCCATTTGCACATGCAGAGCCGGAGCACGACGACCGCAAGCTCATGGGTGCGTACAGAGCATGTTCAGACGTGTCTAGTAACGCATTGCGTCCCTCCTGGAAGCTGGGAGATGCGCTGTATGGTTTTGCCATCAGCGCCATTTTGTCGGTGCGGCAATGCATTGGACGAAATTTGACAAAGTCTGTGTGCCTACGCAGGCACCAAGTTCATCTTCGTGATGTCACTGGTCCTTATTACGGCAGTGTACTACAAGAGGTGCGTGTATGGACAGCACGGCTGCACTGCAAACTGGACATGCATTCGGCGTTTCCCGCACGCCAGATTGAAGCGCGTTTACAATAGTGCATCGACTCGCCTGGTCGCATCCACTGCATGCTCTATCATTAGTATTTTGGACATTGTGTGGGACATTATTATCCTGATTTGACCTGAACTTCAATGCCAGGTGGAAGTGGGCGCCCGTCAAGTCCCGCCGCATCATTGTGGATGTCATGAACTAAGCCTGGAGCGATGTATATCCGGCTGCGGTGGCTGTGCAGTATGATTGCTGGGAGAGCTCATGGTGATTATTGTTCCCTGTCGCTCGCACTGCGCGTGTACACGACCGACCATAGAGGTGCCATGCGCTTGCTGGTGCAAAAGGCGCGCGCTGCCATCCAGCGAGGATATAACATCTTGGGCAGCGTTCGCTTACAGTAGAGGGTTCAGGTTGACACTGCCAAGGCCCTGGATGACGGACACGGATCAATCAATTACCAAGACGAGCCTACTTCACCACGAGCCCGCATAGCTCCACCAGAAGCTGACCGAGAAGCTGACGGACAGCGACTTAACGTAGTGCCACCACTTTGGTGGAATGTACAGCATGTCGCCCGGCTCCAGGATGCAGTCGTAGTGTTGGAGGCTGCTGAAGGCCGGAAACCGCTGCGCATCTGGTTCATCGACATCCACCTGCACGTCCATCAGGATGCAACATTTGTCATTGTTTAGACGGAAATGATCAACAGACGTTGATTGCAGTCTGCATTGCGCCCATGGCAGGTGGTCGCTCATGACAGGTGGTCAGCGCAAGTGCATGTGCGCATCGTCAATGCTCGGCGCAAGGAGAGTAGTCCAGAGGCAGGGAGGTACATGCAGTCAGGATGAGGTGCTGCAGCCGCACCTGGCTGCAGTTGGTGGTGAAGCCCTCTTCGAAGGGGTACAGGCCGGGCGTCGCGTCGGGGCGGTACATGCGGACGTACTTGCGGCCCACCACCTGGGCCAGCAGGTTGTGGTACGGGTCCGTGTGCGGCGGCGTCACCTGCAGAAGAATACTCCAATATGACAAACTGAAATTTGCAATGAACTGTGGCCCACAATCTGCGCCAGCAGGTTATGGTACGGGTCTATGTGCGGCGGCAACAGCGGCGGGCCAGCATCAGCGCTTGGCTGAGGCGGTGCACCAGTGAAAGTCAAGCCCACGAACATGCCTAGGATCACGTGCACACTCTAGTGTCGAGGCGCAGACCTTTTCGTGACCTACGTCATGTCAACCAAGCGCCAACCTGACCTTAGCCGCTACCATCATAGCCTCCTAGCGCAAACCACTGTGCATTACAACTGATAGAGATGGACACCTGCATGCAAAACAAGAACAAGAAACACGTTGCCGGGCGGCCCGAACCAGGCATTGACGGAGGCACGGCATTTGGGCGCCGATGCGCCCTAGTGTGCGGTGAATCCTGCAGGAGATTGCAACCTGAAATGTAGAGTAGAACAAGGCGCACCATGCCAGGCGGCCTAAACCAGGCGTTGACGGTGGCGCGACCGCCGGCGCTGAGCGTCCATATGAGCGGTGAATCTGGCAAGAATGGTGCAATGTAGAGTAAAACAGGGCACACCGTGCCGGGCGGCCCAAACCAGGCGTTGACGGTGACGCGGCCGCCAGCGCCGAGCGCGCAGTAGTCCGGCTCGCAGATGTCGGCCCGCAACGCCGGGATCTGCTCGAACAGCTCGTGCTGCGCCAGGTAGCCGCGCTCCTGCCCTGCCAAGTGGTTTGGCAATCAATCTCAACAGTCGATGATATCGTGCAATCACTGCCAGTGCGGTTGCACGCCGGGATGTGCCCAAACAGCTCGTGCTGCGCAAGGTAACCCCGCCTTGGCCCTGCTATCGACAGACAAAATCAGTGCAGTGCAGTTGTGAGGCGATTGTAGGCGGCCCCCACCCCTCCACAGCGGGCAGATGCAGGGTGAGGAGCGACCAACCTTCGCGGCGGGACACCATGCTCTCTGAGCTGCGCTCGAACCTCTGAGGAGCAGAGACACAGCTGCTCACCGGCGCTGCCCATATGTTGAGCTGACGAGGCCAGTGCTGACGGCCATGTCACAGAGGCGGGAGCCGCAGAGTTTGAAGATTCACCTAGTCTGATCGCTGCTGGCATCAAGTCACTTCAGCTGAAACTGCCAGCTCACCTGGCCCGGAGTCGACGTCGCTTGCCCCATGTGTGAGGATGTGGCGGTCGATGAATTCCGACACCGTCATGAGCTGTTGGCCCCAATGTGTCGCCAGGTAGTGTTGGCCCACCTGCTTTTTGGCATGGCGGGAAAACCTCAGTCTGCCTGGAGTCGACCTGTGTCACCAGGGGTCGTTTCAAGGTGAACTAGTGGACACGGCATTGTTGTCCGGCTCTCTACACATTGCGCACCTCGACAGGCACAGTGCGGGCGCCGGCGGCCGTCCGCAGGTAGGACAGGTCGCCCCAGCGCTGCCGTGCCGGCCAGTGCTCGATGCCACCTGATAACGAATCCCGAGAATGATTTCAAGACGGCGCCGGGTGGAAATTGATGGTCGTGCGCCACCAGATTGGTGTGTGGTAGCAGCATTGAGTGCAGCTGCAGCCATTACTGTGACGGCGATGCTTGTGATGGACAGCCTGTAATTCGCATGTGGCACACCTGTAATGATCACGGGATGGCCACCACCAGCCGCGCACATGTGCTCCCCTAAAAAGCTGTGCGCAGTTGGAACCTACACATTCAGCTTCGAACACATCGAAAACACGAGCTGTCCAATGTCCGATCACACACTTCTCACAAACGTCAGTGCAGCAGAAGGGCACAACAAGCGTGAATGCAGAGGCACGCTGATGTGCACCTCTCCAGCGATGGCAGCGGTTGCCGCTGCACTAGGACAGACTGCAACGCTCCCGGCGGCAGCGGCACCTCCGGTTCCAGGGACGGTGCGACCCCATTGCTGCCTGCCACCGGCCCCGCGTCGCCTGCAACCCGCCTTTGCTCTCCGTCCAGAGAGCTGCTGGCTGCTGACTGTGGACGCTTCTGCCGCTTGCTGACGGGCTCGCCATCTGCAGCAGCACACATGCTCCCTGTCTTGCATGTTGGCCCACACCCCGGACGGCCATAACAGGACACACAGTTCTGGCGCAGGATGCGGCACGGGGAGACACTGCATCTGCGGCAAGCTCGTGTCGACATCGACCTGGCAGCGCCGCCGCCGCGGCCGCGGCGAGATGTTCCTGCAGCTCGGCGATGCAGGCGTCCAGCAGCGGGCGGAACAGCGGGCCGCCCAGCAGCGCCGCTATGTCCAGCTGCCGCAGGGCCTCCTCTGCGGCTCTGCACGCTGACTCTGGCAGGGTTTTCCGTGCAGTGCTGTCAGCGGCAGCGGCAGCAGTTCGGCTGTCCATTCGGTTGTCGGGCGCACTGCCATCTGCCGCGGGGCCATGCGCCGTGCTGGGTGCTGCTGCCGGCTGGGAGGTTGGCGCCTCCGCCACCGAGGCGGGCTGCAGTATCGGCTTGTGCACTGCCGGCGCCTCGAGCTGTGCGACGGCTGCCGGCTGCGCTGCTGCCAAGGCGGTGGCGCAGGCGCACAGCAGGCTGGCAGCTGTGTATGCGTCCCGCCACATGACTGACACCTGAGAAGACAACACACGGCGATCTCGTCTCGTGCTGCACTGCTGGTGCTATTCATGCATCATTGCGCAACCCCTTCGCAACTACGGTGTGAGACAGCACATTTGCAAATATTCAAAACTCATGTCCACCTCTGCCCAGTTGCCAGTGTGCAGCTTCTCCCAGCACGCGTCCCGGCATATCTCGGCAGACATGCCGCCGAGCCGCAAGACTTTGACGCCCTGCGCTGCGCGCCGCAGCAGTGCCGCGACCGCTCTGCCGCCACCGGCCTCCAGATCTGCAAACGGGATATGTTCCGCATGAGTGTACATGCAAACTCATGCGAATATCAGTCATGTTACTAAGTATCCAACATGACAATGGATGCAAGTACGCACCTTGCAGCAGGTTCCGAAATTTGGTGTCGTCGGATGTCAGTGTTTCGACGGCATCCCGGAACGCGCGCATGTGCCGTTCGTCTGCGCTCTTTCACTGAATGTTAGGCATACGTGTTGAAGCTTTAAAGCCTCTGCAGAACGTATTAAGTGCAAAGTGGCGGAGCTCGGACGTGACATAGGGGGCATATGAAGTGGCGCCGGAGGGGCCGCCAGCAAAGCAAGCTGCACGACGCGCCAGCGGCTTGTACGTTTACTTCAGTCTAGCAGTGTCGTCGTAACGGAACAACTCGCTCACTCGTCCTGCAGCCATTTGATACGTGGCCAAATGGTCAGCATTTGATAGCGTGCACAGCAAAGGGGCAGCTGTGGCCGCCATGGCTATGCTCAGCGATCTTCGGGTCAGACTCGCTCCACCAGCACCATCCGTGAGACCGGTGCTTGCGTCAATGGCGGCCAGCACGCAGAGTCGGCATGCCATCCAGAGACAGCACTTCCGACACGCACGGGCTCGTTCTGGCGCCCAGAACTCGGACGAACGCGACAGCATAACCGTACCTGACGATACAGAAGGTCAGTGGGCTGACTCTGCACATGGTGGCACGCTCATTGAGGTGATGTGCGCAGACGTCGCTGGTGCGGCGGCCGAGCTGATTCCCTTCTGCATGCCAAGGCTGCAACATGGAGCAAACTGCTTGCAGGTGCAGAGAGATCGGCAAAGCCTTACGAAGGCGTCGGCTGGATCTCGGATGAAGGTGTGTGCTGCTGGCATCGCTGAAGGCCGGCTGCCACTGGACCGATGCATGCTTCTGCCCTTATGCACTCGGATCACAAAGAGCATCGGGAGCATCCGATACGATGACAATCATGATACCAATCTGCGATCGCGAACAGTCTCCCTGGCCCAATGCAGCGGCTGCCCTCCGGGATGAGGAGGAGTCGGTACGGCAGCAGCAGCAGCAGCCGGGCGCCGAGCTGCATGGCCGAGCGCCGCCCACCGCCGGCGGCAACGGCCTGCCGCAGCAGGACGAGCAGGACCTGGCAGCGGCAGCCATCGATGAGATGGCGCCTGAGCGCAAGCCGTATCACCAGTGAGTGTGGGCTTACATCCGCTCTAACAGCTGCCATGTCCCAACCCCCTCAGCATTCGGACACATGTCAGCGGCAGCCGCCCTTTCAGTATTGGCTCCCCCCTGTGCTCCTGGCACGTCCGCCAGCCATGACCGCCTCGATGCGTTGCGCAGGCGGCTGGGCAAGGCAGCTCAGGCAGGTGACGTGAAGGCCGCCGAGGCCGTTTTGGCGGAGCTGGAGGCGGCCGGGCTGCCGCCGGGACAGCGCGCCTTCCATGGCCTCGTGTTTGCATACACAAAGGCAAGACCACATAACACGCCCGATGTGATGACATGCATCAGCATGGAATGTTGCATCACAGCATGATTGATCACACACGCAAACATCATTCTGTTCGACAACACGCCTTGGTATTTGCGTACACACAGGCAGGCGACGTGGCAGGCGCGTGGACCGCCGCACGGCGGGGCCACGCCTCCGGGGCGCTGCTCATGGCGGAGTCCTATGTGCTGCTCATACACGGCCACATGCAGGTGCGCCACATGCTGCACGGCTGCAAACGAGAATTAACAAAACCAGAGTGCCTACGCCCTTCAGCTTGCTCATCAGGCGAACGGGTAGCGGCGAGAATCCACTGTCGCTACACTGGTGGTCGAGGGTCACAGGAGGCAGCTTGCAAGCAGCCGCATGCAGACCTATCACTTGTGTCCGCACGAGTCAGGCAACACCACGCGTGTCAGCATATCACCGCCCCGATCCACATTCGGCGAGGTGCTACAAGTCATGCAACAGCGAATGGCGGCACGCCTGCCACTCGCGCGGCATGCACCCATGCCGTCGCAAATGCAGGCGCCTGCTCACAAGCGTAACACGATGGCCTCATCACATGGCACAACAGAATGTCATGCGCCCCTTTTCCTTTTCGTTTTTCTGCCGCAACAAGCAGCGGCACGTAATCGGGTGGGTGGGGCAGGCACAGCCCCTACCCATTGGACGACCGCAGCCGGACATGTCTGCGTGCGGTCAGTCTGCAATGGCTTCCTGGGAGCCCCTGAAAACATGCCGATGAACCGACGCGCAACTCCCTGAGATCCGCAAGAGGGCAAGGTCGAGGCGGCGCAGGGGCTGCTGGCCAGCATGCAGTCGCCGCTGCACGTGGTCCGACGCACATGTGGCTTTCATGACTGGAATTTTGGCTGCTCCTGACTGTGTGGCAACGCGTGCTTGACGCGCAGGAGGGCAAGGTGGAGGCGGCGCAGGGGTTGCTGGCCAGCATGCAGTCGGCGCCGCATGTGTCCGCGCGTTCCGGCTGGCTGGTGCTGCTGCAGTCACTGCTGCGCGGCGGCTACCACCAGAAGGTGTGCATCGCTCCCAGAATGCGCAGCACCGATGTCACAAATTGGACTCAAAAGCTGCCTGAAGCCGTCTGCAAGCAAGTGTCATTCCAGCGCACAGCCCCCGCCTCTGCTCGGACATCCGTCTGAGATTGTTCGGGTGCCTGAATACTTTGGCGCCTTGTGCAGGCAGCGGAGGAGCTGGCTCGGGGGCAGCAGCAGGGCTGGGCGGCCAACGGCGCGGTGTACGAGGCCATGGTGGCGGCCACCTGCGAGGCCGGCTTTCTGGACGAGGCCATTGAGATCGTCAACCGCATGAAGGTGTGTGCACCCTCTCTGTTCATGCCGGCCAGTCCGAATTCGTCGTGCACTGTAAAGCTCGTGGTGAACACCATGATTCGAGCGGGATGGTGTATGCCCTGGCAGCGCGTCGTGTCCCGCCAGCGGCGGGAGCCTTGCTGTATTTGCTTTCTTCCCCGCCCTTCACATGCACGCCGACAAATCCCTCTGTTCCTAATTTCAACTACAACACGCTGCAGCGGGAGGGCGTGGCGCCGACGGCGAGGCACGTGCACGCGTTCCCGCGGAAACACTCTACTGTTTTGGAAATCTATCATCTGTGCTCTTGGTAGTACGTTTTGTACTCAAACGACCTTGCCTTTGCAGCGGGAGGGCGTGGCGCCGACGGCGCGGCATGTGCACCCGATCCTGCGGACGTATGCGGCGGGCGGGTCACTCGAGTATCTGCAGGAGAAGGTGCTGCTGGATGTGGCGACCAGCGCCGACATCGTCATCGACACCGAGTGCTTCAATTGCCTGCTGCGGGTGAGATTCACCAAACGTTCCTCATCTCACTGAGAGCTGCTCCATGCTTTGTCACTGCTGTTCTGCCTGCTGAATTTGGCCTGGCGCCGACACGCCCATCCGACACCGAGTGCTTGAATCGCCTATCGCAGGTGCCCATGTCTTCGTTGTGTACACAGCCTTGAAATCCACATTGCATTGTATTGACAACAGAAGCGAGGGCAATCGTCGGCGATCATGTAACGCTGTTTGATTACGGGAGCCGGGAGGTGCACCGTGATCCCGGGCTGCTTCGGAAAACTGTGAGATTGACCAGACATTGATTCATTCAATCAACTCTTTCAATCAGTACAATTATTCCAATCGGTGCAGGGCTACATCGACAACCGGGAGCGGGGCTTTGGGTACAACAACTTAGACAAGCTCAAGTACGAGGTGGAGGGTTTGATGGCCAAGTACGAGGTTGCGCCCAATGCACGCTACCACGCGCTCCAGGTCGAGGGCTTTACCCTCGACTGCGACCAGGACTGCATGCAGGCAAGTCATTTGAGAAGTCACCATTCCCATCAACTTTCTCACTACAGAACAGAGCGCTGCATGAGCTACAGATCGAGGGCTTCAGTGCTACCACGCGGTCCAGGTCGAGGGCTTCACTTTCGACGGCAACCAGGACTGCATGCAGGCAAGGCGCCCAAGCACACGCAAAAATGTTCAGAAAAATGTCCTTTCACAAAAGAAAGCGACCTACCACGCGCTCCAGGTCAAGGGCTTCACCCTGAACGGCGACCGAGACTGCCAAAAAAGTTGCAGAGACAACCACAGAACGACGTGAAACAAATGCAGTTCATGCTGCACCGAGCTAGATGCTGCACCGTATCTAGTGTGCGCTCTTGGTACGCCTGCCAGCTCAGCGGCACAGCCTTCAACCGCGTTTCCTGCATGAAGCGACAGGATAACAAACGCAGTGCGCCTGTTTTTGGGTTCAGGAAGCGGTCCGCGCCTTCAAGGACATGGCGCAGTTGCCGCTGCCTCCTTCAACATGCGACACAACGACACAGTGAACGCAATTGACACACTGTATGTGCAGGAAGCGGTGCGCGCCTTCAAAGAGATGGCGCGGCTGTCGCTCGCAGAGTCATCCCGCGGCGCGCCCTGCCCGCTGCCGGAGCCCGTCCTCGTGCAGTACCTCGCCCAGCAGGTGCCGGCGGCAGACTTTTCCTCACACAATACATAAAAGACATGTTGTAGTACTCACGGCTGCTGCATGATGCCTTCTGGCAGAGTCCTTCAGATGCCAGCTGCCGAGATCTTGGCAGGAGTTGTTCTGCATACCACGTACTTGATCCGTGGGGTCTTGACATCCTCTCTGGCTGCATAGATCAACTGCAGATGCAGGCCGGGGTCAGTTGATTCAATGCTGTTGAAACGTAGCCACGTCTGCTGATTTGACTTGACAATAACTTTCCAAAAACGCTATGCTTGCAGGCGACCATGGCGCCGGCGGACCTGCTGTTGTCACTGCTGGCGATGCGCAGCGCCGGCTTTACAATTCCTGCTTCCGCCCTGGAGCCCAACGACTTTGGGCTGACGCTGGTCACCGGGTGAGGCTTCGCATTTCTTCTTCCTGCACCGGTGTGCCAACATCGGTCTAACGGCCCTGACCTTGCAGCACAGCGGATGCTGTGCTACAACTGCACAACCGCAAGTCGACATTGGGTGGTTCTGCCATGTGAGCCTGGGACTGTAACATCTTGCGTGTGCAGGTGGCTGCACGCACGCTTCGCGCGGCTGTGCTCAGCGGGGTACCGCCCGGAGACGCCTGTGCCCGAGTTCAACAGTGGTGCGTCTCGGGGATCCTGTGTTCCTTGAATCCCGACATGTCTCAGAAATTGACCTGTGGACCACGCCAACCACTGTGGACCACGCTAAACATAGCCTTGTGTCACCCCGCCCCTCAAGTTGTTGCAGGTGTTGGGCTTGGTGTCAGGGTTGAGGTCGGCCTGTTGGAGGCTTCTCCTCCGCGACTGCTGCTGCTGTTGATATGCGCAGATATGGCGGCGCCTGCGGTGCCGGAGACGCGCGTTGTGCAGATCGATTGTGCGAAGGACATCTCACACAGACACCAGATGTAGCAGCATTGTTCATGCAGTGACGGCGGCGCGGCAGCAGGAGGAGGAGGAGGAGGAGGAGGTGGACGCGGCGGCCGCGGTGCCGGACACGCGCGTCGTGCAGGTCGAGGACCCCAACAGCAAGCGCGAGGCGGCCTTCTTCGATGTGGAGGTCAACCAGGAGGGGTGCGCCGATTCTGCTGCCAACAACGGCTTCTCGGATGCACCGTTGCCCGAAAACGGCTTCTCAGATGCATCTCTAGTAAGCGGCCTACTTTGACGTCAACCACGAGGGGTGTGCCACTGACTGGAAGCAGCTCATTTGTCATTTCTCTTAATCAAAATGTCGAACCTTCAACTGAAAGGTCAAAGGAACCCGACGCCGATGCACTGTGGAGGTCACCCAGGAGGGGTGCGCCTTTCTGCTGCCAGAAATGGCTTTGCACACACACTGTTGGCCGAAATTGGCTTCTCACATGCACTTTTTGTAAGCAGCCTTCTTAAACGTGGAGCAGCAAGGAGAAGCGCGTCGGTGCCGAGCCTTGCCCGTCAATCACATCGTACTCCTTATATTAGTGATGCGGTGGTTGTTGATGGCAAGATCCTGGAGTCTAGCAAGCTGACGGTGGCAAAGCTGAGCTTTCCGGGCCATCCCTCACCGTCTTCTTTGTCAGATTTCGCAGTGTAACAAGTGCGGTGGTGGACGTTGATGGGAAGGTGCTGGAACTGAGCAAGCTGACGGCAGCAGAGTCACCCGGTACACCGGCACGCATGTCCACTGTAGGTCGGCGGTGGATGCAGACGGCAAGATTCTGGCACCGAGCAAGCTGACGGTGGTGGAGCTGCAGGCGAACCTTCATCGGAGACCAGCCTTTGCCTAAATCACCTTTATGTCGTTGATGCAGGGCCGTCGTCGATCCAGACGGCAAGATCCTGGCGCCTAGCAAGCTGACGGTGGTGGAGCTGCAGGCAGAGCTGCAGGCGCGCGGCCTCATGACCGAGGGCAGCCGCCGCGAGATCTACAAGCGCGTCCAGGTGCGCGCCTCTTCCCACCCTGAATATTCATGTATTTCTTGGATTAAAATTCACAGACAAGCCCACTCCTCGTGCGGAAGCAGGCGTTGTCAAGTGTTTTGTTTGTCAGTGTATATAATTTGCATGGTGCAGGCTGCTCGGCGCTCCAGCGCGGCCGCGACATCAGTTGCGGAGCAGAAACGGAAGCAGGCGGTGTCGCACGCAAAGTACGTGCGGGAGCGCTCCGTGAAGGAGACCAAGCGGGAGGCGGAGAAGAAGGAGACAGCCCGGCTGGAGGTGCGGGTTGCAGCCTCGTGCTCGGAGCCTGCTCATCCCTGCTCCTGGCCCACCGTGTCTATCCTCCCACCGTCTGCGCATCACGCCATGCTTGGTTTTCCAATCTTGACGGGCTGGTGACGATCGGCACTGTCGAGAAAGGCTTCCCAGATTGCCGGCGGTTGCACATCTCGTAGGCATGCCGAGCCGATGCTGCCACAACATGCCAGGCCTCTGCCCTCATTTTGATACTAACATCCTGCGTTGCCGCTGCAGGACGGCATCCTGCAGCAGGTGTTTGGCGAAGGCGAGCTCGCGGGCGAGCTGACGCTGGACCCGTCAGCACTGGGCCTGGACCAGTTCGAGGCCGACGACGATGATGATGATGACACAGAGGTGATTGCGGTTGACAAAAAAATGCGGTTGACAGAAAAATTGCAAAGTTCCAAGTCGGCAAGAGTGAGTTGACGCTGGATCCCTCGGTACTGGGCCTGTACCCGTTCGAGGCCAACGACGATGATGACGAAACCAAGGTGCGCACCACATAGAATGCAACAAACATGTTTGCCGTGGGTCGTTTCAAAAGGACTGGTGCTTGAGCTCAAGCCTGGACCAGCTTGAGGCTGCGACGACGAAGAACAATGCCACTCCGCACCTCCTCGAGGCAGCGCCTTTCACAGCCCGCTTCAGCAATGCATCCTTTTTGTCGCAGGAGGCCAAGGCAGCGGCGATGGATGCGGAGGGCGAGGACCTGGAGGAGGATGATGACGACGATGACGACGCTGTTGCGGAGGCGGAGGAGGACATTGTCGCTTCGGGGGAGCGCACAGAGCCGGACCTCGACGACATCGAGGACCCGCAGCTGGTGCGGAAGGATTCGTTCCGTTCTTTGTCATGGCCCCAAAGTTCAACGCACCTTGCAAACGAATGCATGAGAGCGCACGAAGCCGGACCTCGACGTCATTGAGAACCCGCAGCTGGTGCGCAGAAAGCTGCATTCAATCGATACGAGTGGATCCTGTTCCTTAAATATCGACGGACAATAATGCTGCCGGCCTTATAATGGCGTAAGAGCACACGCTGCTGAAATGTACAATCACAAGTTTGGCAGAGAATCTGTCCCAATCGTGAATGTTGAGGAATGCATCCTGCTGTGCTGACTGAACCTCCTGCACAATCGCCCCATGACCATACCCATCATTCAGGACCTGATGGCGTCCTGGCAGGCACGGCAGACTACACAGGAGACTGCCCTGAGCTCTGCTTCTGGCAAACAACTCGATGTTCGGTTGGGATTTTGTTTGTGTAGTGGTCAAAGGCAGTTTCTTATTCGAGAGTGTGTACCTTCTTTCCCCAACCACAGGCCCGGTGATGTCCTGGTACAACGTAAAGTTTTGCGCAAAGCCGGCGGCGGCGTTCGACTGCCCTGAGTGCCCCTTGCGAACGATTCTGTGCTGTCCAATTTATGACTCCTCTTCCCTGTCTCCCTGGTGCAGGACCGGGTGGTGTCCTGGTACAACACCAACTACCGCGCGAAGACGGCGGCGGCGCTGCGTATGCTCGACACCGTGGAGCTGCTGGGCGGCCGCGCCACGCCCGCCGACATCGGCATGCTCGTCAAGGTGTGCACACCAAATGAAGAACCTGGAAACCTGCGAAGAAAAAGTACTCCTGTTTGAGCATCTTCAGCTCGTGGGCTCGACACTGCACAACACCACAGCCGCCACCTGCATGCTCGACACGGCACATTATTGAGACGCCAATAGCCAACAGAAGCTGTGCTTTTTGCGCCCAACAGTCAAGCTGCAGGTGTTGGGAAAGTCCATCTTCGATCTAACGTCCGTTTGTCTTTTGACAGGGCGCGGTTGCAGAGCAGCAGAACACGCGGCTGGCGACGCGGCTGCTGATAGCGGCGCAACGCTGACACATATTCCGGCCAACATGACTCGTTGCGTTCGCCAGTCATCGCAGGCAACTCCAGAGCTTTCCTTTACTTGATATATGTTCTTTTGGTACTGATTCGCAGGGCGCGGTGGCGGAGCAGAACACGCGGCTGGCCACGCGCCTGCTGGATGCGGTGCAGCGGTACGAGGACGACCTGGGGGACCAGGCTGTCGCTGGGCTGCACTCTTCGCTGCTCGCCATGCTCATCACCGGTGCGTCCTCCGAAACCGCCCTCCGTCCTGCTGCAGGGAGAAACTTTTACAGATTGGCAATAACATCTTGCTTTCTGCCGCCGTCGGCCTGCGCACCGCGCTGCTTGCGATGATCATCACAGGTAGGGCCTTATTCGTTTGAAATGCACGGTAACACAGAGCTCTCAACATGCAGTGGAAATCACCTCTGTGGTGCATCCAACGGAGTGTTTGATCTCTGGCAGCGCCGCAGGAGGCATTTCCCTGCAGCCTCCGACGCCTCCCGCCGGCAGCCTGCCGCTCTGTACTGCCTGCTCCTTTGCCGGCCGATGCAGCACGGCAGCTTCTCCAACTTGGGTCTTAGCAATCTGCCTGGAAACACTTCCATCCCAAGAGATTGATGCAGGACTCAGAAGCACTGACGCCTTTCTTGTATTATTCTTGTATTATTCAATACAGAAACTGGCCAGGGCGCTGCTGGTGCGCACCAAGAGCACTGGCTGGGGCAAGGCCGACTTGATTGTGCGCACCTTGATGGGGGATCGACGTCAGGTCAAAACGCTTTCGTTGTCATTCCCGCAGCGCGACAGCCGGCGCAGGCGAAGGCGCTGTCGGACCGCATTGAGGCCTCCGGCTGGGACGTGGACGACCTCATCCTGCGCACGCTGGACTACCAGCTGAGCGCGGCGGCGGCAGAGACCGCCGACCGCGAGACGGTGCCCGCATGAGGCTAAGAGCTGCAGGCGGAGCCGCAGCTGCGGCTGCGCTGCTGCAGGGTTGGGGCTGTTGGAGCCGGGTGGCAGCGCTGCATGCACGCTGGGCTATCAGCTCGGCGCGGCGGCGGCCGAGGCCGCAGACTGCGAGGCGGTGCCTGTCTTGAGGCCTGGAACAGGTTGTGGGGCCGGCAGCCGTTCAGCCTCTGGCTGGCAGCTGCAGCTGCCGGCTGCATGGAGGCTGCTTGTGGGACTGGTAGATTCCCGCCCAGTGCGGCGGCGGCCGACACGAGGCGGTGCCCGCCCGAGGCTTGGCAGCTGCAGCCTGAGTTGCCGCTCGTCAGCTGCGCTATCAGAGCCGGGTGGCGGCGCACTGCACATGCTGGCCTGCCAGCACAGCTCGGCACGAGCCGACGCCGTAGGCCGCGCGGGGCATGGTTCAGCGCCGCATCGGGACGCTACCGCCAGTGCCCCAGGGAAAGCACCCGGCACGTTTTTGAGACCAGGTAGGATTTGAGCCCTGCCGTCGGGTCAGCAGTCCAGAGCCGCAGCTGCTGTCATCGCCGTGTGCTGGAGCAGGGTGTTCACCGCTTGCGCTGGCCGTAGCCTAGTAGTTTGGCAATGACGTTTGGCACCCAACGGAGTTTGTAAACATTAAGGCTCAGGCCACGAACCCACGCTCAGCGAAGGGTTCGAGTCCCACAGCTGGTCAATGCAGTGAGCACTTTCATAGGCGTAGGGGTAGCTATAAAGCTGAACAGCAGAGAAAGGGCGGCAATCGGCGGTAATGCAGCGGCGCTGTACAGCCCAAAGGCCAAGGGTCCGGGTGCAAGCTGCATCGCTGTATGCGCAAGGGGCAATATGCGGAACACTGACCGTGAGCAATGGCATTAATGGCGTCACAGGCAGCGGTGCTCGGCGGGGCGGCAGGACATCACTGATAGCGAGCGCCGCCGGTGCCGCGAGGCAAGCGGCGGGCCGGGCCAGCACTCGGCTGCAGCCCGCCTGTGCGGCGAGGGTGTCTGATCCCTTGAAACAATGGTTGGGGTGGACCTGCTCCAGGACCACACACAAAGGGGGGCGAGCCTTATAACCTCAGCGAACCGCACAGGTGCATGTCAGGAGCTCGCGGGAGCGCGCACCACAAAAGCACAAGTGATTAGTCTGGAGGCCCAATGCCAAGAGAAGCTGAACTACACCACTAAAAAAATCCACGACCAAGCAAAACCAAAACCCTCACCAGCTGCCGGGCGCCGCCTGCCGATCGAGCGATCGCCTCCTGCTGCGGCTGGCTGCTGAAAACTGACGAAGGGCCCCTCAGCAGCGGACTCCTGCCACCGCTGCAGGGCCCTTCCCATATGCATATAGTACAATCCGCCGCGCGCTGCTAGGCGCCGTCCGCCAAGCGGACGACCGCCCACTGCTGCGACTGGTTGCTGAAAGTGACGAAGTGCCCCTCAGCGGCGGAATGCTGCCAATGCTCTGGGGCCCTCCCAACGCTCAGAAATCTGTGAGAATCCCCCAGAAGCGCGCCCTGCCCCTCGCTGGCCCTGCAAGGCGAGTTGGGGCCCCGGCTGCACGGATGATTGCCCCGCTAGGATGCGCCGGGCCACGAGTCGGCGGCCATAGTTTCTGGCAGCGCTACCAGGCACACCAGGCGCCACACCCCCCCGTGTGACTCCCTCTGTGTGCGCATGAGGCACACAGCTGCCGATCTCAAGCTGCCCCTCTGCTGCTGTCGCTGCGACTGTCCTGTTGGTCGCTGGGGCGGCGGCAGTCCTGCCGGCGGCTGCTGCTGCTGCTGCTGACGACGGGGTCGAGGGCTTTTCTGCAGAACACCGCCACGGCGCTGCTCCGCTCGGCAGCGAGCGCGCGGGGCAGCAGCTGCATGCCCAGGATGACGTCGCCGATGTGGCGACCGGGCAGCAAGGCCGACTGTTGGCGGTCGATGACAGGGGTGAGCGCCGTGCAGAGCCGCCGCGCCAGCAACTGCGTGAAGGCACGGTAGTCGGTGTTGAGCAGCGTGATTGGGCGATAGCTGGGGGTTGGTGCGGTTGCCCCGCCTTGTAAAGGTACATGATGGTGCCGTTGTGGAAGCCGGCGGGCAGCTGGCCGCCGGCCGCCATGATGGCGGTGAAGAGGCGCGCCTGCGACAGGTGTATGACCCCAGTTCATTGCCCTGATACAGGCCCAGCGACGTGCCGTCCGGGCCAGCACTGGTGTTGCCCTTGACGCGGCGCAGGCTGGTGTCAACGTCCGCCGCTGTGAAGGCAGTGGAGGCTAGCATGGCGGCGTGCTCGGCGCTGATGCGAGGCGAGCCAGCGAGGGCTGCAAGTACCTCACGCTGGGCTGCGGCGTCGACGGCCGGCTGCGCTGAGATGCTGGCGCTGAAGGTGGCAAGCCACGAGCCTCCGCTGGCCGCTTCAGGCGCATGGTGATGTCCTTTGCTTTTCTCGACGTTACATCCCAGGCTCACGGATACATGAACACTAGTAGGGGTAGCTGTAAGGCTGAAAATGCGAGGGAAGGCGGCAAACGGCGGTAATGCTGCGGTCCTGCAACATGCCCTGGTCTGCGGTGTTTTGAGTAATCTCAACAAAACAAAATGCATTCTTTCACCTCGTTGGTCGTGGCCGAGCGGTTCTAGATCAGATCCGGTTGAAACAAAACGAAGTGTATTCGAGGCTGACCCCTTAACTCGTTGGTCGTGGCCGAGCGGTTGATCCGGTTGAAACAAAACGAAGTGCATTCGAGGCTGACCCCTTAACCGCTCGGGCAAAGTTGCATACAGCGTGCTGTGCACCGCAACCTGCAGGATTTGAACCTGCGCGTCTCTCGACATCAGCTTTCTCATTCCCAGATTCACGATCGCCAGGAACGCACGCGGTGATGCTCATGTCTTGACTGGCCTCAAGATAACATCCCTACAGCAACTTGCCGCCAGAAATATAAGCAAGGGTACACATGCGCGTGCATCGCGCGTGCATTTGCGCTCTCTATGAACACCTGGTTGTTTGTCTGTGT